>Ga0247727_10015243_pt1 | contig 12641 bp, 11 predicted proteins | sample WisWelCaveWW1625_FD_202498 | JGI IMG/M metagenome (GOLD analysis project Ga0247727, IMG submission 202498) | Biofilm microbial communities from Wishing Well Cave, Virginia, United States - WW16-25 | ecosystem: Environmental > Aquatic > Deep subsurface > Groundwater > Cave microbial mat | place... | reverse complement strand
TGCATCAGCGGCGGACGCGCGTTTCATGGCCGTTCAATCTCAAATCGTCAATCTCAAATCAGAAATGAAAAGTGGCCCCGCAACGCCGCAAGCCATCGAGCCTTGAATCCCGCTTGCGCAGGTGGGCGCCGCCCGCCTCGGGGAGGCCACCCCGCCTTGCAGCAGGACGGCTTCCGCGAAACTGTGGTCAGCTTCCCAAGATGTGTGTGTTGGCTCAAGGCTGGTCAGGCTACACGCACGCCGCAGGGCTGCCTAACAAGTTGGCAAGCGACGTCGCCGTGCGCAAGAGTGTTCTTACGACGATTCTCCCGCCCTGGCACTCGATTTGTCCACGCTGACAAACACGATCGATGCTCGATCGTCCGACCTGGAAGGCAACTTCAGCGCCTCGGTTAGAAACTGCAAAGGAACCAGGTGCTTTCCCTCCGAAATGCGAGGCACGGCTCCCATACCGACCGCCTTCCCGTCAACTATTGCGGTTGCCTGTCCAATCGACACGGTGAGCTGATGGCCATCGAGGGCGAAACTGATTTCCTTGCCGGGTCGGAACCCACGCAACTTCGCACCGGAGAGTTTGGCGAAATCTTCAATGGCTACGATCAGCTGCCGATTCCCTTTTTCTGGTTCAGCATAACCGCCACGTCGGTTAACAAAGTACAGGGGACGCATCACCTGACCTTGCAGTGCAAGCTTCTGACGGGCAATCGTCAGACGGTTGACAGCGCCGTCACCCAGCTCCCGTCCCTTCAGGAGTTCCGCTTCCAGAATCGTGACCACAGATTTCCAGTCGCGTTTGCCGTAGTGAGCATCGACCAACTCCTCCCATGCACTTGCGCCAGAGATGTCGATGCTGATTTTGAAGGCCAATTCGCCTCCCAGGATCATCATCTTGTCTTTGAAGAATGGATCGTTGACATCGATTCCAAAGTGACGCGCACCGGGACCGGCCCAAAACACACGCACATCGCCGTATCGCTCGAACACCGCCCTGGCAAGACGCAGCGCGTTCTCGTGCCGTCCGCCAAGGTTGTCGCCTTGCGCCTGCCGCACCCACTGTTTTGCTTCCTCCAAAGTGCGAGGACTCAGTAGTGCATTGGCAGAAGGACGCGCTTTGGCAGTGGTAGCAGCGAAACTGCTCCCGTAAACTGTGATTGAAGCCACGGCGATTGTCAGAATGATCGTGAAAACACTTGGCATTTGTGAACCCCCTTAACACTTGGTCAATCAGTGCAATCGAATCTGTCCGAGGTTGTTTGGATTTGCTCCGCAGAAGGAGTTCGGAAACGCCACCCGGTTTGGCCAATCGGCAACCCACCACATGATGCAATCATAAGTAGTGTTGTTTCCATGGTGCTGCATGTTACACCATGGCCGAGTTCGTGAGCCATAACCCAATCACGAACGCCTGCATACTTGTCGGCCGGTACGTCGCGTCGAATCTTGTCAAGGTCAATCCAAGCAGTGACTTGTGCTTGATTCAACCACGGCGGGGTAGCATTCGCGGCAGTGCATTCTCCGTAGAGAAAGTTACCGGAGATGGCGGGCGCCTTGACTAGTGCGACTCCATGTTGCGCGCCCAAACTCAGTCCAGCTGAACGGTTCAGATTTATGGTGTGATCGGCGTCGAAACCGCCGCTGAATAGTACGTGTGTCGTCAAACCACTGTTCGCAGGAAACGCGCCCGTCGCGCTCACAAAATTGCTCGGGCTTGTGTTCATTACAAACACATCCTTCGTGTTGATTGGATTGGGAGATACGTACACATACAATTGCGTTGAGGTGTCCTGTTTGATGAAGCCGCGATACTCCTCGTATCGTGTGAATCCGTCGCCAGGAGTGCCGTCGCCATTGGGAACGTTCTCATTGTCGTCTAGGGCGCCTCCCGCATTGTATGCGTACGGATCAGCAATTGCATTGCTGTCCTCATCTACGGGGAGACCTGCGTAGTATTTTGCAGTCGGCGGATAGGTACTGATGCGCCGTGCAGTGCCTCCAAGTGGAACAGCTGGAATATCAGCCGACGCCGAGATGGTGCCATGCGTTCCAAAGTCGTAGTTATACACAACGACGGTGGCATCAAGCACGAGACCATTCGTTGTCGCGGATAGCCCATTAACCGCGACGTTATAGCCATCCTGAACTGGAAACTGCAAGTCCCAAGCAAAGTTGGGAGGCAATTCGTCACCGCGATTCATGCAAAATCCAGGCTCGCTTGATGAATTTAGGGAGAATGTGATCATGCCCAGTAAAGATTTTCCGTTGTGGTCAGATGCCGGACGAATGCTAGCCTGAAACGTTCGAGATGATGGCGAAACGAATGCCCCATTGTTGGAATTGATCATGACTCCAGGTACCCAACCGGCAGCACCATCACTGATGTAGAAGTCCCAGACAGTGAACACCGGTGATGGGATAGCCCATGTTGCCGGGTCATCAGCAATCAAGGGCAAATCATCCAAGAGCGCGTTGATTTGCACACTACCAACTTGCGTAATAGATGCCTGATAGTGAGTGGTAAAAGCACTATTGGATTCTACGAACTGCCCACCTGCATTCATGTAGCCAAACTTACCGCCAACGCCACCGTCGCTCCAACTGATTGCCCAATACGGTTCCCAATCAACCTCGACGAGGTTGCCATTCGAATCGACTCACCAATCTTCCTCAACAGCGGGACCAACGGTTCGGACTTCAACTATTTCACCTATGCGTAGATGAGTGGTTGGTGAGTAATATGGACCGACTTCGACCCATGCACCGGGAAGCGGACCCGGGATCCAATTACAACTGCTCTGCTCGTTGGTACAACTCACCACCCGCGTCCTCGCCCGCGCCTTCGCGAACACTGGAAACAAGATCGCGGCGAGAATCGCAATGATGGCGATGACGACCAACAACTCGATGAGCGTGAAGCCGCGGGAACGACTCATGTTTCGGTCCTCCTGAAAACGCTGGTGATGACGGCCCGGAAATGATGAATGATGGTACCCGGATGCGCTTAAGTTACGCAACAACCAAATCACCTCCGGGGTTCCCGATCATCACCGCTCAAACGCCTGCAACTCGGCGCAGCTGCTGAAGGCCTGGGCCGGGTTGTCGCCATGCGCAGGCTTCCCCACCACGCGCAGCGCCACACAGGAGATCGCCTGCTTGAGTTCCATCGCAAATGATTGTCCGTCTCGCAGTCCCGCCGAGTCGGTGGCGCTGGTCGCCGGATAGCTGTCGAGCGTTCCCATCGTTTCCCACGCGCCGCCTTTAGTCCGTTGCACCTGCACGCGCGGCTTTTCGGTCGAGGTGTCGAACCAGCCGCCGTCATGGAACGCGTGCCCGTGGGCAAAGACAATGCGGCGCACACTCATCGGCGTTTCCAGCGAAATCGCGAACCAGTCCTCGTCGGCGCGGCGGGCGTTGAATGTGACCACGAACGTGGCGGGATCGCCATCGCAAATCGAACCGTTGACGTTGCCGCTGCGCGAGCGGCTCTCGTTACCGAATCCGAACAGCGACGCGTTCGGCGGGAACGGCACGCCGGCCGCGCGCAGCCAGATGCGGTACGCGCCACCGTCGGCGCCGGTGTCGGCGAAGGGCAGGAAGGTGGCCGGTCGTGGCGTCGCATCTCGTGCGGAGCGCAATCGCGCCTCGAACGCCAGGGCGTCGCCGGACTTGCGCGTGAACGCCGTCTCGACCTCCACGAAGCCCATTGCGCCGGGCGCGGCGAAGTCCGGATTGCGCGCGACGTCATACGCCAGCACCAGTGGTCCCCAGCGCAGACACGACTTGCCGGCATTGCCGTGCAATCCCGGCGTCACCCGTGCGGGCAGGGCAAACGTGATTTCAAACACGTCGCCCTCGCGCCATTCGCGCGCGGGAAACACCGCCCAGCCGCTCGTGCCGCGCTGCTCGACCATCGTGCCCGTGCGCTTGCTCGTGATTGTCAAGGGCAGCGACCACTGCGGCGCGCGGAGCTTCATCCCGAATCTCACCGGCGACTTGGTCCGCACCGTCAGCGTCGCACCGCTCGTGCGCGGAAAGTCGGTCTTCTGCTCCACCGTCACCATCTGCCCGTCCAGCTTCGTCGTCACACTCGAGGCCTCGAACAGATTCACCAGCAGCACCTCGGCGTCGTGCGCTCTCGTCTTGAAATACGTATTTTGCGGAATCAGCGCCATGCCGCGCGGCCCGCTCGACACGCAGCAGTTGATGCCCGGGCCGTACGGCTTGGTGCCTTCGAGCGCGGTGTAGTAGCACCACTGCGCGCCATCGGGTTTCTGCGCAGCCGCGAGGTGGTTGTAGAAACTGCGCTCCAGTTCGTCGCCGAAGCGCGCTTCGCCGGTGAGCCGCAGCAGATGTGAATTCAACTGAATCCAGGTGACGGTGACTCAGGTTTCGCCGACGTTGGCGCTCATCGCGTTGGGCAACTCGGGCGGGGCGTGGAAGACCTCGTGCGAACTGGCAGAGCCGGTGATGTACAGGTGATTGGCGACAACATCGGCCCACGCGTTGAGGCACGGTTCGAGGTAGGCGCGATCGCCGGTCGCGCGCGCCAGCTCGCACAATCCGACCAGGTTGCTCAGCATCTCGTACGCCTTGCCGTTGGCGGTCTTATCCACGCGCTTCTCGGTGAGCAGGGCCGTCTGCACGCGCGGGCCCTTGTCCTGGTCCCACGCGGCAACCAGGTATTTCGCGAAGTCGAGATACTTCGCCTCGCCGGTCGCGCGATGCAGCAACACCATCGGTTCGAGCACGCTGGTCGCGGCCATGCCGACGTGCGTGCCCGCGCTCAAGATGCTCTTCTTGCCCGGGCCGAAGGTGGCGATGAGCAAGTCGCCAATTTTGCGGCAGCAGGTCAACGCGGCCTTGTCACCGGTAAACTCGTGGTAGGTCAGCAAACCCAGCAGATTGTACTTGTGCGACCAGACATCCCAATCAGCACCGCGGAACAACCCGAAGCGTTGCTCGGGAACGTAGGTGCCGAGGTAGCCATCGGACTCCTGACATTTGATGAGCTCGGCGGCGGCGAAATCGAGCTTCTTGCGCAGCGCGTCGTCGCTGGTGTTCGCCCACGCCAGCGTCGCGGCGTGCATCCACTTGCCGATGTGTTCGCCGATCCACGGATGGCTGCCCGGTCGCTTGCGATAACCGGCGAGCAGCGGTTCCAGGTCCACGTGCCGCAGCCGGTTTCGCTCGTTCTTCTCCACCCGGTCGCCCAGCCAGCCGCTGAGCTTGACCGCCGAGGGCGGCAGCAACTGCGCAGCGTCGGAGAGTTGGACTGGCGTCGATTTGGCCTGGGCAACGACCATGGTTAGAGCCATCAAATGCGATAGTCTCATTGGATTCTACTCCTCGATATCCCCCACCAGTTCCATAGTCTGCGCCACCGCGCCGCGCAGTGCGGCAACGGCTTGATCGGCCTGGGCTTCGGTGATGATGAGCGGTGGTTCGATGCGGATGACGGTCGGCTGGTTGAGCGTGTAGGCCGCCAGCACATGTCGCTGAGCGAGTCCCGCGATGGTGAGGCCGGCAAGGTCCTCGTGCGTGAACTCCACGCCGATCAGCAAGCCCTGCCCGCGCACGTCGCTAATCGCCTGCGGAAATTCGGCCTGCACCGCGCGCAGTTTGGTCACGAGCAACTCGCCCATCGTGGCCGCACGTTCACACAGACCCTCGGCCAGCGTGGTTTCGATGGCCGCGATGCCGGCCGCGCAGGCCAACGGGTTGCCGCCGAACGTGGACGAGTGCAGCAGCGGGTTGGGCTCCAGCGACTTCCACACCGCGGGCGTGCCCACCACCGCGCCGATCGGCATCACGCCACCGCCGAGCGCCTTCGCGAGCAGCAGCAGATCGGGCACGACGCCGGTGTGCTCGCACGCGAACAGCTTGCCGGTGCGGCCGAGGCCAGTCTGCACTTCGTCGAGAATCAGCAGCGCGCCGTGCCTCGTGCACAGCTCGCGCACGCGCGGCAAGTAGTCGGACGCGGGCACGCGCACGCCACCTTCGGCCTGCACCGGCTCGACGATGAAGGCGGCAACGTCATCGCTCATCGCGGCGGCCAGGGCGTCGGCGTCGCCGAACGGGACATGGCTGAAGCCCGGCACCAGCGGCGCGAACGGCGCGCGGAACACTTCGCGTCCGGTGGCGCTGAGCGCGCCCAGGGTCTTGCCGTGGAAACCGTTCTCGGTGGATATGATGCGCGTCCGCCCGGTCGCCAGGCGCGCGAGTTTGAGTCCGCCTTCCACCGCCTCCGCGCCACTGTTGCAGAAGAAGCTGAATTGCAAATCGCCCGGAGTCACTTCGGCGAGCAACTGCGCGAGCCGCGCCGTCTGCTCGTTGAACAGCACTCGCGAGGACAGCGGCATGCGGTCGAGCTGCGCCTTGACGGCGGCGACGACTTTCGGATGCCGATGCCCCAGGCACATAACCCCAAAGCCGCCGAGGCAATCGAGATACTCGGTGCCCTCGGTCGTCCGCACCACGCAACCCTCGGCGGTGGCCTCCGGCGCATTGAAGCCCATGAACTTCACCAGCGCCACCAGCGAGGGATTGAGGTGGCGTTCGTACAACTCGAACAGTTGATCAGTGGTCACGGGCGAGAGTTTACACGCGCCAGTTCAAGTGAGTCACCGCGCCATACTCACCGCTCATGAATGCGCGCGCGCAGGAATTCGCCGGCCATGCCCACTGCTGATTTCGTCATCATCGGCGGTGGAGTGATGGGGTGCAGCCTGGCCGCGCAGCTGGCCGCGCGCGGCCATTCGGTGACGGTGCTGGAGCGCAAGCACATTGCCTCGGGGGCGTCGGGGAAGTCGGCGGCCGTCATCCGCTGTCACTATTCGAACGAAATCACCACGCGCATGGCGCTGCTGGCGCGCGAGGTGTGGGAATCGTTTGCCGAGCGGTTCGACCTCGACCTCGGTTCGCCGCTCGACCCTGGCCCGGGTGAGGTTGGTTGGCACAAGACCGGGATGGTGATCGTCGGCGACGAGTCCACGCGACCGGGGCTGGAGCGCAATCTTGCGATGCAGCGCGCTGTCGGTGTGCGGACCGAGATGATCTCCGTGGCCGACCTGCGCGCGCTGGAACCGCGCGGCGATTTTACCGACGAGGCGTGCGGCGCGTTCGAGGCCGACGCTGGTTACGTTGATCCGGTGCGCGCCACCGCGGCGTTCGCTGCGGCAGCGCGACGGCACGGCGCGGTCATCGAGGAGTTCACGCCGGTCACGAGCATTGGCGTGAGCGGCGGGCGCATCGTCGCGGTGGAAACGCCGCACAGTCAGTACAGCGCGGGCGCGTTTGTGCTGGCGACCGGCGCCTGGTCGGCGAAGTTCGCCCGGCCGTTGGAACTCGAACTGCCGATCGAGCCGCACCGCGCGCAACTGGCGCTGTTCCACCAGCCGGCGGACTTCGGACGCTCGCACGCCGTCTTCGCCGACTTCGGCCACATGACCTATTTCAAACCGCTGACCTCCGGCTACACCACGATCGGCACCATCGACGACCGCGAAGCGCGCGTGATCAACGACCCCGACACGATGCCTGATAACGCCGAAGCGCCGGTCATCGACGATTTGCGCGAGTGCCTGGCGCGCCGCCTGCCGCCGATGCGACGCGCGGTCAGTCGCGGCGGCTGGTCGGGTCTGTACGCGGTTACGCCGGACTGGCATCCGATCATGGATCGGGCGCCGAACCTGGATAATCTGTTCCTGTGCTGCGGCTTCAGCGGCCACGGTTTCAAACTGTCGCCACTGGTCGGCCGCCTGATGAGTGAACTGATGCTCGAGGGCGCGTTCCGCACGATGGACGCGCGACCACTGCGTTACACGCGCTTCGCCGAAGGCGACCTGATCGGCCGCCAGTACACGGCGGGAGTGATCGGATAATCGAAAGGATCAGCATGCCGAAAGTTCTCCTCGCCTCGCCCGCGCTGCAAACCTATCAAGGCGCATTCTTGCAGACGCTGGCCGCCGCGGGTTTGGAGATTGTCAATCCGAAGCTCCCGCGACTACTCGACGAGCATGACCTGCTCGAACTGCTGCCGCCGGTCGAGGCCGTCATTGCCGGCAGCGAGCCGTACACCGCGGCGGTCATTGCGCGCAGCCCGAAACTTCGCATCATCGCGCGCGCCGGCGTTGGCTACGATGCCGTCGATCTCGAAGCCGCGACCCGGCACGGCATCGCCGTGACCACCACCCCCGGCGCAAACCATCATGCGGTGGCCGATCAAGTGATGGCGTTTCTGCTGGCGCTCGCGCGGCGGCTGGTGCAGTTCGACGGCATCGTGCGCGCGAATGCATGGAAACGTTGGTCGCCGCCGAGTTTGAACGGCGCGACGCTCGGCATCGTCGGCTTCGGTCGCATCGGCCAGGCGGTCGCCCAGCGCGCGCGCGGATTCGAGCTCAAGCTGTTCGCGCACGATCCTTATGGCAACGCCGAAACCGCCCGGGCACTCGGCGTCGAGCTGGTTGCACTCGACCAGTTGCTGCGGGCGGCCGACTTCGTGAGTATAAACTGTCTCGTCACCGACGAGACCCGCGGACTCATCAACCGCGAATCGCTCGCGCTGATGAAGCCGACGGCTTACCTCATCAACACGGCGCGCGGCGAGTTGGTGGACGAAGCGTCCTTGCACCACGCACTGGTAAGCGGCCGACTCGCCGGCGCCGGTCTGGATGTCTTCGCCACCGAGCCGCTCCCGGCGGATTCACCCCTCCGCCAGCTCGACACCGTCATTCTCGCCCCGCACATTGCCGGCCTCGACAGCCTGTCGTTCCACTTGATGACGCTGTTCGCAGCGGAAGCCTGTGTCGAGGTGCTGAGTGGTGGCTGGCCGGAGCGGTTTGTCGTCAACCCGGAAGCGCAAGCGAACCGGCGAGGTTAGCGAGTGCCGGAACTTCCTGAAGTCGAAACCATCCGCGGCGATCTCGATTTGCAGTTGCGCGGCGCGCGCCTCGAATCCGTCACCGTCAGCCGCCGCTGGAAGTCGCTGCCGCACACGCGCTTCCACGAGAATCGCTCATTCGAGCGGCGGCTGCGCGGGACGCTGGTCGAACGCGTCGACCGGCGCAGCAAATACCTGCTGTTCCAACTCCAGCCGCCGGCGACCCTGATCGTCCATCTCGGCATGAGCGGCCAACTGCTACTCGTCGAAAGGAGTGCGCCGCGAGAACTGCACACGCACGCCGTGTTTCGGATCGATCGCGGGCACGAGTTGCGTTTCACCGACCCGCGCATGTTTGGTCGCCTGTGGCTCGTGGGCGCGGACGAGGTCGAGCAGAAGATTGGACCGCTCGGCCCGGAGCCGTTATCGGCAGCGTTCACCTGGCGCGTGCTGGCCACGAAGTTTGCCAAAAAACAGGCCCCGGTGAAAGCCGCATTGCTCGACATGAAGGTCGTCGCCGGCGTTGGCAACATCTACAGCGACGAGGCGCTCTTCGAGGCCGGCGTGCATCCGCTGCGAGCCTGCGCGTCGCTCACGCCCGACGAGCTCAAACAGCTCGCGGCACACCTCAAGTCGGTGCTGCGGCGTGCGGTGAAGTCGCGCGGAACCACGCTCAGCGATGCGCGCTACGCCGATGTCTTCGGCGAGTACGGCGGCCATGTGCCGAAAGTCTACGGGCGCGCGGGCGCGCCGTGCCTCCAGTGCGGCACTGCCGTTGTGCGCGGTGTGCTGGGCAATCGCGGCTATCACTTTTGCCCGCGCTGCCAGCGGTGAGGCGTGGCATCCTGTCGCCCATGCAGATTGACGAGCAAGCCGTTCAGCAAGTCGTCGCCAACGTGCTTCGGCGATTGCAAGCTGCGGAGGTGACGGTTTCACGCGGCGCCCCGCACGACCAACCACGCACCGCGCACGGTGTTTTTTCAACCGTCGACGAAGCCGTCGGTTTTGCTACGCAGGCGCAACGCGAGCTGGCCGCGCTGAGCCTCAATCAGCGCCAGGCACGCATCAATGCCATGCGCACCACCGCGCTGCTTCATGCCGACGAGTGGGCGCGACTGGCGCGCGACGAGACCGGCCTCGGTCGGTACGAACACAAGGTCATCAAGAACCAAATGGCGGCGAGCAAGAGTCCGGGGGTCGAAGACCTGAAGATAGCCGCGCAACGCGGCGACGAGGGCCTGACCCTGCACGACTTTCTGCCGCTGGGCGTAATCTGCGCCATCACTCCGGTGACGAATCCGACTTCCACGATCATCAACAATGGCCTCATCATGATTGCGGCCGGCAATAGTGTCGTGTTCTGCCCGCACCCCAGCACCGCCCGCTGCACGCGTGCGGCGATGACCACGCTGAACGATGCGATCGCTTCGGCCGGCGGGCCACGCAACTGCCTGACGATGGTGGCCGAGCCGTCGATTCGTCACGCGACGGAGGCGATGAAGCATCGCGGCACCAACGTCATCGTTGCCACCGGGGGGCCGGCGGTGGTGAGGGCCGCGCTAGAGCAGCCGAAGCGTGCGATTTGCGCCGGCCCGGGCAACCCGCCGGTGGTGGTGGATGAAACCGCCGACATTGCCGCCGCGGCCCGGCACATCGTCGCCGGTTGCGGCTTCGACAACAATCTGCCGTGCATCGGCGAGAAGACGTGCGTGGTGGTCGATTCGGTGGCCGACGAACTCATCCGCGAGCTCAAGCGCAACGGCGCTCACGAAGTCTGCGGTGCCAACGCGCGGCGACTCAGCGAACTGGTGATGCGCCAGCACGGCGAGCGGCACGAGATGAACCGCGACCTGATCGGCCAGGACGCCAGCGTGATCTTGCAGGCATTGGGCGAGCACGTCGCCGGCGACCCGCCGATCGCTTTCTACGAGACCGACCGCGACGACCCGTGCGTGCTGGAAGAGCAGCTCATGCCGGTGCTGCCAATCGTGCGGGTGCGTAGCTTCGACGAAGCCGAGTACGTGGCGCGTGCGGCGGAAGGCGGTCGCGGCCACACGGTGATTCTGCACTCGCGTAATCTCGACCGCATCGCCCAGCTACGCGCCGCGATTGCATGCACGGTCTTCGTGGTCAACGGCCCGTCCGCCGCCGGCGATGGTGTGGGCGGGGAGGGCTGGCTTTCGATGACGATCGCCGGGCACACCGGCGAAGGCTTTACGCGTCCGCGCACGTTCACCAAGCAGCGACGGCTGGCGCTGGCGGGATGGAGACTTTGATTTAACGCCGCGACTGAGCCGGCGGCTTCGGCTCCCGGAAGAAGATTGCGAACACCACCAACACCGCGGTCGCGCCGATTGCGGGTTGCATCCAGATGCCTTTCCAGTCATGTTCGATGGCGCCGAGCGCTTGCGGCAATTTGTGGGCGGCTTGCACGTAGCCGGCGAGCATCGTGCCGACGAAGGCGCCAATGCCCCACAGGATGAAGGCGATGAACCCCTGCACCGCGCCACGGTTGCGCTCATTCGCCTCGCCGTCCACATATAGTTGTCCGGCGATGAACAGGAAGTCGTAGCAAACACCGTGCAGCAGGATGGCCGCGAAGATCAACGCAGTCTGCGCCGAGGCGGAGTCGACGCTCTGCGCAAGGAATGCGTACCGCAACGCCCAGGTGAGAATGCCGAGGAAGAGAGTGGTCTTGTAGCCGAGCCGCTTCAGGAAGACCGGCAGCAGAAACAGGAACACGACGTCGGAGAACTGCGCGAGCGTCATGCGCCCCGCGAGGTTCGTCCACTGCAGCTCGGTGAGGTAGATGGCCATGTTCACGAAGTAGAAGTAAAGCGGGATGCAGATGAGGAACATGCACGCGATAAAGATGGCGAACGACGGCTTCTTCAACAGCGCGAGCGCGTCGAGGCCGAGGATCTCGCCGAGCGACACGCCACCGCCCACCTTCTTCGGCGGCGTGTGCGGCAGCGTGAACGCGAACAGGCCAAACGCCACCGAAATCCCGCCGGCCAGGTAGAACTGCACCGGCGACTGCTCGCCGTGCATGGCGCTCAGCACCAGGCCTCCGGCAATCCATCCCACCGCGGAGAGCACCTTGACGCGCGGGAAGTCCTGCTTCGCATCACTCAGATGATGCAGCGCCAGCGAGTTCCCCAGCGCCAGCGTGGGCGCGTAGAGCGCGCAGTACAGAATGAGGCCGGGATAGAACGTGCCGAACCTGGTCAACTGCGGCAGCGCGCACATCATCAGCCCGCCCAAGAGGCCCAACACGCCCAGCATTCGCTCCGAGGCGAAGTAGCGGTCGGCGATAAGCCCTACGAAGAACGGTGAGATCATCGAGCCGATCGCGAAGGCGCCGTACGCCGCGCCGATCTCCTGCCCGCCGAACTTCAGCGTTTTGTCGAGATACGCGGCCAGGCTGACGTACCACGACCCCCAGATGAAGTACTGGAGGAACATGAAGACGGAGAGCTGGACTTTCAGTTTGGTTTGCATTGGGGTCGACGAGTGGACTTACGCAATCCGCATCCATTCCAGCTTGCCACGCAATCGAGTCATGAAACCAACTGGTTGCGCACCTCGGCGCGCTGCGCCTTCCACGCGCGCGCGTTCGTCGCCGGTGAGGAGGTCGATGTTGGGGACGGCGGGACCCGCGGCCGCGAGTCCGAGCAAGGCGAGCGCGATGACGATGAGAACGCCAGCGCGAACCATCACACGAACTTCGTCTTCCCCGGCCGCGCGACCGGCGGTTCGGGCAGCG
>Ga0247727_10015242_pt1 | contig 12642 bp, 9 predicted proteins | sample WisWelCaveWW1625_FD_202498 | JGI IMG/M metagenome (GOLD analysis project Ga0247727, IMG submission 202498) | Biofilm microbial communities from Wishing Well Cave, Virginia, United States - WW16-25 | ecosystem: Environmental > Aquatic > Deep subsurface > Groundwater > Cave microbial mat | place... | reverse complement strand
CGCCGACTCCATTGACGCTGCGATTGTTCGTATTTCAACAGCCATTGTTTTGAACCCCGACAATCCTGCACTGCATGTCGCCTTGGGGGATGCGTATATGAAGCAAAATGTCACCGCGCTGGGAATTATGAATTACCAGAAGGCGATTGAGCTCGAACCCCGCAACTTCGTCACCCGATTCAAACTCGCCCAGGCCTACGAGAAGGACAGGAAATGGAGTGATGCCGTCAAGGAGTACCGGGAAGTGCAGAGTCTGGATTCCGCAAAATCCGAAGCCTACTTTCAGGAAGGGAATATCTGGTTCAAAGCCGACCGATACAAGGACGCGATTGTACCGCTTCGAAACTACGTGCGGAGGAACCCGCGGTCCTTTGAGGCAACGTCCATGCTGGCGGAGTCGATGGTCGAAGCGAAGGACCCTGAAGCGGCAGAATTCGCACACCGCGCCATCGATTTGGACTCCTCAAGTGCGAACATCTGGCGAGTGTACTTCTATGCACTCGTCGACAGGAAGGATTTCAGCCAGGCCGAACACGCCCTTGGCGGACTTCAGAGACGAGGAGCACTCGAGGCTGGTGATTATCTCAAGCTCGGATCCCTGTACTACGGCCTCGACCGCGAAGACGAAGCATTGAGATGGTATCTCAAGGCCATTGAAGTCGATTCCTCAAACTGTGACCCATATTTTAACCTCGGATCACTGTATATGAAGAGACAGGACTACGCCAATGCGGCAATGATGTTCGACAGAAAGACTGAGTGCGATCCTCGTTCGTTAAGCGCCTTCCTGAATGCCGGGATCTGCTATATGACCCTAAAGAACTTTCCGGCAGCACGCACACGCCTGTCGAGGGTCGTCGATCTGAAACCCGATTACTACAATGGCCGCTTATGGTTTGCAAGGTATTATGCACAGGTGGACTCGGTAGACAAGGCGATTGAACAATATGATGAAGTTTTGAAGCAGGTTGAGAATCAGCCGGACAAGAAAAGCGTGGCGGGAGAGGCGTATTACTCCAAAGGAACAACATTTTTTATCAGACAACAATTCGATCGGGCCATCGAGGCCTTCCGCAGAGCACTCAGCAACGGCTATGAGAATGATGGCCTCCAACTGATGCACGGACAGGCAGTCCTTCAGACACTGGACCCGAAAGGTTCCTCGGAAGAGAATCAGAAAAAAACCGAGGATGCCATGAAGGCCTTCCGGCGATGTGTTGCTCTGAATCCGAATAATGCCGACGGCCACCTATGGCTTGGCGAAGCCCTTGTGCGATCGCGAATTGAAGGCGAGAATGAACGAAACAGAATGTTAAGTGAGGAAGCCTGTTCCGAGTTCAAGAAAGTATTGAAGCTTGACCCGAAAAACGATCAGGCGAAGAAGGCCATGGAGCGCATTGGCTGTCAGTAACACGGCATCAGGAGTATCCTGCTCGGACGGAATCCTCCGTAACCGGGAGCCCCGACGCATGGATTACACTGTTCCCAAAGCGCGTGTACCATGAACAACGGCTTCAAAGTTTCTCCTCGGTGCCGCGCTCATTTCCCATCATTCAAATCACCCAGAGTTCTTTAGGGAGTTCACCCCAACATGGAATTCTTGACATCACTGTCACCAATCATCGGCGTTGTGGGGCTTTTCGTTGCCCTCGGCCTCTATATCTCCATCACCCGCCAATCCGCCGGATCGGAAATCATGCGCGGGATTGCCGAGCAGATTCAAATCGGATCCATGGCTTTTCTCAGACGCGAATACTCCGTTCTCGCCCTCTTCGTCCTGGTCGTTGCTGTGCTTCTCGGCTCATTTCTTCAGTGGGAGACTGCCCTCGCGTTCGTGAGTGGCGGTCTCTGTTCAGTCCTTGCGGGACTCTTTGGAATGAAGGCCGCTACAAAAGCTAATGTCCGGACGGCTGAAGCAGCCAGGGAATCCGGTCAGGGGAAGGCCTTGCTGACCGCATTCAATGGTGGTGCTGTTATGGGAATCAGTGTGGGAAGCCTCGGTCTGATCGGCGTGGGTATCTTCTTTTCTTATTATGGCCGGCCGGAAACGGCAAGCATCATCAACGGTTTCGCCATGGGCGCAAGCTCGATCGCACTGTTTGCACGCGTGGGCGGGGGTATCTATACCAAGGCGGCTGACGTAGGCTCGGACCTCGTCGGCAAGGTTGAAGCGGGCATTCCGGAGGACGATCCGAGGAACCCGGGCGTTATTGCCGACAACGTCGGCGACAACGTTGGAGATGTTGCAGGCATGGGAGCCGATATCTTTGAATCTTACGTCGGCTCCATCGTCGCTTCCATTGCCATCGCAGCAACGCTGGTCCCTGAAACGCTCACCATGCTCAAGGCAAGTCCCGCGGTCTCGAACGATGCGATCAAGGGAATGCTCATGGCACTCCCGCTTGTGCTGTCAGGCCTGGGTCTTGTGGCATCGTTCGTTGGAATTGGATCGATGAAAATCCTCAAGAAATACTCCCCTGCCTCGGCCCTTCGCTACTCCACATTTATCTCTGCCGGGTTATTCCTGCTCGCCTCGTATATCCTGGTCTACAACTACGACGTCAGTAACAATGTGTTCTGGGCGATCTTCTTTGGAACAGTAACAGGAATCCTCATCGGATTGATCACCGAATATTACACCTCGGCAAAACCGGTGAAAAGAATAGCTCTCGCGAGCAAGACCGGTTCCGCCACGAACATCATTGCCGGACTTGCCGTCGGACTTGAATCCACAGCCTTGCCCGTGGTCGTCATCTGTCTATCGATTTTCATTGCAAACGACGTTGCGGGGCTCTATGGCATCGGTATCGCTGCTGTGGGCATGCTCGCGACCGTGGGGATTACCATGTCAGTTGACGCTTACGGCCCCATTGCGGACAACGCGGGGGGAATCTCGGAGATGTCGAGGTTGGGACCGGACGTCAGGAAAATCACCGACAGCCTCGACACACTGGGGAATACCACGGCTGCAATAGGCAAGGGGTTTGCGATCGGCTCCGCCGCACTGACTGCGCTTGCCCTCTTTGCTGCGTACTCGCAGGCTGTTTCTGCTGCAATTGGCGTGCGACTCCATGAGATGGCAACGCTGCATATTCCTCCCGAGGGCGTCTGGAGGAAATATGCCGCCCTCTGGGTGGAGGGTGAATTGCCTCTTCAGATCGTCGTCACCGATCCAGGTGTGGTCATTGGACTTTTTATCGGCGGGGTTCTTCCTTTTCTGATTGCGGCATTCACCATGACAGCAGTTGGACGTGCAGCAGGCAAAATGGTCGATGAGATTCGCCGTCAGTTTCGCGAAATCCCCGGCTTGCTGGAAGGAAACCCTGACGCTCGACCCGATGCCGCGCGTTGTGTCGACATCTCCACTACTGCGGCCCTTCGGGAAATGATTCTGCCCGGAATCACCGCGATCATCGCCCCGATTGCGGTCGGGTTTATTCTCGGCCCAGCTGCTCTTGGCGGAATGCTGGCCGGCGCAACAGTAACCGGAGTGCTCCTTGCACTCATGATGGCAAACGCCGGCGGAGCGTGGGACAATGCAAAGAAAGCGATTGAAAGGGGTGATTTTGAAGGAGAGAAAAAGGGAACAGATGCTCACAAAGCCGCGGTTGTCGGTGACACGGTCGGCGATCCGTTCAAAGACACCTCGGGACCTGCCATGAACATCCTGATCAAGCTGATGTCGATCGTTTCGCTGGTGATTGCCCCGCTGCTCATATAGGAAGCGGAACCCTATCTCAAGAGGACTATGGGAATCGCTTCCTTGCTCACGCCTGTCTCAACAATCACATAGTACACACCACTTGCGAGACGCTTTCCACTGAATGTGAATGACTTGGGCCCGGCTGCTTCGATTCCGTTCTTCAGCACGATCAATTCTTCACCCAACAGGTTGTGTACTGCTAACCGAACATGGCTCGATGTCTGTAGCGTAAAGCTTATGACGACCGATTCATTGAAGGGATTCGGATAACACGCCAGTCGAGCCTGATGATTCTCGTGACCGCCTACCCCATCTTGACTTACTGACGTTGGCGGAACTGGCGCTCTTGTATGCATCATCTGTGTCGGTGACAAACTGTTGTTCGACCAAACGGAGTGCACAAAACTCGACGTCGCGGCAAGGGCTGGGGTTATGGAAAAATCATCCGAATCACTCAACAGCACTTCCTCACACCATGCGGAGTCACCATTACTGCTGCTTGAATAATAGATACGACCATTGAATGTTCCTGCTCGCTCATCACCCCAGACAACATGCAGGCCCGATTGTCCACCTGAAACGCTGGCATAAACTGCTGAAGGAACCACGTTCACGGAGACTTCATCCTGCCAGCTGCTTCCGTTATCGGTGCTTTTCCTCGACAGGATTTTTCCCCCATACCCCGTCGAACCATACTTGGCGTCAAGCCAGCAGACGAAAACATTCCCTTCATTGTCTCCCGCAAGATGTCCTTCCCATGACTGAAGGCTATCTACCGTCGATAACTGGTACTCACTCGACCAGCTTAACCCTCCATCGGTACTCACCATATGGGCGATCTCATAACCGAAGTTTGTCGACGACCAGTCCATCACGAGGAGAACCTCACCGCCCGTTGAATAGATATCATATACCATGTGGCCATATCCGGTGGTAATCAGCTCAACAGGAGACCACGTATCACCTCCATCCGTGCTCCGTGTGAAGAAAACCTGCCAGTTACCCAGATGTACGCCATTCAGAGCGACATAAACACTCTCGCCGCGGGCACTGATAACCGGTGATCCATAATTTCTGAGGGGATGCTGCGCTACGACCACTTTTGGTTTTTCCCAACTACTACCACTATCCGTGGAACGACGAAGCTTGATTGCACTGGAAAGTAGGTTTTGCCACACAAAGAAGAGGTTCTCACCATCTGCAACAAAGGGGCGAATGAAGATCTGTCCGTTGAGACTGTCTACGGGCACCACAATAAACTCATCGCTCCAGGTTTCTCCCAAGTCAGTTGAGCGCTTGTAAAACATGGATCCAGCTACATACACCAGATGCACACCATTATCCGTAACTGCAAGCTTGGCTCCGAAGGTGTTGTTGAGATTGTTGGTGATTTGAATGGGAAGGTCCCAGATATCCTGACATGGCAGGGTCCCCTGGTTGTGACCAATTGGGCTCTGGGTGGTCCAGCCTGACTGGCCTAAAGCAATCGTGGAGAGATGGAGGAGAAGACAGGCGAACAAAGAAACCGACCGGATGCCAAAGAACGGTCGACCAGGGAAACAAAGAGAATTGCTATTGGGGGGGTACGAGATCGTTTCAGTACGATGGCTGCATGAGGAAATTGCGCAGAGCAGAGTCGCCAAGCAGACCGTGCAGAAGCTCGACAGGAAAAACGTGGGCCGTCTCGATTGGGCTGCCATAAGGAACACCCTTCGCCTCAGAATCTATCACAAATTTACCAAAGGCTGGGAGGAGTGTCAAGAACTACGAGCAACAGACAATGAGAGAAACGATGGCACCGGCTCGTGTCTTACTGCTGCGCAGTATGCTGCCATGAAACGCGTGACAAACCTCTCTTTGAGTTCTTCCTTGAATCCACTTATGAGTGGCTTGATCGAATGGTGGGCGGAGAGAGCCATAACAACCATATCAACCCCGCAAGCCTGTGATAACTCAAGGGAAAGAGATCAAACACCGGGACGCAACAAATCAGGAAGACTGCCGTGCCGACTCGCCACGGATCTTTGCGACCGTGTATCGCGATGACTTGGAAGATCAGCGGCATCGCAAGGACATAGTGATGCTCCCATACCATCGGTGAAATTAACAGAACAGACGCGAGTGAGTCAAGCAAGTTACCAATCACCCGATGTGTCTCAAGTTCATCAATTGAGAAAGCCTGGGCGGTTGCAACACGGTACGACTTCTCACGACGGACGAAACGAAGCGCAAACCACAGCAATACCCCGGCCCGTGCTCCCCATACGAGAACGGTGATCATTGCCCCAACCAACTCCCGCGAAAGCCCGATGAACCAATTAATCCCGTGTGCCGTGTTGAAAATCAGACTGTGCAGACTGTTGTCACGGAAGGCGGTACCAGACGGAAATGTCGGAACAAAAAGGACCAGTTCCTCCCAAAGCCAAAACTCCCCTCCAATGAACACCTGCAAAACAGCAATCAAACATATGGCGACTGTGGTCCAAGCCAGCGCGCGGAATTTCCGCATCGCCACAAGCCAGGGGAGAAACACCAAAGGATACAGCTTCAAATGCGCTGCAATCGCTGTCGCAAGCCCGCTTAACCAGGGTCTCCGCTGCAGCGCAAGGATTGCATACAGCACCAAATCGAGAACCCAGAGATTGATCTGCTGATGCCTGAACGTTCGGAGGAGAGGGACATTGAACACAAACACGACCGCAATCATGATCGCCGCTGTCTTGACCTCGACGCGAAGAAGAGAAAGAAACCGGAACGAAAGAACCAGAGCCCATACAACTGAGAAGAATTGAGCGCACTGATACAGATAAAACACACCGTTCCAAATCAGGTCGGGTTGCGGGACAACATTGAGGGCAATCGCCCCCCATTCGATGACATAATAAAACCAGGAGAGAACGACTGCCAGGATTGGTGGATATATGTAGCACCCATTGAAGTACGGAGACTTCCCCTCAATGAGCGCCCGGGCAGCGTCTACGTAGCAGCTCCAATCAGCCGATTTCGCGCTGTACTCGGTAACTTGAACAACAAAGTACAGACTGAGCGCGACAAACGTGAGAACCGGCAGGGCATGCTCCAGCGTTCTCTCACCGGGATTCCGCAGCCGATCCCAGGCAAAAATCATCAGGATAAGAAAGACGCACAGCGCAAACAACTCCAGGACAACGTAATCGGGTCCGTAACTACTGGCGATAAACGGAAGGTCAAGTTTCCAGAGAAATATCGGTGTAAGGACAAGGAGCGGGATCAGGAAAAGATGTGCGGCGGAGAGATGAAGAGGATAACCGGTCTCATCTGACATCATTCAGGATCCTCCTTCAATGTCCCGTGGAGACACTTACACTTGTATCGGAGAGAAAACATTGTGATGGTTTGCCCCTACCATCCCCTGGTCGCTGTTCAAGTTCAGATGTGATGCAACGGGAGGGAAGATTTAGGCACGATTATTCCCGTTCAGCTGTCGCCGGATGGCATCTTTTCATAGTCGAGGAAGGAGCATTGCTCGTGCGTTTCTCTCTTCACTAGTTTGAACGTTGAGCCAACCAAATGCTCGTAGGGCGGAAAGAATGTATCCCCATCAAACTCCCCCTCCACAATCGTCAGGTACCAGATGTCCGCACGCTCGAGAAGCTGACTGTAAATCTCCCCTCCGCCGGTAATGAATACCAGATCCTGATCTTCGAGGGCCTTGAGTGCTTCGGGAATGGCGCGATAGGTTTCAACTCCTGGAATCTGTTTCGAGGTCAACACAACGTTGCGTCGATTTGGAAGCGGACGACCCAACACCTCGTACGTCTTTCGCCCCATCAGAACTGGATGTCCGGTGGTGAGTCTTTTGAACCGCTTCAGGTCCTCGGATACATGCCAGGGGAGTTTGCCCTCTTTGCCAATCACCCGATTCCTTGAGAGGGCCGCAATTATGGCAAGCTTCACACGGAGACCTCAAACCTGATCGGATCGTAACACTCATAGCCGATCAGCGTGAAGTCCTCAAATTGCAATTCATCAATCGGTTTTTCGGCGATCCCGAGATGGGGCAGCGGCTTCGGGATGCGCTTCAGCTGCTCCCTCAGTCCGTCGATATGGTTGACGTAAATATGAGCATCAACAATCGTGTGGCTGAAGAAACCGGGAGCGAAACCGGTCTCCTGCGCGATGATCTGTGTCAGCAAGGAATACGCCGCAAGATTGAAAGGAATACCGATGGCGATGTCGCCGGAACGCTGGGTGAGATGACAGTTCAATCTCTGCCCCTGCACGTTGAAGGCAAAGGTATAATGGCAGGGAGGCAACTTGCTTTGAAGCGCATTGCCCGGTTCCCACGCAGTAACTACCATACGCCGTGAATTGGGATCTGTCTTCAGCAGCTCGATGACGCTGCCGATCTGATCGATCTCCACCACGTCGTACACGCCGGTTTCGGGGTTCAGTTGTGCGCTGGGGAAACGCCTCCAGTACCTTCCGTAAGCCGAGTCCAGGTTTCCTTCCCCGTCGGCCCAGGCATCCCAGATTTTGGTGTGCTTCCTCAGGTTCCGGATATGATCTTCACCGGAAAGATACCAGAGAACCTCGTGAAGCATTGCTTTGAAGTTGACCTTCTTGGTCGTCAGCAAGGGGAAGCCGTTGCTCAGATCGACCGTGTAGTGCTCAGCGAAACAGGAGATCGTATCGACGCTCGTGCGGTTCTTCTTGTATGTTCCAGAGGTCAGGACTCGGTCGACAAGGTCAAGGTATTCTCGCATGGTCACTAGGAGGTCTTAAGGAGTGTCAGTTCAATGCTAAACATAAGAACAGTCGGGAAAAAAAGCAAAGCAGTTGGGTGACGCGGAAACGAAATGCTACACTGCCTCAACCTATGCGTTATCCTGTACCGCCCGAAATCTCGATGATACTTCCGGTAATGAAGGCGCCTTCGTCCGAGCAAAGAAAACGCACGACCTCTGCAACATCCTGCGGTAACCCGTGCGTTCTCCGTTTCCAGACCCCGACATGCCGTGCGGCCTCGACCGCCTGCTTCAGTGTGAGCCGCTGCATGTGGCCAGGAGCAACGACGTTGCAGGTGATCCCGTTGGTCATCTCATCCATGGCAAGCGAGCGAAGAAGCATGCTTCTCGCTGCCTTTCCTAACACATAGTCATAGGGCGGGCCTGACCTCCGCTCGGAGCCCGCCAACCCGATGGCAATGATCCGGCCATAGTTCTGTCTGCGCATATGCGGCAGTGCATGCTTTACGCAATAAAACAAGCCATCGACCTCTGCCTTGATCACCGAGCGCCAGTGTTCCTGATCGATCTCGGTAATATCCTTCAACTCCCAGTCTCCACCGGCATTGCAGATCAAGAGGTCTATGTGGCCGTACAGGGTTGTCACTCCCTCAACCATCACCTTCACCTCATCCTCCTCACGGGTATCGGCCTTGAAAGCATATCCTTTTCCGCCGAGCGAACGGATCTCGGACAATACCTTTTCAGCAGCCAGCATGTTATTCGGATGTCCCGTACCATAGTTCAGCGCGATCCGCGCTCCCTCTCTGGCAAGGGTAAGGGCTATGCTCCGCCCAATCCCTTCTCCGGTACTTCCCGTAACAAGTGCCACGCGATTTTTCAGTGTCGTCATCGGGTTTTGGACCTTATGTATGGAACATCCTCATGGAAGGTGACCTGGAAGATTCTCCTTCTGTGTAATGATCAGATTTTGAGGCGTCAATTCCCTTTACTTCCCCCTTAGCTTGAAGTCCCTTGAGTTATCAATCCGCAAGCAATTTATGATTCCTGAGTTCCATAAGCAAGGAACGCCGCTCACTGCCGTAACAAAGTTCCGGACAGCGACGTAACAGGCCGGGCCAATCAAGTGCCTATGCGAAAGTGAAAACACACACCTGGGTTTCGTTCCTTGTTCTTTTGTCGATCTTCTCCGGTAACGCCGGCGAACAGAGCATCGTTTCATTGCGGGATTTCCGTTCGACAGAGCTTAAGAAAGCCGGTATCCGAGTTCCCCACCCCGTCACTCTTCATTTGAAAGCGCTTGGAGCGGGCGATCGTTCCCGATGGTTCTCGAGAAATGGCGGTCTGTTTGCTTCGGCATGGATCATCAATGCCAAAACGCGGACCGTCGTCTGGGAAATGTCTGAGGCCAATACATCCACGCTTGGAGACGACCGTTCCTGCGACCAGGAACTCAGGCTCGAACGGGGCGCATATGAAGTGTACTTTGCAGCACCAATCTTCGCATACAAGAGCTGGACTTCGCATTTCGTCGCGAACATCGATCATCGAAAGAAACCCTTGTTCAAAAAGGATGATGAGAGCAACGGAATTTCTTTCTTCAAAGGCTGGTGGTCTGATGATCTTCCCGAGATCTGGGAGAAGAGATCGGGGAATTGGGGAATCGACATCTTCGCCGGCGATCGGGACGCCTCATCGCTTCAATCCTTTACTCCTCTCTTCGAACAACCAAACCTCGTCTTTCAAACAACCGGTGTCGGCGATCGCACGGTGATCAAACAGGGAATCACGGTGTTGGAGCCCACATCAATCAATCTCTATGCCCTTGGGGAGGGACGCGGGGATCTCGAATTGCTTGACTTTGGGTGGATCGTCAATGCGAATACGCGGAATCGCGTATGGGAAATGACGCCACAAAACACCCATCATGCCGGGGGCGCTGACAAGAACATCATGACCTCCACTTCAGTGAGTCTCGAGAAGGGGGACTATGTTCTCTACTACGTCACGGACGACAGCCATTCACCGGCCGACTGGAATGCGTTTCCACCCAGCGATCCGCTCCAATGGGGAATCACACTGTTCACCAATACAGAAACCGACAAGAAGAATCTACGGCTTTTCGATTATAAGGAATCAGACCACGTTATCGTCAACATCACAAAGGTGGGTGACGATGAGTACCGACAAGAGGGGTTTGCGCTGAAGGAACCCGGACGGATCCGGGTGTACGCCATTGGCGAACGAACAGGCTCCACACGCACTCTGGTGGATTACGGTTATATTATGGATGCTCGCACCAGGGCCAGGGTCTGGACGATGGACCTCGATCGCTGCAACCAGGCAGGTGGAGATTCAAAAAACGTGTTTGTCGATGAAGTTATTACTCTGCCGAAGGGAACCTATCTTGTCATCTACAAAACAGACGATTCGCATTCGTACCCCGAATGGAATGCTGGCCCACCGTTCGATGAGGGCCATTATGGAATAACGCTCACGGGAACGGGAAAGGGGTTTAGACCGGAGATCGTGAGCAAGGTTGTCGAAGAACGGGGAATGGGTGCTGTTGCTCAAATCATTAGTGTCGGAGATGATGCAGACAGGATTGAAAAGTTCCGTTTGGATCGCACCAGAAAGATACGGATCTATGCGATTGGGGAAGGCCAGAAACGATCGATGGTCGACTACGGATGGATCGAAAACCGGAAGTCGGGAACCATTGTGTGGGAAATGAGATACGGGGTGACCTTCCACGCCGGTGGCGCACGAAAAAACAGAATGGTAAACACAACCATCACCCTCGAAAGAGGTGAGTACGCCCTCCATTATGTGAGCGACGATTCGCATTCGTACAGCAGCTGGAATGAAGAACCGCCCGACGATCAGCAGTACTGGGGAATCACACTGTATGAGGACGAAGCCGACGCGCCGCTTGCCCCTTCCGGATCCGAGCCGGAATCACCGTAGTCCCATTCTCATCCCTCCCGGGAGGAATTCCGCCCTCCCGTTGCTTCTCACACCACCAATTTCTACTTTGTCAGCACCGATCTCCATCCCTGGTCAAAACCGAAAGACAAACCATGTTCTCCTCCCGTCGAAAGTTTCTTAAGACAACGGCAGCACTTGGCGCCGGAACGCTGGCCGCAGCCGCTGTGAAAACCTCCGTCCTGAGCGGAACAATGTCTCAGAGCGGAGTGAAGCCGGTTGTCATTGCAAGCGCGAACGGTCTTGAAGCAATTAGCAAAGCCATGAGCATGATACAAAGCGGGGCCGACGCCCTCGACGCGGTGATTGCGGGTGTCAACATCGTCGAGAATGATCCGGAGGATACGAGCGTCGGGTATGGCGGACTTCCCAATGAGGATGGGGTCGTGGAGCTCGATGCCGCGGTCATGCATGGACCGACACATCGCGCGGGTTCAGTGGCTTCACTTCGTAATATCAAGAATCCATCAAACGTTGCACGCGTTGTCATGGACCGGACCGACCATGTTCTGCTCGTTGGCGATGGAGCTCTGCGTTTTGCACTTGCCCACGGATTCAAGGAAGAGAATCTCCTCACCGACCAGGCGCGTGAGGAATGGCTCAAGTGGAAGGAACATCTCTCAACACAAGACGATTGGCTTCCACCGCACACGGAATTCGACAAAGATATCGGCGGAAGGTTCGAGCCTTTCTTCCGGCACACCGGCACCATCCATTGCAGCGCAATTGATCTCAAAGGAAATATCTCTTGCGTGACGACGACAAGCGGACTGGCGTTCAAGATATCCGGCCGTGTCGGAGATTCCCCGATCATCGGAGCCGGACTCTATCTGGACAACGAAGTCGGTGCGGCCGGCTCAACCGGTCGCGGTGAGGCAAACCTTATCAATTGCAGCAGTTTCATGGTGGTTGAATTCATGCGGCGGGGAAAGAGCCCTGAAGAAGCATGCCTGGAAGCCTGCAAGAGGATAGTCGACCACAATAAGATGGCCCGGCTGAAAGACACCAGCGGGAGGCCAAACTTCGATGTCAAGTTTTATGCGCTGAACAAGAGCGGGCAAACCGGCAGCGCGGCAATTTTCTCGGGTGCCCAGCTCGCCATCCATGATGGAACTTCCGCCCGACTTGTCGAGTCGGCGTATTTGTACAAACGCTAGGAGTGTTGACTGGACGATACCCGTGACGGGACGGGTGTTGGGAAAATACAAAAGCCCCGGCCTGGTGGCT
>Ga0247727_10015241_pt1 | contig 12643 bp, 10 predicted proteins | sample WisWelCaveWW1625_FD_202498 | JGI IMG/M metagenome (GOLD analysis project Ga0247727, IMG submission 202498) | Biofilm microbial communities from Wishing Well Cave, Virginia, United States - WW16-25 | ecosystem: Environmental > Aquatic > Deep subsurface > Groundwater > Cave microbial mat | place... | reverse complement strand
CCGGACACTTCGCGGGCGTGCCGAACCTGTACTGCGTGCGGGGGCCATAGCGCGAAACTGACCTGCCTGGGGAGGGTAATTCCGCGATCCTCGCGCTAGGCTGGTCTTGTCATGGCAAACAAGCGAGGGCGGCCCCGTTATCCAGACGTCCTCACGCCACGCGAGTGGGACGTGCTCTACCTCCTGAGAGAGGAGCTCGCCAACCCGGAGATCGCCGAGCGGCTCGGGATCGGCCGGGAGGGCGTGAAGTATCACGTGTCCCAGATCCTCGCCAAGCTCGGCGTCAGCAGTCGCCAGGAGGCAGCGGCTTGGCAGCCGGGCGACCGCGACCGGTGGCGGGCGACAGTCGCGGCGCCTCTGGGGTGGACGTGGCGAAGCCTGCGGACGCAGGCGCGATGGGTGGCTGCCGGCGGGCCCGCGATCGTGATGGTGGCCGCGATGGCAGGCCTCGCTCTGCTCGCGTTCCTATGGTGGCGCGATGGGCGCCAGCCGGCGCCACCTGACCCGCCGCAGGTCGACACCGGCCCGATCGCGTTCGAGACATCCGATCTCGTCGCCGTGCTGGACGACCAGGTTGCCCGGCGGCAACTCGGTGATCACCATCGTAGACCCGGCCAGCCGCTCGGTCGTCGGGCAAGTAACAGCCGGCTACTCGCCGTGGGTGAGACTGCGCCCCTCCGCGAACCAGCTCCTGGTGTCGCAGGTTTTGGGGCCGCAGCGCGAAGGTCCCGCCTTGCTGGTCTTCGACCTCAGCGATCTGGCCTCACCCCCTGTTGTCATTCCCCTGCCGGAGAGAGCGGGCTATCACGTCAACAACCCCTCCTCGATGCAGCTCTCAGGCAACGAGCGGTTCCTGTTCCACCAGGAGGTGGCCACGCGCTGCCCAGGGCGGGGCCCATGCGATTACTCGAGGTTCGCCGTGATCGACTTGGACGCGGGGCTCCAAGTAGCGACCGCTGTCATGGAGACGACGTGCGGCGTTCTCACGCCCATGACGGTTGACAGCGTGCTCGCCGCCTGCGGCTACCCGGTCTCCACGCTGCACGAGATCAGTTCGGACGGATCGACGAGAGAGATGGGAACGCTGCCAGCTCGCGACGCGGGCATCTTGGCGATCGGCATCACCGGTTCTGGCGAGCCGCATGCCGTGTACATGGACGGCGCGGTCGTGACGACACAGGGCGCCCTGCCTCTGGTGGACCTACTGCCGCCGGGCCAGCAGGCCGGGTTCAATACGGCGACTCGGGTACCCGGCGACCGTCTGCTATTCGCGTTCGGCGAGGGCGAACCGCCCTACTCCGGGCTGGCGGTCGTCGATGCGCGCGACCCCGCGACGTTCCAGACGTTCACCTTGCCTGTCCCGGCCCGCCACGTCGGCGTGCTCGATCACCAGCGCGCGCTGCTGCTGGCCGAGGACGGCGCCACGCTCGTCGTGCTCGACCTCGCCACTGGGCAGGTCGCGCCGGCGACGGTCACGCTCCCGCAAATGGGCCGGTGGCTGGTCGGCTACTAGATCGAAGACGTGGCGCTCAGCGGGCGCGCGCGGGCTGCGGCGCCAGAGCGCGGAGGCGGGCGACGGCGTCCGGGATCACCTCAAGCGCGCGATCGACGTCCGCCATCGTGTTGTCCTTGCCGAGCGTGAGACGCAAGCTGCCGCGGGCGAGGTCGTGCGGGATGCCCATGGCGAGCAGGACGTGCGACGGCTCCAGCGAAGCCGTGGTGCAGGCGGAGCCGCTGCTGGCGCTGATCCCCTTGAGGTCGAGCTGCAGGAGCACCGATTCCCCCTCGACGCGCTCGAAGCAAAGCGAGACGCTGTTCGGCAGGCGGCGGTCGAGGTCCGTCGGGCCGGTGACGTGGGCGCCGGGGATGCGCTCCGGCAGCTCCGCGAGCAGCCTATCGCGCAGCCGGCTCGCGTGGGCGCTGCGGGCAGCGCGCTCCTCCTCGGCCAAACACAGCGCCGTCGCCATGCCGGCGGCGCCAGCCACGTTCTCGGTGCCGGCTCGGCGGTTCTTCTCCTGCGAGCCGCCGAGCTGCTGCGCGACGAAGGGCGTGCGCGTTCTAACGTAGAGGACCCCAACGCCCTTTGGCCCGAAGATTTTGTGACCGGCGAGCGACAGCAGATCGACGCCGAGGCGGTCGACATTCAGGTCGAGGTAGCCGGCGGCCTGGACGGCGTCGGTGTGGACGAGGATGCGGGGGTCGCGCTCCTTGACCAGCCGGACGATCTCGGTGATGGGCTGGATGGAGCCGACCTCGTTGTTGGCGTACATGACGGAGACGAGCGTGGTCTCGTCGTCGAGCGCGCGCTCCAGCGCGTCGAGGTCGACGAAGCCATCGCGGCTGACCGGGAGGTAGGTGACGCGAAGGCCCTCCTGCTCCAAGCGCTCGGCGGTGTGGAGGACGGCGTGGTGCTCGAAGGCGGTGGTGATGATCTGGTTGCCGCGGCGGCGGGCGCCGTACGCCGCGCCCCGCAGCGCCAGGTGGTCGGACTCGGTGCCGCCGCTGGTGAAGACGACCTCCGTCGGGCGCGCGCCCAGCACCTCGGCGACGGCTCGGCGGGCGGCGTCGAGGCCCTTGCGGGCCTCGCGCGCCTCGAAGTAGATGCTGGACGGGTTGCCCCAGTGTTCGGTGAAAGAGGGCAGCATCGCCTCCACCACGCGCGGGTCGGTGGGCGTCGTCGCCGCGTGATCGAGGTAGATGCGTCGCTCGGGCGTATCCATATCGACTCGATTGCAACGTAGCAGTGGCGCCGAGAATCGTCAACGGACGGCGAACAGCTTAGGACTCATGCAATTTGATCCCATCAAAGCGCAAGTCACCTTGAGCGAAGCGAAAGGTCTAGCCCCTCGCGGGGCGCGAGATGCTTCGCTTCGCTCAGCATGAACAGCGGGCCGCGGTTCAACGACCGGAGTGTGCCACATTCACAGTGCTCAAAGTTGGAGGCGCAGTAGGTAGGCGCGTAAGATGCATAGATAGCATCCTTTACTTGATAAGGGGCGACGGCGGTGCTACCGTGTAGGGGCGCCTTCGCTTATGGAAAGCACTCGTCAGCAGATCCTCGGCATCCTGCGCCGCCGCCAGGCGACGGTGGACGACCTCCGAAAGGAGCTGGGCCTGGCGCCCGCGACGATTCGGCGGCACATGGACATCCTGGCCCGCGACGGCTACATCGATGTCTCCCAGGTCCGGCGGCGAACCGGCCGTCCGCACTACGTCTTCTCGCTGACGGAGACGGGCGAAGGCCTCTTCCCCAAGCACTACGTCCGGCTCACGAACCGGCTGATCGAGGAGATCGTGGCCCTCGGCCCGGAGGAGACGACGGGCCGAAGCGGGGTGGAGCTGGCCGACGTCGTCTTCGAGAGGATGGCGCAGCGCCTGGCGCGGAGCATCGGCCCGCGCGTGCACGGGCTGGGCCTGGCCGAGCGCCTCGACTCGACTGTCGCGGCGCTGAGCGACGAAGGGATCGCCTTCGACGTGGAGCGGGCGGACGATGGCTACCTGCTCGTCGGCCACGGCTGCCCCTGCCCGCGCATCGCCCGGCCGGGGGGCCAGGCCTGCGCGCACGACCAGCGGCTGCTCTCGATGCTGCTGAACGCCGATGTTACCTATGTGGAGCCGGCCTCGCTGGGCCAGGAGGGCTACTGCGCATACCGCGTCCGAGGACGCGAGAGGGCGGAGGCACAGGGGCCAATTTCGAACGACGGCTTGCCGGGCGCGCGCCCGGCGGTATAAACTAAGTAGCGACAGCAGAAAGCAAACCTGAGCACGCCGCGAAGGGGGCAGACGATGGAATCAGGAGTTTCGATTACCGACAAGGCGGCCGAGAAGGCGAAGAAGCTCATGGAGGAGAAGGGCCTCACCAGCGGCGCGCTGCGCGTCTTCGTCGCTGGAGGCGGCTGTTCCGGCTACCAGTACGGCATGACGCTGGCCCAGGAGGCGGACGAGGACGACTTCGTCATCGAGCAGAGCGGCGTGCGGCTGCTGGTCGACCCGGAAAGCGCGCCCCTCTTGCAGGGGGCCGAGATCGACTACGTGGAAGACATCATGAAGAGTGGGTTCACGATCTTCAACCCGAACGCTGTCAAGAGCTGCGCTTGCGGCTCCAGCTTCGACACCGCCGACAGCGCGGGCAAGGAGCAGGCGCACGCCTGCCACTAGCCGAACCGAGCCATCGACCGCCGGAAGCCCGGGGCAAATCGTCCCGGGCTTCTCTATCGCCGCCGCCGCGGACTACAGCCGCGCGATGGGCCGCTGAAGCTGCGCCGGCAGGCAGCGAGCGGCGTCGGTGCTCGAACGGCTCTCGGGGGCGCTGGTGCTCCGCACCGACGAGCACGGCGCCGTCCGCCTGGAGACCGACGGCCGCCGCCTCTGGGCGAGCGCTAGTCGCTGGTCGCTGGTCGCTGGTCGCTGGTCGCTGGTCGCTGGTCGCTGGTCGCTGGTCGCTGGTCGCTGGTCGCTGGTGAGCGTATCGATCCAGCACCCGTAGGGACAAGCCTCACCTGCCCGTGTCAGGCGGGCTCTGTCCGCGACGCCGAAGGCGTCGGCCCCTCGCCCAGGGGAGAGGGGTGCCCCGAAGGGGCGGGGTGAGGGAGACGGACGGCCGCCGCCTCTGGGCGGACGTGGGGCGGTAGGGCGGGTCGCTAGGCGGGGGGCGGGACGCGGGAGGTCGCTAAGCCGAAACCGCCGCCCTGACCAGCCGCGCCGTTGGCCCGAGCCGGCGAGCGCCGCGGGCAATGCGGAGGACGTCTGTAGCTGTCCAGTAGTCCGTAATCAGCGAATGGCGCCGAGGGTGTTCGAGCGTGGAGAGGAAGCGTGTGAGGAAATCCCAGATTGCAAATGCCTTTCTCCTGCCGCCTGCGATCAGCACAGTCTGCTCGATCTCGGCAAGATCTTCTGCGGGGGCGGCATAGATTCGCTGTGCCAGATCGCCCGAGACACTCTCCAGTTCCGCTAGTTCGCCCGGAGGCAACGCCGATCTCACGTCGTCCGGGGGCTCAACTACAAATGGCCTGCCGAGAAAGTCCGCCAGTGGGTAATACTCCGCACCCCAAGGACGGATCCTCTGCGTGGTCACCCGGTTGCGGATCGCTTCCGCCTTGGCAACCGCCCCTTCCGCAAGGGCCAGCCCATCATCATCCATCTCGTAGCGGCGCTGCTCGAAGCAGTTGAAGATGCCCGATTCGACCACGCCGAGGCCCACGACGGCTATCGAAGGCTTCTGTACCCATTTCCATTGCTTGGGTTGAGAGGAGTAGCCTCGTCGTCCGACGACCACCACCCGAGCAGCCGCACCAAGGGTATGGCCCAGGACAAGGGCCAGGCCATCCGCTGACACGTCAAATGGGTCACCGTGAGAGTACGGGTAAACGCTTATGCCTGCTGCCAGAGACACGAGCGTCAAGTCCCGAGGTCCAACGTTCTCCCTCCTGAAGCCATCGACGAAAGCGCGCACAGAGCGCCCATAGCCAATCCCTATCGAGTCTCCTCCCCTTACCAGTGGGGCCAAGTAGCGACCGCCCTCGTTGCCTAGCCATCGACTAAGGGAATCGTCCCTGCGAGTATCGAAGCTATTCGCGGAGGCGAAGATTTCAGGCACGGGCAGGGCAATCACCCTTCGCAAATGAAGGTGTCGCGCCAGGCCGTCCTCCACCTGCCGGACCGCATCAGAATCGACTTTCCGTCCAATCGGCAGCTCATCCGGATGGAGCACCGATTCCTGAATGAGGCCTTCATCCCTGGCTATCTTAAGAAGGCGCGACGCCATGCTCACGCTAATGTCCATCGCCAACGCCACTTCTGAGACGGTCAGCCGTTCCTCCACGAATAGGCGCGCCGCCTCATGGGCGCGCTGGAGCGTACGCGCAGAAGGCGTGTAGCGCGGAGGTAGGGTTGCGGCTGAAGACATCGCGTTCAAGTTTCGCACGAAAACCAGAGGCTGTCAAGCCATTATTTATGTAAATATCCTCCCTCTCGAAAGTTCATGTAGGCGATGTGCAGAAGCCAAAGCCCCAGCCTTGTGGCGCGCATCAGCTACCGCCCAGATACAACCATGAGTCTTCTCCACAACAATCTTGCAAATTAAACCATCTATGCCCTTGACAAGTCAACCCGATACCGCGATATTGGGTACAAGAAAGCTGGCAAGGATGCGATAATGCCAAAGGCCAATTCACCTAAAGCGCCGCCTCCCGCGAAGACGCCTTCCGCACTGAGAGACCGGTGGGATGGGCCTGCATTCTGGGTCGCGATCGTCGGAACAGCCACTATGGTCGGCACACTCTTGGCGGTTCTCGGCTTCGGCATCTGGCTGGGGAACATCCAATCCGACGTGAACAACCTAGGCGACGAAATCGACGGCCTGAAGGCCCAGCTCCAAGCGTACATAACGCAGCCTCCTCAGCCAGGGCCTACCACCACCCCTACTAGTGAGGGACCGTTCGGCGGTACGCAGCTCTACCCAGGAACGGCTGGGATCATCGCGGACGAACTGGCTGGGCGCGACATGGCCTGTACCGAAGCGAACGGGAAAGAAAAGCGAACCGTACCTTACGACCCTCAGCGTCCGGTGGTCTCCATCGTTGCCGATCTCAAGGAGGAGATCCCCTGCGGCTCGACCGTCCATATCTCCAGACGCCTAGAGGATGGTTCGACGGTCGGGCAGGACGCGGTGGTCGCGGACACGTTTCCCACGCCGTCCGACTTCATCCCCAACTCGCCTACATCGCTCATTGCTAACGCATCCCGGTCGTTGGCCCAGGTTCTGCACATGGAAGGGTTCACTTCGGTGATCTTGGAAATTATCGAGCAGCCCGTAGAGTAGAGCCCGCCGACGCCGCCTCCCGCCTCCCGCCTCCCGCGCCCGCTGCCCCGCGCCTCCCGCGCCCGGCGGCGCTTCGCGATCTGCCGCCGGCGGCGTATCATCGCCTCATGGCCATCGACACGCTGCCCGCCGTCGCCGCCACCGCCGCCCGGCGGCACTCCCTACCCCGACTGAGCGAGCGTTAGAAGCGACACCAACTGATCGCCCCTCTCCCGCACAAGCGGGAGAGGGGACGGGGGTGAGGGAGGAACATCGCCTTACACGCTGCCCGCCGTCGCCGCCACGCCGCCCGGCGGCACTCCCTCACCCCGGCTGAGCCAGCGTTAGAAGCGACACCAACTGATCGCCCCTCTCCCGCACAAGCGAGAGAGGGGACGGGGGTGAGGGAGGAACATCGCCTCATGGCCATCGACACGCTGCCCGCCATCGCCGCCACCGCCGCCCGCCGCCCAAACGACGGTCAATCAAACGCCACGCGTCGCCCCAGCTTCGCACCGGCGCCCCATTTCTCGCAACAATCGACCGCGCAACCAGCGCCTCGCCTCCCGTCTCCCGCTTCCCGCCGCTATAATCGTCGCGCCATGACTCGCATCGACGGACGGAGGGACGATGAGCTGCGGCCGGTGCGCATCCAGACCGGCTACCTGCCCTGGGCCGAGGGCTCGGCGTTGATCGACCTGGGCGGCACGCAGGTGCTCTGCGCCGTCAGCGTCGAGGCGCGCCTGCCCCAGTTCCTGCGCGGCAAGGGCTCCGGCTGGGTGACGGCGGAGTACGGCATGCTGCCCCGCTCGACCCAGGAGCGCACGCAGCGCGAAGCGGCGGCCGGGCGGCCGTCGGGCCGGACGCAGGAGATCCAGCGCCTCATCGGCCGGGCGCTGCGGGCCGTGACCAACCTCGAGCTCCTGGGCGAACGCACCTTCATCATCGACTGCGACGTGCTGACGGCGGACGGCGGCACGCGCACGGCGGCCATCACCGGCTCGTACGTCGCGCTGCGCCTGGCGCTGGAGCGACTGGTGGCCCAGGGCGCCCTGTCGTCGGTGCCGATGACGACGGCGGTGGCGGCGACCAGCGCCGGCATCGTCGAGGGCGTGCCGCTGCTTGACCTCTGCTACGAGGAGGACGCTCGGGCGGGGGTCGATTTCAACGTCGTGATGACCGGCGACGGGCGCTTCGTCGAGGTGCAGGGGACGGCGGAGGACCAGCCGTTCGCTCGGAGCGAGATGGAGGCGCTGCTGTCGCTGGCGGAATCGGGCATCCTGACCCTGCTGGAGGCGCAGGAGCAGGCGCTGGCGGCGGCGCGGGCGGGGGTCTGATGCCGTCGGGCGGTTCGCGAACCGCGTCTACCCGCCTCCCGCCTCTCGCCGAGTCCTTCCACCTACCCCATCGCGTTCTCGACGCAGACGATGGAGCAGTCGCCGCCGTGGAGGCGCTCCGCCTCGGCGATGGCGTCCTCCACCGTCGGCATCGAGATGAAGCCGACGTGCTCCGGCACCTTCGGGTCGTCGGCGCCGGCGACGAAGACGCGCGCGGCGTGGCGCAGGCGCTTCAGGGGATGCGTCGCCAGGATGGCATGCACGGGGTGGAAGGCGTAGCCGTTGCGGTAGCGCTCGATGTAGTCGGCGCGCGTGGCAAACTCGTCGCCGAAACGCTCGGTGATCTCGTAGGGGTCGCGCGTCTCGGGTAGGACGCGCTCCCAGACCTCGCGGTACGCGGGATGATGCTCGCTGTCCCAGTCCTCCGGGCACGGCGTGGTGACGATGACCGAGCAGCCGGGCTTGCCCAGCGCCTCGATGTAGCCGCCCAAGTAGCCCAGCCCGGAGGAGATGAGCGTCAGGATCGGGTTCATCCGCGCGAAGGTCGCGTAGGGGCTCCAGGCCGGCAGACCGTAGATCACGACGTCGGCCGGCGCTGCTTCGCTCCGACGGGGCGGGTGGCGCTGCTGGAGCACCTCGAGCGCGGCGGCGCGCGTCTCGGCGACGCCGCCGGCCCAGACGCGCCCGACGTGGGTGGCGTTGGCGAGGACCGTCTCGATCTTGAAGATGCGCTTGCCGAGCTTCCACTCCAGGTACGCGCCTTGCTCGTCGAACACCTCGTGCATGCGATTGTTGCGCACCGACATCGACATGCCGTCCGGCGTGTGCGTCCAGCGGATCGCGCGCCAGGTCGACAGGCCAACGCAGACCGACTTCCAGCCGCCGCCGAAGCCCAGGTGGCAGGCGGCGTTCACGTAGACCGTCAGGTCGCTCTCGACGACGCGGCAGTGCACCTCGACGTCGTAGCCGCTGGCCGTCGTGCCCAGGTGGACGAGGTTCTCGGCGTCCTCCGCGTCGTGGCACATCAGTCTCGTCCCGAAGCGGCGAACCAGCTCGTCGCCCAGGCCGCCGGCGAGCTCCTGCGGCGTCCACTTGCGATGGAGCGCGTTGGCGCAAACCAGCGTCACGTTCTCTTCCGGCACGCCCGCCCCCGCCAGCTCATTGAGCAGCGCCTCGATGGCGAGCCGGCGCACGGGCCCGTAGGAGGGCACCGTCGGGTCGTCGAAGGCGATGAGCACGCGCCCGCCCGGGCGCACCAGCTCCCGAACGCGCGGCAGGCCCAGCGGGTGGGCGAGGGCGTCGCGGACGGCGACGGCCTGGTCGGGCGCGGCTTCCAGCCGCTGGCCGCCGCCGCCGGCCCGCACGACGCGCGCGCGGTTGGGCAGCGAGGCCTGGAGGGACTTCTCGCCGTAGGGGAGCGTGACCTCGGTCATGGGCGGGCCTCCTTTCGCCAGCGGCGGCATTGTACCTCGCCCGCCGCCGACTGGCTCAGGCGAGGCGCCGGCCAGGCGAGATCGCTATGATCGTGTGCAGGTAGCGCCGCGGAGGGCCTCATGAGCCTCATCGACGACCGGCTGCTCGACTTCTTCTTTCGCTACGACAAGGCGTTGCCCCTCGATGCTGAGGAGCACGCCGTCGAGACGGGCGAAGGCTATTCGAAGCTCCACATGGTCTTCACCAGCACGCACAACGAACGTGTGCCGGCGACGCTCTACCTACCGTCACCCTCCGCAGGCCCCGTTCCAGCAATCATGGTCCAGCACGCAGGTCCGTCGTCGAAAGACGACGCGTACATCCAGGAGCCGTGCCGTCGCTGGGCGGAGGCGGGTTACGCTTGCATTGCTATCGACTCGCCGAACGTCGGCGAGCGCGCCGGCCGCGGCCGGGTCGCGCTCGAGGAGCAGTGGCGGGAAGGCCTGATCTTCCAGATGCGCGACCAGCGCGTGCAGGCCGTTGTCGACCTGATGCGCGCGCTCGATTACCTTGAGACGCGGCCGGAGGTCGACGCTTCACGCACCGGCTACGTGGGCGTCAGCCAGGGCGCCTTCCTAGGCGTGCAGCTCGCCGCCCTGGACAAGCGGGTGCGGGCGCTGGTCTGCATCGTGGCGGGAGGCAGCCTGCGTCCCTTCGGGCCGGACACCATCACCGTGCGCGAGGCCGATCTGGTGCAAGAGCTCACGGATCCCGCGCGATTCGCCCCGCGCATCTCCCCCCGGCCGGTCCTCATGCTGAGCGGCGATGAAGACGAGATCGTGCCTCGAGCTGCCACCGAGGCGCTGTACGGCGCCCTCCGCGACCCGAAGGAGCTCCGCTGGTTCGCCATGGGCCATACTGTCACCCCGGACGTCCTGCGCCAGGCCTTCCAGCTCCTCCGAAACGTTCTCTAGCTGTCCGAAGCGGTAAGCGACTCTGCTATACTAGGGCTGCCGGCGGTTGCTCCCGCCCCACCGCCTGCCGATAATCCAGTAGGTTACGGTACGTCGAGCTGATGACCCCGCCCAATAACAATGGATCTGGAACAGCAACGGGGCGAGGAGGACGTTTCGCGCCCAGCGGGGAATGCCGGGGCGTTGGGACGCCTGCTGTTCCGCATGGCGACCCAACTGTTTGGTGGACGGGTGACGACGTTTCCCGAGCCTGACGAGGAATACGAGACGCCGCCGGCGCTGAACGCGTCGCCGCCCGCTTCGGCCGCGCCGTCGCCGGCCGACGAGGCCGCGCAGGTGCTGGAGCGAGCGTTGGGTCAGGTGGAACAGATGCTGGAGAAGCTGGAGGAGCGGCCGCAACGAGCCGTCCCGTCGGAAGGGCCGGAGGAGATCGGCCAGCTGACACGCGCGCTGCGTGAGACCGTCCAGCGGCTGGAAGAAGCCCTGGGGCAGCTGACGCAGGAGCGGCAGCGCCTGTCAGACGAGGCGACGCGACTGGGCATCGTCGCGGGCCAGCTCGGAGCGACCGCGCGCGCGCTGCGCCAGGAGGCCGGCGCCCGACCAGTCGAGGTCGAGCCGGCGCCGGAGCCAGTCGCGCGGGAGCCGCAATTCGAGCCTGACGGGCGGCCGGTAGAGCTGGTGATTGCGGCCGTACCCGGCTTTCAGGGGCTGATGGAGCTGCAGCGCGGCCTAAGCAGCCTGGCCGCCGTCGATGGGGCGTCCGTGCGCGGCTATCGCAACGACGAGGCATCGCTCACGCTAGTGCTGCGCGGGCCGCTGACGGCGCGTCAGGTGGTCGACGGGCTACAGGGCGCCACGGGCCGGACACTGCTGATTGAGGAGGCGCGGCCGGAGGCGCTGCGTCTGCGCCTGCGCTTCGTCGAGCAAGAAGACCGGGGGTATCCCGCAGGTGCAGCCGCCGGGAACGGCTAGCCGCCGGGCATGCGGCTGCGGCACCTCTCGCTTAGCAACTTCCGCAACTACCGACGACAGGAGCTCGACCTCCCGCGCGGCCCATCGCTGCTGCTAGGCGACAACGCCCAAGGCAAAAGCAACCTGCTGGAGGCGGCTTTCCTCCTCGCGACCATGCGCTCCGAACGTGCCCAGGTCGACGGCGAGCTGATCCATCACGAGGCGTGGGGCGAGGCGCAGCCCGTCGCCCGCGTGGTGGGCGAGATCGAGCGCCAGGATGGGCCGGTACAGATCGAGGTGGTCATCGCCGGCCGCTCGGCGGGCGACGGCGCGGCGCGGCCGCAGGCCTCCAAACGCCTGCGGGTGAACGGCCTAGCGCGCCGCCAGATCGACGCTGCCGGCCAGCTCATCGCCGTGCTCTTCACGACTGAGGACGTGGAGCTGATCTCGGGCGCGCCCAGGGCGCGACGGCGCTACCTGGACATCTCGCTCTCGCAGCTCGACGCGACCTACGCGCGGGCGCTCCAGCGCTACACCAAGGTGGTGACGCAGCGCAACGCGCTGCTGCGGCGCATCCAGGAGGGCGACGCCAGGCCGGAGGAGCTGGACTTCTGGGACGAGGGGCTGGCGCGGGATGGCGCGGTCGTCGTTCTCGAGCGCACCGCTGCGGTGGCCGCGCTGGCCCGGCACGCGCGGGAGGAGCACCGGCGCGTCAGCGGCGGGAACGAGGAGCTGGCGATCGCGTATCAGCCGCGCCTTGACGCGTGGGACGAAGGCGCCGGCGCATCGGACGTGGAGGGGGTGCTGCGCCAGGCTCTCGCCAGCGGAAGGCGGCGCGACATCGTCGCGGGGGCGACGCTGAGCGGCCCCCACCGCGACGACCTTTCGTTCGCGATCGACGGCTCGCCGGCGGCGGCGTACGCCTCGCGCGGGCAGCAGCGCACGGCGGCGCTGGCGCTGCGCCTGGCGGAAGCGCGCTACATGGCGCAGCGTCGCGGCGACCAGCCCGTGGTGCTCCTTGACGACGTGCTTTCGGAGCTGGACGAAGGGCGGCGGCGAGCGGTACTCCAGGCGCTGGGCGAGTGGGACCAACTGCTCGTGACATCCGCGGACGGCGACCGTTTCGACGAGGGGCTGTCGGCCGCCTCGGCCGTGTTCCGCGTAGTGGC
>Ga0247727_10015240_pt1 | contig 12643 bp, 12 predicted proteins | sample WisWelCaveWW1625_FD_202498 | JGI IMG/M metagenome (GOLD analysis project Ga0247727, IMG submission 202498) | Biofilm microbial communities from Wishing Well Cave, Virginia, United States - WW16-25 | ecosystem: Environmental > Aquatic > Deep subsurface > Groundwater > Cave microbial mat | place... | reverse complement strand
CATGTGCAGCTGTACAAACTGATCTGTCGCCAAGTGGCTCGATCCATGGGGCACACGGCCACGTTCCTTCCGAAGCCATTCGTTGGGATCAATGGTTCCGGCATGCATACCAACTTCTCCTTGAGCAAGAATGGCAAGAATATTTTCTACGATGCGAAGGGTAAAGATGGCCTGTCTGATGTGGCGTGGGATTTCATTCTCAAACTCCTGAATCATGCGTCCGAGGTTTGTCTAGTATTTAACTCGTCGGTGAATGCGTATCGCCGTCTGGATCCGCATTTTGAGGCACCGAACCAGGTCAAGGTCTCGGCGATCGATCGCGGTTCTATGATCCGCATTCCGATGGCCAACGAAAAGACTGCGCGCATCGAGCTGCGTTCAGTCGCCCCCGATGCCAACCCATACCTCGTGCTGTACACGATGCTCAAGACCGGCTTTGAAGGGGAGCGCCTGGAAAAGGACGAGACGACACGCGACCGCATGCGATTCCTTCCGAGTTACATCAATGATGCGATCGCACTGTTTAAATCGTCGAAGTTTATCGCCGAGATCCTCGGCGAGGACAGCAAGCAAAAGTATGCGAGTTTCAAACAGCTGGTGGCAGATCGTTCTCCTAAAGAGCTCGGCACGATAGTGAAGGCTTCGGAAGTGCTCTTTCATCACGAAGTAACAAATCAAATGCTCTGGAATCAGTTCTAGTCAACATTGGAGCCAGTTCTAGTTATCAACATACCGTGGGAATGAAAAGGGGGACAGTCTATGCTAACTCCCCTTTCCTGTCTCTAGTGTGAAGGGAGGGGAAGGCGATTCAGAGGCAGTCTATTTAGTGCGCGGGTCTGTCTTGTCTTTCTCGTTCGTCGAACCACACACACGAGCCAGACCGAAGAAACTAGATGAACCAGCTCCCCGCCACGCGCCGCGAAATGTTGGATTGCAAGACCTAACCCTCATTCTCTGACCCGACACCTTTGTCTTCTCCTGGAAAAGTAGCCTGTCCCCTTTTATTTTTCGATGCTCTCAAGAAAAAACTCCCGACCCCTTTTCTTGTTTCTTTCCTGCTCAGGGGAGTGATCGAATCAACAGCGCGCTATCCTTAGCGTCCACCTTTGCCTCAACACGATCACCCTTCTTGATTTGTCCCATTACCTGGGTCTTTTTATCTATATGCACACGGACTTCCTTGCCATCCTTCTCCTTGATGATATAGTCCCCGTAATCGATGCTTACCAGATCCCCCTTGATCACCTTGGCCTGTTCGAGGCGGCTCGCTCCCACCTCATCGGCGGCATGCGCCGCTTGGGACAGTCCGAGGCACAGCAACACCCCACACGACAGGACACTGACGACTTTGGTACTTGAGAGCATGAGCGCCTCCTTGGTTAGAGAGTCGGCGGGTCTACGAAGACACCTCGTTTGCCTGAGGTTAGAACAAAAAAGCGTCTAAAGTCCATGTCGATAGGACAGCCAGGTTGCGCCACAGAATCGAATAGCGTTTACTAGCACGGCTGAGGCTGGGGGAATGAAAAGGGGACAGGCTGAGCTACCCCCGATTTCATGGACACCAAGTTAAGGCACATGTGTGGCCTCCCGTCCACGCTCCGAAGTCGAGGGCGCCCACGGAAGCAGTCAGAAAAGTAGCCTGTCCCCTTTTCCTCTCCCCATCCGAGATCCAAAACTTTGAGCCCTTTTGTGATTCCGAGTCCCTTAACGAGTGCCTCCCCACTCTCCCTCATACTTTCCGCAATGCGGGTAAAGTCGCCTTTTTCCCAAAGTGCTTTGTTTGGATTCATCGGAGTACTCCCTTTCCTTTGCCATGGCAGCCGCGAAGCACCGGATTTCTGTCAGGACGACAGGCCGACCCACCACCTTGGCGCCGATGCGAATACTATATGAAGAGAGTGGGATATTCTACTTTTCCACGTCGGCCAGGTCTATCGCTGTGTGAGGGGAGGGGGTGGGGGACAGAATGTTCAATGTTGAATGGTGAATGTTCAATTGTCCGGACAATCACCGAACGACGACTCCGAGCGGATTATCTGGTGCGCGGGTCTGTCTTGTCTCTCTCGATCGTCGAACCAAGCAAACGAGACAGATCGAAGAAACCAGATGAACCAATCCTCCCACGCGCCGCGAAATGTTGGATTGCAAGACCTGACCCTCATTCTTTGGGAGCAAGAACTACTCCAGTGCGGCAGTTTCCTGAAGGAAAGTAAGAACATCTTGTTTCTGCTGTCCGAACACAGCGGTGCAGTCTAGCGGCAACTTTTTCGGCAATATCTTTTCTTTGAGCTTCGCTAGCTGTTTCTCTGTGAAACCGTATGCCGACAGATAAAGTTTCTTCTTCTCTCCTGGCAAGGTTTGTTGGAGCTGCATCCGCTTGATGTTTTCGGGATGGTAGCCGAATCCAAGACAACAGACCACACACGCTTCCCTGATCGCTTCTTGCGCATCTTGAAATTCAATCGACTGTCTATCCCCTTCATGCACGACTCTTATAGACTTCGCGTACGTAATAACTTGTTGAGGAGTTAAATCTCCTTTATAGGGTCTTCCTTCCTTTGACATCCAGAAGGGTACTCCTAGTTGGCCATATATATGAATGATGGGAATAGCCTGCATGTACGCTGTGCATTCTTCGTCTTGCAGTCCATAGGAGTTCTTGATTGCAAGAAACAATGCGTACTCGAATGAGCGATCATAGTTAAACGTGACGACAACTAGTTTATTCTTGAAGTAGTCTTCTTTCTTTCCAATTATTTTCCCATGAAGGTATTCGTACCACCGCAACGGCTCACTTGACCGATTCAAACGTTCTTTGTTTTCAAAGGGGATCAAAACCCCCGCAATCGCCAATTTCCCGATTTGTTCAAACTCTTTTCTGTTTTCAAGAAAGGCGTCAATCGAGGGGAGGTTGGAGTCATTGAGCTGACTTCGAAACTGTCCAATCTCCTCCGGAGCACAACCACAGTCAAGGAGAAGTCTGTACAGCGACGATGTAGATTTCGCGAGGGTGTTGCAAATCGCAGTGATAAGGCCACGTCCTAGTGGGAAGCCGTAGTCCACGCTCGCTCCAGCTCCAAGAATGAGAGCGGTAGGCTCAGTAATCATTGCACTTAACCACCTTGTCCATTTCTGTTGACTCGTTGCCTAACCACTTTGACGTCGGAAGCCCAAATTTAGAATGCCAAAAAAAAAGAACATGTTCTGGGGAAATCCTTGTATGTTCATTCGCAAACATATCGACAAACCGGGCTTGCCTGGCTTTAGGCTAAGAATGGACACATTCTACATTTTCAGGGTCGGTCCGGTCTATCGCTGTGTGAGGGAGGTGAGGGTGAGGAAGGAGCAGGCCCGCCACGTGCCGCGAGATGACTTCTGACGCCGATTCATTTTTGCTCTACCTTCGAGTCACGTTTCCTCTGCTGGTCCGCCATTCTGCTGTAAACACATCGCTCGCAGTATATCTCGCTCAGCTCGGTTTGAGTAAGGTTCTTCAACTCGGCGATGTCGGATGCGTTTGCCATCCATTCAAGTAGCGTCTCCTTTGGCGTGTTTTTATAACTTTCGTGCATGAAATCGAATTGCTCTAACGGTGTATTCGTCTGCCGCACCTGTTGAAGGTGAGTTCCAAAGAATGTGTCAGGGAACTGTTTGTAGTCGTCTAGTTCGGCCTGAGACATAGGGGCTCTGCAGATCCATCCGTTGTCGAAACCCAGAATCATTTCACCACTACTAGTATCTACAGTCGCCGTTGATAGCCGAGCCGGAACTTCCTTGCCGCCCGGACCAGGTGCCATATAGGTCTGACCGATCAGCATGCGAGGGACTTTTCCGTCCGAGAATGCCGACGACGGCAGTTCTCCATCGAATGTCTGCGGTATATGAGTGTGCTTTTCCATGGATCGCATCAATTCGACAATTTCAGAATGCCGCTCTCTAGCCCTCACTGCGTCTCTGATAGTTAGGTTTTGGAATATCCCTAGAAAGTCCGGGATTTTGAAACCATAGAAAACCGCAAATACATGGGGCTGAGGATTTTTCAAGAAATAATGGTCGGAAATATTCGTGAGGCAAATATAAGCCGGCGGAGCTGGCTGGTTTTCGATCATGAGGCCTTCAACCCTTTTGAGGAGATATTCAGCACGATCACGCATTCTTGCTGCCTGTTGCTCAGACGTAATGGGCTGGTTTAGATCCAGAAACACGAGTCTTCTATGGGTTGCTTGTTTTTCAAGTGCCAACCGCAGTTGACGACCGACGTTAAGCCGCTTTGGGCCTTGGTTGTCCTTGCCGGGTTGGCGAGATTTCGCCTCGACGGAAAACTTCGCTTTCAAGGAAGGGTGTGTCGCTGTGAATTCACAGTGTGATGTCAACCTATCAGATTCATTCTCGAATTCGAGTTCGAAACCAGCTCTGAGCAACCAGGCGGCCACCTGAGTTTCAAAGAAGGCGCCGGGGAAGTGCTCGAGGTTTCGCAAGCGAGACAGCAGCCTCGTTTGAATATCAGTTCCATTATGCGCGATGAGATAGAGGTTGTAGGCGAGCCGGTAATAGGCGGACGCAGCGCCAGTCATTGGTCCAGAATAAACCTGGCCACGGGTGATCATGTGTTTGCGTTGGAGTTCACAGACATGGTGATACCATTTGAGTATCCAATGGCACTCCATAAACGGCTTTTTTAGTTCGTCATTTCCCCATGCTTCGCCCAGAGTTCTCGCGATGTAGTAGCCAAGAAAATCGGGGAAAGTCTTCCATTTACCATAGTGGGAATTCTTACCAACTGCGACGAACCGGTAGCCCTGATGTTCAGTTGAGATAATTGGCCGTCCAAGGCCTTGTTGCGCCTGCCGTTGCATCTCTTTCGCCCGGTGTTGTTCAAGGAGACGTTTGCCCTCTTCCTTGATGTCCTTTTCTATACGCGCTTTTTGAGTAAGAAATGGAAGTTCGAACCTATAGTTGTCGTGGCACTTCTTGAATTTGCGCCCACTACCACAAGGGCAAGGATCATTTCTTCCAATTTTCATTGAGTGTCCTGAACGATTAACATTATGTGGATATCCTACTTTTTCGTTGTAGGCCTGGTCCATTCCCAACGTGCGCGCATCTCTTCCCAGTACTCCTCCCTAGTATTGAAGGGAGTGGCCAAGGCTGCCCTCGACTGCGCGCAACTTTCTCACCCTCCCAACCCCGAGCGCGCCGAGACGCGCTTTTGTCCCAGGCGAGCACAGTTTCATTGTGCGCGTTCTGCGAGCAAGGAGGGCACGGCGGGGGATAGACCGGCTGCTTGAGTGGGCATCAGGGCCTTGTTGAGTCCGCCGTTGCCGAGGTGAAGCGGCCTGCCATAGGCAGGTGGCGGCGCTGTTCGCCGTTCCATTCAAGCGTCGCTTGGAATGGAACAAGTTGCGCTGCCAAGCGGCAGTGAGGCTTACGGCGGCCAACAAGGCCCTGGCTCAAGCGCAAGCAGCCGGTCTGTCCACACCCGCCCATTCTCGAACTTACATGGCGCACGATCCCTGACCCGATCAGACTTAGGCCGATGCCAATGCGTCTTTGACGCGCCGGACCTTGATCTTTCCAGCGTGTTTCTCCGCCTGCGCCAGGTCGTAGGCAGCCTGCACCCGCAGCCATGTCTCGGCACCTCCCCCAAAGGCTTTTTCCAGGCGGATCGCCATTTCGGCGGAAATCCCGGCTTTGCCGCTGACCAGGTTGTTCATGGCTTGCCGCGTAACACCCAGTACCTTTGCCCCTTCCGCCACGGAAAGCCCCAGCGGTTCGAGACAGTCATGCCGCACCGACAATCCAGGATGGGGAGGGTTCTTCATACGCATTGTAGGCTCCTTAATGGTAGTCGATGAGATCCACGTCGTAGGCGCTGCCGTTCTCGAACCGAAAGATGATCCGCCAGTTGTCGGATACGGTTACGGACCAGAAACTGGTCAACTCTCCCTTCAAGGGATGAAGCCGATAGCCTGGTAATGCCATGTCTTGTACCGTCACCGCTTCGTTCAGCCGTGCGAGGATGCGGGCAATCTTGTCGATCTGTGATGCAGGTACCTTTCGACGATCATTGTCCTCAAAAAGTCTTGCAAGTCCCTTGTGCCTGAAATTGTCGATCACGCCTCCATCCTGCGCGAGTCCAGCTGTGCTGTCAAGTACGACTTTACATCTATGTGCGGTTTTCTTTGTCTCATGGGGGATGCCTCGTGCGACTCTTGACCGCCTTTCCAAGCGAGGCTTAGAATGAACATTCTGAACCCATAACCCCTTGGCATTCTGGCAGTTTCAGGGTGCCGGTGCGATAGAGGAGCCGCCTTCATGAGAGTGGAGTACACGAAGGGCGAACGGGCCTCCAAAGAGCTGATCCTGCTCCATCGCCAGACCTCCGAAGCCACAAGTGGCCGGAAGATGAAGGTCATGCTCATCTTCCCGCCGGACTGGTACCCCTCCGAACCCTACCTCAGCCTTCCCTCCCTCACCGCCGTCCTCCGTCAGGCCGGTCATACTGTCATTCAAAAAGACATCAACCTCGAAATGTATGACTGGTACTTCAGCGAGGATTTCTTAAAGAAAGTCCTGCGCCGGGTGCCCCAGCAGCTCGACCGGCTCCGCAAACTGTCGAAAAAGCGCGATCTGAGCGCCGATGAGATGGATTTGCAGCTGGCACTCTGCGACCTGACCCGCCCGCGGATGGATGAGCTTATTAAGAAGGCGGAGAAGGCCAAGGCGATCATACGAGGAGAAATATTCTACGATATCGATAAGTTGGAATGGGCGATTAATGTATTTCGTGAAGTTACCTCCGTGATCTCGATGGTCTATACCCCGACCCGGGTCTGCATGCCGCCGATGGAAACCGATCTGTCGTACAAGGTCTTTTCCTCGTCCGAGGTGATGGATGCCATTCAAGATATGCAGGTGAATGTGTATCGCGATGTGTTCGAGCATCTGGTGAAGCCGGTGATCGAGAAAGAGCAACCGGACGTGATCGGCATCTCGATAGTCTTGCAGCAGCAGATGTTCTCCTCCATGACATTCTGCGCCCTCATCAAGCAATATTTCCCACGCATTCACGTGACAATCGGCGGCAATACGGTCACGCGCCTGCGCGATGTGCTGCCTCAGTCACCGCTGTTCCGGTACTTCGACAGTGCCGTGGCCTATGAAGGGGAGACGGCGTTTGTGCAGCTGGTGTCGGCATTGGGGGCGAGGCGGAGTTTCGCCGAGGTGCCCAACACCATATATAAGGACGAGACCGGCGTGCATACCTCGCCGACCAGCTATTCCGAGGACATGGCAACGCTACCGCCGCCGGACTTCGACGGGTTGCCGCTGGAGAAGTATTTCGTGCCGACGATAGTCTTGCCCTATCTGGCGACGAGAGGCTGTTACTGGGGCCGCTGCGAGTTCTGCGACCATGGCGAGGGCTATACGGCCGGCTACCGGACGAAGAAGATCCAGGAGATCATCGACGAGATCGGGTATCTGAAGAACAAGTACGGCGCCAAGCATTTTCACTTTACGGATGAATCGTACCCGCCTGCGCTCTTTCGAAAGCTGTCGCGTGGCTTGATCGATTCGAAGATGGACATCATCTGGACGACGCACATGCGATTTGAAAAAAGCTTGATCGACTCGCAAGTCTGGCAAGACGCGCGCGACTCGGGCTGCCGCTATCTCCACTTCGGCTATGAGTCGGGGAATGAACGGGTGCTCAAGCTGATGGATAAGGCGACGACGACGGAGATCATCACGCAGCATCTACAAATGTCGGCTGACGTCGGCATCTGGAACCACTGCATGGGGTTCTTCGGATTTCCCGGCGAAACGAAGGAAGAAGCCTGGTCGTCGGTGCAGTTTCTGGAGCAGAACAAAGACCATGTGCATTCGCTCGGCTTCGGCACGTTCGATCTCAGCCGGCATAACCCCGTGGCGAAAAATCCTGAGAAGTGGGGTCTGACGGTCTATAAGAATCCCGATTGGGATCTGGCCCTCGACTATTACTACACGGTGAAGAACGGTATGAGCATCGAAGAAGCGGAGCGAGTGTTCGAGGACTTCGAGCGGAACCACAACCCTGGTTGGGACTTGCGCCTGTTCATCCGCGAATACGTGTTCCTCTATATCGCGCGCTTCGGAATGCAGAAGCTGCCGGATCTGCAATATCAGGCGGCGAAGATACAAGGCGCGGCCCCATCGCTGGCGGGGAAGATGTAAGCGGCGTAGCCGCAATTTTGAATGTTTAATGTGTAGTGATTAGTTGGGGAACAATTCAAAATCCAACACTTAACATTCAACATTATGGTCGTGTAACGATGACTGAACTGGTCCAAATAGATGCTTTAGCTCCGCTGACCAACGGCACACGGAAGCAGTCAAAGATCATGCTGCTCTTTCCACCTGAATGGGTGCCGACTGCTCCCTATCTGGCCTTGCCCTCTTTGACTGCCGTGCTCCGCGAAGCGGGACGCCAGGTCGTGCAGCGCGATGTGAACATCGAAATGTATGACCACTTCTTCAGCCTGGAGTTCTTGATCTGGATCAAGGCCCGCCAGACCATGCAGTTGAAGGCCTTGGAGGCGAAGGAGCTGCGAGGGGAACTGACCGACAAGGAGATGGGCCAGCAGGTAGCGCTGGAACAGGCAGCGGACGTGGACCTGTTCGATTTGGCAGAACGGGCGGAAGAGTCGAAGCGGGTGGTCCGGGGCCCTCAATTCTACGACGCGGAGAAGCTCGAAACGTCGTTGAATTGCTTTCGCGAGGTGATGCACTATATTTCCACCGCCTACTATCCTGCGTCGCTGGTGTTCTATCCGATGGAAAGCAATCTGGGCTATCGTCCCGGCGTATCCAAAGAAGTGTTCGCCTGTTTGGACGATGAACAGGTGAACGTCTATCGGGATGTCTGCAATCAGTTGGTCATGCCGGCGGTGGCGAAAGAGAAGCCGGATGTTGTCGGCCTTTCGATCGGGACGCAGATGCAGCTGCTCGCAGGACTGACGTTTTGCAAGATGATCAAGGAGACGTTCCCGCATATCCATGTGGTGGTAGGCGGCAATGTCATCACGCGGTTGCAGGAAGAGCTGCCGAAACAGGAACGATTTTTCAAAGAGATCTTCGACTCGGCGATCCTCTATGAAGGGGAACATGCGCTGCTCTGGCTCATCGAGGCGTTGAATGGTGAACGGGCCATCGCCTCCGTGCCCAACTTGATGTATCGCGATGCCTCAGGCCTGCATCAGAATCCCGAAGTCTATACCGAGAAGACGATCGCGCTGCCCTTGCCGGACTTTGATGGGCTACCGCTGGATCGCTACTTCGTGCCGGAGCTGATCCTTCCCTACCTCGCGACGCGCGGCTGCTATTGGGGCCGCTGCACGTTCTGCGACCATGGCCAGGGCTACTTCGACCAGTATCGTGGGGTGCCGGCCCAGCAAGTGGTCGAACAGATCAAGACGTTGCGGGATAAGTACCACTGCCGCCATTTCCTCTTCTCCGATGAATCCTATCCTCCGGCTTTGTTCAAGAAGGTGTCGCAGCTGCTGGTTGATCAACACGTCGGGATCAAGTGGACGACGTTGATCCGGTTTGAAGAAACCCTGCAAGGCCAGGAGATCTGGAACCTGGCGGCGAAGGCCGGCTGCTGCACTCTCTATTATGGGATGGAGTCGGCGAACGAGCGGGTGCTGAACCTCATGGATAAGCACGCCAAGAAGAGTGTGATCCAGAACAACCTTCATCAGGCGGCGAAGGCGGGAATTTGGAATCACGTGATGGCGTTCTACGGGTTCCCCGGCGAGACGCGCGATGAAGCGCTGGAGACCCGCCGGTTCGTAATCGAGAACCAGCCGGTGATTCACTCGGTGGAGCTGTTCTACTTTGTGGCCTATCGCCATACGCCGATGGTGCGCAATCCGGACAAGTTCGGCATCACGATCCACAAGCAAGAGGACTACGATCTGCCCCTGGACTATTACTACACGCTGAAGGACCCGAGTACCCTCTCGTGCCTGGATGCGATGCAGCTCTGTGAAGAATTCTACAAAAACGATTTTCATCCCTGGGCTGTGCGCGTGAACGCGCGGGAACATGTCTTTCTCTATATCTCGAAGTTCGGAACGAACCAGTTGCCGCAGATCTACGCGCAGCAGACGCAGGCCGTGGGATCGCCGCAGGGTGTGTCAGGGCTGATCACCTGGCCGGTCGCGATGGGCGAGGGGGAAGACGGGAAAGAAGGGATGTCTCGTGTGGTGAGCCACTCGGTTTCGTGAAGCGCACGAAACCGCAATGCTCAATTTTCAATGTTGAATGCTCAATTGAACATAGAGAATTACGCATTGAACATTCCAATGGAATGCGAGATACCCTTCACATTTCACGTTTCACGTCTGACGCTTCGTCGGGAATGAGCAAAGCGGAAAGAAGAGTGTACGCGGCTTCGATGAGTTTGGTCATCTCTTCTGCCTTCTTGTAGGCCTGCATGTATTTCTTGGGGTTGTTGGTCAGATTCGAGTAGCGGGCGGGGTTCCAGGTGTGCAGCAGCGCTCGTCTGGTCTGAGCGAGGGTTTCGGGGGTGACGGGGAGGGTGAGTCCCAGTACCTCCAGTGCATGGTTTAGATCCTCTTGATTCACCGTGGTCATGGGCCGAGTCTGACAAAGCCAATGTAAGCCTGTCAAACCATCTAACAGGATGGTAAAAATGCCCCCGGCTTTCTTTTCGCGTCGCTCTCACATGCGTGAAGGGTATCCGAAAAGACCGTCGTTCGTGAAGCGTGAAGCGTCTCTTGGAAGCGACGATACAGATACACTCTTTCCGTCCCGCGTTCACGCTTCACGAACGACGCTTCACGTGCTAGAGCCACGATTCGCGCTTGCAGCAGAAGCTTCATGAATAATGCGCGTGAGACATTTCGGTAGGGAGGTATCTTGACCGACCGCCACACGCTCAAATTTTATCAAGCCGACGTGTTCACCGGGCAGCCGTTCGGCGGCAACCCGGTCGCCGTGTTCCCAGAAGCGCAGGGTCTCACCGACTATCAACTGCAGCAGATTGCCCGGGAGATGAACCTTTCCGAGACCGTGTTCGTGCTGCCTCCGACGGACCAGGCGGCAGTCGTTCGCCTCAGGATTTTTACCCCGATACAGGAGATTCCGTTTGCCGGACATCCGGTGCTGGGGACATTTTATGTGTTGGCCCAGCTCGGGTTGATTGCCATCACCGATGGCGTCACCCGCGTGATGCAGGAATGCAACATCGGCCTCTTTCCCGTCGAACTCCATGCACGAGAGGGGCAGGTCACCCGTGTGGTGATGACACAGCCGAAACCGCTGTTCCTCGGTTCGGTGGATGAGCCGGAGGATCTGTTCTACATTGCGGAGGCCCTGGGGCTGTCGAAGAGCCAGATTGTCGACACCAAGAAACCGGTGATGGTGGTGTCGACCGGGTTGCCGGTGGTGATTGTGCCGGTGCGGACCCTCACGGCGGTGCGGTCGATTGTGCCGGACGCTGCCGCGATTGTCGAGGTGTGCGAGCGAGTCGGCACCAACGGCATTATGGTCTTCACGACCATGACGGTGGAGGACCATGCGACGGTGCATACGAGAATGTTTGCGCCTGCGATCGGAATCCTCGAAGATCCCGCCACGGGGAGCGCCAGCGGGGCCATGGGCGCCTATCTCGTCCATAATGGGCTGGTTGAAGTGGGGCCCCTGACGGAACTCATCGTCGAGCAGGGCTATGAAATCGGGCGTCCGTCGCGCATCTTGGTCCAGGTGGAATCCGACGACGATGCCATTAAGGAGGTGAAGGTGGGTGGACAGTGCGTGATGGTGGTTGAAGGGACGCTCACCTTCTAATGACAGTTCTGAGTTTTAAGTTCGAAGTTCTGAGTTTTCCGGATAACTCAGAACTCAACACTCAGAACTCAGAACTGTTCGGAGGTCTATGAAGGCCGTACTCTTTCGCGCGCATGGTGGACCGGACAAACTTTCGTATGAGGATCTGCCGACACCGTCAATCGGTTCGGAGGATGTGCTGGTTCGCGTCAAGGCCTGCGCGCTGAACCACCTCGATATTTGGATCCGCGAGGGGAATCCGGCCTATCCCATGCCGCTTCCCCATGTATTGGGGTCGGATGTGGCAGGGATCATAGAGGAAGCCGGCAATGGGGTCGAAGGCGTCACGGTGGGGCAGCGTGTCTTCGTATCGCCGGGGATCAGCTGCTGGAAATGTGAGCAATGTCTGGCGGGGCGAGACAATATGTGCCGCTCCTATAGTCTGCTCGGGGCGATGATGCATGGAGGCTATGCGGAGTATGTGAAAGTGCCGTTCCGTAATGTGCTGCCGATTCCAGAGAACCTCTCGTTTGAACAGGCGGCGGCGTTTCCACTCGTGTCGGTAACCGCGTCGCACATGCTGTTTGCCCTTGCCGGACTCCAACATGGAGAGACGGTACTCATCATGGGGGCGGGGAGCGGAGTAGGGATGATGGCGATCCAAATGGCCAAGCTCGCCGGGGCCCGCGTGATGACGACCGTCGGATCCGACGACAAGATTCCCAAAGCCGTGATCCTGGGGGCCGATGCCGTCATCAATCACGCGAAGGAGAAGGTTGCGGAGCGTGTGAAGCTGCTGACTGAAGGGCGC
>Ga0247727_10015239_pt1 | contig 12645 bp, 11 predicted proteins | sample WisWelCaveWW1625_FD_202498 | JGI IMG/M metagenome (GOLD analysis project Ga0247727, IMG submission 202498) | Biofilm microbial communities from Wishing Well Cave, Virginia, United States - WW16-25 | ecosystem: Environmental > Aquatic > Deep subsurface > Groundwater > Cave microbial mat | place... | reverse complement strand
CGGCAGATTTGGCTTCGATCATCTCTTTTTTGAAGAATGAAAAAATCCCCTTTTCGTTGGCACTCATCCCCATTTTTGTCAAGGGCAATCAAGTGATTCGCCTTAGCGAGAATGCGGGTTTTCGGACCTTTGTCAAGAAAGCCTTGCTCGATGGAGGCCAGCTGGTAGTGCACGGAGCGACGCACCAATTCGCGAACGGTGAGTCTGCGGTTGATTTTGAGTTCTATGACCAGAAGACGGGTAGTTTTGTGGAAGGAGCCAACTTTGCACGCGAACGCGTCAACCTGGCTTTGCAAGAAATCATGCAGGCAGGGCTGTCCAACAATACCGTGGGGTGGGAGACGCCCCACTATACAGCCAGCCCCGCTCATTATGACATCTTTGAGCAATATTTTGGATTGATCTACGAGCCCCATCCACAAGCGAGCTTTGATCTTTTGCCCTATGCTATCGATACAGCACGGAGTACCTATGTGCCTACCAATCTGGGCTATATCGACGGCAGTTCTCCTGAGAGCGAGGTGCAACGGATTCTACAGCAAGCGCAACTCCTGCTAGGGCTGAAGCATGGCGCGCTTGCGTCTTTCTTTTATCATCCTCAGTTGGGGGCGAATGGGCTTAAAATTCTAATTCCGGCGCTCAAGGCCCAGGGCTGGAGTTTCCAGCCTGTTTCTGGCATCGCGCGCTCGATACGTATCCAATTCCCCTTGGAGGGGCGCTAGGCGATCCTCGTGACTTTCTCAACCGAACTGCTAACGCTCTTTTTCTTTGTTTACTGTTTCAGTTACAATCTCTTTCTCTTTTTTTACACGCTCGTGCAGCGCCCCTCCCGAAGCCGATTTTTGCAACCAGAGAGCACCTCACAGAAGCTGCCCTTTTTGACCATCATGATTCCAGCGTTGAATGAAGCGAAAGTATTGCGCCGGACAGTGAAGAATATTCTCAATTGCCCTTACCAAAGGCCCCTTGAGATTCTGATTATCGACGATCACAGCGATGACGCCACGGGCGAGATCGCCGACGAACTGGCTGCGCAGCACTCGAATATTTTTGTTTTGCACCGGTGTCTAGCGAACGCGCGTCTGGGCAAAGGCGCCGCGCTCAATCATGGGCTTTACACTCTTTTAGAAAAATTCCCGGATCGTGATCGAGCCCACTGGATAATCTCGGTATTTGATGGAGATGGGCGTCCGATCGAAAAAGATTTTTTCATGGCAGCGGGCGCTATGTTCTTGGATAGAAATGTCGCAGCGGTGCAAAGCGGCGTACGCATCCATAACACAGACAAACTTCTGCCAGCTTTGCAAGACACCGAGTTTATCTGCTTTTCGAGCATCATTCAGAAAGTCCGTGACCGGACGTCGGGTGCGGTAGCGCTCGGCGGCAACGGGCAATTCATTCGCGCCGATTATTTGGAAAAACTCAGTCAAGACGGCCCAACTTGGGATCCTACAGCCCTGACCGAAGATTTGGACATTACGATTCGCCTGCACTTGCTCGGCGGACGGATACGCTACCTCGAACGCCATGTCATACAAGAAGGAGTCGAATCGTGGAGAGCCCTGATGAAACAGCGCCAGCGGTGGGCCTGGGGCTCGCTGCAAGTTTTCATTCGCTATGTGTGGAGCGGTCAGCTGATGGGGGCCAGACTACCTTTACTCAAGAAACTGGACTTGCATTACTATTTGAGCTTTTGGATTGTGCCTTTTGTTGTGCTCTTTTCGCTGGCGTTGACATTCGCCAGCTTCTTTCTCCCGCTTAAACTAGAAGGCCACACTCCTTGGTTGGCGCTGCTGGCCAACTCGTTTAGTTTTTGGCCGATGATGGCGGTCGGCCTCTGGCGCGCCAAAGTGAAAACGAGTCTTATCCCGATGCTCATCGTCGTGGGAACAGCCTATTCTTATCACTGGGTGCCTGCGCTCCTGCGGGCTTGGCTCAACATTGCCCAGAACAAAAAACCGCATTGGGTCAAGACCCAACGGGTGCACAACTAAACCCTAAAGGAGTCATCAACCGTGTTCAAACGAATAGCGAGTCGCAGTGCGATGGTCTTTTTGTGCTTGGGTATCTTAATCTTTGGAGCGGCTGAGTTCCCCGTGGCTGCACCGGTGCTGACAAACATCAAGAGCGTTTGGTATCTTGGCTGGGATAAATCTTCATACGAATCTCCGAGTATGGCGAGCGAACTGGCGACTCTTAAGCGACGGCTCAATATTAATACGGTGGGATTGATTGTGCCTCTCTTTCAGGATTCGATCTATGATACAAATCCGCATCGCGATGCTTCGCGTACGCCAACGAACGCTCAAGTTTTACGGGTTATCCAACAAGCACACGCTCTTGGGTTGCAAGTCATCTTGCTGCCCTATTTGATTTCCGATGACGAAAAATGGGTTGGCCTCATGGAACCCGAGGACATCTCCCAGTGGTTTCGTCGGTGGCAGGTGCTCTTAGGTCAATACGCCGAATTTGCTCAAGCGGCGCGAGTTGAAATTTTTCTTATTGGTTGGGAATTTGAGACGCTTTACGGCGAGATCGAAGCATGGGAAACCACGATCGCGCAGGTGCGTAAGCGCTACACCGGTCTGGTCTCTTATATCGCTAACTTCTGGGCCAATGGCGATGAATATCAGCGCGTGCTCGACTGGACTCCGTGGGAAGAGCTCGATTTTATTGGCGTCAGCGCTTACTTCGAGTTGATGCGTAAGCCTAGCCCCACCGTGCAAGAGTTGCGCGAGGCCTGGCACAGCGATGCCAACCAGCAAGATGTGCTCCAGAACTTAAAAGAGCTGAGCCAATCTTATGGCCGTTGTATTGCTTTTTGGGAACTGGGGTATGCGAGCAAGGAGGGAGCTACCCAATATCCTTGGGATTTTGCTCGCGAAGGGTCGCCGGATCAAGAAGAGCAAAGCAATGCTTTCCTGGCTGCATTTCAAGTGTTGGGGAATGAATCTTGGATGGCAGGCTACAGTATTTGGTCTCAAGACTTTGGGCTAGGTCTCACTCTGACGGGCTACGACGTATTGGAAAAGTTGGCCGAGGTGACCGTGCGTTCGCATGAGTTGTCACCGCGTCGTTGCGACGATGCCCGCTAGCTATTTCTGGAAGACTGATGGAAGAAAGAGAGCACTATGAATGAGCGATCGACGGATAGGAGACGGTGGACTCGTGCCGCTCGTCTGCTAGGCGTCTTGTTCGGATTAGCCACGTTGATCTTGGTTTGGGCCGTGCCTTTGCAGCCTCGGGCGCAGGGTCGATCTGCGCCGATTCGCGGCATTTGGTATAACAGCTTTAATAACCTAGACTATCTGAATGCCGCTCTTCCAAAAGAGTTGAATCAGCTCAAGCAGCGACTCTGTCCCAATTATATTCAGTTGGTTGTACATGCTTTTCAGAATGGGAAGACGTCTTCAGATCCTCATCTGGACTCCGCTCGCTCCATCTCGGATGAGGCGCTCAAGCGGCTCATCGACGAGGTGCACAAGCAAGGGATGCGCGCGGCGCTGCTGATCTCGCTCTTCGTCGATGACGGTACATGGCAAGGAGCGATTCTTCCGCAGAACCTGAATTCCTGGTTCAACGAGTGGAAGCGCCTCGTTTCGCATTATGCTGAGCTGGGCCAAGAAGTGGGTTTGGATATTCTCTAGCTAGGCTCCGAGCTGGAGACACTGTCCGGATATTATGAACAATGGATGACCGTGATCGAACAGGTGCGCCAGCGTTTCAAGGGCGAAGTGGGCTATTCGACGAACTTTTGGTTTGATCGAATAGGCTTTAATCGTGTCGCCAATATGAGACAGTGGGCCAAGTTGGATGCGATCGGCATTACGGCCTACTTTGAGCTTGTAAATAAGCCAAGCCCAACGCTCGACGAATTGCAGCAGGCCTGGAAATCCGATCGCCATCGACAAGATATCGTGGCCGATCTTCAACAATTGGTCGGGCGCTACGGCAAGCCGATTCATTTTTGGGAGGTGGGTTACCAGAGCCGCAGTGGCACCGCGATTTTTCCCTGGGATTTCCGTGTCGCGTCATCCGTTGACCAGAGAGAGCAGGCGTTGGCTCACCAAGCGCTCATGAATGTGTTCAGTTCGGTCGCCTGGTTCCGGGGCTATGGGGTCTATACGCAATCGGTGGGCTTACCCACGAACCCCACAGGTTATGACGTATTAAATAAAGAAGCTGAGAAAGTTTTCAGTAGTACTTGTAGAAATTAGAACATCCCTCAGGTTCGTAGTGCAAGCTTTTTTGACAGGTATCTCAAAACCTAGCAAAAGCGCCATTTGAAGCTCGCACAGGGAGCTAGCTACGGCGTGAGCCTTGCAAGCGCGGGTCGAGAATGTCGCGCACGGCATCGCCCAAAAGATTCCAGGCCAGTACGAAGAGAGTTATAGTGACACCAGGGAAGACCCAGGTGTACCAATACTGAAGCAAGTCTCCGCCTGCGGCGCCGACGATGCGATTGCGCGCAAAGGCGATCATCTGTCCCCAATCGGAATAATCTTCGCCCGATCCCAACCCTAAGAAGCTAAAGCCGGAAAGACTCAAAACGATCGTGCCGATATCAAGTGAGGCGAGAATTAAGACGGGATAAATAGTGTTGGGGAGCACATGACGAAAGATAATTCGTCCGTCGCTGGTGCCGACGGCTTTGGCGGCCGAGACGTACTCCAAGTCACGGACAGCCAAGATGTTGCCGCGCGTAAAGCGAGCATAGCCCGCCCAGCCGAAGAGAATCGAGATAAAAATAATTTTATCTAAGCCCCGTCCCCAGATCGAGACGATCACCAAAGTCATCAAAAAAGTGGGCAGAGCGAAGACGAAGTCCACCGCACGCATCATGATGGAATCCACCAAGAGGCCGTAAAATCCTGAAATAGCTCCATAAATCAGCCCCACTAAGAGCGTACAGCCCACAATCAGAATGCCGGCTGCCAGCGCATTGCGCGTGCCCCAGATCAAGCCGTACCAAATGTCATAACGATTCTCGGTGGTTCCTAGGGGATGCAAGCGCCAGTCGGGTGGAAAAGTCTTCCAGGCTTCGGGGTTGGGCGGCAAGGGAGCGGCTTTAAACCCATCGCGAGGCATCCTGAAAGGCTCGCAGGGCAAATCGGCCATGAACGGGCGCAAGAGCCAATCCGGGACAAAATAATAAACGATGGAAGGGCAGGCTTTCTCTGGCGGGGCAAGCCAGGCTGCGCTAGCCGCAATAATAAAAAACAAAGTCAGCAAAGTGAGGCCGACGACAGAAAGGGGATTTTTTAGGAATTTTTTGAATAAGTGCATAAAAGCTCAGTCGTAGCGAACACGGGGATCGATCACGGCGTAGAGAATATCGACGACCAAATTGGTCAGCACAATTAAAGTAGTGCCAAAGAGTGTCACCCCTAATACACTCGGAATATCAAATCGCAGAGTTGCATCCAAGGCAAAAATTCCAATGCCGTTATAGTTGAAAATAGTCTCGGTGATGACCACGCCGCCGATTAAGCCGGCCACGATGTTCGCTGAAATGGTTGTCACGGGGATGAGTGCATTTCGTCGGGCATGTTTGTTGATGACGATATTTTCGGGCAAGCCTTTGGCGCGGGCGGTCGTGACATAATCTTGCCTCAATGTTTCGAGCATGCTGGAGCGAGTGACACGCAGGAGCAAGGCCCAATTGAGATAAGCGAGCGTAACAATCGGCAAGATCAAATGCTTAAAAGAGTCAGCGAGAATGTCGAGTCTCCCGTTGAGTACAGAATCGACCGTATTCATGCCCGTGTAGCGCGTAAACTGGGCCGAGTCATTGATAATCTGTTGCGCCCAAAAACTGATACGCCCCGGCGGGAACCATTGAAGTATGCCATAAAAATACATTAACATAAAGATGCCGAAAACAAAGGTCGGCAGTGAAAATCCAGTGATGGCCACAACGCGCGTTATGTGATCCAAGGGGCGATTATGATGGACGGCCGATAAGACGCCGAGCCAAATCGCGACAAAAACGATCGGAATAACGGCATACACAGCCAGCTCAATCGTCGCCGGCATTCGTTCCATCAACGCATTAATAACGGGCTTTTGTGAGACTTTAGACCAGCCCAAATTCCCTTCAAAAAAAATTTGTTTGAGCCAGCGAGCATATTGCACGGGAGCGGGGTCATTGAGCCCGTGCTTTTCAATGAGTCGCTGCAATGCTTCATTAGTGAGCTTGCCACCCCGACCGAATGACTCCGGGCTGACATTGATAAAGAGCGTGACGCGCTGAAAGGGGCCGAGTGGTTCGAGACACAGAAAGATAATGAAAGTAATCGCAAGCCACAAGAAGGGCAAAAACAACAAACGTCGAAGGATAAAGGAGCCCATTTAGATAAGTTCTTCTTTCACGCGCATCACGCTCTAATATACAAAGAGCTACTCTTTGCGCAGATAATACAGATACGTGCCAGGGAAGGCCGGGTTGTAGGTGTAGCCTTTGATCCAACTGCGCGTGTAGCGCCAGAGAGTTGGCTCATCGAGCGGGATGAGCAAGGCTTCATCGTAGTTGATTTGCTGCATCTCAAAGTAGAGAGCCTGGCGCTTTTCAGGGTCAATCTCGATTCTAGCTCTTCCGATCAAGTCATCCAGTTTTTTCTGCAATTCAGGATTGGAGTGCATGAGACCCACAGTGCGCCCGTAATACCCAGTGCTACCAAACGAAGGGTACGCCCAATTATGGGGATCGTGATAGTCTTCGCTCCAGCCCGAATAATCGAACGGAATCTTTCCGGCATTCTGATCTTGGCTGAGTTGCGAACTCTGGAAATCGCGCGCTTCGATCTTAAATTTGGGGTTGATCGCGGCCAAGTTCTTTTGCAATATTTCAGCCGAAAGCTTTACAACCGTTCCTCCGGCTCCATAAGGAATTATAAGCTTAAAGCCCTTTTCCCAGAGTTGACCGCCCCAGGCATTCTTCAAGTGTTCGGCCGCTTTATCTATATTGAGAGAGTAGTAGGGCACGTCAGGGTTGTAGCCAAAGACATCGCTGCGGAAGAGCGTCTTGGATAAATTCCCTTGTTTATTGATCGCGTCTTGAATGTACGTTTCCCAATCAAAAGCGTAAGCAAACCCCTTGCGTACATCGACATCGCTGAAGAAATTTTGGGGGATGCCTTGGCCATCGAATTGCCCCGAGCCCACAAACGGATTGTTGTCCATATTGATGTATTGATTGGGCAGCCAAAAATCAATGCTATTCGTCGGCAAATCTTTGTAGATTGTTACTTGGCCGGAGTCTTCCAGAGGCTTTACTTGGTCGCGGCTGCGTGGGGGGACAGTGATGAAGTCCGTATCGCCGTTTTGAAACAAGAGCAGGCGCGTGGCCCACTCGCGGCTGAATTTCGTATTCACATCGAGTTTGGCGGGCTCACGCCAATAATTTTTATTCACTTTATAATAAACTTCTTCTTCACGAATCCATCGCTCTAGCATATAGGGACCGGTGCCATTGGTGATATTAAAAAGTTCGCTGTTCTCTGTCTGGGGGTCATAGTGATTTTTCCAAGAATCACAATTGCCATTCCAGCCAGCTTTCTTGATGACCTTGCCCTTATCATTCTTGATGTCGACGATCATCCATTCTTTGTCCAAAATGGCCGCCCAATAGTTGGCGACGATATAGAGCCAGGCCGCAAAAGGGTCTTTCAAGTGGAAGACGGCATTTGGGCCCTCCACTTCGACAGTGGCTTTCACCCGTTTGCAGATTTCTGCGAGTCCTTCCGGGCTGACATCGTCCATTGATTTTATGTCTTCGGCTTTCTTTTGATGCAGATCGGCTTCGACTTGGCGAGCCAAATCCAAAAGCGTCGAAACGCCCAGCAAAGGCTCCATGATGAGGGATTGTGGGCCGCCGGACTTGTCTTGCAATAATCCACGTTCAATCGAGTATTCGACATCTTCAGGAGTCAGCACGCCGCTGCCGGAGATATCGTTTCCGGAGGCATCTTTCACTGAGCCGCGGTGAAATTTGGCACCCTCACGAATCGGGAAGACATAAGTCTTGCCGCCGTCTTTGATCAAGCCATTTTCAAGAGAGGGCACTTGCAATGAAATCATGGGAATTAATTTTTCGGGAGACCCACCCTCGTAAAAAAGCAGCATATCGTACACGTTGAAGATAACATTGCCTGACGTTGCATCGTAGACTCCGGCAGGGTCGAGTGAATCGATAACATCGGCCGTAGCGGTTGTCACGTACACGCCCGGATTCTTTATGGTTATGCTGGACGTCGTGGTAGTTGAGGGAGTAGTGGGCTGAGTTGTGTTTGGTGTCTCGGTTTTATTGGCGTCGGACTTAGATACATCAGTAGTAGCGGGTGTCGTGGTTTGCGTAGTAGTAGAAGTGTTACTATTTGTTTCGGGCTGCTTGTTTTCGGTGGTGGTCGTCTTGTTTTGCGAACTTTGAGTTTTGTTCGCGTTCGGGTTGAGGTACATCACATACAGCGCCACAGCGATCACGATGACCGCTGCCAAACCAATAAAAACAGAACTCTTCTTCATAACACCCTCCATATCAGTTCGAGCAGCTTCTGCCGCCAAGGAACTCTGAGTCTCTACTTTAGCGCAGCCATTATAACAGATCAAACTTGCGCATTGACAATCCTAAGAGCTAACCAAAGATGCCGCATAAAATGCACGTGCCCGTTTGAAAAAACTCTGTTCATGAAGTAAACTCAAGTATCACAAGACAAATTCTGGGTTTTTCCGGTTTTGATCTTTTCACCCACAGAAGTGGAGGGTTTTGCATACGATGAGGGTTCATGCGGTTGCGAAACAATTTGGGGTTTCAACGAAAGAATTGATGGAGACGCTCAAGTCTCATGGCATGGTGAAAACCAACGTACAATCTGGCATTACCGAAGAAGAAATGGAAAAGATTAAGAAAATCTATTCCAAGGTCTCTTCAGCACCAAAGCCGGATGCAGATAAAAAACCAGTCGCTGCCACCAAACCCGTCGAGAAAACAGCGAAGCATTCTTCGCCGACATCTGCTCCTGTAACAGTGAAGGCTGGAACGAAGCCGGCTGTCACTCCAACTCAGGTGTCAACCACCGCGAAGTCCATGGCGGCCCCATCGCCCAGCGCGAAACCACCCGCGACGGCAGCGCCCGTAGTGACAGCCCAGCCCGCTGCGCCCAAATCGATGGCGACTGTTGCTCCGGCGCCGCAACCGAAGCCGACTCCAGTGCAAGCTGCACCGGCCGTCGCAATGCAAGTACCTCCCAAGCCCAAAGCGCCGGAGGTGCAAAAGCCGGCACCGCCGCCCCCTAAGCCTGAGAAAAAAGTTCCGCGACCGGCCATCGTCACGGTGCTGGGGCACGTCGATCACGGCAAGACGACGCTCTTGGATTACATTCGCAAGACGCGCGTCGCGGCAGGCGAAGCCGGGGGAATCACTCAATCGATCGGTGCCTATCAGGCAGAATACAAGGGCAAAAAAATTACGTTTATCGATACGCCAGGGCATAAAGCCTTTGCGAATATGCGCGCTCGCGGGGCGTCCGTGACCGATATGGCCGTGCTCGTGGTCGCCGCCGACGACGGCATCATGGAACAAACCAAAGAAGCCTACAGCCACGCCAAGGCCGCTCAAGTACCGATTCTTGTCGCGATCAACAAGATTGACAAACCTGGAGCCAATGTGATGCGCGTGAAGGGGCAGCTCTCCGAGTTGGGCTTATTGCCCGAAGATTACGGCGGAGATACGGTGACCGTAGAGTTGTCGGCGCTGACAGGAAAGGGCGTCGAAGACTTGCTGGATATGATTTTGCTGGTCTCCGAGGTTGAAGAATTGGTCGCCGACCCCGATGGGGAAGTGCGCGGTGTCATTATTGAGAGCTCGATTGACTCAAGCAAAGGCCCCATTGCCACGGTCATCGTGCGCAACGGTACGCTAAGAGAGCGCGATACGGTGATTGCAGGCGTCGCTTTCGGGCGCATACGCGCTCTGATGGACGATCGCGGCAAGCGCATCCAAGAAGCGCTTCCGGGGACGGCCGTCCAACTCTTGGGGCTCTCTGAAGCACCGAGCGCGGGCGCCACGCTCGAAGCGACCCGAGATATGATGCAAGCCAAAGCGATCGCCGAAAAGCGCGCCGACGAATTTCGTCAGAAAAAATTAGAGCGCGGTCGCCGCAGCATTCAAGAGCTTTTTCAACAACAACTGATGAAACAAGGGCGCTTGCAAATTATCCTAAAAGCCGATTCGGCCGGAACCCTTGAGGCGCTCGAGGGCGAACTCAAGCAGCTCAAAGTCGAACAGGCGACCTTGGAATTTTTGCATCTTGGCATTGGCAACGTGAGTGAGAGCGATATCTTATTAGCCTCGTCTGCTGAAGACGCGGCTATCATTGGTTATCGTGTTGGGGTGGACAGCAAAGCCTCTCAGCTCGCCGAATCAGACGGCGTCACGATTCGCACCTATGAGATTATTTATCAAGTGACCGAAGACGTGCGAAAAGCCTTGATGAGCTTGGTCGAGCCCCAATTCAAGGACACCAAGATCGGCGAGGCTCAAGTGCGTAATATCTTTAAAATCCCCAGCGTCGGGACGATCGCCGGTTGCTACGTGCGGGACGGGAATGCGCTACGCGAGGCGCGTGTGCGCGTCGTCCGCAATGGGGCTGTCGTCTTCGATGGCGCCCTGTCCAGCTTGAAGCGATTTACCGAAGATGTCCGCAAAGTAGAGAAAGACAAAGAGTGCGGCGTGAGGATTGCCGGCTTTGACAAGGTTGTAGTAGGCGATAGCCTCGAATTTTATTTGCGCGAGGCCGTACAGCGACTATAAGAACTAGATAAGGGAGCAGAGCCCTACTTTGTCGTGCTCGCGATCTCTGCAGCGATGGTTGTTTGAGAGTTGACTTTAACGCACTCGAATGAGTGATGGTTATGCGCGTGGGAACGATTCGGGTCACATTGCATCTGTACCAGCCAAACACTCTTAAAGAGAAAAGACAGATTTTGCAAAGCTTGCTGACAAAACTGCGTCAGAAGTTTAATATCTCGATCGCCGAAGTTGAACACATGGACGATTGGAAGAAGACGACCCTGGGCGTGGCGATGGTCTCCAACGATGGTCGTGTGAACAATGCGATTCTTTCCAAAGTGGTCGAAGCGATTCGGCATACGCCCGATCTTTCAGTCGAAGATTATGAGATGGAGCTTTTATGAGTAAATGGGGGTTTCAGAAGCTGCACGAAGAGATGACGCGTAAACTCAGTGATATTCTTCAGTTTGACACGCGCGAGCCCTTGTTTGGTTTGGTCACCGTTATGGGAGTAAAGCTCTCGGCCGATGTGCATTACGCGACAGTTTATGTGACCGTGCTGGATGAAAATAAAGAAGCTGAAACAGTGCAAGCGCTGGAAGCCCATCGAACTTATCTGAGAACTCAGCTCGCTCACCAATTGAAAATTCGTCACACGCCGGAGCTGCGTTTTGTCTTAGATGAAACAGAGAAACGAGCGTATCGTATCGAAAAATTATTAGAACAAGAAAAGAATCTATCGCCCAACCCATCTTCAGATAAATAAGCCTCGTTATCCCAACGAGAGATAGCGCTCTCCGCGATCGGGGATGAGTGTCACGATCGTTGCTTCTTTATCCGATGAGCGCAGTTGCTCGGCTTCACGCAGCGCTCCGAGTACCGCAGCGCCGCCGGACGGGCCAAGCAAAAGGCCCTCTCTTCTAGATACTGCTGCTGCCATTGCCATAGACTCAACTTCTTCTAATTCCAAAATTTTGTCAATGTAGGACTCATCGTAAATGCCGGGGCGGCTCTTGCCCTCGGGGCGACGCAGCCCCATAATTTTTTGCTTGGGCCAAATCGAGACAATTTTCACTCTCGGATATTTTTCTCTTAACCGAGCGGAGATTCCCATCAAAGAGCCCGTCGTGCCCGATGTTCCCACAAAAATATCGAGTGGTCGATTACTCAATTGTCGTATGATTTCAGCCCCTGTGGTCTCGTAATGAGCGAACGAATTGACTTCATTGTAGTGTTGCGCAATCCATAAGTAATTTTTGTTCGATTCGGTCAAGTGCCGTGCTTCTTCGATCGCGCCATCGGTTCCCAACTCTCCAGGCGTGAGCTGCAACTGGGCGCCGTACGCTTGGATGAGTTTGCGCCGCTCGATGCTCACATTGTCGGGCATCGTGATCAAGATTTTGTAACCTAAAACAGCGCCGATCATCGCCAGAGAAATACCCGTGTTGCCCGATGAGCTTTCGATAATAGTTTTCTCAGGCGTGAGCGCGCCGCGCTCGATGGCATCGGCCAACATATATAAGATAATCCGATCTTTGAGAGAGCCAGAAGGATTTTCTCCCTCCAATTTGGCATAAATCGAAATGTGTTGGTAGGGGTTGATTTTTTTAAACTCAATGAGCGGCGTCTTGCCGATGCGCGCCAAGAGCGAATGTTTATTTTCTGTTAATAAGCGCTGAACGCCTTGTCTAAGTCTATCGGCACGCCGGAGATCCGGAAACACGAAGTAAGACTCCCTATTTTTTCAGTTTCTCACGCACGATGGGTATACAAAGAATAACTAAATAACTTTTACAGTGTCGCCGATTTGGATCCAGCCACCTTCGATGACTTTGGCCAGCATGCCGCGACGCCCC
>Ga0247727_10015238_pt1 | contig 12645 bp, 13 predicted proteins | sample WisWelCaveWW1625_FD_202498 | JGI IMG/M metagenome (GOLD analysis project Ga0247727, IMG submission 202498) | Biofilm microbial communities from Wishing Well Cave, Virginia, United States - WW16-25 | ecosystem: Environmental > Aquatic > Deep subsurface > Groundwater > Cave microbial mat | place... | reverse complement strand
TGTTCTTGATGTAGTCGGCGTGCCCCGGGCAGTCCACGTGCGCGTAGTGGCGCCGCTCGGTCTGGTACTCCACGTGCGCGGTGTTGATCGTGATGCCGCGCGCCTTCTCCTCCGGCGCCGCATCAATCTGGTCGTAGTTCTTCGCCTCCCCACCGTACTTCTTGGCCAGAATGTGCGTCATCGCCGCCGTCAGCGTCGTCTTGCCATGGTCCACGTGCCCGATCGTGCCCACGTTCACGTGCGGCTTGGTCCTCTCGAATTTGCTTTTTGCCATGACGGGATGCCTATCCGTTGAACAAGTCTGTAAACCTGGTGCCCATGATGCGGATCGAACGCATGACCTCTCCCTTACCAAGGGAGTGCTCTACCACTGAGCTACATGGGCCGCCGCATTTCGTACTACGCTTACCGCTACCCGTGCCGAGCTCTGGAGCGGGTGAAGGGAATCGAACCCTCGTCATAAGCTTGGAAGGCTTCTGCTCTACCATTGAGCTACACCCGCCTCTTACCTTCACCCAAAACGACCCGCCGATGGCCCGAATTCCTGGTGGAGGGGGTTGGATTCGAACCAACGTAGGCGCAAGGCCAACAGATTTACAGTCTGCCCCCTTTAGCCGCTCGGGCACCCCTCCGGCGGAACCTGAAATTATGTCTCATTTCCGTCAGTTAGGCAAGACCCAGGCCACCCTCAGGTTCCCCCTCAGGTTCCTTCACGTGCCGTAACGGTGGCGGGAGCGGAGCTCGCGGAGGGCCGCAAGCGCGCTGTAACAGGCAAGCCAGGCCGTTTTGGGGTTACCGGGGGCCGGAACGTTCTCCAAAACGACGCTGAACCGTCCGCTTGCCCCCGTCACGCGGATGGTATGGGTGTTGTGCGACAGGGTCGGGTCGGCGACCACCCTGAGCCGGGTCCGGTCGAACCCGATTCCGGCGAGCGAGAGCACAGCCGCGATATTCACGTTCTGGGGAAAATGCGGCACGCCCTCCCGGGCGGCGCCCTCGAAGAGCGTGGTCGCGCCGGCGAGCCGGTCGAGGTCCAGGCCCAGTGCCGTCACGTACGGAATGCCTTTCCACGCGGCTGGGGGTTTGGCGACCTGGATTGTCACTTCGTCCACGCCGGCTGCGCAGGCGCCCTTGAGCGCGTCCAGGCCGCCAATTCCGCCCGAGGGCACGTAAAGCAAGGCGCCCGAGCGGGTCGCTGTCTCTTCGGCCTGGCCGCGGAGCCGGTCGTCCGCGAGGGCGCCCGCGGAGAGCACAACCACCGAGATCCCGGACCCGAGCAGGGACACAAGCTGCTCGCGCACGGCCTCGTGCGATGCGGCCTCCAGCACCACCTCAGGCCTTGTGGCGCGCAGCGCCGCCACACCGACCACGTGGGGAACCGAGAACTCTTGCGCCAATATGGCGCTGCGCGAGGTCGCGCTGCGGCCGGCCACGGCGACCGCCTCGATCCCGGGAATTTCGCCTCTCCGGAGGTGTTCCAGAACAAGGCGGGCGATCGTGCCGCCACCGAGCAGGCCCAGTTTCATCGTCCTTTGCACCAATTGGTGGCGGCATTATCATCTGAACCGTGCGCATAGCGATCCTCGAGGACGACCCCGACCAGCTGGCCCTGCTGCAGCGCTGGCTGGTCCAGGACGGGCACGACGTGCACGGCTACACCACCGGGCGCGAGGCCATGATGCGCGCGACCCGCGAGAGTTTCGACCTGTTCCTGCTCGACTGGCAGGTGCCGGACGTCCCGGGCACCGAGGTGCTGCAATGGCTGCGCACCAACGTCTCGAGGAAGGTGCCGATCCTGTTCGTGACGGTGCGGGACTCGGAGCAGGACATCGTGTTCGCCCTGGAAAGCGGCGCCGACGATTACATGATCAAGCCGGCAAGGCAGGCGGAGCTGTTGGCGCGCGTGCACGCGCTCCTGCGGCGCGCCTACCCGCAGGAGGAAGAAAAACAGCTTTCGTTTCCGCCCTTCGACATCGACATCAAGCGCGGCGAGATCCGCCGCGCGGGGGCCAGGATCGAACTCACGCCGAAGGAATACGACCTCGCGGTGATCCTGTTCCGCAACATCGGCAGGCTCCTTTCCCGCGGCCATTTGCAGGAAACCGTCTGGGGCCGCTTAGGGGACCTGGCAACGCGCACCGTCGACACGCACGTCAGCCAAGTGCGCAAGAAACTCGACCTGCGCGAGGAAACGGGCTACCGCGTGGTGCCGGTCTACAACTACGGCTACCGGCTCGAGCAGTGCGAGCCGGCGGGCTGACCTGAAAGACACGTCCCGGTTTTATTGCATTGCGTGCGAGGCGGCCTCGGATCATGGCCATTTCGGCGCGTCACCGGCGCTTCTCGTTCCATCCGCAGAGAATGCCCAGAATCATGCGCAGGCCAAGTCGAAATGCAATCCGATTATTGACACTGCCTCCTTTGCTCTTTCCTGCTCGAGGATGGAATGTAATGGGACACTCGACCAGTATCAGTCCCGAGGCAATAGCCTTATCTAGGAAATAGGGATTGAATTCGAGGCCAACATTAGGGCTCAACAACGGAAGCAACTGCCTGAGCGACGAATTGCGACACAACTTGTAAGTGGTCCCTACGTCCGACAGCGTGCAGCGGCCGATATGCTTAGCCTCCAGAAGTTTGGAGACGAAGAAATTGCCGTAATGCATGAAAGTCGTTAGCTGGGTATCGCGTTCCTGCAGGAGATCGTTTGTGCGGGAGCCGCAAACAATGTCGGCATGTGGCAGGTAGCTCAGAAATTTGTCGATATCGTAGGCGCGAAAGGTCATATCCCCTTCGCTCAAAAGTGTCAGTTCCGTGTCCTCGTAATTCAATCCCTCATGCAGTGCTCGGCAGACGCAGGCCCCATATCCCTGTAAATCTTCGTTGTACGCCGTGGCTCCCGCCTCTGACGCACGTTCGATGGTCTGATCTTTGCTGTTATTGCTGATGAAAATGACCCGTTTTACTTTGGGATGACTCAAGAAATCTCTGACCGAATCTGCAGCGGCGCTCTCGTCGTTGTAAGCCGTAAGCACCACGGTCACCATCTGATTCTCGACCGGAACAAAGCGAAATTCCCGATGGCGTTTGATCGACGGGAGGATCAGAAACAGATCGATCGCGATGAACGACAAGCCTGCTACCAGCGGTATCCCGCTGTACCACACCAGCATCGTGTTGATCGTCAATGCCCATTCGCTATCGGGCATGATCAATCGCCGTGGAATAGCCATGGCAACGCCAAGCAGGTAAAGGATCGCGGCGACAAACGTCAGGGTTGTTCCATAAAGCGCCCAGGAGATGTACGGCTTGCGCATGGGTAACAGTCCTAAACTTTTTGGGCGCCGGCGGCTGATTGCTTAACGCGCGCCCGGATGAACATTTGCTTGGCGAAGGGCTTGAAAGGGAGCCAGAGATAGAGCCGGATAAGACATGGCAGGACGGGCCACCACGAATTCAAAGAAAAAGGAAGAAAGCGACCCCTGCATTCCTCAACCGCAAAACCATTGGCCTCCAGCAGATCGCTAAGTCCTTTTTCCGTGTAGATGGTCACATGCGTGTAATCGTCGAAATACTCGCGGTAAGCGTACTTGAAGTTGGGCTGCACAATGGCCAGGATTCCCCGGGGTCTTAACTTTGCGCGAAGCTGACCAAGACAGACGATGAAATCATTTTGGCTCAGATGCTCAAAAAGATTGCTTGCGAAAGCAAAATCGACCGAATGATCGTCAAGAAACGACAGGTCGGTCACGTCACGGGTCCAGGGTGTCACGCCCACGGCGGCGTGCTCCTGTACCCCATCCCAACGATCAACCGCCGTCCGTTGGCGACACTCAACGGCATTGATGAAATCGCAATGGGCGGCCCCCAACTCAAGGACGTGAAACGACGATTCAATCAATCGGCTGAAATGATATTTCCATAGCACGTTCCAGAGCACCTTGCGCTTCTCGAGGAAAGACAATCGCGTGCCGTGATACTGGCCCTGATCGTAGTGGGAGATCATCGAGTCGTTCCTTGCGCGACCATCGGATTGGGAAGCTTGCGGAGAGTGCGAGTGTGGAGGTTTAGAACTCATCTCCAAAAAATTCGAGCTTCGCACTATTTCAGCGCATTAGCCCATTTACCAGTGAAACGAAACATATCCCATACGACTACGACTGCGCATGCAAACGTCACCAACGAAAGGATTGATATAAGCGGCTCGTTTGGTAAGTAGGAACGCAACGCCCCGTCTACCATTCTCTGAAATCGCAACAATGAATCAGCCGTCGCAGAGCTCGCGTACGCAGCAATTTTTGAAACAAGTAGCTGAGCTGGAGGGTATTCCAGGAAATCTTTTGGTAAAACCATAGGCCTGCCCAGCACGAACTCAGAAAGATGCGCGTAGAAAGCTATGCCAATAGTGGCCAACCACATGACGAACATTCGACCCCCGGAAGCAGCCAGAGGAATCAGAAGCACTAGGCCGGCATAACTGTGGTTCAAGAACGCCTTGGTGCCGATTTGAGGGATCAATAACGCCGCGAAAACGATCAGCAGAAATACGGCGCGATATTCGTCTTTGTCGTCGCCGAATCCGGTGCCCGGGGAAGATTGTCTTTCGCCGATCACACGGTATCCAATTCTGACCAGAACAGGCGCGCCGAGAAGAATGGCGATCCCAATTGACAGCAGATACGCAAGACCCACTACAGCTTTCAAAGAATACCGTCCGAAGGCCAACCATGAATGATCGCCACTGGATGCATGAAACAATCCCGCGATAAAGGCTATCAAGAAAAGTATTCCGAGCAGCTCAAGCGCGCGCGTCATTCGACGCAACGCATGATCTTCCAATCCATATCCCTGCTGCCGCAGTACGTGGAGAGAGAAGACGCCAATGGCGCTCCCAACTAGAATCAGGCTAGAAAAATGCAACCCGGTTAGCAGCCACTCCGGTAGCCACTCAGTGTAAGTAGGGCCCATTTGTCCGCTAAATTCCTGCAACGCTCGCGTCAGCGGCCGCCAGATATTCACGCAGTCATTGCATAGGTTTGGCATGACTGTCACGACGGAGAAGTAGTTCTTCGGGATAGCCCAGATATTTCCGCCGGTAAGCAGAAGAATCCCCGCAGTCAACACGATTACGAGCAAGCATCCCAAACCATACCAAACAAGGGAATTGGATTTGGTTACGCAATAACGTAGCCCCAGGTAGATTCCCTGTGGTATTACGAAATAGATGAGACCTTGCGGCTTGAACATTCCCGCGATCATGAAAAGGACGCCAACAACGAACCACGAAAGCTCGCGATTGGGCAACGATTTCAAAAACCACACGCCCAAGAGAGCGCAAAAAGTATGCGGCGCGTCCCAAAACCCGTGCCATGCTCCATGCAAGATGAACCACGGATTCAACCAATAGAGGGATAGAACGAGACGGCTGTAAATAGACGGTACGAGATTGAGAAGCAGCACCAGAATTCCGATCTCGAAAGCGAGCTCCACCGCCTTGTAGGGCGCCCACCAGAAACGAGGAACGAATTCGGCCAACAGCTCGGAGACCCCGAAAACGGCATACGAAAAGACGCCGTAGTTCTCTTTGAATGCCATTCCCAAACCCAGCTGATGTACGCCGCTGCCCCATTTAATTATCATTTCGTCGAGATCATCCATCCCGTTAAAGAGAAGACCGATCGTCCGCAACAAAAGGCCGATCATGAAAAAGCCTATAGAGATGAGAGAACTCTTCAAAATGAACCTGGAGTTGACCCGCTTTCGTGAACACTTTTCAATGTGGGGTTTGAAGAAGGGTCACGATGCCCGTCGCGTTGACCGAGATCGTACTTCGGGAACTCAGGTGCCGGGTTCGACGCTTTCCGCTTGTTCGCCGAGTTTGGCATTTCTGTCTCGATTGCGTAAACATCCTGATGCACGGTCACAAGCTGGCGCTTGATGGAAATCCGGGTCGCTTTGCGACGTCTCCGGCGGTACGTTTTGGCGATCGCCTGCGTTGGGGTGCGTTGGGCGAATACATTTGGCTCTCGCGCCGAATCCCGGGCTGGACCCGAGGAGATGAAGCGGCGGCGCTCGCTCGCGCCAGCTACGCGTCGCCAGACGAAGCTGTGATAGTGGAAATTGGCTCCTTTCTGGGATGTTCGACGATCCTTTTGGCAGGCGCCCGAAAACTTCGAGGTTCTGGAAAGGTACACTGCGTCGATGCATTTGACACGTCCGGTGACGCCTTTTCCGTTCCAATATATCGAGCCCATCAAGATTCGCTGCCGGTATCGCTTCGCAAGCGTTTCGACGAAAACATACGCCTCACGGGTCTTACCGAGTGGGTAGAAGTGCATCAGGGACGCGATAGCGACATCGCATCCGGTTGGAAAAGCCCGATCGATCTGCTTTTTATGGATGGCGATCATTCTGTTGAGGAGGCTCGGCAAACGTATCAAGCCTGGTCGCGCTTCCTCAAATCCGGTGGCGTTATCGCCATCCATAATTCGCGAAACGATGTCCCTTACGCCGAAGGCCACGACGGGTCGATGCGTCTCGTGGCGGAGGCGATCCGGCCGCCGCGCTACGCCGACATCCACTGCATCGGCACGACGACTTTCGCGCGGCGCCTGCCCGATGGCGGCACCTGATCAAGCGCCTTGCGAAGATGCCCATGTGACGATTCCAAAAAGTTGGGATTGAACATGCCGCCTGATCTGGTCTCCATAATCATTGCCGCTCACGACAATTGGCCGGATCTGGAGTTGACGATTCAAAGCGCTCTGCATCAATCCCATGAGCCGATCGAGGTAATCGTAGTTGACAATGATTCATCGGACGCGACTCAGAAGGAAGTGCCGCAGCGATTTGGTGACGCCGTCCGGTATATCCGTCAAGCAAACCGGGGAGACGCAGGCGCATACAACACCGGAATGGGCGCGGCCACAGGTGAGTTCATGCAATTTCTGGATGGCGATGATTTTCTCGCACCAAACAAGATCGAGAAACAGATAGCTGCGTTCCGCGCGGATCCGGAAGCGGAAATAGTGTTCGGCGACACCAGGCAGTTCCAATCAATGGCCGGGAAGGCCGATTGGACGGATATAGATACCCGCGATTACGACGACATGCTGGCGGCGTTCCTCGACCCGGATGGTAACGGTGCGGGTCTGATGGTCCAAGGTGCGCTGTTTCGCCGAAGTACGCTGGAACGTGTAGGAGCCTGGGACGAGAGCTTGTACGTTGCGGATATCGACTATTGGTTTCGAGCGACCTGGGCGCGTTGCCGGTTCCGCTATTGTCCCGGTTCATTATGGTTCTATCGGATACACCCTGGCCAGATGAGCGCCAACCAGGCGGCTATCGCGCGAGGATTGGAGGCTGCATGGGAAAAAGCTCTCGGCTACATTACCGATGAGCCCTATCGCAGTTCGCTCACGATGCAACTCGCTCGTTTCAGCTGGCATCAGGCAATATTGAGAGAAGACACGACCACTCGCGAGCGGCTGGCGAGACTGGCATGGGCGCGACAGTTGAATCGTGAAGCGATATCTTTAATCGCCTATTTGGCCGGCTGTGGGCTGATCATTCTGCCGGGGGGGCGTCTATTGGCGCGCGCACCAAGGCTGCGGTGGCTGCGTAGGGGAATGACCCGCTTGCTCGGTATCAGGTAAAAGATATCCGATACCTCTCATGTAGTCATAGGCATAGGCATAGAGCGGAATCTTCGATTGCACCTCCGCGAGATCAAGTCCCAGCTTGCTGATGCTGTTGGTGAAGGCTATTTCGCCATCCACGATGATGTCGTCATATGCCTGGGATTGATGCCGCTCGCGATGCGGCAACTTTCCTAACGTCTTGTACACCGCGTCAAGCACGCGAATGTGGGTCATCCCGACTCCACCATGCGCGTGCAACTTGAACTCCTTGCTTATTCCCTGAATGGCCACGAAACCAATTTTAGCTTCGCTTTCAAACAATTCTATGCAGGTCCTGAAGTATCCATCTCCGATGACCAAGATGTCATCCTCGGTAAACGTCCAGTACTCATATTGGGATTTGAATATTTCATAAGCGCTGTTATAGCCGCCAAACGACCGGCCAAAGTTTTCTCTGTTTACGACCTTGAGTTGTCCGGAATATGTCTTGGAATTATGCAGCGATTCTAGGAAGCGATTCCCCTTTTCCCAGCCGACGTCGTTGTTGACAATGATCGTATCGGACTCAACGCCAGGATCCACCTTGCATTCGAGATCGTATATCAGAGCGACCAGCTCCAATACAGCCTCCGGGGTGGGGAAGTTCTGGGCATGGTTGAATGGTCCGGGTGGGTCGCCCCCGATCGTGGTGTTCTTTCTGACCGTTCTGCCTATAAAACAGGTCGTTATCACCTTGCAATTTCTTCTCATGTTGCAAAAGATATCAGTAGGAGTGGAAAAATGAAAACATATCTCGGAAGTTTGTATCGAATGTTAAAGGCAATGGGAAAGAATCCATCAGTGTTTGCCCAAGTGGTCGATACAGTGCCTTCATGTTATAGCGCCTATAGCTTCTCACGTTCCTATACAGATAATATTCAAGAAGCGGTCGCTTCCGTCTCTTCGTCGACAAATCCGCTTTGGGAGTATTTTCAGAACCATAATGAAGGCCATGGCATCTGGAAATGGGAGCACTATTTCGATGTTTATCACCGGCATTTCGCTCGGTTCATTGGCCACAAGGTCAATGTTCTGGAAATTGGCATCCATAGTGGTGGAAGCCTTGAAATGTGGCGATCATATTTTGGGGAACAAAGCCATATTTACGGAGTAGACATCGAGGCAGCATGCAAGGCATATGAAAACGACCACGTTTCCGTCTTTCTTGGCGACCAGGCGGACAGAGCCTTTTGGAGTAATTTCAGGAAAAGTGCGGAAGGTATCGACATCCTGATTGACGACGGTGGACACACACCGGAGCAGCAGCAGATTGCACTGGAGGAAATGTTGCCGAACCTTCGCCCCGGAGGAGTGTATTTGTGCGAGGATGTCCATGGACGCTTCAATCGCTTTTGTGCTTTTGCAACCGGCCTTGTCCATGAGTTGAACGGCATGAACTGCATATCAGATTCCCCGCTGCAGAGTAGTGTCTCGCGATTCCAATCGTCGATCCACTCAATTCACTTCTATCCCTACCTCGTGGTAATTGAGAAGCATCGCGTGCCGCCTGCAAAACTATCGGCGCCCAGGCAAGGAACAGAGTGGCAGGCAATTCTCTGAGGAGTATGCTGAATCCTTAAGTCATGGCGGGGGCTGCGCAAGAAATCTGAGTATCGGACTGAAGTCCTTACCGGCGTTCGGAACGTGTCCGCCAAGCAGCTCTGTGCCGTAAACAGAATCGAGCGAGATCCAACGGAGACGGCGATACATGTTGCGGGTCAGCTTCTTGAGGATGCTGCTCTCAGGCAATCTGACAAGACGCCTGACGATCGGCACGACCGTCGACATCGACAGGGTCACCGATGGCTCTTCGAGAACGTTCGAAAGCAGCGCGGGCGCCACCAGCATTCTGTAGCACCTGATGACGCAATCCCTGGCCTCGTCCTCGGATATGCCGTCCGACGCCGCAAGGAAAGCCGACGCGACTTTCACGAATTTGGTGAAATCTTCCGACCAGGACTCCACCAGCATGCGTCCGAGCCAGTCTCCGAATCTCAGCGAATGAGTTCCGCCACTGCCGGCCGGTGAGTTGTACTGCCGGGCGAGGTACAGCGTATCCAGGCGCTTTGCCTTGCCCGCTATCGCGGTGAGGAAGCACACCACCTGTTCGAATATGAACAGGTCCTTGGGGGCGAGGTCTCGAACGATCTCGAAATGTTTTTTCGCTTCTCCTGTTTTCTTGACATCGTAAAAAAAAGTGTCGGCCGTGCTGACTGCCTGGGCCCGTACGCGCTCTCTGGCGCTATCGCCGTCGATGGACTTGGTCTGGCGGGTGGATTTCCACTCGACGCGGTTTCCGTATAACAGGCCTTCCTCTCCACTGGAAGGGGGCGAAAGAACCCAGAATATCGCGCCTTGACCTCCGCAGGTAGCATAGTCGGGATGGGCGGACAGGAAGCGGACCGCTTCGCCCAGCGCGTCGGCGACGAAGAAGTCGTCGTTGTCCGCCATGGCGACGTACGGAGTCCGTACCCGCCCGAGCGCATCCGCAATCTTCGCGTAGTAGTCAGGGTAGCTGCGGTCGGGCCGGTAGCGGACATATTCATAATTCACGTTCGGGAACTTCGCCCTGTCCGACAGCAGTGCGCTCGCTGCGTCGTCGGTCCCGCCGTCGGCTATCAGCACCTTGAACGGAAAGCGGGTCTTGTCGGCATAGCTCATCCAGCGTGATGTGAATGGAACTCTGTCCCTGAGTGTCAGCAGAATGGTCAAATCTTCATGAGAGCTCATGGCGCTTCCGGGACCGTCTGGCCGGCCGACCGTATCGCCACGGTCAGGGAGGGATACGGCTCCAGCACGACGATCGTCCAGTCGGCATGGCGGCGGCGCAGCTCTTCGATCACGGGGGCGATGGAAGATTTGCGGTAACGGATCATCCAGTCGACGCGATCCCGTTCGGCGCTGCCGCCTTCGAGAACGATCGCCCGACCGACCTTTCCCGCCCACTCCTCGAAAGTCCGGCGGTATATGTCTCCGTCATTCGAAAGGTCCACGTGCAAATAGTCAAGGCGGGCGAAGTGTCCTGACACGTGGACTGCGCCCGCCCTGTGAATCTGCGCCCAGTCCCGCAGTCCGGAACGCTCGATGCGCGCCGCAGCCCGCGCGTACGGTTCATGCGTGTAGGGATAGTCCTCGAACAGGTCGAAGCCATCGATGTGACCGGAACCGTTGTCGCGAAGCGCCGCGGCGACGGTCAGAAGACTGAAACCCTGCAACACGCCGAACTCGACGCAGCGCGCCGGTTTGAGGAACCGAACCAGCGCGTAGAGGAATCGCCCATAGCCATGGTCCTTGTAGGACGATTGCAGCCTCTCGATCGATTCCTCCCCCTCGAAGCGCGCGTCCTCGCCCTCGGTCTGCAGGAAATCGGTGATCCCTCTCAGCTGCGGACAACGCTCCAGGAGAATCTCGAAACTGCGGTCTTTCCAGAACGGCGTGCCCGCCGGAAAATCCGGCCGCCTGCGATCGAACTCGGTGCGCAGACTAGTCACCGCCGCGACGAGGAACACGCCACCGCCATGCCAGCCGCCGACTGCAGCAGCTGGATCGTTTCCGCGATGCCCTGCGCCAGTTGGTCCCTGAATTCGAATCCCAGGCCAGCGAATCGCCGGTTCGACACACGATAGGAAAGCTGGTTCACGATCGACGAGTCCGCGTACCGGATGGCGGCGTCGGGCACGCGCGCCGAAATCGCTTCCACGACCTCGCTGACCGTCGCGTTGAGCGACACGACGTTGAACACGCGGCGGTCGAATAGCGCGCGCCGCACGATGAAAATGAACGCCGCGACCGCATCGCCCAGCCCGAGGTAAGGGCGCTGCTGTTGCAATGCGGTCCGCCATACCGTCACCGGCAGGCCATTGATCGCCTGCCAGCAGAACTTGTTGACCGCGGTATGAAATCGCATTCCTGGCGAAACACCGAAGCCCGTGCCGAGCCGACAGGTAATGTAGCGCAGGCCATCGTTGCGACCGAGCTCTTCCAGCAAGCGCTCGGCCTTGAGTTTCGAAACGGCATAGGGGCTCTGCGGCCGCAGCGCGGCCGCCGGGCAATCCTCGTCGACCAAGCCGGATTGCGCGCCGTACACGCTGGTGGTCGACGCGAAAACGAGGGCGCTGCCGGTGCGCAGACAGGCGCGCGCGACTCTCTCTGTGCCGAGGACATTCACGCGCTCCACCTGCTCCTCGTGTTCGAAGCTGCCGGCGGCATCGGTTGCGGCGGCGAGGTGGATCACCGCGTCAGCGCCGTGAAACGCCTCGACCAGGTCGGCATCCACCACGTCGAGCTCGCGGAAACGATAACGGCCCTCCGGCGGCAGATTGAACAACGAGCAGTAGCGCTGCGTCGCCAGGTTGTCCAGCATGACGATGTCCGCGTCGGGAAAGGCACGCGGCATCTCCCGTATCAGCCGCGAGCCGACGTGCCCCAGCGCCCCCGTGATCACGACCCGCACAGGCAGGCTTCCATGGTGCAGTCGATGCCCGTGTGCGCGTACTGCTTCAGGTGGATTTCCGCCATCAGCTTGTGCGTGTCATACGCGGCGGTAACCTTCGAGGATCACGCCCGGCAGTTTTGCTTGCCTCACCCGGGAACACTACATCGAAAAGGCGCGCGGCACACGGTGGCGGCCCCGGCAATTCGGGCCGTCGGCGCCGCGGGATGTACGGATGTACTCTGGAACGCCTTCTAAGGCCGCCGGGGCTAGGCGCGCGTTTTCCCGTAGTAGCCGTACTTGCGGTAGTAGCGGTTGCCGTAGCCGCTGTACTCGCCGTAGTAATTGTCGGCCTTTTCGAGGTCGATCTGGTTGAGCACCGCGCCTAGCACCGGCGCGTCGGCGCGCTGCAACCGGTTCAGGGCGTGGCGCGCAACCGGATACGGGGTGCTGTCGGCCCGAATCACGAAAAGCACCGACGTTGCAGCCTGCGCCAGCATCACGGCGTCGCTGACCAGTTGCACCGGCGGGCTG
>Ga0247727_10015237_pt1 | contig 12646 bp, 13 predicted proteins | sample WisWelCaveWW1625_FD_202498 | JGI IMG/M metagenome (GOLD analysis project Ga0247727, IMG submission 202498) | Biofilm microbial communities from Wishing Well Cave, Virginia, United States - WW16-25 | ecosystem: Environmental > Aquatic > Deep subsurface > Groundwater > Cave microbial mat | place... | reverse complement strand
GACCTTGTCCTCCGCGCTCAGGCGCTGGTGGCTGTTGATCCTCTGCTCGAGCACCCGCAGGCGGTCGCGCACCATCGTGATCTTGTGGAAGAAGGCGTCGACGGGAATGACCTTCTCCTGGGTGTCGGCCTTCCCGGGGCGGATCACCACCGAGCCGCCCTCGAACCGGCCGGCCATGCGGGTCTCCCCGAGGCCGAGCAACTCGTCGATCGCCTCCTTCACCGCCTGCTTGACGTCGCGCCGTGTCAGCGACTCCGTTGTCTCATCGTTCATCGCCGTCCTCCGCGCCCGGTGCCCCGGGCCGTCCGTCCCCCGCCCGCAGGCCGGGCGTGACCCCCGCCATCCGTCGTCCTCCCCCCGCCGGGGGGAGCATCCCGTCGCTTCAGGTCTCCATGTAATGACAGATCGGGCAGACCAGCTTGCAGCGCGCGTTGGCGACCAGCGGTCCGCGCTGGCAGGCCGGGCACCACCCCGACGCCGCGCTCATCGCCGGCCACGCGGCCCGGCGGGCGCGCCGTCGCCGAGCGGCAGCGTGCGCACCAGGTCGAGGATCGAGTCGCCGTCGTGCACCTGCGACGCGGCCGCCGCGGTGCCGGCGCTCGCCGGCCGGCAGGCCACCGACCACCCGGTGCGGGCGAACATCGAGATGTCCCCGTCGCTGTCGCCGACGCTCACCACCTCGCGGCGATCGATGCCGAACTGCCCGCAGAAGAGATCGACCGCCTCGTCCTTGCGTGCGTGCCGCACGTTGACGCGCACGTCGCCGGTCAGGATGCCGTGGCTCGCGACCAGCCGGTTGGCGATGGTGAACGCCAGGCCGAGCTCGCGGTGCACCCGATCGGCCAGCAGGGTCAGCCCGGTCGAGATGATGCCGACGACGGCGCCGCGCGCGCGCGCCTCGTCGATCGCCTCGCGCACACCCGGGCGGTACGGGATGAGGTCGGCGATCGCCCGCAGATCGCCCTCGCGCATCCCCTTCCAATGGGCGGCGTCGCGGCGGCAGAACTCCTCGTAGTCGATGCCGCCGGACGTGAACACCTCCTGGTGGCGGCGCGCCTCGGCCTCCCAGAGCCCGAGCGTCTCGTGGATGTGCTGCCAGACGCTGCGCACCGGCGTCAGGGTGCCGTCCAGGTCGAAGAGCAGGGCGCGGTACATCTACTGCTCCTCGACGTCGGCGGCCGGCGGCTGGCGGAACGCCCCGCCGCGGTAGGCCTCCGCGAACGCCGCCACCACCTTGCGGTCGTAGACCCGATCCGACAGGTCGGTGAGCCGCTGGATGGCGGTGTCGAAGGTCATCGCCTTCTGGTACGGCCGGTTGGTGGTCATGGCGTCGAACGCGTCGGCCACCGCCACGATGCGCGCCGCGATCGGGATCTGCTCCCCCTTGAGCGCCTTGGGATAACCGGTGCCGTCCCAGCGTTCGTGATGAAAGCGGATGCCGGGGATGATATCGCGCATCGCGGCGATCTTCGACAGCATCTGCGCCCCCTTCTCGGGGTGCTGCTTCATGACGGCGTACTCCTGGTCGGTGAGCATCGCCGGCTTGCGGAGGATCTTGTCCTCGATGCCGATCTTGCCGATGTCGTGGAACAGCGACGAGATGTGCACCTCGCGCATCTCCTTGCGCCCGAGCCCCATCTGCTTGGCGAGGACGACGGCGTAGCGGTTGACGCGCTCGGAATGGCCGCGGGTGTACGGGTCCTTCTCGTCGATCGCCTCGGCCAGGGCGCGGATGGTGCCCATGAACAGATCGTTGTTGACCTGGGCCGCCACCTTGAGCCGCTGGATGTACTCCTGCATCTGCTGCGCCATGGAATTGAAGGTGGCCGCCAGCGCCCCGAGCTCGTTGTGGCTCGTCACCTTGACCCGGTGATCGAGCTGGCCGCGCGCGAACGCCTCGGTGCCCGACGCCAGCGCCTGGATCGGCCGGGTGACCGTCGAGGCGAGCAGATACGCGAGCACGAGCGCCAGGGCGAAGGCCAGCCCGGCCCACAGGAGCGCCGCGTTCACCATCTGGTCGACAGCGGCGTAGGCCTGGCGCTTTTCGAGCTGGACGACGATTCCCCAGCCCTCGGCGGTGGCGTCGACGGAGGCCAGGTATTCGATGGGACGCCCGCCGTCGCCGATCGTGAACTCGGTCGTGAGCGCCGACCTGCCGCCGGCGCGGGTGAACTCCTGCACGACGCCGAACGATGCGAGGTCGGCGCGCCCCAGCAGGCCCGCCTCGTCGTGCGCCGCCAGGAGCCTGGCGCCCGGGTCGAGGGCGTAGACGGTGTAGCCGGGCCGGCGGGTGCCCGCCGCCGGCTCCCAGATGGCGCCGAAGTCGACCAGGCCGGCGAGGGCCCCGGCCGCGCCTCCGCGGCCGACCGGCAGCGTCATCGGCACCAGCACGCCATCCGCCGGCGAGGGGCCGGCCAGGATCGGGTCGCCCACCGCAGCCCGCCCCTGGAGTGCGGCCGCGAGACCGCGGGCCAGCGCCGCCTCGGCCTCGGGCGGCACCACGACACCGTCGACGCGGGCCTGGGTGGACAGCCCCGACGGCTCGGTGTAGCGCACGAGGACGAGCCCCTCCCCGAGCGATCGCTCGAGCAGCGGCCGCCAGGCCGCGTGGGCGCCGCCGCGCGCGTCGCGCGGCAGCGCGGCGATCCCCTCCGCGAGCCGCGCCATGCCGGTACGCAGCGCGGTGAGCGACGCGTCGACCTGCCGGGCGATCGCCGCCGCCATCTGCAACTGGACCTCCTGCTGCGAGGTCACCAGCGATTCGCGACTGATGGTGATGAGCTTCTGCGCCACCATCGCCAGCGGCAGCAGGCCGACGGCGAGCATGACCAGCAGGAAGGTGTAGACGATGCGCGCGCGCGGCCGGCGCGCGGCCGCCTCCGGGCGTGTCGTCGTGGCGGGATCGGGTTGTCGTGAAGTCGGATTCGGGTTCGTCGGCAATGCCGGCCTCGAGGACTCACGCGACAGGTCGGCCGGATGATAGGCCACGGGGCGCGGCCCGTCAACGAGGGCCGCGACCGCGAGAGGCGCGCCCGGGAGTGACGCTCCGCGGGCGCGCCGGCGGGCACGACCGCGGGCGCGACGCCTCAGCGGTCCCGGGGCACCGCCATCATCCGCTCGAGGGCCACCCGGGCGCCGAGAGCGTCGTCCGCATCGACGTCGATCGGGAAGACATCCTCCTCGAGGGAACGGCGCACCGCCGCGAGGTCGATCATCTTCATGTACGGGCAGTGCAGGCGGCAGCCGATGCAACCGTCGGCGGGGATGAACTCGCGCCCGGGGAAACGCTTCGTCAGCTGGTGTATCAGCGCCCACTCGGTGGCGATGATGAAAGTCCGCGCCTCCGGATGGCGCTCGACCGCGGCGATCATCCCCGAGGTCGAGCAGATCTCGTCGGCCATCTCGAGGACGTCGGCACGGCATTCGGGGTGCGCGATGACCACCGCGCCGGGACGATCGCCCCGCACCTTCTCGACGCTGACGCCGCGCAGGACGTCATGCGTCGGGCAGGCGCCGTCGTAGATGACGATGTCCTTCTCCGGTACCTGCCCCGCCACCCAGCGGCCCAGGTTGCGGTCGGGGGTGAACAGGATCTTCCGGTTCGGCAGGCTGCGCACGACCGACACCGCGTTGGCCGACGTGCAGCAGATGTCCGACAGCGCCTTCACCTCGGCGCTGCTGTTGATGTAGGTCACCACCGTGCGCCCCGGGTAGCGCTCCTTCCACTCGATGAGCGACTCGGGCGTGATCGAGTCGGCCAGGGCGCAGCCGGCGGCCAGGTTCGGCAGCAGCACGGTGCGTTCCGGGTTCAGGATGCGGGCCGACTCGGCCATGAAATGGACGCCGCAGAAGACGATGAGATCCGCCTTCGTCCGCCGCGCCTGCAGCGCGAGGCCGAGCGAGTCGCCGACGAAGTCGGCCGCCTCCTGGACCTCGGGGAGCTGGTAGTTGTGCGCCAGGATGACGGCGTTCCGGCGGCGGGCCAGGTCGCGAATCGTCGCGATGTCACGCGTGGTCCTGTCCGGATCCGCGGGGCGCCACATCGGCGGGATGTACGCGCAGGCACCGCCCGCGTCAGTCTCCATGCGTCCTCCCCAGCACCCGCGCCCCCCGGTCGGGGCGGATCGGCCCGGTGCCGCCCGGGAACAGGCGCCAGAACTCCTTGCGGATGAGGCTCGTGATCGTGCCGCTCTTCGAGAAGCCATGGTACCGGGCGATCGACGCGAGCATCGCCAGGTCCCTGCGCGTGGCCGTGAACGTGCGCACCGTCTTGCGCTCGGCCTTGCGCTCCGTCGCTTCCCCACCCACAACCCGCGCCGCCTGCGTCCGCGTCATATATAACCCTTATATAAGCCGATGTCGGATCGTACCCCGAGCCCTCCCTGCCGTCAACAGGTGGGGGGCGCGGATGGGTGTCGAAGCGTCTCGTGCGGGAATCAGGGTTGGCAGTGGTCTGGGGCGAGTGGCGCAGGCGCGGGCCGGCGCCCGCCGGCCAGTCTTCAGGCGGCTTGTTCGGAGTCTCTGCCGGCGGCCGGTGCCGCAGCATCGCCGGCGGCGGCGGACGCCTCGGCCGGCGCGGCGGCCGGCGCGGCGGCGGCCGCGCCGGGGACGGCGCCGCTTTCCTGGACGCCCGTGGCCTGCAGGACCCGGACGAAGGCGTCGACCGCCCTCGGACAGAACTGGCGGCCGCGCATCTTCTGCATCTCCTGCATGGCGAACCCGAGCGGCAGGCCGATGCGGTAGGGACGGGTCGATGTCATGGCGTCGAAGGCGTCGGCGAGCGACACGATGCGTGCCGCCACCGGGATCTCCTCGCCACGCAGGTGGTCGGGATAGCCGCTGCCGTCGAACATCTCATGGTGATGGCGGATGCCCGCGACGTGGCGCTCGAAGGTCTTCACGGGGCTCAGGATCTGGGCCCCGACGACGGGATGCGACTTCACCAGCTCGCGCTCCGCGTCGGTCAGGTTCCCGGGCTTGTTGAGGATGGCGTCCATCATGCCGATCTTGCCGATGTCGTGCAGGAGGGCCACCTGCGCCACCACCTCGACGTCCTCGCGTCCGAGACCCATCGAGCGGGCGATCAGCGTGGCGAAGCGCGCCACCCGCTGCGAGTGGCCGGAGGTGTAGCGGTCCTTCGCCTCGAGCGCCACCGCCAGCGACTGCACCGTCTGGATGTACGAGCGTTCCAGCTCGCGGCCCATCTCCTCGAGGTTGCGAAACGCCTTGGTCAGCTCCTGGTTGCGCACCTGCAGGTCGGCGAGCAGGCGCTCGTTGAGGCGCTTCATCTCGCGCTGCCGCAGCATCGACGTGATGGTGAACTTGATGTCCTCGTCGTCCCACGGCAGCGGCACGTAGCGGTCGACGCAGGAGTTGTTGAAGGCGTATATCGCCTCCTCGAGCGCCGGCCGGTCTGAGAGCAGGATCTTGCCGATGACGGGGAACTGTGCGTTGATGATCTCGAGCAGGCGGTTGCCGGCGATCCCGGACAGGCCCTGGTTCACCACCACCATCTCGATCGGTCGGCGCTGATCCCGCAGCGCGTACAGCGTTCCCAGCGCCTCTTCCGCGGAGCCCGCTGTCAGGACCTCGATCTCGTTCGGACACGAGGCCTCGATCCGCTCCTTGTGCAGGATGCGGGTCGACGAGTCATTGTCGATGATGACGATGACCGGGCGGCTCACCGGGTTGAATATAGGAAGGCGGAACGCATCAGGCCAGCGCCGGCGCGTTGACGCCCCCGGGGCGATCCTCTAGACTCGCCATCCTCATGTATGGCCTCTACGGGGCCCTGCTTCGCCTGGCGTGGGCCGTCGTCATCCCTTACCAATTCGTGATCGATCGGGTCACCGGACGGCCGGGGCCGCGCCTCGGCGAGCGGCTGGTCCTCGGGCCGGCCCCCCGGACGCCGCGTCCCGGGGGGCTGTGGGTTCACGCGGTCTCCGTCGGCGAGGTCCGGCTGGCCCTGACGGTCGTCGCGGCCATCCGGCGCCGCTGGCCAGGGGGCTCCGTGCACCTGACCACCGGCACCGAGACCGGCCGGGCGCTGGCGCTCGACGCGGCGGCGCGCGGCGCCGCCGGGGCCCCGGACGGCGTGTCGGCCCTGCCGCTCGATCTGCCGCGACCGATGGGGCGCCTGATCGATCGCCTGCGCCCGCGGGCGATCGTCGTGATCGAGACCGAGATCTGGCCCAACCTGATCCGCCAGGCGGCCGCGCGCGGCGTGCCGGTGGTCATCGTCAACGGCCGGCTGGCGCCGCGAACCTTCCCGCGCTACCGCGCCGCCCGCCGCCTGTTCGCCGCGGCGCTGGCGCGCGTCGGGCTCATCGCCGCGCAGACCGGCGAGGATGCCGGCCGTTTCCGCGCCCTCGGCGCTCCCGCCGGGCGGGTCCTCGTCACGGGGAATCTCAAGGTCGACCTGCCGGCGCCGCGCGCCGACGGCGCCGCGGTGCGTCGGCGTCTCGGCTTCCCGCCCGACGCGACCGTCTTCGTGGCCGGGAGCACCGCGCGCGCCGAGACCGCCCCCGTGCTCGCCGCCTACGCCGCCCTCGCCGCGGCCGACGGCACGGCCCGCCTGGTGCTCGTGCCCCGCCACCCCGAGGATGTCGCCGCCGCCGCCGCGGCGCTCGAGGCCGATGGGATCCGCTACCGGCGCTGGAGCGCGCTCGACGGGACGGCCGCCGCGGACCGGACGGCGGTCCTGGTCGACGTCATCGGCGTGCTGCCGGAGGTCTACGCCGCGGCGAGTCTGGCGTTCGTGGGCGGCAGCCTCGTGCCGCGCGGCGGGCAGAACCTCCTCGAACCGGCCGCTGTCGGCTGCCCGGTGCTGTTCGGTCCATGCCTCGACAATGTCCGGGCCGTGGCCGACGCCCTTATCGCCGCCGGCGGCGGCTTCCGCGCCGCCGACGGCGCCGCCCTGACGGCGCTGGTCCTGCGACTGGCCGGCGATCCCGCCGCCCGGCGCGCGGCCGGCGCGCGGGCGGGCGCGCTCGTCGACAGGGAGCGCGGCGCACTCGAGCGCACCCTCGATGCGGCGGCGGCGCTGCTCGCGCCGGGGCCGCCGCCCGGGGACCGGCGATGAAGGGCGGCGACATCCGCCCCGGGCCGTTTCTCACGGCGGCCCTCCTCCTTCCGGGGCTCCTGTACGGCGCCGCGGTGCGCGCCCGCAACCGGCTCCACGACCGGGGTCTCCTCCCAATCCGGCGCCTGCCCTGCCCGACGATCGCGTTCGGCAACCTCACCGTCGGCGGCACCGGCAAGACGCCGCTCACGTCGTTCACCGCGGCGGCGCTGCGCGACGCCGGCTATCGCGTCGGCATCCTCAGCCGCGGCTACCGGCGCTCGGGACGGGCGGCGCTCCTGGTGTCCGACGGCCGGCGGCTGCTGGCCGATGCGGGCCAGGCGGGCGACGAGCCGTACCTCATGGCACGCGACAATCCGGCCGCCGCCGTCGCCGTCGGCGCCGATCGCGGCGTGGCCGCCGACCTGCTGCTCGCGGCGGCGCCGGCGGAGGTCGTTCTGCTCGACGACGCCTTCCAGCACCGCGCCCTGCACCGCGACCTGGACATCCTCGTGGTCGACGGCCGCGACCCGTTCGGCAATGGTAGAATCCTGCCGTTCGGCCCGCTGCGGGAGCCGGTCGGTGGTGTGCGCCGCGCCGATGCCGTCGTCGTCACGCGCGGCGGGGGTGTTTCGCCTCCGTCGCTTGTGCGGGCCCTGGAGCGACATCATCCGGACGTCCCCGTCTTCCACGCCGGCATCGCGCCGCGCGGCTTCGCCGGTCCGGCCGGCGAGGCAACGGGTATCGCGGCGCTGCGCGGTTTCTCGGCGTATGCCTTCGCGGGGATCGCCCGGCCCGGACGATTCGAGGACGATCTGCGGTCGCTCGGTGTGCGTCTCGCAGGCGCGCGCCGCTTCCCCGACCATCATCCGTACAGGGCGCGCGACCTCGAGGAGATCGCGACGGCGGCCCGGGCCTGCGGCGCCGAGGTCCTGGTGACGACCGAAAAGGACCTCGTCCGCCTGCCGGCCCTCCCGCCTGCTTCGCCGCCCCTGTTCGCCCTGTCGGTCGGCGTGACGTTCGCCGACGCCCGCTTCACCGGCTTTCTTCTCGACCGGCTCGGTGCCGCCGGCCGGCCGGGCCCGGCGGGCGCCGGCGGCCGCCGATGAGCGCGGCCGTGGCCGCGCGCCGCGCGTCGCTCGCGCACCTGCCGACTTACCTGTTCGGCCGGGCGCTCTTCGGGGTGCTGCGGTGGCTTCCCCTGGGCGCGGCGCGCGCCGCCGGTCGCTCCCTGGGCGCCCTCTTCTGGCACCTCTCCCCGCGCCACCGCCGCGTCGCCCTGAAAAACCTGGATGCCGCGTTCGGGGCCACGCTGCCGACGGAACGGCGGGCGTCCATCGCGCGCGCCTCCTTCGCCCACCTGGGCGCCATCATCGGCGACGCGACCCACTTCCACCAACATCTGATGCTCCCCACCGACCGGCTGGCGGTGTACGAGGGCGTCGAGCACCTGCACGCGGCCGCGGCGGCCGGCAAGGGCGTCCTCGTCTTCTCGGGGCACTTCGGGCACTGGGAGATGGTCGCCCTGCTGCAGCACCGCTTCGGCGTGCCGATGACCATGGTCGTGAGCCCGCTCGTGAACCGGCGCTGGAACCGCTTCATCACCCGCTTGCGCAGCGCCCCCGGCAACACCGTCCTGTCGAAGCGCAACGCGGCGCGGCCGATCATGAAGGCGCTGCGGCAGGGCCGGGCGATCGCCATCCTGATCGATCAGAACGTGCGCGGCGACGGCGGCCTGTTCATCGACTTCTTCGGGCGGCCGGCGTCGACCACGCCGGCGCTCGCCACCCTGGCCTTCAGGAGCGGCGCGCCGATCGTCCCGGTCTTTTCGTGGTTCCGGCCGGATGGCCGCCTGCACGTCTCCTATCGCCAGCCGATCGTCGCCGAGCGGCGCGGCGCCATCGAGGACGACATCCGCGATCTCATGCGCGCCTGCACCGACCTGCTCGAAGAGGAGATCCGGCGGCGTCCCGAGTCGTGGCTGTGGATGCACGATCGCTGGCGCACCCGGCCGCGCCCCGCCGCGGGCGGCGCGGCCGCGCCTGCGCCGCCCGCGGGCGCCGCCGACCTGACGATCCGGCCGACCGCGCCGGGCTCCCGGGCCGTGGAGGCGCGCCGATGAGCCGGCGGGCGATCTTCATGGATCGCGACGGGACGATCTGCGACGAGGTCGGCTACGTCAACCACGTGTCCCGGAGCCGCCTGCTCCCCAACAGCATCGAGGCGATCCGCCTGGTCAACAGGGCCGGCTACATGGCGATCGTCGCCACCAACCAGTCGGGCGTGGCGCGCGGCCTGTTCGACGAGGCCCTGGTCGGGCACGTACACCGGCAGCTCGCGTCGTGGGTCGAGGCGGGTGGCGGCCGGCTCGACGCCCTGTACTACTGCCCGCATCACCCCCACGAGGGAGAGCCGCCCTACCGCGCCGACTGCGACTGCCGCAAGCCGCGACCCGGCATGCTCGAGCGGGCGGCGCGCGAGCACGGCATCGACCTGTCCGGCTCGTGGATGATCGGCGACGGCCTGGTCGATCTCGAGGCGGGAGCCGCCGCGGGCGCCGGGATCGTGCACGTCCTCACCGGCTACGGCCGGGGCCTGGCGGAGAACCAGCCGCAGCGCTTCCGCGTCCACCCGCAGCACACGGCGATCGATCTGCTCGACGCCGTGCGCTGGATCGTCGCGCGCGAGACGCCCCCTCCGGTGACCGCTCGATGAGCGCCGGCATGCGCTCCGCCCTGCTGGCCGCCGTCGACCGCATGCAGGGCGTGCGGGTCGCGGTGGTGGCCGACCTCGTCCTCGATGTCTTCGAGTACGGCCGCATCGGCCGCATCTCGCGCGAGGCGCCGGTCCTCATACTCGATCACGTCCGCACCGATCGCCTGCCCGGCGGCGGCGCGAACGCGGTCAACAACCTGTGCGCCCTCGGCGGCAGGCCGATCGTGATCGGCAGAGTCGGCGCCGACGAGGCCGGCGACCGGCTCCGGGACATGCTGGCCGCGGCCGGCGCCGACGTCGACGGGGTCGTCCGCGACGCCGGCTACGCGACCCCGATCAAGCGCCGCATCCTCGCCGGCAGCGCCCACTCCGTGAAGCAGCAGATCGTGCGTGTCGACCAGGGGGGCGGCACGCCGCTCGCCGACGCGGCCGCCCTGGCCCGGAGGGTGCGCGAGCGCGCCGGGCAGGCCGCCGGCACGCTGGTCTCCGATTATTCATTCGGACTCGTGCACCCGGGGACCGCGGCGGCCATCCACGAGGCCGCCGGGGCGCCCGGCCGGCCGCTGTTCGTCGACTCGCGCCGGCAGCTGCGGCTGTTCCGCGGCCTGTCCGCCGCCACGCCGAACCTTCAGGAAGCGGAGGCCGTGGCCGGCAGCCCGATCGAGGACGACCCGGCCCGCATGGCGGCCGCGGCCGGGGCGCTGCGGCGCTCCCTGGAGGCCCGGGCCGTGGTCGTGACCCTCGGCAGCCAGGGGATGCTGCTCGCCGCCGAGGGCGGCGTCGTGGCGCGCATCCCCGTCTACGGGACCGACGAGGTTGCCGACGTGACCGGGGCCGGGGACACCGTGATCGCCACCCTGGCGCTGGCGGTGCTTTCCGGGTGCGGGTGGCTCGAGGCGGCGCTCCTCGCCAACTACGCCGGCGGGATCGTCGTCATGAAGCGCGGCACCGCCACCGTGCTCCCCGACGAGCTGCGTCAGGCGGTGCGCGCCGACCCGCAGATCGACACCCGGGTCGGACAGGGATGAACCGGGTCCATGCGGCCGCGCGGATCGCGCGCACCGCGCCGCGGCATGCCGTCGCCCCGGCCCCGGCACCGATCGTCGACCTGGCCGCGGCGCGGCGGCGCGTCGCCGCGGCCCGGCGCGCGCCGGTTCCACTGCGCGTCGTCCTGGCCAACGGCCTGTTTGACCTGATGCACGTCGGGCACCTGCGCTATCTGCGGGCGGCGCGACGGCAGGGGGACCTGCTTGTGGTGGCGATCAACGACGACCGCTCGGCCCGGGCCCTCCGCGGCCCGGGGAGGCCGCTGGTCCCGGCCCGCGACCGGGCGCGCCTCGTAGCGGCGGTGCGCGGCGTCGGCCTGGTGCTGATCTTCGGCGGGACGACGGTGACCCGTGTCCTGCGGGCCCTGCGGCCCGATGTCCACTGCAAGGGAACCGACTACCGTCCCGGGACCGTCCCCGAGCGGGCGGTCGTGCGGGCCTATGGCGGGGCGGTTCGCGTCGCCGGCGACCCGAAGCGGCACTCCAGCACGGCCATCATGAACCGGATGACCGCGCGGCGCTGAGCCCCGGCGGCTACTTCTCCTCGGACGCGGGAGACTCGGGCGTGTCCGGGGGCGCCGCCCGCTCCTCGCGTTTCCTGCTGGCGGCGACCTGCCGATCGCGGCGCGCCTTGCGCTCCTCGCGCTGCTCCTTGACGATGGCCTCGGAGCCCACCAGCTCGACGATCGCCATTTCGGCCCCGTCGCCCTGGCGCGGCCCCAGCCGCAGGGTCCGGGTGTAGCCGCCGGGCCGCGTCGCGAAACGCGGACCGAGCGTGGCGAACAGCTTCTTCACCACGTCCCTGTCGGCGACCTCCCGGATCACCTGGCGGCGGGCGTGCAGATCGTCCCGGCGCGCGAGGGTGATGAGCTTCTCGGCGAACGGCCGCATCTCCTTGGCCTTGGGCAGCGTCGTGCGGATGCGCTCGTGGCGGAACAGCGACGTCGTCAGGCTCCGCAGGAGGGCGCGGCGGTGCCCCGAGGTGCGGCCCAGCTTGCGCAGTCGGACGTTGTGGCGCATGACTCGCTACTCCTGTTTCGGCTCGAGGATGCCGTCGATCTTCATCCCGAGGGAAAGACCCATCTCGGCCAGCAGCTCCTTGATCTCGTTGAGCGACTTGCGGCCGAAGTTCTTGGTCTTGAGCATCTCCGACTCGGAGCGCTGGACCAGGTCCCCGATGCTCTTGATGTCGGCGTTCTTGAGGCAGTTGTACGAGCGCACCGACAGCTCGAGCTCGTCGATCGAACGTTGGAGATTCTCGCGCAGCTTGTCGATGTCGCTGCCGCCCTCGTTGGCGATGACCTCGGCGCGCTCCTCGAAGTTCACGAAGATCGACAGGTGGTCCTTGAGCAGCTTGCTGGCGAGGCCCACGGCGTTCTGCGGCGACACGGCGCCGTTGGTCCACACCTCGAGGGTCAGCTTGTCGTAGTCGGTGGTCTGCCCGAGCCGCGCATCCTCGACGGTGTAGTTGACTTTGCGGACCGGCGAGTGCACCGCGTCGATCGGAATGAAGCCGATGGTCAGGTCGTGGTCGAAGTTGCGGTCGGCCGAGACGTATCCGCGCCCGGGCTTCACGCGCATCTCGATCGACAGGCGGGCCTCGTCCATGAGCGAGGCGATGTGCACCTCGGGGTCGAGGATCTCGACGTTCGGGTTGGTCTCGATGTGCCCGGCCTTCAGCTCCTGCGCCCCCTCGCCGCGCAGGTGGATGGTCTCGGGATGATCGACGTTCAGCTTGATCGGGATCTGCTTGAGGTTGAGGATCAGGTCGATGGTGTCCTCGACGACACCGGGGATCGACGAGAACTCGTGCAGAACCCCGTCG
>Ga0247727_10015236_pt1 | contig 12646 bp, 12 predicted proteins | sample WisWelCaveWW1625_FD_202498 | JGI IMG/M metagenome (GOLD analysis project Ga0247727, IMG submission 202498) | Biofilm microbial communities from Wishing Well Cave, Virginia, United States - WW16-25 | ecosystem: Environmental > Aquatic > Deep subsurface > Groundwater > Cave microbial mat | place... | reverse complement strand
CACATGCCTGGGTGGCAGATAAAAAAGGGGACGATACCGCACGCAAGCTCGGACGCCTTTCGCTCAATCCCATCGTCCATATCGAATGGTTCGGAACCATTATCGTTCCGTTCATGCTCTTTCTGCTCACACAAGGGGCCTCCATTTTTGGGTGGGCCCGTCCCGTACCTGTGGACGCACGCCGTCTCAGACATCCCAAACAGGATATGGCTTGGGTTGCAGCGGCAGGCCCTGGGATGAACCTGTTACTCGCACTCATTACGGGTGTGCTCTATCGACTGATCCCGGTCGTTGGTCCCTATTTCTATCAACTCTTGGGAACCGACGGCGCTGTTTGGTTTCTCAAACCCATTCTGATGATGCTCCATTTCTCGATTCATATTAATCTTCTGCTCATGGTTTTCAATCTCATCCCGATCCCCCCGCTCGATGGTGGCCGGATTTTGGCTGGCCTGCTACCCGAAAAACAGGCAGGTTATCTCCATCGCGTGGAGCCCTATGGGATGTTCCTGGTTATTTTCCTGTTTTATATTGATCCTTTCCATGTGATGTTCCGCATGATCAATCCGGTCATTCGCTCGTTTTCGGATATCCTCTTCGGGCAATAAAATTTCCACGGGTCGTCCCCTACAAGTGTTGTTGGAGCAAGCCGCAGCGCAGATTCGCCGCGGGGGAGTGGTGGCAATCCCCACAGATACTTGCTATGGCCTTGCGGCCAATCCGTTTGACCCCAAGGCGCTAGATCGCATTTTTACCATCAAAGGCCGGTCCCCTTTGAAGCCAATCTCGATTTTCATTGCCCATCGTGACATGCTGGCCCCTCTGATTTCAGATGACGGCCCCTCACCTGCTGCAGAACGGCTCATGGAGACCTTCTGGCCGGGACCACTGACACTCATTTTCAAGAGTGCTTCCACCCTTCCCGATCGCCTCACGGCAGGTACGCAGACGATTGGCGTGCGTCTGCCTGCTTCTGCCTTTGTGAGGTCTCTCATCGAAATAGCGGGCATTCCGATCACGGCAACCAGTGCGAATCGCTCCGGAGACCCAAACCCGGTTTCTGCAAGAGAGGTGGCCGAAACACTCATGGTGCAGCTTCATCCGCCCGATAGACTAATCGATGGCGGCCCGGGATCTGCTGTAGCCTCGACAGTCGTGGATGTGATGCACGCGCCTCCAAGATTGGTGCGCAACGGGGCACTCGCCCTTTCCGAACTTGCGCCATTTGGTGTTTTAGCCTCTGCCTGATCCGTACTGGGGGTGCTGCGACCCATCCTCAGCACCGTGCCGTATCGTTGCGCACAGAAACCACGGGAGAGACCATAGACCTTGCCTCTCGGACCGCGTAACGCAGACATCAACGCCTCCGTGCGTTCAAACGAAAGCTCAATATCGCTGAGCTGGCGTAGGCTCCATTGCAAGAGATGTCGCTGTAGAGCCGGATGCAATGCCTGCATGCGCCTCACATTGACGACCACCTCTTCCCTATTGACACTCACCACATCAGGGATATGCGCCCGTAGGACCTCCCCGATCCAGTCGTCTTCATCGCGTGCACAGCGGGCCTGACGGCATAACCCCTTTTTAATGGCTGGATTATAACGCTCAAGCAGCGGGATCAGTTCATGCCGGATACGGTTGCGCAAACATGAGGGCATCCGATTGGAAGGGTCTTCGACCCATGAGATGCCTGATCGTTTGAGCTCAGCAACGATGTCCCGATGCAGGATTCCCAACAGCGGCCTGATGATCATTCCATCACGCACCCTGGGAATTGCGGATTGTCCCCTGACACCGGCCCCGCGCAGCAGCCGCATGAGATAGGTCTCCGCCTGATCGTCGCAGGTATGTCCGGTGGCGATCCAACGCGCGTTGACCTTTTGTGCCGTTTCCATCAAAAACACATATCTCACCGCTCTCGCACCTGCCTGTTTTCCAAGATGTAATTTTTTTGCCTCTTCCAAAACGGGTCGTGTGGCAATCGTAACCGGCAACTGCCAGTCTTGGGCCAGCTTTTCGACAAAGTGTGCTTCTTCTATGGCTTCGGGTCGGAACTGGTGGTCGAGATGGGCCACATGCAGCAAAAATCCGCGCCGTCGGGCAATCTGTTTTAACAGATGCAACAAACAGACAGAGTCGGCACCCCCTGAAACCGCTACAACGATGCGGTCATCGGGCCGCGCCCCAACCTCACACAGCATGCGAGCCACCGCATCATACAGCCTGTTTCGCATTTTGCCACGGGTCGCTGGTGTTTTTGGAGGGGGGCACTTCAGAGAACGCGTTCGGTGAACTGAGGAGGATACGCGCAGCCTCGATATCTGCGTGCATCTGCCGAACCAGATCCGCCTGACCCTCAAAGGTCAGATCCTCACGCACACGCGCGACAAATCGCACTTGCAGGCGCCTGTTGTAAAGATTTTCATCCCTGCCGAGCAGGTGAACTTCAAGGCGCACCTCATGCCGATGAAACGTCGGACGACATCCAATATAGGCGACCCCATCACATGTTTCGATGCCTCCCGTTTTGAGTATATCCACGCGCACCGCATAGATTCCCGACATTGGCATCAGCTCGTTTGGAAGGCGAATATTGGCCGTAGGCACGCCCAGGGTCTTACCCATGCCATCCCCCTGGATCACCGGTCCGGAGATCGCGTAAGCACGGCCGAGCATGAGGGCTGCCGTCTGCATCTGACCCTCACCAATCAAGCGCCGGATGAGAGAAGAACTGATGGGATGGTTTTCAATCCATACTGGTGGCGTTGTCCTGACCCCAAAACCCAAGCGCTGGCCCAACACTTTCAGTGTTTCAACATCCCCCAAACGCTGTCTTCCAAAACGATAGTCTTCGCCGACGATCATCTCATGGCATCGAATTTTATCTCTGAGAAAATCTTCGGCAAAGGCCCCAGGGGTCTGCTCGGAAAAAGCGCGATTGAAATCCACCACGAGCACAACATCAATCCCCGTGGATTCTATTCTCCGGATTTTGGTCTGAAAGGGATCGAGCAGGCGCAGGGCGCGTTCCGGAGTGAGGATTTGAGAGGGGTGGGGTTCGAAAGTCAGTGCAACGGCGGTGCCGTGCTGGTCGCGTGCCCGCGCGACCGTTTCCCGCAAGATGGCCTGATGACCGAGATGCAACCCATCAAAGTTGCCCATCGCGACGATCGGTCTCAAAAGATCGGGCTTAATATTGGGGGTCCCAATCACCAGTTTCACAGAGAGATTGTCTCCTGCAAACGGGGGAGCTCTTTTGCGAAGTAGGTGACGATCATATCGGCACCGGCCCGCCGAATACTCAAGAGAGATTCGAGGATCGCGCGATCTTCATCAATCCAGCCGGCGCGGCCTGCCGCCCGAATCATCGCATATTCCCCGCTGACCTGATAGGCGGCCACAGGCACACTAAAACGCGCTTTGACATCAGCAATCACATCGAGACAAAGCAGGGCGGGTTTGATCATCACGATATCGGCGCCTTCTTCGATATCCAGCGCAACCTCACGCAGGGCCTCACGGCGATTGGCCAAACTCATCTGATAACTGCGGCGGTCTCCAAACTGAATCCCGACCCCAACCGCCTCTCGAAACGGCGCATAAAAGCAGGAGGCGTATTTTGCCGCGTAAGAAAGAATCGGAACCTGCGTATAGCCGGACGCATCCAGGGCATGTCGAATGGCACCCACGCGACCGTCCATCATATCCGACGGGGCCACCATATCTGCGCCTGCCTCTGCATGAATTACGGCCATTCGGCCGAGAATCTCAAGCGTTTCATCATTGAGAATACGGCCGTCCTTGACCAACCCGCAATGGCCATGCGTCGTGTACTCATCGATACAAACATCCGTCATGACCATCAAGGAAGGAACGGCCTCCTTGATACGGCGCACGGCCCGTGGAATGACACCTTCGGGGTCGATGGCCTGCGAGGCTTGTTCATCTTTGCTCGGCGGAATGCCAAACATCATCACGGACGGCACGCCGAGACTGTGGGCTTGACGCGCTTCGTTGACGGACTCCGCAATCGAGGTGCGGTATTGTCCAGGCATCGCAGCAATCTCTTGCCGACCCTGATGCTCAGAGGTCACAAAAATGGGATAGACCAAATGCGAGACCGAGAGTGTTGTTTCTGCGACCATACGTCGCAGCGTTTCATGCTGTCGCAATCGCCTCATGCGATGTGTTGGAAAAGACATATCGATCCTCTCTCCCGCTCTTCAATAAGGGGTAAACTGGGCATCCGTTCTGAAAGAAGCCCCCGTCATTGGGGCATGGCGATATCCGTCCCAACGACCACACTGCACGCATCGTCCTGACCATGCCGTGGTTTGATGGCCACAGGCCGTACAGTCATAATCCACCACGACACGCTTTTTGAGATTGAGCGCCCTCTTGAAGGCCGCGACGGCTTTTTGCATTTTACCTTGTCGCATATGGATATTTCCTAATATCTTGTAGAGATCCGGAAAATCCTCGACCTGATATTCCACTTCAGAAAGGACACGATAGGCCTCCTCGATCATCTCCATGCGGTAGTAAAGTTTTCCCAAGTAAAATTTCAGCGGGATATCGTCGGGAAAGCGTTTCAGTGCGCGCTCATAGACCCGCAAGATACGTTCTGGCATACCCACCTCGATGCACAAGTCTTCCAGGACATGCAGGAGGAGGATCTGTCGGGTCATCGTATATCCGCGGCTGAGCAGGCGCACGGCCCACTCGACCTTGCCCTGACGCCTGTAGATTTGTGCGAGACCCACATAGGGCGGCAAAAATGCCCTGTCGATTTTGAGGGCCTCCTTGAAATAACGCCGCGCCCGAACGGGATGATCCACACTCGCAATCCCGATTTCATATTTTAGGCCTAACAGCACAATTTGTTCTTGAGCGCGGCTGGAAGCGTCTAAGGACAGCTTCATGAGACGTTCTTGAATCGCATGGGCTTGTTCCCATTGCTTGTTGCGCGTGTGAATTTCCCGAATGCGCATATGGATCGATAGACTGCGCGTCTCAATCTCGAGCACCTGATGGAGCATCCCTACGGCTTCGTCGTCACGCTCGGCCTCCTGCATATCCTGCGCAAGCGCTAAGAGCACTTCGACATTGCGTGTTTCGATGTGTTGGGCCATTTTGTGTAATCGAATGGCCTCCGTATAGTTTTTCTCTGCACGATAGAGATTGCCCAATTGGAGCAGGGCCTCTAAATGTTGAGGGGAAAGGGCAAGCATTTTTTTAAAAAGTGTAAGCGCCTCCCGATGACGCGAGGTCAAAACAGCATTGATGGCTTCCAGACGAAGCGCCAGCACTCGGGTTTCGGTTTCATGGCGGCGGCGCTCCGCCCTGCGCGAAAAAAAATCCCGCGAGCGCCGAATCGCCGTGACCCCAAGGAGAATGCCTCCCCCGATTGCCATCGCACAGAGGAGCAACGCAACAACAGAAACTTCATAAGCGTTCCCCTGTGTGAGTCGCAGAGCGGTTGAATGGGGGTTGAGATAGGCCAGATATCCGATCCAGCCAATGAAGACAAAAAACACCAACAGAAAAAGAAGCGGCACCCCCCCTCCTCTAAATGTCGTATCCATCCCCACAGTACGACGAGAAAACAGAGAGATTCAATCGCCCTGCATCCGCCGAAGCGATTTCGCAACCGTCCCCCGAAGATGTTTCGAGGGAGTCGTGTTTGCGCGTTTTGGAGTGGGATAAAATTTGCAGTGGGTGTGTTACCCGGCCAGCCCAGGCTTGCCAAGCCGTTGATACCCTGATTTTCCCTGTCCGGAGCAGAGGTGCCCCCGCGTGATGACGCTATTAAATATGATCCTTCATACAGCCTGCCCCAAGCAAGGCTTTCATTTCTTTGACGGCCTGCGGAATGCCCACCAGGATGGCCCTGGCGATGATGCTGTGTCCAATGTTGAACGACTCGATTTCCGGAACGGAAGCCAACGCGGCCACATTGCGATAATCGAGGCCATGTCCGGCACTCACTTTCATCCCCAATTTGTGCACCATTTTCGCCGCTTCCACAACATGATGGCACGCACTCTGGCGCTCGGTTCCCTGACTATTCGCATACCGGCCTGTATGGAGTTCAACGCCATCTGCCCCCATTTTATGGGCGGCCTTGATCTGTTCCATTTCAGGATCAATAAATAGCATCACGGCAATTTTTTCTGCCTGCAGGCGCGCCATGGCCTTTTTGATTCCTTCGTGTTGACTCACGAGGTTGAGCCCCCCCTCTGTCGTCAGTTCCTGCCGTTTTTCTGGCACCAGAGTGACAAATGCCGGACGCACTTCAATGGCCAATTTCACCATCTCGTCCGTTGCGGCCATTTCCAAATCGAGTGGCACACGAATGCTTTCTCGCAACAGGAATACATCTCGATCCCGGATGTGTCTCCGGTCCTCACGCAAATGGACCACCATCGCATCTGCACCCGCAAGTTCAGCGAGGATTGCAGCGGTCACAGGGCTCGGCTCTTTTGCCGCGCGCGCCTGCCGCACCGTGGCGACATGATCGACATTAACACCCAGGAGTTTTAGCATGGGCCAACCCGCTTCATATCGTTAAGGAAACCGTCAAACAAATGATGAGCGTCATGGGGGCCGGGTGCAGCTTCAGGATGAAACTGCACCGACGATACCGGCAACGTGCGATGCCGCAGGCCCTCCACCGTCTGATCATTCAAACTCGTATAGGTGATTTCAACATTTTTCTCGATACATGCACAATCGATCGAAAAGTTATGGTTCTGCGCGGTGATCAGCACATGGCCCGTGGCACACTCTCGGACCGGATGATTTCCGCCATGATGGCCGAATTTTAACTTCATACACCGCCCTCCGAGTGCAATTCCCAGGATTTGGTGTCCAAGACAAATCCCAAAAATCGGCACTTTGTCTAATAAGCGTTCGACCGTACGAATCGCATAGGTCAGGGCCTCTGGGTCGCCTGGGCCGTTAGAGAGCAGCACGCCATGTGGACGCAAGGCCAGCACAGCAGAGGCCGGTGTATCTGCGGGTACGACGGTGAGACGGCATCCATGACCTGCAAGCCGACGAAGAATATTGTGCTTGACGCCAAAATTGTACACGACCACATGCGGTGCATCTTCCGTGCCCACAGACCATGTTTGGGGTTCTTGAGAGGTGACCTCACGCACCAGGTCTCTTCCGATGAGTGTAGGCGAAGCGGCCAAGGTTTCAAGCAGCTCCTGCGTTTCAAAACGTTGGGTGGACAAAATTGCGGGCATCGCGCCCGCACGCCGAATGCGGCGGGTGAGCGCGCGCGTATCGATTCCCGACATGGCCACAATCCCGTGTTGAATGAGAAACGGTGCGAGCGGTGCCATCATTCCCTGTGCCGGCACATCCACATACTCCTTGACAATCAAGCCTGAGAGCCATAATCGCTCAGACTCGCTTTCTTCTGAGTGAACGCCATAGTTGCCAATCAGCGGATAGGTCATCACGACCATCTGACCGCGATAGGAAGGGTCCGTAAGGATCTCCTGATAACCGGTCATGCTGGTATTAAAAACGACTTCGCCGACCTGTTCCCCTTCCGCTCCGAAGGAGCGTCCGACGAAGGTCGTACCGTCTTCAAGCAGCAAGATAGCTTTGCCCAATGTCCACCCTCTTTCCCGCAATCAGCACGGCCACAGCACGGCCTTTCAGCGTCCATCCAAGAAACGGCGAATTTTTGCTGGTTGAACGCAAGGTGTCTGCCGTCACCGTCCATGATAAGGCAGGATCAATGATCGTAAGATCTGCCATATCGCCCACAGCTAACCGGCCGAGCGGCTTTCCGAGAATGCGCGCGGGGTTAGTCGTCCATTTTTCTACCCACTGTGTCCATGTCAACACACCGTCCTCAATCAGCCGCAGCGACAGCGGTAGAGCCGTCTCGAGACCCACGATGCCGAACGGAGCGCTGTCCATCGTTAACCCTTTTTCATGTGCGGCGTGCGGGGCATGATCTGTGGCGATGGCATCGAGCGTGCCATCGGCCAAGCCCGCTCGAATCTCCTCCACATCGGCCGTGCTCGCAAGCGGCGGTTTCATCTTGGCGTTGGCATTAAAACCCTGAACACAAGTGTCCGTCAACACAAAATAATGCGGGCAGGTCTCTGCGGTGACGGTGACGCCTCGACGTTTTGCTTCTCGGATCAGGTGCACAGAACCCCCGGTACTGATATGCGCAAGATGGAGCTTCGCACCCGTTAATTCTGCCAGTGCAATATCTCGGGCCACCATAATCGTCTCGGAAGCCGCAGGGATGCCGATCAATCCGCAGGTGAAAGAGGTGGCCCCCTCAAACATCACGCCCTCAGGAGCGAGGCTCAAATCCTCGCAATGGTCAATCACTGGAATATCGAAGATTTTGGCGTACTCCATTGCGCGGCGCATGATTCGGCTGTTTGAAACCGGACGACCATCATCGGAAATCGCCACACAACCGGCCTCAACCAACTCGCCGATTTCAGAGAGTTCTATGCCCTTCTGGCCTTTGGTAATCGCACCGATCGGAAAGACGCGAACAGAGGCGGCCTGCCGCGCTTTTTCAAGAATTAGCCGTGTCACGGCCTGATGATCATTGACCGGATCGGTGTTAGGCATCACACAGATCGATGTAAAACCGCCTGCAGCTGCGGCAGAGATTGTATGGGCCGCGGTTTCTTTATATTCAAACCCAGGCTCGCGCATATGGGTGTGCAGATCAATCAATCCGGGCACAACAATTTTTCCGGCTGCCGGTAGGGTAATGTAGGAACCCTCAATTTTGAGACGGGGAGCGATCTTACGGATCGTCTCATCTTCGATATAAAGGTCGCAGATTTCATCTCGGCCAGAGACAGGGTCGATGGCCCGTCCCCCTTGAATCAAAATGCGAACGGTTGGACTAGGCATCGCGTCTCCGGGTTCCACCGGATAAGAGATAGAGGATGGCCATGCGTACCGCCACCCCATGACTGACCTGGTCTAAAATGGCAGAGGCAGATCCGTCGGCCACTTCGGAGGTGAGTTCCACGCCGCGGTTGATCGGCCCCGGATGCATCACGAGCACATCTTTATGGGCGCAGGCCAGTCGTTCTGCGGTCAGACCGTAAAGCTTTGCATACTCGCGTAGACTCGTAAAAAATCCGGTACTTTGGCGTTCCCTCTGAAGGCGCAGGAGAATGACGACATCCGCCCCGGGCAGGGCAGTTTCAAGCCGATGATGCACTGTCCCGAGAAGGCCCGAAGGCACCATAGAAGGCGGTCCGACAAGATGTAAGTCGCAGCCGTATTTTTGAAAGCCATGGATGTCAGAATGTGCAACACGGCTATGCAGGATATCCCCGACAATCAAAACCTTAAGACCGCGTAAAGTGCCTTTCTTCTCCCAAACCGTGAACAAGTCGAGTAATCCCTGGCTCGGATGCTCATGCATGCCATCCCCGGCATTGATGACCGCACTTTTGAGGGAACGGGCGAGCAGGTGCGGCGCGCCCGAAGAGGCATGACGCACAACAATCATATCCGCACGCATGGCCTCGATGGTTCTGGCAGTATCGAGCAGGGTTTCTCCCTTACTCATGCTACTTGAGGCCGTCTGAAAGTTAATCACATCGGCAGAGAGGCGTTTGGCTGCAAGCTCAAAAGAAGTTCTTGTGCGCGTGCTGGGTTCAAAAAAGAGATTGACAACGGTTTTACCGCGCAGTGTCGGAACTTTTTTGATATCCCGTGCGGACACTTGCTTGAAGGAGGCCGCGGTCTGCAAAACCAGATCCATTTCGTAAACGGAGAGATCGGAGAGGGAAAGCAGGTCTTTGCGTTTGATATCCATTTCAGGGGCGACTCCGATCGGGGGGCAGGCGTTGAATCACGACGGCATCTTCTGCATGGCCCGTCTCAGAGAGGTGGACCAGAACGGTTTCATCAAGAGCAGTGGGCAAGTTTTTCCCGACATAATCGGGGCGAATTGGAAGTTCTCGGTGTCCGCGATCAATCAAAACGGCAAGTTGAATGAGACGCGGACGCCCGAAATCAATCAGACTATCCATGGCAGCGCGCACGGTACGCCCCGTAAAGAACACATCGTCCACTAAAATGACGCGACGCGTGGTCACATCAAAGGGGAGATCTGTTTTTTTGAGTGGAGGGGGCAGGTGCTCCGCCACATCATCGCGATGGAGCGTAATGTCCAATTCGCCAATCAGGGCAGATATCCCCTCCATGGTCTGGAGGTGCCCTTGCAGACGTCGGGCAAGATAGACCCCTCCTGTCGCAATACCCACGAGAGCGATATCCTGGCTACCTCTGTTGCGTTCGACGATCTCATGTGCAATGCGCAACAGTACCCGAGCAATATCGTCTGCATTTAAGAGGACACGCCCGATAGACGGATCGCTCTTCACGGCAGATACCTGCGGAACAGAGAATGGGGGCTTACAGATATTTTAAGAATCCTCAGTTTTCGCAAACTCGACCGCAGAGGATTTTGAATCATATGTACCGCCTTTTCAAGTCTCACAGGACTCAATTAAAAGGGAGTTTTTACATATAAAAGTTAACCATGATCTTTCAGAACTAAATAGGTGTATTGGCGATAGCAGGATCGATCTGGATGGTTCGGGGTTGCCCCCGAAGTGCTCCTTAGAAAGGAGGTGATCCAACCGCAGGTTCCCCTACGGTTACCTTGTTACGACTTCACCCCAATCACTCGTCATACCTTAGGGGTGTGCCTCCCTTGCGGGTTAGCGAAACCACTTCTGGTACAACGAACTTTCGTGGTGTGACGGGCGGTGTGTACAAGGCCCGGGAACGTATTCACCGCGTCGTTCTGATACGCGATTACTAGCGATTCCACCTTCACGGGGTCGAGTTGCAGACCCCGATCTGAACTGAGACCGGTTTTAAGGGATTGGCTTGACCTCACGGTCTTGCAACCCTCTGTGCCGGCCATTGTAGCACGTGTGTTGCCCTGGACATAAAGGCCATGATGACTTGACGTCGTCCCCACCTTCCTCCCCGTTTTCCGGGGCAGTTTTTCCAGAGTGCCCGGCATTACCCGGTAGCAGACAGGAAACAGGGGTTGCGTTCGTTATGGGACTTAACCCAACACCTCACGGCACGAACTGACGACAGCCATGCAGCACCTGTGCAGGCTCCCCTTGCGGGGTCTCTTCCCTTTCGGGTCGATATCACCTACATGTCAAGCCCAGGTAAGGTTCTTCGCGTTGCGTCGAATTAAACCACATGCTCCACCGCTTGTGCGGGCCCCCGTCAATTCCTTTGAGTTTCAACCTTGCGGCCGTACTCCCCAGGCGGGATGCTTAATCCGTTAGGTGCGGCACCGAAGGGATCGATACCTCCGGCACTTAGCATCCATCGTTTAGGGCGTGGACTACCAGGGTATCTAATCCTGTTTGCTCCCCACGCTTTCGTGCCTCAATGTCAGAAATAGGCCAGGAAGCCGCCTTCGCCACAGGTGTTCTTTCCGATATCTACGCATTTCACCGCTACACCGGAAATTCCGCCTCCCCCTCCTACTCTCTAGCCATGCAGTTTCAGATGCAGCTCCTGGGTTAAGCCCAGGCATTTCACATCTGACACACACCGCCATCTACGCACGCTTTACGCCCAGTAAATCCGAACAACGCTCGCCACCTCTGTATTACCGCGGCTGCTGGCACAGAGTTAGCCGTGGCTTCTTCTCCCAGTACCGTCAAGCCCCGAGCGTATTATTCCCGGAGCGTTTCTTTCTGGTCGAAAGGGGTTTACAACCCGAGAGCCTTCATCCCCCACGCGGCGTCGCTGCGTCAGGCTTTCGCCCATTGCGCAAGATTCCTCACTGCTGCCTCCCGTAGGAGTCTGGCCCGTGTTTCAGTGCCAGTGTGGCTGGCCGTCCTCTCAGACCAGCTACCCATCCTAGCCTTGGTAGGCCGTTACCCTACCAACAAGCTAATGGGATGTGAGCCCCTCCTTTAGCGATAGCCCCGAAGGTCGCCACCTTTCATCGTTTGGCTTTGGCTAAACGACAACATGAGGTATTAGCACCGCTTTCGCGGTGTTGTTCCCCACTAAAGGGTAGGTTGCTCGCATATTACTCACCCGTGCGCCACTTTACTACTCTTCTTGCGAAGAGCCTCTCGTTCGACTTGCATGTGTTATGCGCGCCGCCAGCGTTCGTTCTGAGCCAGGATCAAACTCTCCATATAAAAGTCTGAACCTGAAACTGTCGTTTTGGAACGACAAAAACCCGCTATACGTCAATACACGCTATTTAGTTTTCAAAGATCATTGCCCCTGAAGGCCAACCTGAAGGCGATTATATCGCTAGTCCCTATTTGCTGTCAACTGTCTGTGTATCCGCTACATACATATGGGCACTCTGGGTGAGAAAAGTTGTCCTGAATAAATTGGACCTGTCTGCCGCCAGGCAGGCGGTTTCATTTTAAGAGACCCGTTGGGTCGCTCTGTATTGTGCCAGAGGAGGTGTTGCATCAGGCCGACGTTGAACTGTTCCGGGTCAAGGCAAGGTACTCCCCATTGTCAAGACAAAAAATGGGCTTCTTTAAGGTGGATTAATAGCACCTGTCCGGTCTTGTTTTTACCTTCCCCAAAGTAGACCTCGTGGGGTGTTTTATAGTCCAAAGACTGA
>Ga0247727_10015235_pt1 | contig 12647 bp, 12 predicted proteins | sample WisWelCaveWW1625_FD_202498 | JGI IMG/M metagenome (GOLD analysis project Ga0247727, IMG submission 202498) | Biofilm microbial communities from Wishing Well Cave, Virginia, United States - WW16-25 | ecosystem: Environmental > Aquatic > Deep subsurface > Groundwater > Cave microbial mat | place... | reverse complement strand
GAATGTTTTTGCCGCTGTGACTCTTCACGGCCAGAGCCGCTTCAGTCAATTCGCCAAGCATCGCACGGCTGCCAACAAGCCCGCCTTCTTCATCGGCAAAGATAACGACTTCGAGCGGATGGCGCGTGACGAAATTATTCTCGTACAACACCTGCGCGCATTCAATCGCGCCAATGCTGCCAACGTCGCCGTCATAATTTCCACCATTCGGCACCGAGTCGATATGAGAGCCGAAAATAATGCTGGGCAGTTTAGCGTCGCGCCCTTCCCTCCTGCCGATAATATTTCCGGCGGCATCGATTTTGACTTTCAATCCCGCTTCGCGCATCAACGCGATGATGTAATCGCGCCCTTGAATATCAGCGTCACTAAAAGCGACACGGCTCACGCCGCCTTGCGGGTTTTTGCCGAATTCGGCGAGCGCCAGAATTCGTTGCTCGATGCGTTTCGAATTGACACGCAAATTCTGCGGCGCCGGTTGGGAAAAAGCATGCTTATTGGCGAGCAGCAATAGCGCCACTGCCACTCGCCAAAAACGAATTGAATTTTTTTCATACGGCTTCTAATTTTTCTTTGTCGAAAGATTCTGATGAATCGTTTCAATCCACCGATCCGCCGGAATAAAGCCTGTGCCCCAGGATTTCCATTCTTCCGCGAAGCCGGCTTTTTTCAAATCGTCGAGGCTCTTCTTCGCTTTGATGCCTTTGCGCACCACGGCCACGGTTTCAACGAGCATGCGATGATAACTCTTCAAATCCTCAAGCGTCGAAATCGATCCGTGGCCCGGAATGATTTTAACGTCCGGTGGTAATTGCGCGATAACTGCGGCGATGTTTTTCGTCAACCCCTCGACGTCACCGCCGCTGGCAAGATCGACAAACGGAAAACGGCCGACGAAAAAATCATCGCCCATGTGGACGACGTTGGCTTTCGTGAAAAAGATCACGCAATCGCCGTCGGTGTGGCCGTTGGGAAAATGCATGACTTTGATTTCTTCGCCGTTGAAATGAACGGTCAACGATGATTCAACTGCGATCACCGGCCACGCTTCTTTCGGCGCCGGCGGCGTCACACGGTCGCCGCGTTTCTGCTCGGTCATCAAGCGATTGCGCACATTCGTATGCGCGATGATCGTCGCTTCCTTGCCGAAAATCGGATTGCCGCCGGTGTGATCGCCGTGCCAGTGCGTGTTGAGCAGGAATTTCAAATTGCCGTTGTTGAGCTGCTTCAACGCCGCGCGGATTTTATCCGCCAGCGGCGCGAATTGCGAATCAACGATGAGAATGCCGTCGTCACCGATGCAGACGCCGATGTTGCCGCCCTGCCCTTCGAGCATGTAAATATTCCCGCGCACGTTGGTGGCTTTAATTTCCACTTTGGAAAAGTCCTGTTGCTGCGTGGCCCACACGGCGCCGAGTAAAAACAGGCCGACAAAAGCAATACGAAGAATGGTTAATTTCATGATTGGTCTCCTTTCGGTTAATATTTTTTACCTGATTTTATTCTGAAATAAATCTGAGCCGGACAAACCGTAAACGAAAAAGGTTCCACGCGGATTAAAAAACCACACGGATTTATCAGCGTGTTTTTTTAATCCGCGTGGAATTTAGATTTTACTTCCAGAAACTCTACGGCTTGTGAAACCCGGTGCCGATGAATTTCAGCGCCTCCAGCAGGCCGCTGCGCCAATACGACCAGGCGTGGGCGCCATCGCGCACGCGATATTCATGCGGAATCTGCCGTTTGGTGAGCGCCACGTGCAGCATGGCATTGCCAACGGTCAGATAATCATCGTCGCCGCAGTCGAGATAGATTTTGACGCTTTTGAGTTTCTCGACGTCAGCCGTTTCCGCGATACGAATGGGATTGTACGACAGCAGATGCTCGGTGAGCCGCGCCTCGCCGGTTCCCGGTCCATAAACCGTGGTCGGCCAGCGGCCCCAACCGCGCTCGTCCATCGCAACAATTTGCTCGTTGGTATTGACGGCTGCACTCAATGCCGCACACGCCGCAAATTGGTCCGGATGGCGCATGGCATACACCAGCGTGCCGAAGCCGCCCATCGACAGGCCGGCAACGCCGCGATAGCTTTTTTCGGCGCGAATGCGATAGTGCGATTCAATGTACGGCATAAATTCCCCGAAAAAGAAATCTTCATAACGCACCGAGCCGTTGTAATTGTTGATGTACCAGCTCGGCCCGGCATCGGGCATGGCAAGAATCATCGCGGGAATCTCCCGTTTCGCGATGGCTTCGTCCGCAATGAGGTTCGCCTCGCCAAATTGAATCCAGCCCATGTCGTTGTCTGTATAGCCATGCAGCAAGTAGACGACGGGATAAAAGCGGCTTGACGTGTCGTAATCAAATGGCAAGTAAATGGTGTAGCGCACTTTCGCGCCGAGAATTTTGCTGTCGAGGGTCAGTCCTTCTTTCACAACACCATGCGAAATCTGCGCATGGGTTGCGAAAGTCCATGCAAGCAGAAAAGCCAAAGTCGTTAATGTTTTCATCACTCATTTCTTTTTTAATTCCGCCGTCCAGTTAACAACGAGAGTGATTGACGAAGCGGCTTGGCCTTCAACAATCGAATTGACAATGAAACGTTGGCCATCTCCGGAAACATCATAATTATTGGCCACGGTGATCGCATGCGTTTGGAAGAGCGGCCGGACGTCGCCAACTTCGATCGTGGAAACTGTCGCATTGATCGCCACTGCCATTAACTTGTTGTCGTTGCTCAAATAGAAAAGCTCTTTACCGTCCCGCCGCCAACGCGGACGCGTGCCGCCGGCGGTCGAGATTTGCCACTTTCCGCCCGGCCCTGAGAATGGCCGCACGTAGACTTCATTTTGCTTGGATTCATCGGAAACGTAAGCGAGCCACCGTCCGTCCGGAGAAAAACAAGGATACAGTTCATTAGACTCCGTCTGCAGAAAGGGGCTGGGCTTGCGATCTCCAAACAGCGGCAATATCCAAACATCCGCGCCAGTCTTGGGATCACCGTAAGTGATATAAGCGATAAACCTTCCATCCCAAGACCAGTCAATTGGCTGCTTGTTTTCCTTTGATTCGAAAAGAATCTCTTCGCTGCCGGCGCCGCTCGCCGCTTTTTGATAAATGTCAAACACGCCTTTCCGACTATTGTGGAAGACGAGGCGGTTCCCGTCCGGTGCCCAGACTGGAAATCTATTACTCGCTGGACCAAACGTGAAACGCGTCTTCATGTCGCGCGCTAATTCAAATAACCAAATGTCATATTGCCGCGATTGCGCATCCAAAAGATCCGCCGCAACTCTCTGTCCATCCGGTGAAAGACGAACACCCATGTAATTGTCAAGCTCACCGGCTGAACCGATCTGCTTGCCGTTTCGGTCGAAGAGGAGGAGTTTCGAGCCGGCTTGCCTAACGCCCGACCGATAGGCCAGAATTCCATTCTCCGAAACGGTGAAACTCGCCAAATCACTAAAGGCCACGTCATATCGAACCCGTTCTGCAACCGGAATAGCGTCGCCCTTAAGCTCGAGCGCACTCGCGTCGAACCGTTGCGCCATGAGTATTCCATTGCGATGGAAAAGCAGATAGCCTGAGGCATACGCCACGTTGGAGGAGGCGGGCACCAGAAGCTTATTCACTTTCAAATCAAGCGAGGCAACGTAGATGGCATTAGAGGCGCCGGCAGCGAAGGTGTTGGCGAAATAGAGAAAATGTTTGCCGTCAGGCAGGAAGTAGGGCCAGCGATGAGCTCTTTCCTTCCGCGCGGTGTCGAGTTTGGTTACGGCGGTTGCCGCGCCTTCCGCCGCCGGAACCAGATAAAGAGGACCGGTTGCCGCAGGCGCAAAGAGGATCATCTCATCTTTATTCCATGTCCCGCCCCGTGCCTCGGGCGCATCGCAAATCGTGAGGGGAGGGCCGCCAGCCGCCTCGATTTTTTTGAGTTTGGCATTGGCAAAAAATCCGATATAGCGATTGTCCGGCGACCAGAATGGGTCACTGGCACCCTCGGTACCGGCAAGCGCCTGGGCGGAAAGGGCATCAAGTGGTCGCACCCAAAGCCGAGTCCTTCCGGAAGAATCTATCGCGGCAAAAGCCAATTTAAGGCCGTCGGGCGAAAGAGCCAGATGTTTTCCAAATCCAAATTGGCTCGTAAAAGTTGATTTTTCCGGCATGGGAATAAAGGAACGGATGGTTGCTATCTGCATCGGCGGTCGGCGCAAATAGAGGAGCGTGAGCGCAGTTAGTGCCGCAAGAAAGCTTATGGCTGCAACGATCCAAGGCAGACGCGCACGGCTGGTGCTAAGTTTGGTTACAGCGACGACCGGAATCGTTTTGCCGGAAATTCTTGATCTGCTCATGGAGGGCAATTCAATCGCCTTCAAATCCGCGGGCAGCTCATCCACATGCTGGTAGCGCATCTCGCGATCTTTGGCGAGCGCTTTGGCCAAGATGCCCTCCAATGCCATCGGCACATTCGAACGCAAGCTGGTCAACGGTTCGGGCTCTTCACATAAAATCGAATACATCATCGCCGACTGGTACTCGCCTCGGAACGGCAAGCGACCTGTGATCATTTCATACAACACCACGCCGAGCGACCAAATATCGGTGCGATGATCCACCACTTCGCCGCGTGCCTGCTCCGGCGACATGTAGGCGGCGGTGCCCAACGTCATGCCTTCCTTCGTGAGCATAGTCCCGCCCCGCGCTAATTTGGCCAAGCCGAAATCCATGATCTTCGCCTGCCCCTTTTCCGTGATCATGATGTTGGCGCTTTTGATGTCGCGGTGCGTGATGCCTTTCTCGTGCGCCGCTTGCAAGCCGTCCGCAATCTGCATGGCAAATTTGATCGCCTCATCGATCTTCAACGGCCCGGCCTCGATCTTTTCCCGCAAGCTCTGGCCTTCGATGAATTCCATCGCGATAAACATTTGCCCATCGACTTCATCGACCTCGTGGATGGTGCAAATATTCGGATGATTGAGCGCCGCCGCAGCTTGCGCCTCGCGGAGAAAGCGATTCTTCTCCTCGCCGCCGAGCGCGATGGTTGAGAGAAACTTGAGCGCGACGATGCGCTTGAGCTTTGTATCCTCGGCTTTGTACACGACGCCCATGCCGCCTTCGCCGAGCTTGACGAGGATTTTGTAGTGGGAGATGGTTTGGCCGATCATAGCTTCAGCCTCAGAATTTTTGTAAAAAACTTACCCTTGCTTTTGACCATGTTTTTTCGTAAGGTATTATTCATCAAAGTTTTCTCAGTTATGAGGAAATCTGCAAAATTTTTTTGAGAATGCGCAAAATATGCAAAACCTTAATGCTCAAACAAAATCGAGGGGAATCATGGTCAACGACCAAGCTATTCGTTTATATAAGGAAATTGCCTCGTTGAGCATGCAACAGCAATTATATATTTTGAACCGTCTCTTTATGGACACGTTGCGCGCCTTGTCTGGCGAGCGCCATCTCGATATCAACGGCCTTCGCGGTCTCGGCAAAGAGATTTGGCAAGGCATTGACGCGCAAGAATATGTTAATCGGGAGCGGGATTCGTGGGCATAGAAGAAGTTTTGAATTTGCACACGCACTGGGTGATCGATACCGCTCCCGTCATTTATTATATCGAGGAGCATCCGAAATATTTGCCCCTCGTGGATCAGATTTTCCACAGACTCAGCAGTGCCGGCAACAGCATTTACGCCTTTTCATCTATTCTCACTTTGACTGAAGTGCTTCCTCACCCCTTGCGTCAAAACAATCATGATCTCGCCAAACGTTATCGGGATTTTCTTCTGCACTCGCGAAATTTCGTTTTGTTTCCGGTTGATGAAATCATTGCTGACCGCGCCGCAGAAATTCGAGCGCAATATCAATATCGGACGCCCGATGCCATTCAACTGGCGACGGGACTGGAACACAATGCGACGCTGTTTATCACAAATGACAAGCGCCTGAAGAATTTTTCAGACTTGACCATTTTGGTTTTAGATGATTTTCTAAGCCAAACGCCAACTCCATAGTTGCAAAAGTTTCTCGTAGTTCTAAATGGCCAATTTCTTATCTCAGAAGCGCATCAATTTATTCCTCAAGGATTGCGCGCAAAGCAGAATGAAGCCGTCGTTAAAATGGAAAAATTTTGCTGCACATACTTGATTGCGACCGCCGCCGTTATTGTCCCATTCGCAAGTTGAACGCTGATTGGCAAAAGGCGCGCAACCGTTTCAATCTTTGCTTTTACTTATTGAGTTGAAACGCCAGTGGCTTGCAATTGTCTGGAAACTTTGATGACTTCGCTAAACACCCGCATCAAATTCCCGCCCCAGATTTTGCGAATGTTTTTTTCCGAGTAGCCGCGTTTCAACAACTCTTTCGTGAGATTCGGCATTTCCGAAACATCGTCGATGCCGATCAACCCGCCTCCCCCGTCAAAATCCGAGCCGACGCCGATGTGATCGACGCCCATGATTTTCGCCATGTGGTCGATATGATCAGCCGCATCTTTCACAGTCGGACGATTCGCCGGATATTTGGCATTGAGCGCTTGAAATTCTCCCATCACTTTTTGCGTTTCTTCATCGCTCAACTCGCCACGCCGCGCGGCGCGCATTTTCTCCTGCAACGGCTTCATGGCTTCGTCGCGCTGCGGATTTGGCGGCATTTTTTTAATGTAATCGCCCAGCAAACAAACCTGCACGACACCGCCGTTTTTCTTCACCGCTTTCAGCATCTCGTCATTCATATTGCGCGCATGATCGCACAGCGCCCGCGCGCTCGAATGCGAGGCAATTACCGGCGCTTTCGTCATCGCGATCACGTCCCAGAACAGCTCGTCGCTCACGTGCGAAATGTCAACGAGAATGCCGAGGCGATTCATTTCTTTCACCACCTGCTCGCCCAATGGGCTCAAGCCGTTCCACTCTTTTTTCTCGTCGGTCGAAGAATCGCCCAGCTCGTTGTTGCGCGTGTGCGTGATGGTGATGTAGCGCACGCCGAGATCGTAAAACATTTTGACGTTCGCGAGCTCTTTGCCGATCGGATAGCCGTTTTCCATGCCCATGAATATCGCGCGCTTGCCGGCTTTCTCAATGCGATACGCATCGTCGGGCGTGAGCGCGATCTCCGCGAGGTCGGGATTATCGGCCACCATCTTTTTCGTCAGCTCAATTAATTTCAGCGCATGCTCTTTCGCTTTGGCGTGGCCGGAATCCGTGCGCGCGCCTTGCGAAGTGAAGATCGACATGAACGTTGCATCCAAGCCGCCTTCTTTCATGCGCGGCAAATCCCACTGGCCGCTGCCCATTTTGCCCGGCTCATGGTGCTCGCGCGGCACAAAGTCCGGACTGCGCAATTGATGCGACGGCCAGTCGATGTGGGTGTCAACCGTAAAAACTTTGTTGTGAATTTCGGCGACTTTGCGCGCGAGTTCATCGCCGGATTTCTGTGCCCAACCCAATGTTGCGTTAAGCGCAAACAAACTGAAAAAACCGATGCAGCACATTTTACGTTTCATTTCCTGTCTCCTTCTGTGTTTCAATAGTTTTTAATAAACCAGCAACAGCAAAATTAACGTGACCCCAAAACTGATGAGCGACCCAAAGATGAAGAAAACCGCCAGCACCGCGTAAGCAATCGCCGCCCAGTCGCCGCGTTTGCTGCGCGCGATGACGCCGAACGCAACGCCGATAACAAACATGAGCAACGGCGCCAAATAGCAAATGAAAGTATTGTCCTGATGATGCCGCGCGAAAAGATACACGTACAAAAAAGTCAAGCCGGCAGCGATCAAGCCCACGACGGTAAACATTACCACCAGGCTCGTGTTCGAACCTTTGGCGTAATGTTGCAGCGATTGGCGAAAATCGTTTAACATGTCATTTCTTCTTATCGGTTTGAAGCGGTGATTGTGAAAAACCTTGCAAGGCCTTGAGAAATTGCCGCGTCAAAATTTCCAGCGCCTGCCTCCCTTTTTCCGCGTTGGCTTTGGTGGGATCGCCGAACAAGCCGGTTTTGGAAAATTCGGGATCGCACGGATTACGCGAAAACAAACCGGGCTCATAACCGGGGTAATTTTTTCTGCCACTGGTGCCGTAATCGACCACAGCCTTTTCCATATGTACGAGTTGCGGTTGCAAATACAAACTAATGGATGTTTCAATTTCGTCCGCATGGCCGCCGGCTTTTTGTTCTTTTAATGAATCAATCGCCGGCGTTTCCAAATCGTCCCACGAGAGCACCAGCGTCGGGGTGCCGGTTTGCACGCGAATTTCCCGCGCCACGATCGACAGCGGCAGGCCCGTCGCGCGCGAGACGCCAGTATTCAGAAAAACAATTCGCTGCGCGCCGTGGCGAACGAGCGACATCGCGACTTCATAAACGTATTTTTGAAAAACCTGGTTGTCGGCGACTTCAGTGCCGGGAAACTCCCGAAACGCCGGAAACCAGCCGTGCAAAATCGGCGGCGCCACAATGACGGGTTGCGATTTCACCGCCTGCTGGCAAAGATACTCCATCACTTTCGCATCGGCATTCATCGGCAAATGCGGCCCGTGCTCTTTCGCGCCCGCGCCGAATGGCAGCACCACGAGCGGCGCAATTTTGAGGCGCACTTCCGCCTCCGGCCAGGATAAATCGCCGAGAAACGCGCCGGCATTTTGCGGCCACCCTTTTTCAGAGAAGAAAAAAAGGCCGGTGCAAATCAGAAAAAATTTTCGTACCAACTTTGTAGTGCGGGCTGGTCTCAACCAAACTGCACCACAAAGGGCACAAAGACCACAAAGAAAAATCTTTGTGAACTTTATGCCCTTTGTGGTGTTAAAAATTTTCGCGGTCATGATGGTTTTTTTCGGAAAACACTTTAATGTCTTTGTGCTTTGCCCTACCTTACAAACACCGGTTGCGCCCACGCCATGCCGCCGCCGGAATCATAAACTTTCGCGCGCACGTAAGTCTCGCAGCCTTCAAGCCGGTAAATGGCTGGGTTGGTTTCAACGTGCGCTAAAAGTTTTCCCTTGCTGCCGATGAATTCCGTGCGAAATTTAAAATCGCCGTGCGGGGCGATCCGAATTTCGAGGCTATCCGATTTGACGATAATGTCGCTCAATTCAACGCCAGTACTTGCATAAAACAAACCGTTATCCAAATTCTCGACGATTTCGCGCGCGGCCAGATTCTTTGCGCGCACCACCACCCAGCCGCGGCCGGGATTGGAACGCTCCAGCGCGAACTCGCCCAGAAAATGATGCGCATCATCAACCGCAATGCCGTAATTTTTTTTGCTGTTGGTGAGCAAATGATCCCAAACTTGTTCCATGCTCGGCCAACCTTCGCCGCCAAAATTATTCACCTGCGGATGGCCGTTGAAAATCTCGAGCAACTTATCGTTGTTAATTTGCAGGAGTTCATTTTGCGAAAAGGCCCAGCGAAAATTCGGATGGTTGATATGCGGCACGCCATTGCCGGCGCGAATCGCATCGACATTCTTTTGAATCGTGCCGATGAGCGACGAATCAAAAACGGGATTGATCAGTTGGGAAAGATTCAAGCCATTGATATGCACCGGTTTCTTGCGAAAACCGGCGGTGACTTCTTCGCCGGGAATCAGGAGAAAGCTCGAATCAACCAATGCGGCTAAATTGGCGGGATCGGTAAAAACATTGTGATCGGATAGCACGAGAAAACGATAGCCGTGCTCTTTATACCACCGCGCCACCGCTTCCGGCGGCGAATCGCCGTCACTCATCGTGGTGTGCGCATGCGTGTTGCCTTTGAACCAGCGCATGCCGGCCGTATCGGGAACTTCAAACTCCGCGCGGCGCGCGCACGCCATGAAACAAAACACCGTGATTAGATAGACGCACCGATAAAGAAATTTTTCGCTCAACTCTCCTCCGCTGGGTTTGGGAATAGCACAATAAAACATTTGCAAATCGTAAAGTCAACCATTATTTTGGAATACAACTTTTTATAAACGAAAAATTTCCCGCGGATTGAAGAAACCCACGGATTGAGCCGGTATGCTTTATCGGCGTCCCGCTTCGCGGGATTCAATCCGCGGGGAAAATCAAAACTTCGCGGAAAACAGAATATGTTAAAAAATTGCACGCGACTTCGGTCGGTAGACTTTCTCATCATGATCGTGCTGCCTTTGGTTTTTGTCGATCAATCATCCGCCCAAACCTCGGAACCTTATGTTATTGTCCTCGGCATCGCGCAAGACGCGGGCGCGCCGCAGGCCGGTTGCCAAAAAATTTGTTGCCGCGACCGCTGGAATGACCCCAAGCAGCAAGAGCGCGTGGCGTGTCTCGCGATTGTCGATCCGGTTTCAAACGAACGCTGGCTGATTGACGCGACGCCGGATTTCAAAACGCAACTGCGCACGTTGGATGAAATCGCACCGACGGCGAAGCCATCCGGAATTTTTCTCACGCACGGCCACATCGGCCATTACACGGGGCTGATGCAACTCGGACGCGAAGCGATCGGTGCGCGGGAAGTTCCCGTGTTTGTGATGCCGCGCATGCAAGAGTTTCTCAGCCGTAATGGACCGTGGGATCAGCTCGTGCAACTTAAAAATATCGCACTGCAACCAATGCGAAGCGACTCCACCATTGTATTGAATCCGCGCCTGCAAATCACGCCCTTTCTCGTGCCGCATCGCGACGAGTATACCGAGACCGCCGGCTTTCGCATCACCGGGCCGAATAAATCCGTGCTGTTTATTCCGGATATTGACAAGTGGGAAAAATGGGATCGGCGCATTGAAGACGTGATCGCGTGCGTCGACGTTGCTTATGTGGACGGAACTTTTTATGCCGATGGCGAAATTCCCGGACGGAATATGAAGGAAATTCCGCATCCGTTTATCGTCGAAACGATGCAGCGGTTGGCGACATTACCGAAGACGCAGAAAAACAAAGTTCGTTTTATTCATCTCAATCATACGAATCCTGCTTTGCGGCGCACTGGTGAAGCGAGGTCGGCCATTCAAAAAGCCGGTTTTCACGTGGCGGCAGAAAAAGAGCGGGTGAAATTATAACCCTGCTTTTGATTTTCAAATCGGGGTTTGATTTTTTGTAGGTGCCAAATTAAGGCAACAAAAGGCTTGCTTTCCAGACGAAACTGTTTTAACTTATTTCTCCGTAATAATGGTGTTGCGATCATAATGAAAAGTTAAAAATTTCCCCACACCGCAATAAACAACAAAACCGGAGTCTTATGGCGAGAAGCAAAAGCAAGCAACGCCGCGTGCGCATGGAGCGCCGCCAACAACGCAAGGCCCGCTCCAAACGTCAAAAAGCCGCGCGCAAGCTGCAAACCGTGAAAGCTTAGTTGCACGAAGCCAAATAGCCCCGATCAGGTTCGGGGCTTTTGTTTTTGTAGAATCGTAGCGCAACCACAGGCTGCAACCCAAAAGTCAAAATGATTAAAGTCAAAATTATTAAATTATTTTGACTTTAATCATTTTGACTTCAAAAAATCTTCGCGGCTATAATAGTTTTTTCAGGATAATACTATATGTTTGCTATCACCTTTCACAGCTTCGAAAATCTCCACCACGAATCCGTTCCCGATCCGCAAATCCAATCGCCGAACGATGTCATTGTCAAAGTTCACCTCGCCGGCATCTGCGGCTCGGATTTGCACGTTTATCACGGTCGTGAAAAAGGCCTCGATGCGGGAACGGTGATGGGCCACGAGTTTGTCGGCGAGATTGTTGAATTGGGAAAAGAAGTGCGAACTTTACGCAAAGGCGATTTCGTCTTCAGCCCCTTCACCACGAATTGCGGCGCGTGTTTTTATTGCCGGAAAAATTTGCCGTGTCGCTGCATCTCTGGCCAACTTTTCGGCTGGGTACAAAATGGCATGGGTTTGCACGGCGGACAGGCCGAATATGTTCGCGTGCCGCTGGCTGAGTCCACCCTACTCAAAATTCCAGAAAATATTCTTGTTGAAGAAGCGCTGTTGATGGGCGACGTGCTCTCAACCGGTTTCTTTTGCGCGGACATGGCGGAGATCAAACCGGGTGGCGTTTACGCCGTCATCGGCTGCGGCCCGGTTGGACTGATGGCCATCATCGGCACCCGCGAATTGGGCGCAGAAAAAATTATTGCGATTGACGCCGTTCCCGAACGACTCGCGCTTGCCGAAAAATTTGGCGCGATCGCCGTCGATTATCAAAAGGAAGATGCGGGCGAAATCATACGCGAAGCCACCGAAGGCCGCGGCGCGGATGGCGTGCTGGAAGTTGTCGGCAGTCCCTCTGCGGCGAAAATGGCCATCAATCTCGTGCGGCCCGGTGGCATCATCTCAGTCGTCGGCGTGCATAACGAAGCGCATTTTGCTTTCTCCCCCAACGACGCTTACGACAAAAATCTCACCTACAAAGTTGGGCGCTGCCCCGCGCGTTATTACATGGAAAAACTCATTCCGCTCGTACAGAAGAAGAAATATGATTTGACGGCGATTTTTTCGCATCGCCTGCCGCTTGCCGAGGGCCCACGAGGATATAAAGTTTTTGCGGAGAAATTGGAGGGGTGTACAAAAATAGTTTTGAGACCGTGAACGCAGAAAGAACGTAAAACGAAAACTGGGGCTTCCGTCAATTCGAGGCCGCTTTGTTTTTTACTTTGACTCCTTTAAATATTTCTTGCACCGGC
>Ga0247727_10015234_pt1 | contig 12648 bp, 13 predicted proteins | sample WisWelCaveWW1625_FD_202498 | JGI IMG/M metagenome (GOLD analysis project Ga0247727, IMG submission 202498) | Biofilm microbial communities from Wishing Well Cave, Virginia, United States - WW16-25 | ecosystem: Environmental > Aquatic > Deep subsurface > Groundwater > Cave microbial mat | place... | reverse complement strand
GTCCAGCTCATGGACGCGCGGAGTCTAGGACCGCGCCCGGTGCAATCCAAGGGCTTTTCGGGCGCGCGTCGGCTATATTCCTCCCGTGCCTCGGCCCCCGCTGGCCGTCCGCATCCGCCAGAAGCTCGGCATGGCCGTGGTGGACGGCTTCTTCCACGGCGCGTCCGCGATCGGACGCCTCCATCCGGCGTCGAAACCAGAGAAGCACGACGTCGAGGTGATCAAGGACGTCCGGTATCGGGACGGCGACCTCGAGGAGCACCTGCTCGACGTCTACCGACCGCGCGCGCGGGCGGAGCGCCTGCCGGTGCTCATGTACGTGCACGGCGGCGCGTTCCGGATCCTCTCGAAGGACACGCACTGGCTGATGGCGCTGTCGTTCGCGCGCCAGGGGTTCCTCGTCTTCAACATCTCCTACCGCCTCGCTCCGCGGCATCCCTTCCCCGCCGCGATCGAGGATGCCTGCGCGGCTTACGAGTTCGTCGTACACGAAGCCCAGGCGTACGGGGGGGACCCAAGCACGCTGGTCCTCGCGGGGGAGAGTGCCGGCGGGAACCTCGCGACCTCGCTGACGATCGCGAGCACCTTCGAGCGGCCCGAGCCCTTCGCGCGCGCCGTCTTCGAGACCGGCGTGGTGCCGAAGGCGGTCGTTCCCGCGTGCGCGTTCCTCGAGGTCTCCCGCCCGGAGCGGTTCGCGAACCTCTACGGCGGAAAGCTCTCCGGGTTCCTGCACGACCGGATCCTCGAAGCGAGCAGCGCGTACCTGCGAGGCGTGCCGCACGCGGCCGGCGATCCGGCGCTCGACCTCGCCGACCCGCTGGTCCTGCTCGAACGGGGAGACCGGCCGGTCCGGCCGCCCCCGCCGTTCTTCGTTCCCTGCGGAACCGCCGATCCGCTGCTGGACGACAGCCGCCGGCTCGAGCGCGCCCTCGCGGACCTCGGCGTCCCGTGCGAAGCCCGGTACTACGAGGGCGAGCTGCACGCTTTCCACGCGTTCGTGATGCGGCGGGCGGCGCGCCGGTGCTGGCGCGACACCTTCGCATTCCTCGAACGCGCCCTCGGCCGCCCGCTGCGCCCGTCGGGCCGGACGCCCTGGGATCGGACCACCGCCGAGTCCACCCGGTAGCACCCCCCTGCGCGAATCCGCGCACCGAGCGACGAAGAACCGACAAAAACGGGCCTTTCACGCACCGGCACGTGGCTTGCTCCACGCATTTCCTTCGGTTCGAAGGGGGCGCGGAGGGCGCGATGGAACGTACGGGCCTGGTGCTGCTTGCTGCGGCAATCGCCGGAGGCTGCCTGGAAACGGGCGGCGGGATCGACTCCGACGAGGAAGGGTCGGACGCCGACGCCGACGGCGACGTGATCGGCGGAGACTCCGACGCGGACGTCGATGCCGACGCGGACGCCGACGCCGACACCGACGCCGACGGGGACACGGACCTTCCCCCGGCCTGCCCGGCCTATCCCGCCGGGCCCTACGGCCTGAGGCAGGGCTTCACGGTCGAGAACTTCTCGCTGCCCGGCAGCGACACCGACGGCACCTGGTCGATGGAGGACTTCTGGTGCATGGGTCAGCAGGAGGACAAGACCGTCCTCATCCTGAACATCCACTCGATGTCTTGAGGGATCTGCATGGGCCAGGCTGGCCCGGAGCTGCAGACCTGGCTGGACACCTACGGCGCGCGGGGCCTGGTTCCCTACGGCGTCTCGATCAACGAGAGCCTCGACGGCGCGCGCAATTACTGGCAGTTCGAGCGCGGCGCGACGCACCCGTGGGCGGCCGATCAGATGTTCTCGACGGGGAACTTCTTCGACGGCGGGTCGATCGGCACGCCCGCGTACGTCGTGATCGATCTGTCGAACATGGAGATCGTCGTGACCCAGCAGGGCTTCAGCGGCGTCGAAGAGAACCTCTTCAGCCCGTACCTGCGATGAAGCAGGTCGCGATCCTCCTGTGGGTCCTGCCCGCGTCGGCGGCCGCGCAGCACCTCGACGAACCGGTCTCGCCCGCTACGCACGAGGAGATCGCGTGGGCTCGCGCCGAGGCACTGATGTCGCACGCGGGCGCGTCGTGGATCCTCTACCTGAACCCGCACGGCGGCCGCTACACCGGCAGCGCGGACAACGACTCGCGCACGAACCGGTCGACGATCGTGCAGAACCACGTGGGCGGCGCCATCGACATCCCCTCGTACCCGTTCGGCGCCGCGTCCTGGGCGAACGTGCTCGCGTGCGTCCGGGATCATTTCGCGCCCTTCGACATCCACGTCACGGACGAGGACCCGGGCGACGCGCCACACATGGAAACGGTCGTCGGCGGCAGCAGCTGGGACATGAACGTCGGGGGCCTGCTCGGCATCGCGGCGACGCCCTGCGAGCCGGTGCCGAACCTCGTGCAGTTCGTCTTCCCGGAGGACATGGCGGGCCTCGGCGAAGGCGAGATCTGCGACACGGCGGCACAGGAGACGGCGCACGCGTTCGGCCTCGACCACGAGACACTCTGCCAGGACGTGCTTTCCTACGGGCGATGCGGGCCCAAGTCGTTCGTGGACTCGAACGCGTCCTGCGGCGAGTACGGTGCGCGAGGCTGCCTCTGCGGGGGTTCGAGCCAGAACTCATACCGGCACCTGCTCGACTGGATCGGCCCGCACGGAGGTGGGGGCGACGATCCTCCGCCAGGCGATCCCGCCGTCACGATCGTCTCGCCCGAGAACGGGCAGGCCGTCCCCCCCGGCTTCGCGGTCACGGTGGAGGTCGCCGGGTCCATCGAGAGCCTGCAGGTCGCCTTCGACGAGAGCTGGGGAGAGACGCGCTCGTCGGCGCCCTGGCAGTTCGTCGCGCCGGCGGACCTGTCGACCGGCCAGCACGTCGTTCAGGTCGTCGGCGTGGGGGGCGGGGACGAAGTCGCCGACTGGGTCACGGTCGACGTCTCGCCGGACGCGCCTCCCGACGACGCCGGCGGCGACGACGACGACGATGACGGCGGTGGCTCCGGCGTCGGAGGCTGCGCGGTCGTGTCCTTCCCGCCGACGCTCGCTCCCGTTCTGGCCGTCGTCTTCGCGCTCCGCAGACGCCGCCGCCGCTGAGGATCGCGCGGAGGCGGTGGTAGCATCCTCGCCACATGGCCTCGCGGTGGGCAACGACGTTCACGGCCGTCTTCCTGCTCGCGACACCGCAGCTGGCCGTCGCACAGTCCGCCGCTCCGGTCGTCTCAAACGAGCCTCCCGCGCGATTCGTGCTCACGCAGGGAGGCTTGGTCGTCGGAACGAAGGTCGGCGAGGACGCCGAGTACTATCTGGTCCAGACTCAGGCCGGCGTCGTGCGAATTCGCAAGACCGACGTGGCCCGGATCGATCTCAACTTCGGCGTGCAGCCGTCGGCACAGCCGCAGCCCCAGCCTCCCGCGCCCTCCACGTCGTCGCCTTCGCCTCCGCAAGCGTCGCGAGGCGCCCAGGACGAGATCGCCCGAAGGCCCGGCCGCGCCCTGTTCCTGTCCGGACTGATCCCGTCCCTTTCGCTGTACGTGATCCAGGCGATCGGGGCAGTCGTCGTCTCGATCTTCGACGTCGCGGGCAACTGGCTCTACGTGCCCGTGATGGGACCGGTCCTGTATCACACGCACCACGACTACAAGGACCCGCACAACCGAAGGGTCTCGGCGACCCTCGCGTGGACCGGATTCGGGTTCCTCGCCGCGGCCGCGCTCGTGATGGTCGGCGGCTTCGTCTGGTGGTCGGCCGATGGATTCGCTCAGGCCGGCCCGGTGCGATACGCCGGGGACCGCCTGATCGTGGAGTTCTGATAGCCTCTGCCGCGAATGCGGCGCACGGTTGCGGTCGTCCTCCTGATGTCCTTCCTGCCGGCCACGCGCGTAGCCCAGGCCCAGACGACGCCGCCGGTCGTTTCGAACGAGCGCCCGGCCCGCTTCGTCTTGACGGGCGGGACCGTCGTCGTCGGGACGAAGATCTCGGAGGACGCGGAGTACTTCGTGGTGCAGACGGCCAGCGGGGTCGTCCGCGTCCGCAAGCGGGACATCGCGTCCATCGATTTCGGTGCGGGGCCCCCGGCGCAAGCCGCGCCCGCCGCTTCGACGCCGCCGGCGGCGCCTCCCCCGACCGCCGAGGAGAACGAGAGCTCCACGGGAGGCAAGATCTTCTCGGCGAGCTTCGGCACGTTCATCGGCATCTACGTGCTGACGGCCGTCACCGGGGCATTCATCGCAATCGTCGACGCGGACGCGAACTGGATGCTCGTCCCGGGTGCGGGGCCGTTGCTGTACTACCGGCTCGGCGACCTCTCGGAGAAGTCGCTCGGCGTCCTCATCCTGTGCACCGTGCTGCAGGGCGGCGCGATCCTGGGGATGCTCGTGGGCGGCGTGATGTCCGGCGGCAGCACGGATGCCTCGAACGGCCTTCGCATCGCCGAGGGCGTCGAGATCGTCCCGCAGATCAGCAGGACGGCGGGCGGCCTGGTGGTAGGGGTCACTCTCTAGGGGTCCAAGTACGCGATTTCATTCTATTGCCCAGGCTTCGTGACCGGGAAGCCCACAAGAGGTTGCCCTCATCTCGGGAGGCACTGGGGTTCGCTTCCCGGTCGCGAAGCCTGGGCAATAGAATGAAATCGCGTACTTGGACCCCTAGAGAGTGACCCCTACTCTCCCGTGAGCGATTTGACCACGACGGTGCGGTTGCCCTGCGGGTCGATCGCGTGGATCTCGATCTGCGTGAGGCCCCGGCGGACGCGGACCTCGTGGCTGTAGTGGCCGCCCTCGTCGACGTCGACGGTCTCGCCGTTGATGATCACGGTCGTCCCCGCCTCGACGTCGCCTTCCACGATGATGCGAACCTGTGCGTCGATCGCAGGCGCCGTCGTGTCGAGGAAGATCTGCGCCTCGACGTTCGTCTCGTTGCCGGCCGGATCGCGTGCGGCGACGACGATGGAGTTCTCTCCCTCGCGCAGCGCAACCTTCGACTGCCAGACGCGGCCCCGTAGGTTCTCGGCGTCCTGGCCCCCGATCTTCACAGACGCAACCTCACCGCTGTCGTCGTTCACCTCGACCACGACGTTCGCCTCCGCCTCGGTCACGACGGTCCGTTCCTCGTCGGGGTCGGGGAACACGAACACGACTTCGGGCGGGCTCTCGTCGGTGGCGTTGACGAGGATCGTCATGCGCCTTTCGGATACGCGCAGGGTCGGGTACGAGATCTGAGCGAGTGACTCCTCGAGGTCGCAGACGCACCCGTCGTAGGTGAGGGAGACCGTCGTCCGGCCGCCGCCGCCGGCGATCCGCAGATCGCGCACTCCCGAGATCTTCGACAGCTCCTCGCGGAGATTCGCGTCGTCTCCGGCGTTCAGGTCGCCCACCTGCAGCTCCACCGAGGCGGACTGCGCGCTCTCGACCTCCGCGCTGCCTTCGGCATGCGCTGCACATCCGGCGACGAGGGCGAGAAGGGCCGTGACGGACGTTCGGGTAATCCTCGAAGGGGACATGCGGGGCACCTTACCTCAGGTTCGGCGCCGACGAACCACTGCGAGAGCCGCGGCGAGCGGCGCGAGGCCGGCGGCGGCCGGGACGCCGATCGATCGGCATCCGCAGCCGTCGTGGTCCGTCCTGCTGGAATCCGCGTCCGTGTCCGCGTCCGCATCCGCATCCGCGTCCGAGTCCGCATCCGCATCCGCGTCCGAGTCCGCATCCGCATCCGCGTCCGCATCCGTATCCGAGTCCGCATCCGTGTCCGTGTCCGTGTCCGCGTCCGTGTCCGAGTCGCCGGCTCCCCAGCAGTCCCTCGCGGCCCGCTCGATGGGTCCGCACGGGTTCGCCTCCCCGGTACGCTCGTACGCGCCCACGTCCGGTTCGGCGTCCCGCACGGCCCCGAGGTAGTCGTCCGCCGGGATCCACTCGCCTGTGCTCCCCGCGTCGACGAGGGGTCCCGCGGCAGTGGGCCACAGGTCGAGCCCGGCGAGGTCGGCGAAGCACGCCGCGTCGCACTCGACGTTCGCAGAAGCATCCGGCCCGGCGCCCGGAAGGGCGAACGCAGCTCCCGGACCGCCCACGGACGCGTTGTTCGCGACGACCAGGCCGTCCACGATCCCCTCCCAGGCCGTCACGCGGATTCCCGCGTTCTCGTTGTCGATCGCCGTGTTGTTCACGATCCAGATGTCCGACAGCAGGCCCCGCCCGCCGTAGTCGTACGACCAGATCCCGCCGTCGCCGTTCCCGATCACCACGTTGTTGCGGACGATCGTCGTCCCGCCGACGACCTCGATGCCCGCGCTCCCTTCCGATTCGGCGCAGACGTTGCGTTCGACCACGTTCGTCCCCGCGCCCTGCGTGCCGTAGATCATGATCCCGGGGCCCTTCGTGTCCCAGACGACGTTGTCGCGCACGACGACGTCGTACGAGCCGAGCTTGACCTCGAGGCCATAGCCGACCGCGTACGCGTTCCACGGGTGGACCCCGTCGATGAGATTCCGTTCGATGACGACGTCCCGCGCCACGCAGCTGCCGTCGTGGCAGCCGACGTAGAGCGTCGTCGCGAACGCGTCCACGAACGTGTTACCGCGCAGGGTGACGTCCTCGTGGTCGCCGTCGTTCATCGATATCGAGATCCCGCCGAGCCCCTCGAAGCGGCAACCCTCGATCACGACGTGGCTGCATCCGTGCATCTTGATCCCGTCCACGTCGTTCGCCCCGCCCTGGATCTCGATGCCGCGAAGCTCGAGCCACGAGGCAGCGTCGAGGTCGACCACGTTCGACCAGTCGCCCGCGAACGAGAGGACGGGCATCGCCTCGCCGTCCGCGCCGCGAACGACGATCGGCGCCCCCTCGGCGCCACGGGCCCCGATCCGACACGGACCGTCGTAGGTGCCCTCGTGCAGGATCAACTCGTCCCCTGCCGCGAGCGCGCCGATCGCGTCACAGGGGGCGCCGTCTGCGACGGTCCAGTCGACGACCTCCGCCGCCGCGGGAAGGGGAAGGATCGCGAGAGCCAGCGCGAGTCGCATCGTCATCCGGATTCTACGCCGAGGCGAGGCCAGTGAAAGGCCACGAACACGGTGCAGGCCATCGCCGTCAGCGCAACGGGCAAGGGGTCCGCCCCGAGCGTCCCGATCGTGCACGCGACGATGCCGGGAAGCTGCGCGATCGACGCGCCCGCCATCATCGCGCCCCCGGCGTTGTACCGGCGGCGCAGCGCGCTGCGCAGACCCAGCGACACGAGGCCGAAGATCATGGCGAGTCCGAAAGAGGCCCAGGCGACGCGCCGCAGCTCTTGCCCGAACACTCCCGATATCGCGGCGGCGTACCCGGCGAGAATCGTCCGCCGCGCGAGGATCTCCGCGGCCCAGGCCCCGGGCACGGCGGCAACGACCAGGGCGAACGAGATCCAGGCCTTGCGTCGATCGACCTGCTGCCCCATCGTCGGGCGAGGAAGATAGTGACCCACCCCGCCCGAAGCCAGTTCGAGCCCCTTGCGGATGGGTACGCCCGGAGTCGCTCGCACACCGAGGGACGGACGCTCGCGATCCTGATCGATCTCGCGGCCCCGAGACCCGAGGACGTGGCGATCGACGTGGCCACCGGCGCGGGCTCCACCGCGCTCGCCGTGGCCCCGCTCGTCAGGACCATGGTCGCCCACGACCTGACTCCGGCCATGGTCCGGCGGACGCTTCTGTCGGCGCGCGAGCGCGGATTGCCGGGCGTCCTGGGCGCGATCTCGCCCGCCGAGACCCTGCCCTTTGCGGAGGGGCGCTTCGATCTGGTGACCTGCCGGACCGCCGCGCACCACTTCGACGACGTTCCGAGGGCGGTCGCGGAGATGGCCCGGGTGCTGCGCCCCGGGGGCAGGCTCGTCCTCTCCGATCAGGTCGCGTCACGCGACCCCGCCGTCCGGGGCATGCAGGATCGCGTCGAGATCCTGCACGACCCGACGCATCGCGCGACGTTCACGCCCGAGGAGTGGCTCCGCGTCCTCGAGGACGCCAACCTGCACGACCTCACCGTCGTCGGCAGCGCCGAGGAGCGTGTCTCCGAGCTCGACGAGCCCACCAGCGTCGCCGAGTGGTGCGCGAGGTCGCGGACGGCGCCCGAGGCCGAGAAAGAGATCTGCGAGATCCTGTCGGGCGCCGAGTCCCCGCTGCGCGAGGCTCTTGGCGTGGAAGGATCGGGACGCCTGCTGGGCTTCCGCGTCTGGAAGCTCGTCGTCAGCGCGCGGCGGTGAGCAAGAACGGGCTCTCCAGCGTCGACGGCGCGCTCGCCGAGGGGAACCGCCAGCGGCGAACGGTGCTCAAGATGCAGTCGCCGAGCGGCGACGAACGGCTCACCGCGCCGCCGACCTGCACTCCGGTCACCGTGCCGGACTGTCCGATGTTCACGGTCAGCACCAGCCGGATGTCCTCGTCGTTGCGGGTCCCTCGCAACTCACGCTCGTAGCAACGCTGGATGCCGGCGCGCTCGCGGTTGACGACGTTGCGCAGCTGCGTTTCGGTCAAGCCCTGCGCGGCGGCCGCGCCGGCGCCGCTCTTGGTCCTGCCCGAAGTCTGCGTGATCCGCACGTCGCCGGTGCCATCCTTCGCGAGGGCTCCCATCCGACGCAGCAGCTCCTCGTCCGCGGCGCTCGTCCCCTTCGCGGGGCCCGTTCCCCCGGTGCGACGCTTCTGCGCTTCCACGACGGAGGCGGCCCCCGCGTCCGCGGCGGCCGGAGGCGGCTCGTCGGCCGGCGCTCCGGACAACCCCCGCAGCCCCGGGTTCGCGGACCCCGTGATCGCTGCGACCTTCTCGGGCGCCCGCGGCTCCGGGGCCCGGGCGTTCGCCTGTTCCGACCCTCGGCGGCCGAAGAAGCCGAGAAGGCCAAGCGCGAGCGTGAAGGCGAACACGACGCCGAACCCGAGGGCGATGATCGTGAGCGGGCCGAAACGGCTTCTCCGGATCGGGAGCGCGGCGACGATCGAGTCCGAGGTCGTGCGGCCGGTCTGCGTGGGCGCGGGCGCCGGCACGACGACCGGAGCCGCGATGACCGCAGCGGCGATGACAGGAATCGGCACGGGGGACGCGGGCAGCGAGGCCGGGGCCGGCGTCTTGTCGACGCGCAGCGCCGAAGGCGACCGGCGCGGCTCGCGAAGCGCCGCGAGCAGATCCGACGCTCCCTCCGTCCTGCGGGGCGGCGGCGCGGGCGGGGGAGTCGGGGCAGGGGGCGGGCGCGCCGCGGCTGCGGGAGCGCTCACGCGCAGGAGTTCCGCGAGGGCCGCCACCTGCCGCAGTGGAATCCAGTCGCTCATCCCCTCGCACCAGGCGAGCGACGCGCCGGTCACGGCCCCCGTCTGGATCTTCTTCTTCACCTCTTCGCGTTTCATCGGCCCGACGGGCACTTCCTGGATCGCGACGAACCAGCCGACGGCCTGCTGATCGGCGACCGATCGAAGTTCGTCGAGGATCCCTTCCGCGGGCGTCGCCAGCACCTGCGCGGTCGCGGCCGAGGAAGAAGGAGCCCCCGCCCGCGCCGTCCCCTGCGGTCGCGGCGGGGGGGCCGGACGTGCGGACGGCTGCGGCATCGCCTTCGGCGCGTGCATGGAGTAGCGGCCGGCCGCCGCCGGCGCCTGGGGCGCCGAGGACGGGGGCGCCGGACGTGCCGGCGCGGGCCGCCCGGACGTCGGGGCGGGTGCCGGCGCGGGCCGCGCGGACGTCGGGGCGAGCGGGCGCGCCGGCGCCGGCGCAGGGCTGGGCGGGGGGCCGGATCCGGCCCGTGCGCCACCCGGTGCCTCGCGCACTTCCACGATCTCCCCGCAGGTCTTGCAGCGGACCTTCAGGACCTTCCCGTGGACGCGCTCGTCCGGGATCGTGTACTTCGTCTGGCATTTCTGGCAGACGAATTTCATCGGATCTCGAAGCCTCGGACGTCTTGACTGCGGGTTCCCATCGCCGGATCCGAACTCCGCTTCCGCCGCCCCCAATTAGCACAGGTTCCCGCACCGCCGCGAATCGGAGGCCGGGGGCTCACAAGAGCGTAAGAAGGTGGTCCTTGATCCCCTGGCGAGTCTGGTCGTCGGGGGCGTGCGCCAAGGCGCGCTCCCAACTCTCGACCGACTTCATCTTGAAACCGGCCTTCTGGTAGAGCACCGCGAGGTTCTTGAGCGCCAGGAAATGATCCGGGACGAGCGAGACGCTCGTCTCCAGTTCCTGGATCGCCTGGTACACGAGCCCCTGCTTTCCGAGCAGGAGAGCGAGGTGGTAATGCAGCTGGAACGAGAGGGGATCGATCTCGACCCCCCGGCGGAGGTGCGCGATCGCGCCCTCGAGATCCCCCGATCGGTACTTCGCCATTCCGGTCTCGAGCTCCCGCTTCGCCTCGTCGCTCGTCCGATCCGCGTGCGCCCCGCCCGGCGCCTCCCGGACGAAGAGCCGGTCGACGGCTTCGGTGAGATCGGCGATGCGGAACGGCTTCTCGATGAACTGATCGACTCCGTACGAGGTCCGCAGGTCCTGGGCGAACCTCCACCCGCGGTAGACGGCGCTGATCATGATCACCGGGATGTGCCCGTACCGTTCGCTCCGCTTGATCCGCCGGCAGATGTCGAACCCGTGGACCTCGGGAAGCATGGCGTCGAGGACCAGCATGTCCGGGACCTCTTCCTTGATCAGCCGCAACGCGTCGAGCCCGTTCGCGGCGACCACCACCTCGTATCCGCGCTCCTCGAGGACGCGGGTCACGAGCCGCCGGATGTCCTCCTCGTCGTCCACGACCAGGATCTTCTTGCCAGCGGAGGGCGCGATCGGCGACGACCTGCGGGACGGGTCGAGGTCGGGGAGAGGCTCGAGTCCCGATCCCGGATCGCGGGTCGGGGCGCGCGCGAAACGATCCTCGATGACGACCGGGCCCGACGCCTCGGGGCGCGATTGCGGGCTCGTGGGCATGGGCACGGGCGCGGGCGCAGGCTCGGCTCCGTCGAGGCCCAGCTGCTCCAGGTACTCGGTCGGGACGTTCTCCCCCCGCCAGAACGGCAGCCCCTGCGCCTTCTGCTCGTACGCCTGCGCGATGATCTTCTGGAGCGCGCCGTGGAGGGCGACGTACGGAAACACTTTCTTCGCGGTCACGAACTCGAGCTCGTCGATCACCCGCGCATCCTTCGGGTCCGCCATCGCGAGGAAGACGGCGTCGTCCCGGACGAGGATCGGCAAGATCGTGTGCTTCTCGGCGATCTCCCGCGGAACGAGGTCGAGGTTCGTCAACGGGATCACGACCTGCTCCAGGTCGATCCCCGGTACGCCGTGCTGCTCGGAGAGCGCCTTGAGCAGCGAGACGGAATCCACGAGTCCGGATTCCGCAACCCTCGTCGCGAGCCGCTCGCCCCCGCCGCGTTGCTTGAGCAGATCGTTGAGCTCCGTCTGCGTCACGAGACGCTGCTGCAAGAGAATCTTGCCCAGTGGCTTCTTTTCCGGCGGACTCATCTTTTTCGTTTCGGTCGTGTCGGTCGTGTCGGTCGTGTCGGTCGTTCCGGTCGGTTCCGGCCGGGTCCGGTCGATCCCGCGTCGGCTGCGAGCTTCCCGCCCGGCCCTTCTGGCCCGGACAGAATCCACCCATTATAGCGGAACTCCCTCCCCCCGGACCATCAGGTGCCTCGTGTCGACCCGTCCCAGGCTCGACAGAAGCGACTGCTTGATGCCCGGGTGTTTTTCCTCCAGGCCCTGGAGCATCCGCTTGACGGCCTGGCGTTGCTGGTCGCGCGATGCCGCGGCGCCGGGCCCCGAAGTGCAGGCAGGGCAGTTGCAGCAGACGATCGGGAAGCCGCGGAGGGCGGCGTACTCGCGTAGATCTTCCTCGGCGACGTAGCACAGCGGCCGGATCACCACGTTGACCCCGTCGTCTGCCTGTAGCTTGGGCGACATCGATTTGATGCGTCCATTGAAGAACAAGTTCAGCAGGAGGGTCTCGATCAGGTCGTCCCGGTGGTGACCGAGAGCGATCTTCGTGCAGCCGAGCTCTCGGGCCACGCGATAGAGGACCCCGCGCCGGACGCGCGAGCACAGGGCGCAATCGAGCGTTCCGGGGTCGCGGTGCTCGCGCAGGATCCCGTCGATGTCCTCCTTCTCGACGCGGTACTCGAATCCTTCCTTCTCGAGCCACTGCGCGATCACGTCCGTGCGATATCCCTTGAACGACGCGTCCACGTTGACCGCGCACAGCTCGAAGCGCACCGGCGAGCGCGAGCGCATCGTCCGCAGCAGATGGAGCAGGGACCAGCTGTCCTTGCCGCCCGACGTCGCGACGAGGATCCGGTCCCCCTCCTCGATCATGCGGTGGTCGCCGATCGCCTGTCCCACCTTGCGCAGCAGGCGTCGCTGCAGCGCGCTGAGCGCGCGCCCGTCCTCGCGCCTGCGCACCGGCGTGGTCCGCGCGCCGCAGCAGGGCGCGGCGCCGACGACGTCGAGGCGCTTCACCGGGAGGGTGGCGTCAGGGTCCGCGCGGGCGTCTCGGGCGTGCGTCCCCCGAGACGATCTTCCAGCCGCGTGACGAGCTGGTCGACCCCCGCACGAACGTCCGGCGTCCGGAACAGGAACTGCACTCCCATCCCGTGCACGCCGTTCATGTGTCCGACCCATGCGACCCGGCCGAAAGCGGAGGTCGGTCCCGGCAGCTGCAGCTCCGAGGG
>Ga0247727_10015233_pt1 | contig 12648 bp, 12 predicted proteins | sample WisWelCaveWW1625_FD_202498 | JGI IMG/M metagenome (GOLD analysis project Ga0247727, IMG submission 202498) | Biofilm microbial communities from Wishing Well Cave, Virginia, United States - WW16-25 | ecosystem: Environmental > Aquatic > Deep subsurface > Groundwater > Cave microbial mat | place... | reverse complement strand
CTCAGCGATCGGCTTTCATCTCACGCTGATTACAAACGGTACGAAGATCACGCCGCAACTTGTTGAGCGACTGGGTCGGCTGCCGGTCGCCGTCTCGGTGAGCCTGGACACGTTGGATCGAGTGAAGTACCAGCACATTCGTGGCGCCGATCAGCTGGCGCAGGTCTTAGAGGGCATCGCGCTCTTGAAAGCGTTTCCTCATCCCAAATTTCTCACCTGCATTGTGAGCGAAGTCAATCGAGCCGAGGTGCCGGCGGTCGTGCGATTTGCGCGAGAGCAGGGATTCTTGCCGGTGGTGGGAGCCTATCATTGGAACGTCGGAGCCTACGGCAGGCCTGATGAGCTGCTCATGTACGATCGATCGAGCGCAGCCGCAGTCTTCAGCGGACTACTCGACGACGAGCTGATTCCCCCCGGTTACCTCCGAAAATTTGTCGAAGACAATGTGAGTTGGTTGCGCGGACAAAAGCTGGAACCCTGCGATGCGGGGCGTTACAGTATTGCGATCGATGCATCGGGGAACGTGTCCCCCTGCCTGGCGTTCCCTTCCGTGGGGAACCTGCTCGAATCGTCGTTGAGCGAGATCCTGGGCCGGTTTGATCGAAACGCTATCAATATCTGTTCCAACAACTCGTCGTGCAACAGGCTCGACGGCCGTGTTGTTGGAACAGTTCTGCGCCACCCGATCGTTGCGTTGCGCACAGCGCGGTCCTTCACCTCGCGAGGAGTCCTCTCATGAGTCGTTGGATCGGCGCGGTCCTCCTCTTCGTCATCCTCGCCGGCTGTTCAATCACGCCGCGAACGTTCCAGCCGACCGACCCCATTGCACCGGATCGGGTTTCTCAGCAGGTCTGGGACCGGATCGTCCAGGCTCATGTCCGTGATGGACAGGTTGACTATCGGGCCATAGAGGCTGCCGGCATGCTCGATGGCTATGTGAGTGAACTTAACCGTATCGATCCGACAAGGTTGCCGAGGCGCCAGGATCAACTGGCGTTCTGGATCAATGCCTACAATGCCTTTGCCGTCAAGGGTATCTTGGACCACTATTCACCGATGACGCTCTGGGGGCGCTATCGCTATTTCATCGGCCGGGACTATCAGGTCGGTGGCACCACCATCAATCTCTACGATCTTGAACGGCAAGTGCTGATCGAACAGTTCCATGAGCCACGGATCCATTTCGCCATTGTCTGCGCGTCAGCATCCTGTCCGAAGCTCCAACCCTGGGCTTATCAGCCGGATGAACTCGATCGTCAACTCGATCAAGTCGCCAGAGCCTTCATTAACGATCCCACGCGCAATCGTGTTGATCGAACGCAGAAAGTGGCCGCTCTGTCGATGATCTTCAAATGGTTTGAAAAGGATTTCGCCGGCGCCGCTGGATCGGTGTTGGCCTATATCGCCCGTTATGTCGACGATCCCGATTTGGCGAAGGAGCTCGCGCAGCCTGGTTACCGCATCGAGTATCTCGACTATGACTGGAGTTTGAACGGCATCCCGCCGATGGAGAGTGCTCATGCTGGTGCATCCTGATGAAAAGGTACCGATCGCACGCCTGCTGACATGTCTTGAGCATGGCGAGCGATTGGCGAACGAATGTGCCAAGGCACAGGCCGCGTTGGCGCCGGATTCTGGGTCGCGGCGCTTTCTCCTGAGCCAGGCCCGTCAGGAGGCTGCGCATGCCGTAGTGTTTCAAGGGGCCATTGCCTGGCTCGCGCCAAGGCATCTCGGCGATGCGCCGTTTCTCCCCGCGCTCGAAAAGTACCGTGCGATTCTTAACGATGCGCTGGCCCGACAGGACTTGCTTGAAACGTTTCTGGCTGAGCAGGTCATTCTCGAAGGACTGGGCGAAGCGATTCTGACGCGCATTGAAGAGGGGTTGGCCAAACGAGCTGCGCCATTCGGTCGGCTGCGACGAATTTTGCTCCAGCAAGAAGAGGCCCACCATGGTTTCGGCCGGCGCATGCTCGAGCGGGCGATGGCTGAGGGGCGGATCGATGCGGAGACGCTATGCCGCCGCGCGCAGGACTATCTTGCGCTGACGGATCAGATAGTACTGACATTAAGCGATCTGTTCGAATCGATCGTCGAAGATCCTACGGCGTGGGCGAACGATGTGCGAAAGTTTCTGCCGGAGTGGCTTTCACAAGAACAGATGGCTAATGGCGTATAGCAGAGGAAAGAACGATGGTTTCAGTTGTAATTCCCACCTACAATGAAGAGAAGGCGCTTCCGCACACGTTGCGCGAACTTCTTCGCCAGGGTGGCGACTACGAAGTCATCATCGTCGATGGCGGCAGCACCGATCGCACTCGCGCCATTGTTGAATCCTTTGGATTCATCGACAGTGCGAGCGATCCCCGTAGTTCGTCAGGGTCTTCACGCGATTCGTTTCACGTTTCACGTTTCACGTTTCACGCTCCGAAGGGCCGCGCCTCCCAGATGAATGCTGGAGCCAAAGAGGCGACCGGCGACTGGCTGCTCTTTCTCCATGCAGATACGGTCTTGCCACCAGGCGCGATTCAGCGGCTAAATGAGATGGAAGCGGACCAGACCGTCCAAGCCGGTGGGTTCATGCACCAGTTCTCCGGCGACGACTGGCGGCTCAAGCTGATCTCGTTCCTCGATAATTTCCGCTGCATTCGCAGCCGGATCATTTACGGCGACCAAGCCCTCTTCGTCCGCCGCGCATTGTTCGGGCGGCTCGGTGGCTTTCCCAGCCAACGTATTCTGGAAGATGTCGCCTTCTGTGAAAAACTCATCAAGGTAACGAAACCCCTCCTCCTGTCTCCGCCCGTCGTGACCGACGCCAGAAAGTTTCTGAAGAAGGGCGTCTGGCGCAGCTTCTTGCGGGTGCTCCTGATCATCCTCCACGTCGAATTCCGCATGCCGGTGCTGCCCCGCGCATTCTTCCAGGACGTCCGGTAGGCCGCCGCCTCCCTTGTTTACCTTTCTTCCGCTGCTCCGTCTAACCCATCAGACGAGGCCGGAAAGAGGGTCCCATACTTGAAATAGTATGGTAACCGACCGAGCGGCGAGCCCGGCGTGAGGCTTGTCGTAGCGGCGTTTGGGTGGTTTCAGTGGGAGCCTTTGTGAATGATGCGGGCCAGGACATGATCAATGTAATCGAAAACCTGTTCGCTTCAGCAGTGCACCGTGCTAACCTATGATACAGTAGTGTCACGCAGTAACGGACCCACGCGTTGCTACAGCCAAGGGGACACAACTTTACACCTCAAGGAGGCATCAATGAAGAAGATGTTGCTCGCGGTCAGTGCGATGACGTTGATGACGAGTGGAATGGTCTTTGCCCAGGCAGAAACGCCTGTGATTGATCAGCGGCAGACGAATCAGGAACGGCGTATTGATCAGGGGATTGCGAGTGGGCAGCTGAACGAGCGAGAAGCAAATCGGCTGAACAAGCAGCAGGAACGTGTCAACAAGATGGAGGACAGGGCAAAGTCCGATGGCGTCATGACGAAAAAGGAGCGGGCCAGGATTGGCGCGGCACAAACGCGCGCATCCCGCTATATCGCCCGCGAGAAGCACGACCGCCAAGGGAAGCGGCACCGGTAATTCGAAGCTGACTGGGGACTTAAACGGGGCGCTCGGGATCGTATCCTGAGCGCCCCGTCTTGTTGATGAGGAACATTGTTCCTCATCGAGAAGGAGATTGTTACAATGGCGTGCCGTGAAGCATCGCATGACCCAAAATGATCTGTTGCGTCGTCTCCCTCAAAAGCGTCTTTTTCTGCTTCGTGAGCTTGGAAACCTCGCGGATGAGGGTGGGCTGTCCTTGTACCTTGTCGGCGGAGTCGTCCGCGATCTTTTGCTGAAGCGGGAGATCTGGGATTTCGATCTTACGGTAGAGGGAGATGGGATTGCCTTCGCGAGGCTGGTAGCCGACCGGTATGGTGCTGGGCTGGCGGTGTTTGAACGGTTTGCGACGGCGCGGCTCGCGTTCCCAGACGGGTTCAAGATGGATATCGCGACGACCAGGCGAGAGTCCTACGCGCAGCCCGCTGTGCTACCGACAGTTCAGCCGGCGTCGATCGAAGAGGATCTCTCTCGGCGGGACTTCACGATCAATGCTGTGGCGGTACAACTCAATCCGTGGCAGTTTGGGCGCTTGCTCGACCCCTATGGAGGACAGCACGATCTTCGGGCGCGCACGATCCGCGTGCTGCATGCAGGCAGCTTCCAAGACGATCCCACGCGCATCTTCAGAGCGATCCGGTTCGAACAACGGTTCGGTTTCCGCCTGGAGCGCATCACAGTGCGCCTGCTCGCGCAAGCGGCCTCCACGAATCTGATCCAGCAACTCTCCGGTCCTCGATTGCAAAACGAAATCCTGTTGCTGTTCGACGAGCACGATCCGGTGCGCGCGATTGCGCGGCTAGGGCAGTTGAAGTTGCTTCGCTTCCTCCACCGCCGTCTGGACTACACGGAGAACGTGAAGCGCGTGGTCACTGCCGTTCCCAAGGCGCTCGCCTGGTGGGCGCGCCGATTCCCGAATTCTGTAATCCAGAGGTCGATCGTCTATCTCATGGCGTTATCGAGCGAGTCCAGCCCGGTCGTGGTGGCAGCGATGATCCGGCGATTAGCTCTTTCACGAGAGCGGGCGAAGGACATGAGTGCTGGAGGACGTCGGGTCGATCACGCGTTGAAGAGACTCACCAATAAAGGGACAATGCGGCCATCGCAGGTGTATCGCCTCTTGACAGATTTCTCGGACGAGGCGCTCGTGCTGCTTCTGGCGAAGCAGGTAAGCGCACAGCCCAGGGCGCGATTGAACCTGCTGAAACGAAGACTTGCGGAATATATGAAGAACAAGGCTGTCAAGACGGCACTGACGGGACGGGATCTTCAGGCTATGGGACTTCAGCCCGGGCCGCAGTACAAGATAATCTTGGGGAAATTATTAGACGAGCGCATTGATGGAGTGATCACAACCGACGCGGACGAACGTGTCCTAGTCAGGAAGTGGTTAGCAGGTTGAAGGGAAAAATCATCGGTGCGCGTGAGACAGGCGGGACGAGTGAGACGTGTGAGATTTCGAGATATTGGAACTTCGAAGACCGAATGTCTAGTCGCGCTTTTCTCGCCTATCTCGCCCGTCGCGCTGTCAGCTAATTCAGCGAGGTGATGGACAAAGACACTTCGTTTGGCAGCAAGAGCGTCACGTTCGCCTGGTGCGTGGGGTCCGGTTGAATGAGGGCAAACAACGGTATCGGCTGAGGCACCCTGCTCGGCGGCAAGGCCAGCAGGGCCGGAAAGTCGAGCAGAGGTGACACCGTCGCCAGACCGGCCAGGCGCAGGCGAAAGGCCATCAGAATGTCGCGCAACCTGCTGGTTTGATCTTCTTCGGGGAGGGATCGGTTTGTGACAATTCCGACTTCCCAGAGCGGTCGGGTGATCGTGACAGGGAACGTGATGCCGAGTTGCAGAGCGGTCGGCGTCACGTCGATCAAGATCCCGGCCTGAATCGCCGCTTCTCGGTTCCGAAGGGCTGAAGGCATCGCAGTCCCCTCCGTCAACTCTGGCCCACCGGCCTGTTCTTGCGCGAGAGGCGCTTGAGGCTGGAGATGCTCGCTCCGCGCGGAAAGAGCCTCAACGGATTCTTCGGCCGTGGAAGGAGTGGGAATCGCGACGTCTCTGTGAGGCAAGGCCTTCACGATGCCGTCGTAGACCACTCGGGCTGAAGCAGACCATGCTTCATTGAAGGGGCGGCCTGCGAAGGCCGCGTCGGCGGCTTTCTTCTCGTCGTGCGACAGGGTTTTGGGTGGTGGCGTGTTAGTCATAGTTTGAACATAAGCCGCTATGTCGGGATGTCAAGGGGTGGTGTGTGACGCCGCATCGGAAGGGGTTATTCCGGCAGCGGTTTGCCCCTGGTCTCCGGTGCAAAGATTAAGATTACCAATCCTACCAGATAGATCAATGCCACCGTGCTTGCGGCTCGTCCAAAGGTGCCGAGTTCTGTCACCAGCCAGCCGGTGAGAAACGGCGAGGCGGATGCCAGCACACGCCCGGCATTGAAGCAGAAGCCGGCGCCGGTGGCGCGCAGCCTGGTGGGATAGAGCTCTGGGAGATAGATCGGAAATCCGCTGAAGATACCGTTATTGAAAAACCCTAACAGCGGCAACAACATCAAGACGCCGGCATAGGTCGTCGGCAGCAGATACGTGATCGGCAGCATCACCAAGCTGCCGAGGCACATACAGGCAAACACCGCGCGCCGTCCAAATCGATCCGCCAGCGGTCCAAACCCTAAATAGCCAAAGAGGGCTCCTCCATTGAGGGCCATGATGGCATAGCTCACAGAGGCCGACAGGGTTGCGGCATCGGAGCCCTTGAGGTCTGGCAACTCGCGGATGAGCGTAGGCGCCCAGTTTGTTGCTCCCCACAAACCAAAGACGGCGACGAACGCCAGCGTGGATCCTACGATGGTTGACCGTCTGAAGGGGGGATGAAAGATGTCGGTTATGTGTGTGGAGCTGATCGTCGTGTCACGGTCGTGGGCCTTGGCCCAACGGTCGGGTTCCTTCACATGCCAGCGAACCAGCAACGACACAAAGGCCGGGAGCACGCCGATCACGAACATCACCCGCCAGCCATAGCCCTTCAACAGTAAATTGAACGACGCAGCGAGGAAGAACCCGACCGCCCAGGCTGACTGGAGAATGCCCGCAGCTTTCGCTCGTTTCTCTTCCGGCCATGATTCAGCGACGAGCGCCGCGCCGGCCGCCCATTCCCCTCCGATTCCCAGTGCCGTGAGGAAGCGATACATAGCCAGGTGCCACCAGTCGTGCGAGAGCGCGGCGAGTCCGGTGAAGATCGCATAGATAAGGATCGTAATGATGAGGGTTTTCGTGCGACCAAGAAAGTCCGCGACCACGCCGAAGAAAATTCCGCCGATGGCCCAGCCGATAAGAAAGATAGAGAAGATGATCCCCCCGTACCAGCCGATCTGCTCAGGCGAGACGGTTCCGCCGGGGGACTCGATCAAATCATGCAGCGCCGGGTGGAGGACAATCGCGTAGATCGTCGCGTCCATCGCATCGAATACCCAGCCAAGCCATGCGATAAACAGGACGAGCCATTGGTAACGCGTGACACCCTGTCGCCACGATTGGGTGCTAGTCGGCAAGATAAAGTCCCATGATCAAGCCCACGAGATAGACCAGACAGACCTGACAAACCAGATAGACCGTCCCGCGCCGCGTCAGGCTACGGAGCTTGCGCGTGGGTGTCAAGGTGCAGGGTTGATAGGTGCATGGTATAGTCGCTGCCATGGCACGAGTCGACTTCTACCGGGTGCTGGGGGTCTCGCGCGACGCATCCGACGATGCGATTAAGAAAGCCTACCGGAAGCTGGTCTTTCAGCACCATCCTGACCGCAACCCCGATAAGACACATGCCGAACCTAAGATCCGTGAGATCAATGCGGCCTACGAAGTCGTCGGCGATCCGGACAAGCGTCGGAGCTATGACCGACTCAATTGGGGGGATGAAACGGCGTGGGATGAAGTGGCCGATCCAGCCGTGATCCTCGACGAAATGGAAAAGAAGCTCTTTAATGAAGGGCGCAAGGAAGTGTTCGCGGTCTTGATGAAAGACGTGAAGCGGATCAATGTCGAACTTGCCGTGATTCGTGAGCGGACCCTGTCGGATCAAGGGTATGACACCTTCAAGGAAGAGATAATTCGGGAGCGGGCATCGGAGGTCATGGATGAGCTTGTCACTGCTGAGATGGAGGGGCGCAAACAACGGCTCGTCGAAGTGGCGACGGAGATGCTGGTGTCGCAGGGTGTGGCGAAGCGTGGCGATGAAGGCGGAATCCGAGCGCTGCGCAATCGGCTCGAAGCGGCATTTCGAAAGGGCCGCGTGCACGGCGTCGCCTCGGCGCTGGAACTCTTTTATGAAAGGCGATAGAGCCCTTTAATGTTGAATGCTGAATGATGAATGTTAAATTTTCGGATCAGCCCTCAGGTAGGTTCCAATTCAACATTAAACATTCATCATTCATAATTGGGCAAGTTGTCCAGAGACAAACGTGCCCGATCGCATCACTCCAACAATCCGATCTCGGTCGCGTAGCAGGTCAATGCGACGAAGCGGATTGCCTTGGAACAACAGGAGATCCGCCAGTTTCCCCTTCTCGATCGTTCCTGCCTGATCCTGAATCCCGATCAAGCGTGCGGCAGCGGAGGTCGAGGCGAGAATCGCCTCCATTGGGCTCATCCCGGAGGCAACCATCCGCTCGAGTTCCTGGGCGTTCTCGCCGTGAAAGTTAAAAGGCGTTCCCGCATCCGTGCCCATCGCAATCTGGATTCCGTCACGCAGGGCTTTCTTGAAGCTCACTTGATGGCGCTTCGTCATGGATTTGGCTTTCTCCAAGGCGCTTTCGGGAATGCCGCACCCGAGTCGGCGGGCGGCAGTGGTGGCCAGTGCAGAGAGGGTCGGCACCATGAAGACACCCTGCTGTTTCATCATGGCCGCGGCTTCTTCGTCCATGAGCGTGGCATGCTCGATCGAATGGACTCCGGCGCGGACGGCATTTTTCATCCCTGACGATCCATGGGCATGGGCGGCGACTTTCCGCCCCGCTCGCTGCGCTTCTTCCACGGCGGCCTGGAGTTCCTCCTCGGTCATTTGCGCCTGCTCCGGTGAGGTGCCGGGCGTGAGGACGCCGCCTGACGCAATGACTTTAATGACGGAAGCCCCGGCGGCGATTTGCGCGCGCACGACGGCTCGTACTTGTTGGACTCCTTCCACTTCCTGACCGATAAACCTGGCGTGACCGCCGATCATGCAAATCGCCAGGCCTGCTGCGACAATACGAGGTCCGGGAATCAGTCCTGCGTCGATAGCCCGTTGCAACGTAAAGATGGAATGGTCTCGCGACCCCACGTCGCGCACGGTCGTGAAGCCTGCCTCCAAGGTTTGTCGCGCAGACCGGCTCGATTTGAGCAATGTCAGAGCGGGCGTCTCTTTGGCGATCGTGTCGACGACATCCGGTTCAGCGCCGAGGCAGAGATGTACGTGACAGTCGATCAGGCCTGGTAATAGCGTTAGTCCTCGGCCATCAATTTTGGTTGTTCCACGTGGGAGGGAGAGGTCTCGATCCGATCCGACGGCGGCAATCGTGGTGCCGCGAATGACAACCGTGGCCCGTTCGATCGTCCGACCGGTCCCGTCGATGACTCGCGCTGAGCGAATGGCAAGGGACTTCATCATGTTGCCGTCCATCACATCGCCGACTGTGTAGCCGCCGCCTTGTCTTGAGGAACGAGATCCGGCTGCATGAGATCGGCCAGCGTCAGGGCGAAGATCAAGTACGCGATCATGAGGAGAAAGACTAGCGCCCCGCCGGCGAGCATCCAGAGTAGTCGTTTGTTCTTCATCTAATCGATGTCCTCTGCTGTTAGCCCGCATTATTCATGAAGCTTCGTGACGAAACTGCGGAGACGCCAAGCGAGACGGGCGCGTGGAGCCCCGAGAGGCCGAGACGTACTTGAAACAGTACGTTGAGGTCGTGAGGGGCGAGCCCGCCCGCCTGGCCGTGAGGAAACCACGGCCAGGCTTGTCGTAGCGGCGTATTCGCAGTTGCAGTAGAAGCCTTCATGAATAATGCGGGTTAGGATACCGTGCGGCTATAGACCCGTGCGGCAGCCTGGAGTGCGACCCCTGGAGTGGAAAGCCAACCACCATGAATAAAAATTTCTTCCAACGCATTGAGCAGGGTCAAGACATGAGCCTCGGTCGATGATTCACCCATCAAGCCGATGCGCCAGACTTTCCCCTTGAGTGGACCGAGCCCGCCGCCGATTTCAATGCCATAGGTCGAGAGCAAGTTCGTCCGTATCTCGGCTTCAGGAATATGAGAGGGGACCGTGACACAGGTCAACATTGGGAGTCGATGTCCTGCCGGGGGAAGGGGAGGAAGCCCAAGTTCGGTCAAGCCAGCGACCAAGGCCTCGCTATTATGCTGATGGCGAGCGAAGCGGGCGGGCAATCCCTCTTCTTCGACAAGCCGCAACGCTTCCCGCAGGGCATAGAGCATCGAGATCGGAGCCGTGTGGTGGTAGGCTCTGGCGCCTTCGGCCCAGTAGTCGGCGATCAAGGCCATATCCAAGTACCAACTCTGGCAGGGGGTACGCCGGGCTTTGATGGCGGCCAACGCGCGATCGCTGATGGTGAAGGGAGACAACCCGGGCGGACAGCTCAAACATTTCTGCGTGGCGCTATAGCAGACATCGATATCCCAACGATCGATCTCGACCGGTGCGCCTCCTAGCGAGGTCACGGCATCGACGAGGAAGAGCGTGTCACGGTCGCGGCAGAGGCGGACGATCGGCTCAAGCGGCTGCCAGGCCCCGGTGGAGGTTTCGGCATGCACAATGGCCACAGCCTTGACTGGGCCGGATCGGCGCAATGCCGCTTCAATGTCCTCTGGTTCTATGGTCTGTCCCCAGGGGGCTTCCACGCGAATCGCTTTACCGCCGCAGCGTTCGACAACGGTGGCCCATCTCGTGCCAAATACGCCATTGACTCCGACGATCACCGCATCGCCCGGCTCAACGATATTCACCATCGAAGCCTCCATACCGGCTGAGCCGGTGCCGGAGACTGCGATGGTGAAGCGGTTTTTGTTCTGAAAGACGAAGCGCAACAGAGTTTGGATATCGTCCATGATCGAAAGAAAGGCCGGGTCTAAATGGCCGAGCAGGGGAGTTGAGAGGGCACGCAGGACTCGCGGATGCACCATGCTCGGCCCTGGGCCAAGGAGCAGCCTGCGTGGGGGGATGAAGTTCCGAACTGGCATAGCGCTCCAAAAATGCGAGACTTGCGTGACTTGCGAGAAAAGCGCGACTGGGCGGAAGTTTTATCTTCGCGCGTCGCGCCTGTCGCGCAGGTCTTGCTTGTCTCGCTTATGCCTCAAACGAGAGGCTAGTATAGCGGAGTGCCGTCTCGTTCGGCCATGGGTATTCTGAGAGGTTTCGAGCCTGAAATGCCGCATGTTATAGTTCGAACGATGTCGGAATCACCCGCTGTATCTCTCAACGATCCACAGCAGTCCAAGTCCTGGTGGCGAGCCACAGACGTGCCGCCCACGATCGGGGTCTATTCTGAGCGGTTCTCGCCCATGGTCACTCTGTTGTCCGCGCTCTTTCTCATGGTGGCTCTGGTGTCGGTTGTAGGGCTGTCGGCATCGGCATCTAAGTTCGATCGGATAGAGTCGCCCGAGCAAGCGCTCAGTCTGATGGTCAGTCGGACCATGGATGTGCAGGAAGGACTCAAGCGTGCGCCCCAGTGGGAACAGCAGCTCCTGGCCTGGACCTCAGGCGACAACGAGGCTGAACAGGCGCACGAGATTGAATGGTATCAAGAATTGGCCGAGATCTCTGAAGACCCACTGGTCCCTCTTCAGTTGGCGATTCTCCAAGCAGAGGCCGGCCATGTCTCGCAGGCGCTCCTCTCCGCGCATGAATGGGCCAGGGCAGAGGACCCCCTTCCTCAGTTTGCCGATCTGGTGACAGCCGCCTATGGCGAAGGACCGGTTCATGAGGCGGACAGGTATGTCATGTGGCAAGCAGAGGTGGCAGAGGTGTTGCCTGCCGGCTGGTTTTACGATCGCCTGGCTGAACGCTTGGCGCGCCGTGCCAACGATACCGCGCTTGTGGCCAGGATTCAGGAACAGGCCGCTGTGCGTGTCGACCGCCAGTTTATCCGGTCGCATCGTTTGACGTTTGTTGAACTCGGCGCGATGGTCGTCGGCAGCGGGGTGTGTATGCTGCTCTGGTTCAGGCGGAATGAACTTTCCAGTCTCATACGGTTGCATGAACCGGGCGTGCCGCCGCCGTGGCCTGGCGGCATCGGCGCGGCAGTGTTGCTGCGCGGGGGCGCGATCGGTGCGATGCTCACGGCGCTGTTGTTGCTCTATACGCCACCCGACAATGTTTCGCTCCGGGCGTTGGCCATTCCGATGACGAATATGCCGCTACTCCTCTTGGCCTACCGTCATCTCTTCCGGCCATCCGGAATGACGTTCGATGATGGATTTGGGCTGGAAATCGGATGGGCCAATGCCGGTCGTTTGGTGACTGCGGTATTAGCGGTGGTGGCAGCCGGCTTGTGGGGGGGGTGGGTGATGGATCGCTTGTCGGAGGCTTTCCATCTGACGAGTCACTGGGCCGAATGGTTCGACGCAGATCTCGTCTGGGCCACGCCCTCCCTGACGACCGTCAGTGTAGTCGAATACGTGATCTTTGCGCCGCTGTTCGAAGAACTTGCGTTTCGTGGATTGCTGTTCGCAATTCTCCGCCGCAAGTTCCGCTTTCTGCCGGCTGCGCTGATGAGCGCCGCTATCTTCGGTGTCGCCCATGGTTATGGATTGGTGGGATTACTGAGCGTCTGTTGGAGCGGAGTGCTCTGGGCTTGGATCTACGAAAAGACCGGAAGTCTCCTGCCCGGCATTCTCGCCCATGCGATCAACAACCTGCTGGTGTGCTTAGCAATAATGGCCCTCCTCCGCTAATCGGACGGTGAAACTGGCTTCCAACGTCGTTCTCAACTCACCCAAATCCTCAACGTAGCCCAGAGGCTACGCCTCCGGTTTGTGCTCGTCTGCGGCCTAGTTGGAGA
>Ga0247727_10015232_pt1 | contig 12648 bp, 7 predicted proteins | sample WisWelCaveWW1625_FD_202498 | JGI IMG/M metagenome (GOLD analysis project Ga0247727, IMG submission 202498) | Biofilm microbial communities from Wishing Well Cave, Virginia, United States - WW16-25 | ecosystem: Environmental > Aquatic > Deep subsurface > Groundwater > Cave microbial mat | place... | reverse complement strand
ACCAGCGTCGGCAGCCTGACCGGCCTGTGTCCCTGCTCGGCCAGCGATGCCAGCACTACGCCCGCCATCTGGTGCACGCGCCGGGGCGAGCCTGCGATCAGCCCGCGCACGGCGGCAGTCGATGCCGGCGTCGCCTCTTCGGCGGAGCGGGCCGGCGGCGGATTGAACCCGAACCGGTCGATCAGCCGGCGCATGCGCGCCTGTCCGAGCTGGGCCGCGCGCCACTCCAGCGGCTGATTGAGCGAGCAGGCGAACGCCACCACCGCCTTGCGGCCGCGTGCCGTCTCGCCGCCGCCACCCTTCTCGCAGCGATCGATCGCGCCCGTACGCGGTGCGCTGCGGTCGAGATAGAGCGAGTCGGGGCGGTCTTGGCCGCCGTTGGCGATGCCGATGGCAGCAAGAATCTTGCCGGTGGACGCAATCATGCGCCCTTCCCGCGCCGCGTCGTACTGGCCCGACGTCGAGCTGCGCGCGAACGGCGAGCCGAAATACGATGCCGTCTCCCCGGCCTCGAAATAGCGCACGATCTCGCCGCGCACGTTGGCGGCGACGACGATCACGTCCGGCAGCTTGCGGTCGTTGCCGGCGACCGACGCCTTCGCCGGGTCGAGCGTGAAGCCTGCGTTGATCTTGGCGGCATGCTTGGCGTCGATCTTGGCGAGCTCGGCTTTGATCTTCTCGTGGAAGGCCAGATTCTCGCCCGCGTCGAGCGTCGTCGTTACGCTGCGCACGTGCTCGCGCCAGCCGAAGCCGTACGCCAGCTTCATCTCCTCGCGCAGGCCGAAGCGGGCCGCCGGGATCAGCGCGTTGGCGCGAATGTAGGGGTTGGCGAGCGCACGTTTGGCCAGCGCCGGCGCATGCGCATCCAGCGCCTCCTGTAGCTTCGGCTTGACGCGCGGGTCGGGCGGCCCGCTGGCGAGACTGACCAGCTCGAACACCACCGCCTTTTGTGCCGCCTCGCCGGCGATCAGCTTCTCGGCACAGATGCGCGCGCGCACCTCGGCGATGTAGCGCCAGCGGTCGAGGCGCACCTCATTGAGCCTGTCGTTGCCCGTCATCAGGATGATCGGCTTGTTGACCGCCGACGCCAGCACGAACTGCTCGGCGATCGTCAGGTCCTTGGCCTCCTTGCCGAATACCACCCGGCTGGTGATCTCCACCCCGTGCAGCGGCGCTCCGCCGGTGCGCTGCGCCAGCCAGATGTGGTTGGCGGCCCACTGCTTGAGCGGAGTCAGGTCGCCCCCACGCGAAAGCTCGTGATAGATCACGGGCGCCAGCCACCACTCTCTCAGCTTGCGCCTGAGCTTGGTGAGGCCGCCCTCGCCCGCATGCGGCGGCGTGGCATAGATCACGCGCACGAACTGCATCGGCAGTGTCGAGCCGCCGACGCCGAGGCTCGGCCGCTTCAGCGCCAGCGACCGCGTCAGAGTCGAATAGGGAATCTTCAGAACGCCGAGCAGATCGATGCCGTAGGGGTTCAGGACGCCGCCCAAATACCGATCCTCGTGGTAGCGCAGGCACTGCCAGTAGTGCTCCGGCACGTCACGCACGGGGATCGACTTGTGATCGGGGTTGGCGATGTACTCGCCGAGCGAGATGGGGGCGTCCGTGTAGTTCACGTCGCGCTGGCTGTCGAGGCGGGGATCGAACGCGCCGATGAAGCCGCCGCCGGTGTCGTAGATTGCGGTGGCCAACCACCGCTCGGCGTCGTAGCGCAGCTTGTCGGCGAGGAAATAGTGGCCGATCGAGCCGCGCACCGGTGCGAACGCGTACACCAGAACGAGCGCCGCCGCGATGTAGAGCACCACCGCCGTCACGACATGCCGGAACGGCCCGAGGTTCGGCTTGGAAGCGAGCGCAAACAGGAGGAAGCGGGCGAAACGCAGCGGCAGTGCGAGCAGCAGCTCGACGGCGCGAAACAGCAGTCTGACGAGCGCCAGCATCGGAGCAATCGTGCGATGGGGCGGCGACGAAGGCGCCGCATCCCCTTCCACACGTGGACCTAACGGGCTTTTGTGGCCCCCCTGCGACCCTCGTGAGGCAGGCTCGGGTCTGCCGCGCGCGTCATCGCCAACATCACCGCCTGCCTCCTCGCCCGATGAGGCCGAAGGCACCTGTCGCCGGCTTCAGCGCCCAACGATGCCGAATTCCGAGAACGGGATGAAGGCCACCAGATCGCCCGGCTGTACCGCCGGCACATCCTCGGGGATGTCGATCAGGCCGTCCGCGGCGCGCAGGCCCGAAATGAGCCCCGAGCCGTCGCGCGCGAACTTGTCGACCGCCAGGCCGCGCGGTGTCTCCTTCAGCATGCCGCGCCAGAACTCCCGCCGCCCGAGCTTGCGATCAGGAAAGGCGAACACGGCAGGCAGTTTGTAGCGCCGTGGCTCCGGCCACGCGGCGCCGCCCATGCGGCGCAGCAGGGGCCACACGTAGAGCAGGAAGCACACGAACACGGCGACGGGGTTGCCCGGCAGTCCCACCAGCACGCAGTCGCCAATCTGCCCGAACGACATCGGCCGCCCCGGCTTGATGGCGAGCTGCCACATGTGCCGCTTGCCGAGCTGATCCAGCGCTGCCACCACGTGGTCTTCCTCGCCGCGGCTCGCCCCGCCCGTGGTGATGATCACATCGAAGGTGCGGGCGGCCTCTGCGAGTCTCGCCGTCACCACCTCCCGGTCGTCGGGCAGCACGCCAAGATCGACCGCCACCGCCCCGGCGCCCGCGATCAGCGGCGCCAGCATCGGCGCATTCGCATCGTACACCCTGCCTGCATCGAGTCCGCCGCCGCCCGCCCGCACCACCTCGTCGCCGGTCGAGACGATGGCGACCTTCAGTCGCGCGAAGCACGCCACCTCGCCGACGCCGATGGAGGCGAGCGCCGCCAGGTCCTGCGGACGCAGCACGGCGCCCGCCGTTAGCAAGGTCTCACCGGCCTTGATGTCCTCGCCGGCCTTGCGGACATTGGCCCCGCGCTTCAATCCGGCAGGAATGCGCACCAGCAGCCTGTCGCCGTCGCTCCTGGTCTGCACGTCCTCCTGCATGACGACGCTGTCGTGGCCCTCGGGCATGACGGCGCCGGTGAAAATGCGCGCTGCTATCCCGCGCGCCGGCTTGTGCGTCAGCAGGTGCCCAGCGGCTGCGCGGCCCTCCACGGCCAGCTCCGCTCCGCCTGTCACGTCATAGTCGGCAGCCGCAAAACAATAGCCGTCGACGGCCGCGTTGGTGTGGGCCGGCACGGGGCGCGAGGCGATGGCGGCGGCCTGCAAGATCCGCCCTGCCGCGTGCTGCAGCGCGACGCGCTCCGCCGCGGCAACCGGCCGTAGACGCGCCTTCAGGATCGCCAGCGCCTCGTGGTGGGAGAGGCGCTGCTTGTCGTGCAGGAAACAGTCGTCGAGCAGCTTGTTTACCATGGCCGTCGCCCATCTAAACACAGCTCGTCGCGGCCTGATACGGGCCTGATACCGCCTCGGCGCCGCTCTCGATGCCGTGGCCCAACGAGCCTTTGGACGCAGCCTTCGCAAAGGGTTCACAAGCGCGAAAAAGCTGTTATAAGGACCGCGCCGCGGGATGCGTGTCTGTCGGGCCGCATGGGCCCGGACGACCTGCCCCCGAACGGGGCCGTGGCAGCCTCTTGTCGCGCTGGGAGACAGGCCCCGCCGCCTTGTGCGGTCGGGCGAGATCGGATCGGCGGAGGGTATCGCAAGCCGGCCAGCCGCCGCGTGGAAGGACGTCCCGGCCGGGTGTTCGCGCGTTCCGAACATGCCGCAGGCGATAGACATTTCACTCGGACAGAGACACGTGCTCTCGCCCGAGATGGTGACGCGGGGTGGAGCAGCCCGGTAGCTCGTCAGGCTCATAACCTGAAGGTCGTAGGTTCAAATCCTACCCCCGCAACCAATCTTTTCAATGACTTAAATTGTCGCGTCCTTTGCCCAACATTCGTTGGGTAGCGTATGGGTAGCAAAGATGCGGCGCTTTCCCGCGCAGCCATGTTGCGCCTTGTGTGTGGGGATAACCCGACCCAACGTGTCCTCGCCTGCTAAACTGCAATCATGACTGACATACCCGGCCTTGGCCGGTCACAGCAGGACGACGACCAACTCCGTCACACCCTGACAGTGCACGAGGTAAGCGAACAACTTGCCGCTGTCGGCGTGCCTCGCTCCGAACGACAGATCAAACGCTACTGCGAGACCGGATTTCTCGACGCCAAGAAAATTCCTGGGCCCACCGGTGAGCAGTGGTTCATCGCGCCCGCGGCGTTACCGAAGTTGATCGGCGATTTGCAGCAATGGCAAATGCAACGAGCAGGACAGACCGAGACACGGCCGGCCGCGACCGACACTGTCAGGCGCGAAATATCCAGTGGTGACAACACTGACACTGCCGGCTCCGGCCGGCCACAGCAGGCCATGGCCGACCAGGATATTCCACCTGATCAGGACGCGCACGCCAAGCTCGCGTCCGGCTATGTCACGCAACTTGAAAAGCGTATCGAGGAGAAAGACGATGTGATCGATTTGCTCAAAGGCCAGCTTCACGCCAAGGATCAACAAATAACCGATCTCTCAACGAGGTTCGGTAACTTGTCGGACCGCTTCGCTGACACGCAGAAATTGCTCGGCGCCATGCAGCGTATGTTTGCACCATTGCTTGGCCAGTCTGATCCCTATTCGCCGCCGGAAAATTCCGAGCGGATCGAGGCGCCGACTGCGTCCACAGTTGATGACCAGCAATCTTCCATGTAGCTCTGTTACAATTACCTCGTGGATCACATCGCCCCCAATCTCGCCAAGATCGAACAGAACATCAAGATCAACAGTGCCGATCCCATCGCGCGCCACGGCTTTACCCAGCTGCCGAATTTCATCTTGCGCAATCCAGACATCTCCATCGGCGCCAAGGCGACCTATTCGCTGTTCCTGAGCTACGCATGGCACAACAACCTGTGCTTCCCCGGCCAGGACACATTGGCGAAGGCCCTGGGCATGAGCATCGGTAGCATCAATGCGTTCATCAAGGAGCTCGAAGCGTGCGGCCTCATCGAGGTCACCCGCCGCGGTCAAGGCAAGACCAACATCTACACCATCAACTTCGTCGTCCGAAGGAAGCCTTCAAAATCTTGATTTCAGCCGGCTGAAATCAAGATTTCAGCATATTGAACTCTAGATTACAGCCGGCTGAATTCATTCAATATAAGAATATGCATTTAAGAATACTCAAAATAAAAATACCCAGCATAGGAAGCACTTATAAAATAATCCAATTTCCAGACCCTTGACTTATTTGCCGTTCATGTTGCAATCGACTTCGACAAGGCGCAAGGCAAGCGCGCTGCACCGCCTTACTCAACGGTACGATTGATTGCGCCAGCACGTTCTGGTATATTCAACATCTCCGCGAAAGCCCACGTCTGTCCAATAACTGCAAGGTCGGGGATACACCTGGGGTAGGTAGATATCCCCACCGACAATTCACTAAGTGCTTGAAAAGACGCCCCCGCGTCGGGCGGTAACCCGCCCGACCTCGCGTCTTTTTTATACCGCCCCGCCCACGAACAATCACGACGCTCGTAAAGTCAAATCACCCCACCGCCGAGACGGCCTGACTACCGCAGCCCGTCTCGGCTTCTTGAGGGGGTATAAGCAGCTAGTTCTGGGCCCAGCCGCGAGGTCGGGCGGGTAAGTGCGGGCCGACCGATCCCGCCGGCTGGCCGCTAGCTGCTCGATCGAGAGGGACCCGACGCGGGGGCGCGCGAGCGGGCTCGCGATCGACGGCTTCGCAAACAGCGATGTTCGAAAATCGACGAATTCGACGGGGCTCCAAATTTGCTCGCCGGCGCGCGAAACAAATCTCGTCCGCATCCCGACCGCTGGCGCGCAAATTTGGCTATCCCCAGTCCTGTGCTGGCAACTCGCGATCCGGCAGCGCCTACAATGGCCATAGGCCACGCGAAACGTGGCTCAAACGCAACCCCCCTGGAGCGCACCGGCCAGCGAACCGCACACGCGAGTGCCGGTGATCGCCTTCGCAAGAAGGCGGCGTGCGCCGCGCAACGGCCTATCGACCGAGGGGTTGGCCTTGGGCTATGAACGCCGATCATCACACACACGGCTATCTCGGCACCCTCTCCACGGGTGAGCATTTCGCGATCCCGCCCCAGGCCCGGCTGCGGCATCTCCACCTCGTCGGGCAGACGGGCACCGGCAAGTCGACGGCGCTCTTGCATCTCATCGCTCAGCACCTCGCCGCCGGAGAGGGCCTGGCCCTACTCGATCCACACGGCGATCTGGCCGTTGCCGCCCTTTCCTTCGTCCCCAAGCACCGGGCGCACGAGCTCGTCTATTTCAATCCGGCTGACCTCGAACGGCCGATCGGTTTCAACGTGCTGGAGCGGGTCCCCCCGGATCAGCGGCCCCTCGTCGCCGACAACATCGTGGCCGCCTTCATCCACTTGTGGGGCGAGGTCTCCGTCGGCGCCAAGTCGCAACAAATCCTCCGCAATTCGCTGCGCGCGCTCATGGACACCTCTTCTGCAACCCTCCTCGCCATCCCGCGCCTGCTCGTCGACGACGCCTACCGCACCTCCGTTCTCGGAAAGGTCAGCGATCCGGTCGTTGCTCGCTACTGGCGCCATGAGTTCGCCGCCTACGACGCCAAGCATCGCAGCGAAGCCACGGCGCCGATCCTCAACAAGCTCGACGCCCTGTTGTCGGCGCCGGCGCTGCGCAACATCGTCGCTCAGCCGAAAAGCACTATCGATATCCGGCGCATGATGGACGAGGGCCGCATTTTCATTGCTAATCTCTCGACGGGAGCTCTCGGCGAAGGCACAGCCCATGTGCTGGGGGCGCTCCTCACGACTAGCATCGCCCGGACAGCGTTGTCGCGCGCCGATATGCCCGAATACCACCGCCGGCCGTTCCACCTTTATGCCGACGAGTTCCAGTCGTTCGCCACCGACAGCTTCGCGCTCATCCTATCGGAGGCCCGCAAGTACGGGCTCACGCTCACTCTCGGCCATCAATATCTTGCGCAGCTGCCCGACAGCCTCCGGCATGCCGTCCTCGGCAACACCGCATCGTTCGTCGCTTTCCGCGTCGGCGTCGAAGACGCCCCGCTGCTCGCCTTGCATCTCGGGATCGACAACCCCGATGCTCTCACCGATCTGCCCAACTTCACGGCTTGGGCACGTACCCTGTTACAAGATGCGCCGAGCGGTGCCCGTCGGATCAAACTCTATGCGCCACCGCGGCCACTCCATGGCAGTGCCACGCGTCTCATGGCCAACAGCCGCATCCGTTTTGGCCGACACCGGCACCAGGTCGAGGATCGCATCGGGCGGTTCCTTCGTTCCGACGATTGACATCATTCGCGACCACCTCTTTGATCGCGCCAGAGGGAGGGGGCACGGTGCGATCGCTGCTTGGCGGACTATTGCTGTTCTTCCTTGCTGCAGCGCCTGTTGGCGCCGGAGACCCTACGTGTGACAAAATATGCAGCTCCGGCGCTTGTCGCCAGTGCCCCCCATCTGACACCACCCCACCCGCGCCAACGAGTTCGCGAGCAATCGATCTACGAAAAGCAACACAGAGCGACCAACGAGAGCCGATACTTCTTATCGAGCCCGTATTAGTCGGTAGAGGCTTCGAGAGAGCCGATCAGGTTGCATCTGAACCTCAGGCAATCGAACCACTGCCCAATCCCCGCTTCTGCCGCTACATCCAGTGCTCGCCGGAATATCTCCGCTTCCATGCTGCCATCGCGCCCTACGTACGGTACACGTTTCTCATCGTTCTCGCTGTTGTTCTCATCGGGGGGATTGCGCTCTACATCGTCGATAAGAGGCAAGAGGACGCTCTGCGGTTTGCCTTCGCTCTGGCCTCAGCTGTTGGTGCGTGGCACATGAGCCAGTTTGTCTATGCCAGCTACGGAGCCCTCGTCGCTCCATATGTCCCTGCTGCTACTCCTCTCGATCTCGTGACTGCGCTGCTAATCCTCGGCTCACTCCTTCTCGTTCTCTTCCACTTCGACCCCGTGCCCTTCATTACGGCGTTGCGCTCTCGGCCACGCCCAATCCACTCGTCATCCTCACAAGCCCCCCCGTCGAAGTCGCAACAAGTTCCTATCAAGCAGACACTGCACGTTGGTGCCGCGTCTGCGCCGTCGCGCGAAAAAACACTTGTAGCTTCCAAACTCCCTCCACCGACGATCCTCAATAGGGCTCCAGCCACAAAGGTCTCTCCGATGCGCCAAGGCCAGGACCACACCGTCTATCTGAAGATCAGGCGGACGCAGAGAACCGGAACGTTCGGCAAGCCCACGTTCGTTCTCGATGTTCGCGCCGAGCTCGCACCCGATGATCGCGATCTCATCACAAGGTATGGGTTAGGCGATACGGTCGTTTACGACAGCAAGGCGCGCCGCGCCCGCAACGAAGAAGTCGCCGGTAATTTGCAGGCGGCCGCGAGTGGCTCGGCCGGACGGGCAACCTGGCAAGCCTTGAAGGGTGTCACGGCAATGGCGCTCGCCGCGATGACACTGCGCGTCACGATCAACAGCCTGCTCAAAGGTCAACAAATCGCCTGCAAAGAGCTCGATGAACTGCTTGCGGCCGAGGCCGCCATCGTTGAAGCGTGCAACAATGTCAAGGCATACCTCACTGCTGCGGTGACCTTCGACGGACGGGAGGACGTACTTGAAATCTAACCATTCCCCCTTCTGGATCGCTGGCTCGGCCTACACGCCATTCTTCAGGCGCTTCACCGACGAGCGTGCAACCGATGTCGCAGAGACCCGGGCGCTCTACGACCGGGTGAGAGCCCGCTTAACGGCTTCCGTCTGGGCCCAGCCTGACATCATCCACCGCGTCAACACCACGATCGCCGAGCAGATCGGAGAGCTCATCAAACTCCCGCCGGCGCCGGTCGCCGAGGCAATTGACCGCTGTCGGCTCGCAATACTCGCCCACGAGACTACCCTCTTCCAGACCGCTCAGGTTGCGGATTGGTCCGCCCTCTCTCTCAAGGAGCAGATCGACCTGCGCCGGTACCTGCGCGCACAGGAGCACTTTCTAGCAAACGATGATCGTGTCTTCGACCTGCTCGCATTGACGCTCATTAATGTCTTCGCCGGCCTCATTCACTCCCTCCCCCGAGTATCTTCAGAGCCCGGTCAATTCACCGTTCCCCTTCACACCCTAATCGACGCCAATGATCTCGTCGACCGGATCATCGGCACATTTGCTAAACCGGCCATCACCGAGCTAGGCCTCTTTGCGGACATCAACGATCAGTTCTACCGCAACGCATGCGCGGCTTCAAAAGTCGTCCCTTACGAGGAACACAAGCGACCTCTCATCACTGCCGCCGACAGCGATTTGCGCGGTCACGACCTGATCCAGACGTATCTGAGCGACACGCCGTTTCTCGACCTCCTCAATGCGCCTATTCCCTTCCACATCCCCGACTACATCCGGTTCGAGCATACTCACATCGTTGCGGGCAGCGGCCATGGCAAGACGCAAACGTTGCAACATCTGGTTGCCGCCGATCTGACAGCCGAACATCCACCGTCGCTCGTCATCGTCGACGGCAAGGGCGACCTCTTGAAGAAAGTCGAGCGTCTGGCTTTGTTCGACCCGATCCGCGGCAAGCTTGCCGATCGTCTGATTGTCATCGACCCCACCGACACCAAAGCGCCCCCGGCCCTCAACCTCTTCGATATCGATCGCCAACGCCTCGCCACCTACGATGAAGGCGCGCGCGAGCAGATCGAGAATGGCACCATCGAGCTTTACGACTACATCTTCGGAGCGCTGCTCGGTGCCGAGCTCACGAAGAAACAGTCGTTGATCTTCCGCTATCTCGCCCGCCTGATGTTGTCGATCCCGAACGCAACCATTCACGATCTCGCTGGCGTGCTGCAGGATGCGGGGCCCTATTGGCACTACGTCGAGGCCCTGCCGAAGGCCACGCGCGCATTCTTTGAGCTCGAGTTCAACGACAAACAGTATGCCGCCACCAAGAAGCAAATCCTCTGGCGCCTTTGGGGCATCCTCGAGCAGCCAAGCTTCGAGCGCATGTTCTCGCAGCCGAAAAACCGCATCGACATGTACGATGCGCTCAACAGCGGCAAGATCGTGCTGGTCAACACCGCCAAGGACTTCCTCAAGGCCGAGCGTTCTTCGCTCTTCGGGCGCACCTTCATCGCCCTCACCTTGCAGGCCGCGCTGGAGCGTGCGCCGATCCCCGAGAGGAACAGGCGACCTGCCTTCCTCTACATAGACGAGGCACACGAGTACTTCGATCAGAACATCGATGAGCTGTTGACCCAGGCGCGCAGCTATAAGCTTGGCCTCATCATGGCTCACCAGCAGCTCGACCAACTCGGCGAACACGGTCTTAAGGGCTCACTCGCCACGAACACCTCGATCAAGTTTGTCGGCGGCATCAGCGACAAGGATGCGCGCGCCATGTCTCCTGACATGCGCACGACCCCCGACTTCATCGCCGCTCAGAACAAAGCTGCCAAACACACCACCTTTGCTACGTATGTGCGCAACCTCACACCCTCAGCGATCTCGCTCACGGTGCCCTTCTTCAGCATCGACAAGCTTCCGATTATGCCCGACAGCGCCTACGCGCAGATGCGTGCCAATAACCGGGCGCGCTACACCGCGGCGGCCCCGCCCTATTCGCACCCGCCGTCACCGCCAGTCAAAGTCGGCGACGCACTCGCGCGCGGCCCCCATCGGCAAACTGTCGCTGGCGTCAAAGAGCGTGTCGTCTTTCCCGACTTCGGTATCACCCTAGACGCCCTGCTCGATACCGGTGCCGACGTATCGATGCTCGAAACGCACGAGCTCGAACTCTTCGACTGCAAGGGCAAAGCTCACGCGCGGTTCACATTGGTGGCCCGCGGCGGCGCCCGCATCACCATCGAGCGGCCGATCACACGTAGGACAACCATTCGGGGTGTCGTTGCCGGCGCCGTCGCCTGCGATCGCCCGGTGGTGCCGATGACAGTCAAGCTCGGTGAGCACGTCGCCATCGATGATTTCGTCTTGATGCCTGCCACCGGCGATCGTCCCGTGTTGCTCGGCCGTACCTTTCTTGGCGGACGCGTCATCATTGACAGCCAACGCACACACACTGCGTCCGACGGCCACGATTGGAGTTCATGATGCGTCTACATGCGCCAACAGGTCGCACGAGAACAACACAGAGCATCGCTGGTCATCTCGCAACATCGCGCTGCATCGCCACCATCACGACCGACGGGTCCGCGGTCGTTTCTCGATGCTATACTTTTCTCCATGACTGCAACTGACGCCCTCACGCCGCACAAACGTCGCTCGCGATTTGTCCCAGCAGCCGAAGCCCCTTCCTTTCTCGTCACGCCCCGCGATGTCGAGATCGTGCGCCAGGTCGCGCGGCACCGCTTTCTAAGTTCGGTGCACATCTCCGACTTGCTCGACGCACCGCACAAGAAGATTTGCGATCGTCTCACGTTCCTCTTTCACGCAAGGTATCTCGATCGTCCGCGCGGTCAGAAGGAGCGCTATCGCGATGGCGGCGGTTCCGAACGCATGGTCTACGCAGTCACAAGTCGCGGAGCTCAACTGCTCCTCGACAACGGCACCCGCATCGATCCGTCTCTTGATTGGGCTCGCAAGAACCGCGAAGCGACGCACCGTTTCATTCAACACACGCTCGCCATCGCCGATATCCGGGTAGGCCTCGTCTCTGCTATCCGCACGCGGCCTGGCTTCGAACTACTTGAACCCGACCAGCTGCTCAAGACCATGCCGTCGGCGACGCAAGCGGCGCATAACCCGTGGACCTGGCGCGCCAACGTCAGCCACAATGGCGTCGCCAGAGAGATCGGTCTCCTCCCTGATTACGCCTTCGGGATCGTGTTCCCCGACGGCAAGCGTCGGTGCTGCCTCGTCGAGTGCGACCGGGGAACCATGCCTATCGATCGCAGCAGTCTTGAGCAAACCAGCATGCTCAAGAAATTCCTTACCTACACCGCCGGCAAGCGTGCGAAGCTGCATCAGCGACAATTCGACTGGAAGGCCTGTCGCGTCCTGGTCGTCACCAACACACCCGAACGCGTGCAAAATCTCCTCACCGCGATCCGTGATCGCATCCACCACGAGGGCCACGAGCTGTTTCTGATCACCGACCGTGCTTCGCTCGCCGATACCGACATCCTCGCCCATCAATGGCACGACGCGCTCGATAGGACACACTCACTCATCGCCTAGCCTGCCCCTCTTTGCAACCAACTGTGCGCGCGCTACGCTCTCGCGCTCACACTGGCGTAGGAGGGAACAATGAGCAATGAGAGAATGCCCCAACGACCTCTGGTGGATTGCGCTCCTTGCAACGCCACCGGAAAGCAGCCCAATGGCACCGCTTGTCCAGTCTGCAAAGGCAAGGGCAAGGTCCCGGCACCCTAGCGCTCTTCACTGCGCCCTTCTCGTTCTCCACACTTGGCCGCTCGGGCGAGCCGGCCGGGTGCCGTCTCAACGTTGGTAGGAATCGGTAGTGGCGTAATCTCCGGCTTGTCGAAGAGCCATAACGCGGTGGCTTGTGACCACCGCTGGAGATCACGCCATGACGACAGATACAGCAATTGAAG
>Ga0247727_10015231_pt1 | contig 12648 bp, 8 predicted proteins | sample WisWelCaveWW1625_FD_202498 | JGI IMG/M metagenome (GOLD analysis project Ga0247727, IMG submission 202498) | Biofilm microbial communities from Wishing Well Cave, Virginia, United States - WW16-25 | ecosystem: Environmental > Aquatic > Deep subsurface > Groundwater > Cave microbial mat | place... | reverse complement strand
TTTACAATCATTTCGCCGTTTTTAATGAAGAAGCTTTAAATGATTGGCGGCGCAACGTGAAAAAAGAGCGCGATAACAATGCCGATCGGCAAACGAAATATCCTGCTCTCGCTTTTTTGGTGGCCGCCGGAAACATTCCGGGCGTGGCGATTCATCCCGTTGTTCATTTATCTTTGCTCGGCATTCCGACTCTCGTGAAAAATGCTTCGAGCGAGCCGTTTTTGCTGCCGGCTATTTTAACGACGCTGGCCAAACACGATCCCGAAGTTGCTTCGCGTCTCACGGCGTTGACATGGCCGCGATCTGCTTCCAGCTTGACTGAAACAGTCATGAAGTTTCGTCCGGCGTTAACGGCTTTTGGCGATGAGGCGACCATATCGCATTTTGCGCAACAGAAAAAATTTGCCGATTTCGGCGATCGCTTCAGTTTGACTTTGGTGAATTCCCGCCGTTCGAAGAGCAGCACCCGGCGTATCGCTTACGATATTTGCCTGTTCGAGCAAATGGGCTGTCTCTCGCCGCAAGCCATTTTTTTGCTGGCGAATGATTGGAGAAAAGTGGAGAGTTTTTGCAAACGGCTTGCCGATTCACTGGCAAAGATGAACGCCACGCTTCCCCTCGGCAAGCGCGCGCCGGCACAACATGCGTTGATTCAGCAATGGCGCGGAGCATTGGCCGCTCGCCAGGCCTGCGGTGAAAAAGTCGTTTTATTGGCCGGCGCCGGAACGGATTGGACGGTTGCCGCCGCAGAACATTTTGATTTGAATGAGCGCGTGGCTTATCGCTTTGCGCGCGTATGGCCGGTTGCTTCAATCGAAGAATTTGCCGCTATCGCGCAGCAATACAAAAATAAAGTGCACGTGGTAATTTGGGACGGTTCTGCGCATGAATTGCAAAAATTTCTTGAGGCACCGGAATTGGATGAGGCGTTCGATAATACTATCGTGACTTTTGTCGGTTTTGCGCAAAGGCCGGGTTGTGGTTGGTTGGATGAAGTCAATCCCGCGTGGCGGCGCCTGATGCGAGGACTACGTTATTAGAGTGAAATCTGTGCCAAAAAAAAGCAAAAAATTTTCGACTCCGCGAACTCAGTTGCTCCGTGTTTTAAAAAAACTTTTTGCATTTAATGCTAAAGATCATGCCTTCGGAAACTGCCGACAATTTTTTCCGTTATCTTTGCCAAACTTCTCCGGAACCGCCTGGTTTGGAGATCGAGCGCGCTGAAGGAATTTATCTTTTCACGACCGACGGCAAACGTTACATCGATTTTATTTCGGGCCTCGGCGTCGCCAATATCGGCCATCGGCATCCGAAAGTTTTGGCGGCGATTCGCCGGCAACTCGAGCGGCATTTGCACGTGATGGTTTATGGCGAATACATCCAAGAGCCGCAAACTGAATATGCGCGCCGCCTCGCGGAACTGGCGCCGGTTGCAGACGGTGTCGTCTTTTTTTGCAACAGCGGCGCGGAAGCGATCGAAGGCGCGTTGAAAACCGCGCGCAAATTCACCGGCCGAAAAAAATATATCGCGTTTGAAGGCGGCTATCACGGCGACAGTTACGGCGCGCTGTCGGCAATGTCGAGCGAAATTTATCGCGCGCCGTTTGTGCCGCTGCTGCCGGAGTTTGAATTTCTGCCTTTCAACGACCTCGCTGCGCTGCCGTGTATCGACGAGAAAATAGCAGCAGTCCTCGTCGAGCCAATACAAGGCGAAGGCGGCGTACAAATTCCTGCACCGGAATTTTTGCCGGCTTTGCAAAGGCGTTGCAATGAGGCTGGCGTGTTATTAATTTATGACGAAGTCATGACCGGTTTCGGTCGCACCGGCAAGCTTTTCGCGAGCGAGCATTGGGCTCGATCAAAACCGGATATTTTTTGTTTGGCCAAAGCGCTCGGCGGCGGCCTGCCGCTTGGCGCATTCATTGGCCGGCGCGAGATCATGAAAACGCTTTCCGAAAATCCGCCGCTGGCGCACGTAACCACCTTCGGCGGCCATCCATTGAGCTGCGCCGCCGGTTTGGCCGCGCTGGAAGTTCTGCTGCAGGAAAATCTCGTCGCGCGCAGCGCCGAGCTGGGAAAATTTTTTTTGCGTGAGCTTGAATCGCTGGCTCAAAGGATGCCGATCATTCGCGACGTGCGCGGCCTCGGCTGTTTCTTCGCCATCGAATTTCAAACACCGGAAGCAACGCAAAGCTTTGTCCAGCGTTGCCGTGAACAGGGCCTCATCATCGGCTGGACGCTGCACCACAGCGCCATCATTCGCGCCGCACCGCCGCTCAGCATGACAGATGAGCAAGCTTATTACACCTGGCAAATTATAAAAAACACAATTTAAAAAATCCGTGTAATCCGCGAAATCCATTGTGGCACAAAAAAAGTGCTCAGTGGTTGATAATCGGAGAAATCATTATGTCAACTTTTGCCGTTCTCGTCCGCCGCATCGAAGTGTTCCCGCATCCCAATGCCGATCTCCTCGAATTGGCAAAAGTGGATGACTATCGCTGCGTCGTCAAAAAAGGTGAATTCAAAACCGGCGATCTCGTCGCTTATATTCCCGAAGCCTCGATTGTGCCGGAAACGTTATTAGCAGAAATGGGCTTGACCGGAAGGCTCGCCGGGCCGGAAAAAAACCGCCTCAAAGCCGTAAAGTTGCGCGGCGAGCTTTCGCAGGGTTTGGTCTATCCGGCGCGGCCGCACTGGAAAGAAGGCGACGACGTCACTGCCGAGCTTGGCATCGTCAAATGGATTCCGCCGATTCCGGTGCATTTAGCCGGAGAGTTAGCGCCGGCGCCGGAGGGCTGGCATGGATATACTGAAATCGAAAATATCAAGCGTTATCCGGATGTGCTCAAACCGGGCGAGGAAGTGATCGTCACCGAAAAGGTGCACGGCACTTGCACGCTGCTCGGATTGCTCGACGGCGCGCGCGCCATGTCGTCGAAAGGTTATGGCGGCGGCGGCAAAATCATCAAAGAAGATGAAAAAAATTTGTACTGGCGCATGGCCCGCAAATATAATTTATTTGAAAAAGTGGAAGGACTCGGCAACCTCATGCTCTTCGGCGAAACCTTCGGCGCCGGCGTGCAGGATTTGGGCTACGGCGCTCAAAAAGGCGAGCCGATTTATTTTGCCTTCGACATGTCCATCAACGGCCGCTATTTGGATTTCGACGAGTTCATGAAAATCTGCAGCGAACGCGATATTCCAACCGCGCCGGTGCTGTATCGCGGCCCGTTCGGTCCGGAAGCTTTGGCGCCGACCAGTGGGAAAGAAACCATCAGCGGCAAGGCCGTGCACATGCGCGAAGGCATCGTCATGCGTCCCATCAAAGAACGCTACGAGCACGACATTGGACGCGTGATTCTGAAAAGTGTGAATGAGGCTTATTTGTTGCGCGGCGGGGAAGCGACGGAATTTGAGTGAGCTACAAACAAAATTGAAAATTGCTCATTGAAAATTGCCGTCAAACATTGAAAATCTCGTCGAGCGGAAATCTCCAGCCCCGGAAAAAGCGGCGAGGTGAGCACATCTGTTTTTCCCAGGCGTGCAACCGAAACGAGCTTGCCTTCCTGCAAGCGCAGAATTTCAACGGTGGTGTCTTTTTCTTTGGCCATCCAATACTCGGGAACGCCAAATTTGGCGTACATTTTACGTTTCACTGTACGATCGCGTTTTTCAGTGCCCGGCGAAAGAATTTCAATGACCAAGTCCGGAGCGCCTTTGATTTGCGTAGGCTTGATAATATCCAAGCGTTCATTGCTAAGTGAAAATTACTTTTTCCGAAGCTGGAATATTGGTGATGGCCATGGCAATACTTGAGCTTTTTTAATGACGTCTTCTTTAATCACAAAAGGTGATCAAAAATTAAAAATCTCGTCGAGCGGAATTTCCAGCCCCGGAAACAGCGGTGAAATGAGCACATCGGATTTTTTCAAACGCGCGACGGGAACGAGCTGGCCTCCGTGCAAACGAAAAATTTCAACGGTGGCAGTTTTTTCCTTCGCCATCCAATATTCTTGCACGCCGAATTTAGCGTACATTTTAAGCTTCACTGTACGATCACGCTTCTCGGTACTCGGCGAAAGCACTTCGATAATTAAATCAGGCGCGCCTCTGATTTGGGTCGGTTTGATGATATCGCGACGTTCTTTGCTAATGAAAAGTACGTCTGGCTGTGCTATATTAGTGTTTGAAAAAAAGACTTCCAGCGGCGCTTGAAAAACTTCACCGATAGGATGACTTCTAAGATAAATGAACAACATGCCAAAAAAATTGCCCGAGATACGTTGATGATTGGAAGTCGGAGAGGTAGACATATAGAGTTCCCCGTCAATGATTTCGTAACGTTTGCCGTCGTCCGGAAGCTGGCGATAATCATCGTAGGTGAATTGTAATTTCTCTGATTGTTGTATAAGCGCAATACCCATGATACACCTCAAATAGTTGTAAACTTGTCAAAAACTAATTATAAATAACGAAAATAGCAAGACGAATTTTATTCATGCGTATCACCGAAATTTTTTATTCAATTCAAGGCGAATCGAGCTTCATCGGCCTGCCGTGTGTTTTCATTCGCACCACCGGCTGCAATCTGCGCTGCGTTTGGTGCGACACGGCTTATTCTTTTTACGGCGGTGAAGAAATCAGTCTGAATGATATTCTGAAAAAAGTCGCGAGTTACAATTGCAAACTCGTCGAGATCACCGGCGGCGAGCCGATGCTGCAAAAAGAAATTTATGAATTGTGCGAACGTCTGCTCGCCGCCAATTATACCGTGCTCATGGAAACCGGCGGCAGTCTCGATCTTTCCAAACTCGATCGGCGCGTCATCAAGGTAGTGGATATTAAATGCCCCGGCAGCGGCGAAGCCGAACGCAATTTCTGGCCGAATCTCGAAATCCTGCAGCCGCACGATCAAATCAAATTCGTCATCAAAGACCGCGCCGATTATGAATGGACGCTGGGAATCATTCGACAGCATCGTCTCGACCGGCGTTTTCATCTGCTCTTCTCTCCCGTTTTCGGCGAAATGGACTTGCGCGCCTTGGCTGAATGGATGCTGGCGGATCGCGTGAAAGCTCGCTTGCAAATCCAACTGCACAAATTCATCTGGTCGCCCGAAACGCGCGGCGTGTAACGTAGCGCAGACTTCCAGTCTGCAAAAATTTAGGACTATGTCAAATCGTCCGGCATTCTTCATCGCCATCGCATTTTGTGTTGGCATTCTGTTGGAACACAAGTTTCATCTGCCGGGAATGCTTTTGGCGGTGAGCTGTTTTCTTTTCATAATTGCGGCGTTCTTTTTATATCGGCGCTCGGCGAAGACCGCTGCGCCGGCCAACGTTGTAAACATTCTTCTGCTCGCCGCTTGTTTATTCGCCGGCGCGTTGCGCGCACATTTCGCCCAAAGTCCGGCGCCGAACGACCTCGGTATTTTTGCCGAATCTTCTTCCGAAGTCGTGCTCTTTGGCATAGTCAATGATGTTCCCGAGCGTCGCAGCGAGCGCTGGCGATTTCCATTTGAGGTGCAACGCGTGAAAATTGGCGATGAATGGAGCAACACCGGCGGCGTGGTCATCGCTGTCAGCGACAGCCTCGGCACAGTTGAAATTGGCGAACGACTTTTGTTGCGCGGCTATCTGCGCCTTGCCGATGCAAGTCGCAACCCCGGCACGTTCGATTATCGCGCTTATTTGCAAGCACAAAACATTTCAGCGATATTTTATTGTAAAAACCAATTTCCCCTTTGGCGAGAGAAATCGAACGAAGCTTTTTCGTGGCGTCACACCGTTGCCAAAAGCAAAACCTGGATCGATATGCAGCTCAATCGATTTTCGCACGGCCAACCTCTGGCATTGCTGCGCGGTTTGCTCATCGGCGAGCGCGACGAAATCTCAAAAGAAATTCTCGCCGCGTTCCAGCGCACCGGTTTGGTTCACATTCTCGCGGTGTCGGGATCGAACGTCGGTTTCATCGCCCTCATTATCGTTATAACCTTCTCGTTGTTGCGCGTGCCGCGGCGATGGCATCCCTTTTTTCTGTTGAGCGGCATCGGCTTTTATATGCTGTTGACCGGCGCCCAACCGCCGGTGGTGCGCGCTTCCATCATGGCCGCCGTTATCATTATCGGCAACAGTTTCGAGCGCGACGTTGATATTTATAATAGCCTCGGCGTCGCCGCATTGATCATCTTGCTCTGGCAGCCGCTGCAGCTTTTGCAGCTCGGTTTTCAGTTGACGTTCATTGCCGTGCTTGGCATCGCCTATCTTTATCAGCCCATCGCGCTGCTATTCAGGCGGTTGATTAAATTTCGCTGGCAGCCCGTTCGCTGGACGCTCTCGCTGCTGGCCGTTTCTTTCGCCGCGCAATTCGCGACCTTGCCTTTTTCATTGCATGCTTTTGGCCGATTGCCGGTAACTGCGATTTTTGGAAATTTGATCGTTATTCCCATTTCCTTTATTATCGTGGCAACCACTGCCGCCGCCTGTGTGTTTTCTTTTTTGGAATTTGCCTTGCAAGCTTTTGGCAGCGTCGCCGACTGGTTTTCTAATTGCATGATTGTATTCACAAGCTGGCTCTCACAAATTCCGTTCGCTTATATGGACGGCGTTTACGTTTCACCGTGGCTTTTACTCTTTTATGTCATGGCGATTGCAACGATGGTGGAGTGGCGTTCGCCTTTGGCAAGACGCTGGCTGCTCATGTCCGGCTTGATCGTTCTCAACATCTTTGTCTGGCAGGGCGCCTCGGCCGCCGGTCCGAAATTGCGCGTGACATTTTTTGATATCGGACAGGGCGATGCCGCGCTATTGGAATTTCCTGCGGGGAGAATGCTGATTGATGCCGGTCCGCTTCAGGAAAATTACGACGCCGGTGATCGCGTGCTGGTGCCATTTCTGCGCAGTCATGGCATTCGAGAACTGGAGGCCGTGGTGATCTCGCATCCGCACGCCGATCATCTTGGCGGCCTGCCAACCTTGTTGCGCGAAATCAAAATCAAAAAAGTTTTTATCTGCGGCGTCGAAATCAATTCTTTTCTTGAACAGCGTTGCGAAAAACTCGCCGATAGCTTGCGAGTGCCGATCTTGCCGTTGCGCGCCGGTGAACGGCTGCCGGATTTTGCCCCGGCGCAAGTACAGGTGCTGCATCCACAGCGCGATGAGTCAGGATTTGAAAATCTTAATGATGCTTCCGTGGTCATCAAAGTTATTTTTGGACAACACGCCTTTTTATTTCCTGGCGATGCTGAGTTTGAAAGCGAAAATCACTTGCTGCAAGCGGCTTCGGTGTTGGACAGCGACGTTCTCAAAGTCGGCCATCATGGCAGCAGAACCTCGAGTCTGCTTTCATTTATTCAAGCCGTCAGCCCGCAGTGGGCCGTGACTTCGGTCGGGCGATGGAATAATTTCGGGCATCCCGATCCGCAAGTGATGGCGCGTTATGACTCGCTCGGCATTCGACTTCTGCGCACTGATCGTGACGGCGCGGTGATTTTTGAAACCGATGGCAAAACCTTGAAGCGCATTCGTTAGGAACTAAGCGCCAAAAACGCAGAAAAAAATTCTGAAAGTTTCTTGTTAATTTAATGCTTTATTCAACATGGAGAACCGGAGAAAAACGAGCAAACACGGAGATCATGATTAAATTTTTTTATTCCGTGTTTCTCAGTTTGCTCTGTGACTCCGTGTTAGAAAACAGATTTTGTAATTCAAGGCCGTCCGAAGGGCTTCAGCTCGTCCGGCTTGTGTTATGCAAAACTATCGTTGCTATTTATTGTAGCAGGTCACTATAATTCGACGACATTATGAAAATCCTCCTCTTCGACATTGACGGCACGCTAATCCATTCCGGCGGCTCCGGCAAGCATGCGATGGAAGTTGCCTTTGCAGAAATCTACGGCATCGCCAACGGCCTCGAAGATGTTTTATTGGCCGGGCAAACCGATCCGAAAATTTTGCTCGACGCATTTCAAAAATATGATCTCGAATGGCAAGACGATCAAGTGGAGCAATTCAAAAAGCGCTATTTCATTCATCTTGCCGAAGACATGCAGAAGCCGCGTCCGAAGCGGCGCCTCATGCCCGGCTTTCCGCATTTGTTGGAAGAACTGCAAAATATGCCGGGAGCGCACCTCGGCCTGCTCACCGGCAACTGGATACGCAGCGCCGAAATCAAGCTTGAATATTTCGATCTTTGGAAGTATTTTGAATTTGGCGCGTTCGGCGACGATGAAACCGATCGCAACAAGCTCGTGCCACACGCGCTACGCCGGGCTGAAGAAAAATTCGGCATTCGCCCGCAGCGCGACCGTGTGTATGTGATCGGCGACACGCCGCGCGACATTCACTGCGCTCGCCCGCATGGGGCAATTGCGGTCGCCGTTGCAACGGGAGAATATACCCTTGATGAGCTGCGTCTCGAACAACCGGATTTTCTATTTACCGATTTTGATGAAATGGAAAAAGTTTTAGAAATCTTTCGATGAATTGAGGTGAGTTATGCGAGAATTTAATGTCGAAGGCCCGTGCGATCCCGAGCGGCACTTTACCGTGATGCGTTCAGCGTTGGTGCGCAAAGGCCTCGAAAAAATCGAAAAGGGCAAATACTTCACCATCTTTGCGCCGCGGCAGGCCGGCAAGACAACGTATTTTCAGTTGATGATTCGCCAATTGCAGACGAGCTCATATTTGCCAATCTGGATTAGTTTGGAAAATTTGGCAAATACCACTCCTGAAATGTTTTACGCCACGCTGGACCATGATTTGAAAATCGAACTGTCCCTATTAGCTTTAAGTCCGCAGACGACAATAGATAGCTATTTGAGCTTGATACAATTTTTTGAGGAACTCAAACAACGGGGGAAAACGATCGTTTTAATTATCGATGAATTTGACGGCACGCCCTCGGTGGTGCTCAGCGATCTCATGCACACGTTCAGGAAGATGTATCACAAAAAGGAGGCGCACAGCTTGCACTCATTGATTCTGGTTGGGGTGCGCAATATCTCCGGCGCCGTCCTTGATAAAGCCTCTCCCTTTAATATTGCCGACGAAATCGAAGTGCCATATTTTACGAAGGCGGAAGTTGAGGAACTAATCGGCCAATACGAACACGAAAGCAAGCAATCATTTCAGAAAAAAGTCATTGGCAGGATTTACGAAAACACCTTCGGCCAGCCCGGTTTGGTCAATGCTTTGTGCCGCGAGCTGGTTCAGAGATTTTGCACGGACCGCGCTAAACCCGTTGATATAACCGGCTTTCGCAACGTACTGGATTATTTCTTAACCGAACGGGTTGATCGAAATATTTCCAATATCGTCAGCAAAGCCATGGAGCAAAAAGAGCTGATACTCAAAGTGCTTTTTGGCAATACGGAGATTCCATTTCAGATTTATGATGAGCGCATCAAGTTTCTTTACAGTCATGGTGTGATTGCCAAAGACGACGCCGGCGCCGTTGACGTTCCAATCCCGCTCTACAAAAATGCGCTGATCAATGCCTTTCGGCCGCTGATCAATGGCGAAGCCGTGCATTACACCACTCCCGGCGAAAGATTCGAGGAATTTTGTAAAAATGGCGGGCTGGATATCGACAAAATTATTCGGCATTATATTGCCTATGTGCAACGCCGCGGCTTTCGCGCTTTTGATATGGAAAATCTTAAAGAGTCGGCCTGTCATTATTCCTTTGACGCTTACATTAATTTTTTTATCGAACGGCTCGGCGGCAAAACGTTTATGGAAATACCCAGTGGACGAGGACGGCTTGATACATTAATCGTCTATCAAAATAAAACCTACATCATCGAAATCAAACGTTGGTCGGATGTGTTTTATTTTCAAAAGGGCAAACGCCAGTTGGCGGCTTATGCCAAAAGCGAAGGACTGGTCGAAGGCTATTACGTCGTTTTTAGCAGCCGGCATCAAGAAAGCGACGCGTTATTTGAGCAGGAAGAGTTTAACGGCGTCAAAATTTATACCTACGTCATACGCACGAATTTTGAGCGGCCAAGCCCGCTTTCGTCATGATCGCTGCCATAAAAAAATATCGTTTTCTTATCAGCATCCTGCTCGTGCTCGTCGCCGCCATTGTGCTTTATCAGCAGAAAACACGTGGCAATCAATCAGCCGATTGGTTGTCAATAGCCCAAAAACTTGCCGAGGATAAAATGAATCCCGCTTCAGAATATATTTCCCGCCGGTTGCAGGAAGGTCATAAACCGAACCGTTTGATTAACGAAAAGAGTCCGTATCTTCTGCAACACGCATTCAACCCGGTTGATTGGCACCCGTGGGGCAACGAAGCTTTTGAGAAAGCGCGGCAAGAGAATAAGCCGATTTTTCTTTCCATTGGTTATTCCACCTGCCACTGGTGCCACGTGATGGAACGCGAGTCGTTTGAGAATTCCGACATCGCCAAAATCATGAATGAATATTTTATTTGCATCAAAGTGGATCGCGAAGAAAGGCCCGATGTGGATAAAGTGTACATGACGGCGGTGCAGGCGATGACCGGCAGCGGCGGCTGGCCGATGTCGGTTTGGCTCACGCCGAATTTGCAGCCGTTTTTTGCCGGCACGTATTTTCCGCCGGATTCGCGTTACGGCCGCTCCGGTTTTCCGGATCTGCTCAAGCGTTTGCATACAGCCTGGATGGAGCAGCGCGAGCAAGTTTTAAAATCCGGTGAAGAAATTATAGCAACTTTGCAGGAACATACGGCGATTTCTGCGGCGCCGGATTCAACGCTGCTGTTCGCGCCGATTTTGCGCGCGGCGTATTCGCAATTTTACAGCAGCTACGATGAAAGGCTGGGAGGATTCGGGAATGCGCCGAAATTTCCGCGTCCCGTCGTATTCAATTTTCTGCTGCGTTATCGTGCGCGGACTAATGAAAAAGGCGCGTTGGAAATGACGCTTGCCACGTTAAAAACAATGTGGGCCGGCGGCATGAACGATCATCTCGGCGGCGGCTTTCATCGCTATGCGGTCGATGCGTATTGGCGCGTGCCGCATTTTGAGAAGATGCTTTATGATCAGGCGCAACTTGTGTGGTCGTATCTTGAAGCTTATCAAATTACCAAAGAAGAATTTTTTGCGAATGCCGCGCGCGAAATTCTCGACTATGTTTTGCGAGACATGACGCATCCGGAAGGCGGATTTTATTCGGCGGAAGATGCCGACAGCGCGCCCGATCCGTCGCATCCCGATGAAAAAGAAGAAGGCGCATTTTATCTTTGGCGCCAACAGGAAATCAGTGATCTGCTTGGCAATGAGAAGGCAGAGATTTTTAATTATTGTTACGGCGTGAGCGATTCCGGCAACACCATTAGCGACCCGCAGGGAGAATTTCATGATAAAAATGTTTTGTACGCAGCTTACACGCTTCCTGAGGCGGCGCGCCGTTTCAAGCGTGCGGAGTCCGAGATCAAAGCCATTTTGGATGAAAGCAAACAAAAGCTCCTTGAAATAAGAAAGACGCGTCCACATCCGCATCTCGATGACAAAATCATCACGGCCTGGAACGGCTTGATGATTTCGGCTTTTGCCCGCGCTCATCAGGTTCTTGATGAGCCAAAATATTTGCAAGCGGCGGAACGTGCCGCTGATTTTGTCTTGAGCAAGCTTTATAATGCTCAAACCAAAATACTCATGCGGCGCTATCGCGACGGCGAGGCGAAATTTTCGGCGCATCTCGACGATTACGCTTTTCTCACGCTTGGCTTGATTGATCTCTACGAAGCCTCTTTCAACCTCAAATGGCTTGAATCTGCCATCGCATTAACGGAAACGCAGAATCGTCTTTTCTGGGATAAAATTAGTGGCGGCTTTTATGATACGGCCGGCGCAGACGAAACGATTTTGCTACGCACCAAAGAAGATTACGATGGCGCCGAGCCTGCGGCCAATTCCATCGCCGTGTTGAATCTCCTGCGACTCAGCCCAATGCTCGATAAAAAAGAATGGTGGGAAATGGCGGAAAAAACATTGCGGCTTTTCGGAAGTCGTTTACAAAGTATTCCGCACGCCATGCCGCAAATGCTCGTTGCCGTTGAGTTCAGCCTCGACAAGCCGAAGCAAATCATCATTGCCGGCAAACGTGAAGCGCCGGACACTCGCGCCATGCTGCGCGCCGTGCATGAGGGCTTCATTCCCAACAAAATTTTGCTGCTCGCCGATGGCGACGAAGGGCAAAATTATCTCGGAAAATATTTGCCGTTTATTAAATCGATGACGATGATAGATGGCAAAGCGACCGCCTACGTTTGCGAGAATTACGTCTGCCAATTGCCGACGACGGCGATTGGGGTGATGGTAAAATTGTTGGAAGCGAAGCCAGGCAATGCGTTATGAAATATTACATGACTTTCGGCCATTGATAAAATAGTTTGCATTTAGATGATAATTTAATTATCTTGCCCTTAACCCAACGGATTCTCATCACTGGTGAAGGGCAGAGTATGAGCAAAGATCAAACGCAAGTTATTGCAAGTTATTTAAAACGCATCAAAGGGTCCGGCTTGCCGATTCAAGAGTTCTTTGAAAAATATGCTGTCCCATTTGGTGTGGCGCAGTATTACCGTTATAAAAAACGTTTCGAGCGCGACGGGTTGCAAGGCTTGCACGATGGCCGCGCGCAAGGAAACCATCGT
>Ga0247727_10015230_pt1 | contig 12648 bp, 10 predicted proteins | sample WisWelCaveWW1625_FD_202498 | JGI IMG/M metagenome (GOLD analysis project Ga0247727, IMG submission 202498) | Biofilm microbial communities from Wishing Well Cave, Virginia, United States - WW16-25 | ecosystem: Environmental > Aquatic > Deep subsurface > Groundwater > Cave microbial mat | place... | reverse complement strand
CGGGCGATCCGTATCCGTTCGAGGGGAAACAAAATCCCTATCAAGAGTATTTGAAGAAGTGGACGAATCTCGACACGACGAAAACCACATCGCTGAGTGACGAAAGCTTTTTTGCCGGCACCACTTCGATTCAAGCCGTTGACAAAGAGGGCTGGCTGGTTTCGGTGACGCCGAGTGGCGGCTGGGTGCCGGCTTGCGTCGCGGGCAACACCGGCATCGGCATGAGTCAGCGCATGCAGAGTTTTGTGTTGGATGAGCGCGAAAATCCATTCAACGTCGTCGCCCCAGGCAAGCGGCCGCGCGCGACGCTGACGCCGAGTCTTGCCATCAAAGACGGCAAACCGATGCTGGCCTTCTCCGTGCAGGGCGGCGACTCGCAGGATCAAAACCTCTTGCAGTTCTTTTTGAATATGGTCGAGTTCGGCATGAACGTGCAGGAAGCTTGCGAAGCGCCGAATATTACGAGTTATCAAATGCACAATTCGTTCAACAAACACGACACCAAACCGGGCCGGCTGACATTGAATGAGGACGTGCCGCCGTGGGTGCGCAGCGAACTCACCAAAATGGGCTACAAATTGGATTACGGCAAACGCACCTCCGGCCCGATTACCGCGATTTATTTGGATTGGCAACACGGCACCTTCTGGGGCGGCGCGAGCAATTATGGGGACGATTACGGGATTGCGTGGTGAAGAGGTAAAAAGAGAAAGGGATAAAAAGAGAAATGGTATTATTGGAAAAATAATTCGTTTGAAAGCGGTATCGATTGCGATGCTCGACCATGATATCAACCGTCCTTTGCGTTGGCTCTTTCTCGACCTCAATTCCTATTTCGCCTCCATCGAGCAAGAGCTGCGCCCCGAATTGCGGAACAAGCCGATCGGCGTGGTGCCGGTGATGACGAAGGCCACCTGCTGCATTGCCGTGAGTTACGAGGCCAAAGCGTTCGGCGTCAAAACCGGCACGATGGTAGGCGACGCCAAAAAGCTTTGCCCGGCGATGCAATTTATCGAAGCGCGACATCAGCTTTATGTGGAATATCATCACGCCATCGTGCAAGCGGTCGAGTCGTGCCTGCCGGTTGCGGTCGTTATGTCGATCGATGAAATGGCGTGCCGGTTAATGGGAAGCGAGCAGAAAATCGATAAAGCCACGCGCATTGCGAAAAATATGAAACAGGCCATTCGCGATAAAGTCGGGAAGACGCTGCGCTGTTCCATCGGCCTCGCGCCGAATCGTTTTTTGGCAAAAGTCGCGAGCGATTTGCAAAAGCCCGACGGTCTGGTGGCGATTCAAGATTCGGATTTGCCGCAGATTTTATATTCGCTCAAATTGGAAGATTTTCCCGGCGTCGGCCCGCGGATGCACAAGCGTTTGCTGCTGCACGGCATTCAAACCGTCGAGCAGCTTTGCGCGTTGCCGAAAGCGCATCTGCGAAAAGTTTGGGAGGGCATTGTCGGTGAAAGATTCTGGCATTGGCTGCGCGGCGATGATATTGTCGAAGCGCCCACGCAAAAGGGAACCGTCGGTCACTCGCATATTTTGCCGCCGGATTTGCGCACTGAAGAGGCGGCGTTCGCCGTTGCGCAAAAACTCGTGCAAAAAGCCGCGATGCGTTTGCGCAAAATGCGCTACTACGCCGGCGGCTTGCAACTCTGGCTGCGTTTCGTGGGCGAGCCGAGCTGGGCGACGAAAACCACGATGGTCGAATGCCAGGACACGTTGACGATGCTCGAAGCGCTGCAAGTTTTGTGGCAACAAAAGCCTTCCGGCAAACCGCTCGGCGTTGGCGCAACTTTGTTCGATCTCGTGCCGGCGCATTTGCACAATCTCTCGTTGTTTGAAGATCCCAAACGCGACAAACTCATGCAAGCGATGGACGCCATCAACCTGAAATTCGGCACGGACAAAGTTTATTTCGGCGGCATTCACGGCATTAAACAAGCCGCGCCGACGCGCATTGCGTTTACGAGTATACCGGACCTTTTTTAAAAACAAAAGCGCACGCAAAGACGCCGAGACGCAGAGATACGCAAAGTTTTTAATAAATCAGGCCACTAAATGGCAAAACAATTTAGGGCAAAACTATTGAAAGCATTTAGTCGATCATGATGGCTTAATTTTTTCTTTGCGTTTTTGCGGCTTTGCGTGAAAAGCTTCTAGTTCAAATTCTCCTCAAACAATTTCAAAATCCTTTTATACTCATCCGTCCACGAGCTGGGCTCGCGGAAGCCGTGATCTTCCATCGGGTACATCGCCACTTCCCAATTATCTTTTCCCAGCTCGATCAAGCGCTGCGTCAAGCGCACCGTGTCTTGAAAATGAACGTTGACGTCAACCATGCCGTGGCAGATGAGCAGCGCGCCTTTCAAATTCTCGGCAAAATAAATCGGCGAGCTGCGACGATACGAGAGCGTGTCGGCAGGAGGGATGTTGAGAATGTTGGAAGTGTACGGATGATTGTAATGCGCCCAATCCGTAACGGGCCGCAGTGAAGCTCCAGCGGCGAAAACATCGGGCGTCGTGAACATCGCCATCAGCGTGATGAAACCGCCGTAACTGCCGCCGTAAACGCCGAGGCGTTTGGAATCAACGCCGCATTTTTCCGCGAGAAATTTCGCGCCGTCGCCAACGTCTTCCAAATCTTTGCCGCCCATGTGACGATAGATCGCGGTGCGCCAATCCCGTCCGTAACCGGCGCTGGCGCGATAATCCGGATCGAGCACGGTGTAGCCGCGATCCACGAGCAAGTTGTGAAACATGTATTCGCGAAAATAACTCGACCACCATTTGTGCGCGTTTTGCAAATAACCCGCGCCATGCACGAAAACGACGCCCGCGCCATTTGGTTTTTCGGGACGATACAATCGCGCATAAACTTGCGCCCCATCGCGCGCCGAGTATGTGATCAACTCCGGCACGCGCCACGGATAGCTTTTGAACTCTTCGGTTGTTGAAAAAGTAATGCGCTGCGGCTTTGTGCCGGGTTTATTTTCCTGCAAATAAATTTCCCACGGCGCATTGAAAGACGAATAACGAATCGCCAGCATCGTTTCATCCGGCGATAACGAAACGTCGTTGCCGCCTTCCAGCGAAGTCAGTTTGGTGCGTGGCCCGCCTTCAATCGGCATCGTATAAAAATGCTTCTCGCCCGGATGCGCTTCGTTGCTGGTGAAATACCATTTCTTTTTATCGCGCGAGATGAATGGTCCGCTAATTTCAAACTTCCCGCTGGTCAGCGCGCGCTTTTGTCGCGTGGTAATATCGACGGTGTATAAATGAGAGTAGCCGCTCGCTTCCGAACAGAACCACACGCGCAGATTGTCGGGCATCCAACCTACCGCGCTGGCGCCGCCGAAGAATCCGATGCCCGGCCCGCCAATCCACGCCTCGTCATGTTGGCGATCCAAACTCGTCAATTTGCCGGCGGGCAAATCCAGCTTCGCAATCCAACGATCTTTATTATCCTGCGCGCCCACGACGACGAATGCGTTTTTGCCGTCGTCGCTCCAAAACGGCCCGTTCCAGATCACCGCGCGTGTTTGAGGCTTTTGGTTCTCTTTGGCTGATTTGGTGGCAGTATCCTTTTTTGTGGGGATTGTCGCAAACGCCGGACTCTCCATGATGCCCGGCAAACTGTCGGGCTTCACATACAGTACGGTATCGCGGGCCATGTCCCAATAGCCGAATTCAAACGCCGTCTGCGGCTCGCCGACTTTAATGCGCGTGTTGAGATCCTCGGTGAAAGCGGCTTCCGTAATATAATTCGGCACGATCGCCGTACGCGTATCTTTCGCGCGCTGCGAGAGAATGAACGTCACGAATTTTTCATCAGGCGAAAGCTGAATCCGCTGAATATCTTTTTCGCCGAGATAAATTTTCTTCGGACGCTTCGGTTCCTGTTGCTCGCGGGCCTTTTTCGTTTTATCCGCTTTTTCTTTTCTATCTTTTAAAACGGCGATCAACCGCAACTCTTCCTGCACAAGATATTTTTGCTGCTCGGTGTTCGGCTTGTTCTCTTTCGGCGCTTGGCCTTTGCGAAAATCCGTGCGCTGCGTGACCGCGCCGCTCGGCATCTCCCACGCAAAAAGATTGTTGTCGCGCACGAACAAGACCTGTTTTTTCGAAAAAGAAAAACGCGCCTGGCTCTCGGCATCGACGGTGTTGGTGATTGGCGTGGCACGTTCGGTTTTAATATCGAGCAGAAAAATATCGCCCTCGCGCTCGAAAGCTTTTTTGCCGTAATCGCGCGTGTATTGGCCGAAGCGATTTGGGAGTTGCTGCCGTGTTGCCACGGGCACTTTTGTCGCCCGCCCGCCGCGTGATGAAACTTGATACAGTGAATCGGCGTCGGCATTCGCCGGATTCCACATGAAATAAACCGTCTTGCCGTCTTCCGACCAATACGGCTCGCCCGGTTGATTGCCGATCCATTTCGGGTCGCGCATGATCGAGCTTACCGTGAGTTCCGGTTTCGCGGGCGGGCGATCCTGCGCCATTGACAGATAGCCCAGAATCGCAATGAACAAAAGATGGATGCAGCGATTTGTTCTTTTCATTCGACCTTCCTCGGTGATTGGTTTTAAAAAATAGACGGCGATTACTCTTGACTCGTTGTAGCATCCAGCACCTAGCAGCTAATTTATTTTCTTGCTTTTTCCATTTCAAATGATAAATTTGGAATAGGAAAGAGAGTTGGCGCCGATGAACTTCGAGATAATCGGGAAAATTGAGTCATTAGATTAAGTTATGATGACGAAACGTAAGATACAAGAAACTCGTTTTGCAATATGTATTAATGATTCTGAGCCGAATTTGGAGTTACGCAAAATGTACAAATTTTTTTTGAACTTCCTTGCGCCAATCGGCGTTAAAAGGATTGCCGGCTTGCCGCCGCTTACACGCGTCTTTCAAACCTTATCGTCCTCGGAGGATAACATGCCATCGTTCAATCGCTACTGTTGGCAGCGTTTCGTTGCCAGAGTTGGAACGTTGTTTCTCGTTGCCGGACTGGCCACTTGCGCCGATGGAAAGCTTACCACCGACCGCGCTTACCGCGAGTTGAAGCCTAAAGAACAATTGCCGGAGCGGGAGCTGCGAGAGTTGCCGGAAAATTTGTTGGTTAAAATTGAGAATGTGGCGGATGCCGGCAAAAGCTACCGGAATTATGTCGTGTTTTATGTGAACGGACGCGAAGTCGCGCCGGTTGAAAAGCTAACCAACATGTCGTCGACTTACACGTATCCGTTGCGACTGCAGCACGGCGTCTATGAGATTAAAGCCGAGTATCACAGCGTCGGCTACTGGCGTGAACAAACGTTCGACATTAAAACCGATGAGCCGGTTAAAATCGTGCCCGGCCAACGCACGGTGTTGATCTGCCGACTCGATAAAGATTACAAAGGCCGTCCGATCCAAAAGAACGTGCAATTTCGCATGAAATATGAAGCGCTGGCCGAAGCGAGCGAATCCGCGTCGGTTGCTCGCGTCGCGCCAAGAATCGCTGCGCCGGCGCCGATTATTATCGAACGGGCCGAGCCGAGAGTGACCGTGACTGCGCCGCAGCCGCTGATCGAAGAAGTAACGCCGGAAACCAAAACGATTATTATCCAACCGGAACCCCCGGCCGTGCGCCTTCAACCAGCGCCCGAACCTCCGGATGAGCCGCGTGGCAATATGTTGACCTTACAAATCAACACCACGCCCTCCGGCGCTGACGTCATTATTGATGATCGTTACGTCGGCCAATCCCCGCTGAAAGTGGCCGTGACCGCGCATCAAAATCACGTCGTCCAAATCTCCCGCGCCGGCCACGTGGAAGTGATGAAAGTGATCGACGCCAAAGAACTGCGCGGCCAGAGCACGGTGCAGTTGCTGGTGAAAATGGAGGCGGTGGCGCAACAGCAGTAATATGTAAAATCTTTCGTCGTTTGTCAAATGTTGTTTGCAATTGTAGCGCAGGCTACGCCCGTCGGGCTTCCAGCCGGCATAAAAGTTTTTCTGAAAGGCATAACCATTTTAAATCGGCTATGCCTTTTTTTCTTGACTTTTTGTAATGGCCGCTGTAAATTGATACAAAAAGTACACCTCATTCAAAGGCGGCCACTTGATTTCCACCAAAGACAAGAGACCGAAGGGCAAAGCCGTTTTAAAAATTCGACGTCAAATGAAAAATTTTTTGAAAATATTTCCGCTTCTATTTTTGCAAATCGTCTTCGGTTGCGCGACGCGAAAAGAAGTCGTCAATCTCAAAAGCGACTCTTTTTATATTCGCTCGCAAATCGACTCGTTGCGCGCCGAGCAGCGCCGCTTGCGCGCGGCCATTATCCGGCTGGCGCATTTAACCGAACAAAACACGGAAGCCAACAGCCGGCTGCGCGCGGATATTCAGGTGCAGCTCACGCAGCTCGCCGAGCAATCGCAGATTCTCAATGACCGCCTTGAAGAGACCGGCCGCCGCATCTCCAATTTGCCGTCCAAACTGCGGCTGGCGACGCCGGTGATGGTGTCCACCCCGGATACCGCCGGCAAAGCGAGCCGTGTCGACACGGCGCAGGTCAACGCCGCCGCGCGCCGTAAACTGGATGAGGCGCAACGTTTGTACGATTCGGCGTATCGTGATTTTGTCAAAGGCCAGTACGCGCTGGCGCAGCAGGGGTTCTCGCAATATGTGCAAATGTTTCCCGAAAGCGACCTGGCCGACAACGCGCAGTACTGGATCGGCGAATGCAATTATTCGCAGAAAAAATATGACGACGCGATTCAGGTCTTTCAAATCGTGATCAACCAGTATCCGGACGGCGAGAAGGCGCCGGGCGCGCTGCTGAAAATGGCCTACGCGCAGATCGCGCTGGGAAAAACGCAAAACGCCCGCGACAATCTCGAAAAGCTGATCAAACGCTTTCCGCAATCGAACGAAGCCGGCCTGGCCCGCACACGTTTGCAGGAGCTAAAAAACTGATCTCTGGTTAAGGCAAAATAATTAAGTGTTTTTAATTATTTTGCCGGTAAATCATTTTGCCGTTTCCCTAAAAATTTATTTCTGCAACAATTTCACTCCTCCCTCCTGCTTCAGCCGCGCTATTTTTAGCATTTTCATTTCTGCATTTCTCCTGCTCTGTCGGTATTTTTTGCGGTGAATTAGGGATTGATTGACAGAATGACCGGGACGTCGTGTGTGGCTGGATGAATCTCAACGATAGTCCCCTCGCCACCTCGCTTCAAATTGCCCCGGCAGTCACATCGCCTGCGCAGTGTTCGGCAGGAATAGTCCTCAATTCTTGAATAGTATTTTTCAGTGACATGGACGTTACACCACTCTGGAGGCTGCATTTTATGGAAAATGTGTTTCATTCGCTTTCACCATGCCGAAAAATTTTTAACCGCGTGAAAGAAAATCCGGGCCGAATTTTATTTTTAGTTGTGTTCCTCGGCCTGGTCGGGCAAACGGCGCCGGCGCGCGGCCAGATCAATGCGAGCCGCGGCCCGCTCATCGTTCGTTCGGCATGGACGCTCGAACCGGGCTATCTCACCCTGCTCACGCACACGCGTTTTTTCGGCAAAGTGACGCAGCAGGCCGGGAATAACGGCACGACCGCGGTCACCATCTGGGATGTGCAGGGCGGGCTGTCGTTGAATTACGGTCTCAGCAAACATTTTGAAGCGGCGTTCGTTCCGGTCATTTATCAAGACACGAATAAGCGAACCGGCAAAGGCTACAATCTCCTCGACGATCTTTTTTTATTTGTCAAAGCCGGCTCGCTCGGCAGCAAAGGCAGCTCGTTGAATTACGGTTTCGATCTCGGCGTGCGTTTTCCGGCCGGCAAAGAGCATAACGTGTTGTTTGAGCCGTATTCCGCGGGCAAAACCAGTTTCGGCGCCAATGCGATGGTTTCGTACGCGCGCGATCCGCTGTATCCCGAAGACGGCCTGAGCGCGCACTTCAACGTCGGATACTGGAATCATAATGACGTCGGCGCGCGGTTGACGCCGAAGGATTTTACGCGCGACACCGTGCGCGTGTTGAATATGACGCAGGAATTGAACTACGGCGTCGCGATGCTCTTCCCCTCCGAAAAATTTGATTTTCGTTTTGAAATTCACGGCCGCAAATTTCTGCAAAAACCGCCGGTGACCGCCTTCAGCCGCGAGAGCATGCTGTATATCAGCCCGGGCGTAACTTACAAGCCCTATCGCTGGTTGACGATGCTGCTGAACGCCGACATTCGCATGGCCAACGCCGATGACGAGACGGATTACAACAAACCCGGCGTCAACAAAATTTCCGATCTGCCCAATTATTCCGACTGGCGCATCACCCTCGGCACCAAGCTGAACATTTTGCCGACCTCGCTCTATGCCGTCAGCGAGCGCGACATCTTGATGAAAAAAGCCGAAAGCCGCCGCGAGCTTTTCGAGCAGATCATCAAAGAGCAGCGCGAAACCGAATCCGCCGAGGAAGAGCTGGAGCGCATCAAAGACGAGCGCCGCAAAGCCGAACGCGAGCTCGAGCGTTTGCGCCGCATTCTCGAAGGCGAGGCCGAGCGCCAGAAACAGGAAAATGGCAAAGACGATGAAGATTCCGAGCCGCCGCTGTAAGATCGGCGCAAGACAATCGTGTAGTTGTTAGTATAAATTTTTAAACCCGCTCATTACGATGTTGATGACGCGGGTTTTTATCTTCAAGAAATATGATGCGGAAGTCAATTTTTTAACCGGCAAAACTCAAACGCGCCTCAAAGAATATCTTGCCGTGCTCAATTCGCCCGACGCTGCTCAATTCACCGCGGCGATTGGCGAGCGCGTCGGCGCCCCGTATGCGCTGCGCCCGATTACCTCCTCGCCCGGCGAAAACATGATGGCGAAATTTTCCGCCGACGGGCGCTTCATCGTGTTTCAATCCAATCGCGACGGCAATTGGGAAATTTATCGCGCGCTGCCGGATGGCTCGTAGCCCTTTCGTTTGACCGACGATCCGGCGATTGATGAAGCGCCGTGCTTTTCGCCGGACGGACAACGAATTGCGTTTGTTCGCGCGCAGAGCAAAACCGCAAACGGCTCGAAAGGCGGACCGCAGGTTTCTCCGGACGGCAAACGGATCGTGTATTTTGAAAAGCGTGATCAAAATCTCGATCTCTTTTTATTTGGCCGTGAAAGCAACCGCACGCAACGCCTGACCGCCACTTCTTCGGTAGAAGCGTTTCCGGTTTTCTCGCCGGACGGCAATGAAATCTTCTTCACTTCCAATCGCGACGGCGGCTATCAGATTTACGCAATGAATTTGCGCACGCCGATCTTGAAATTAGATTTGATCGAGATTTTACGTCGATTGTTGGAGCCCCAAAAGACCGCCGCACAGTAAGCCACTGTCGCTCGCAGCAAAAAGGGGAATCTTCTATAAAAATGTTTGACAAATATCAGGGTTTTGCGTATTTTAAAAATTAGCAAATAAAATCGCTTTGGAAGTGGCCGTATATTACTTGCCATGAGGTAGATATGATCAATTCTCCGGCTTCCTTCGAAACCATTCTGGAAAGCGTCAACACGTTAAGCCCTGTTGAGTTGGCCATATTACAAGAACGCATCGCGCACTCACGTCAAAAACCAATGCCGGTTGCTAAAAAAACTGCAGAGCGGAATGTTTTTGATATTGCTTACGACGACTATCTAAAATTTTCAGATGCCGAACGCGAGGCGCTGCAATGGCGGGTTTATCAGCAGCATCAAGCGCGGTACGAAAAAGAGCTGAAATCAAGAAGGGCACAATGGATGGTTGTCTGTGGCGGCAAAATCATTGCATTCTCTAAAGCTCTTGATGATTTTCCATCTCGTAAAAAATTGGAGGAGCTTGGCAAAGCTCATAAAGCAATACCTTTTGTTTTTGTCCCAAAACCTCTGATCGAAGAATCCACTTGGTCGAATCTTGGCGAGGAAGATTTCTACCCAACTCTAAGATAAGAACGACAATCATTTCTTTCAACGAATGCACGCTTATTGTGTTCGTGACTGGCAGAAGAGTTCTTTGTGTTTAGTCAACCCCAATCGCCAAGCGCTTGCCGGACGCAACGTGCTGCTGAAATTTCCAATCACAGTCGAATTGAACGGCGAGAAAAAGCTAACGCGCGTGTTTGGCAATAAATCAAGGACCAAAAAACGTAAATGAGTATACCACTGCACTCCCAATATTGCGACTCCCCCTTTTTTTACCGCCGCCGCCCAACCCACGAAGTGAAAGTCGGCGACGTCGGCATCGGCGGCAACAATCCGATTCGCGTGCAGTCGATGACGATCGCGGACACAATGGACACGAACGCGACCGTCAAAGAAGCCATTGACTTGTTCGTAGCCGGTTGTGAAATCGTGCGCATCACCGCGCCGTCGATGAACGAAGCCGAAAATTTAAAAAATATCAAAGCCGAGTTGAACCGGCAGAATATTTGCGTGCCGCTGGTCGCGGATATTCATTACACGCCGAATGCCGCGCTCATTGCCGCGGATTTTGTCGAAAAGGTTCGCATCAATCCCGGCAATTATGCCGACAAAAAGAAATTCGCCATTTGGGAATATACCGACGCCGAATATCAAGGCGAGCTGGAGCGCGTGGCGGAGAGGTTTTCGCCGCTGGTGAAAAAGTGCAAAGCCAATGGCGTGGCCATGCGCATCGGCGTCAATCACGGCTCGTTGTCGGATCGCATCATGAACCGCTACGGCGACACGCCCGCCGGCATGGTGGAATCGGCGCTGGAGTTTATTCGCATTTGCGAAGCGTATGATTATCGCGATCTCGTCATCTCGATGAAGTCATCGAATCCGCAGGTGATGATTCAAGCATATCGCCTGCTCGCCGCGAAAATGCTTGAGCTGGGCATGACATACCCGTTTCATCTCGGCGTTACCGAGGCCGGCGACGGCGAAGACGGCCGCATCAAATCCGCGGTCGGCATCGGCTCGCTGCTGGAAGACGGCATCGGCGACACCATTCGCGTTTCGCTGACCGAAGATTCGATTTATGAAATACCGGTGGCGCAGGCGCTGGTGCAAAAGTTTAATGCGTTGTCGAAAATTTCAGCTTTTTCCCCCCTGCCGGTTTCGGAGCAGGATTATTTTCACAAAGTCAATCCATATGCCTATCAACGCCGCGAAACGTCGCGGCTTGATTTACCGGAAAGCTCCTTGGGCGGCAAAGAGCTGGTGCGCGTTGGGCTAAGGCTGAACAAGAACGGTGTCACCGACGATGAACTACGTGCCATCGGTTTAATGAAGAAGAATGGCATGTTGCCAGTTTTGGGCGTGCCGCTGGCGCATGACGACACCACAAAAGTCGAGTTGATCGAGATCAGGTCCGGCGCCGGCTATAAATGTCATTCCGGAGGAATCTTTTTTCAATCTAGCACCGTGCTTGACAATAAAAAAGATGCTTCCAGCATGACATGGTCATTCAATGGCGAAGCTACGAAACAGCCGGATATGATTTTAGTCGATGGCGACTCCCTTCAAGCCGCAGAATTAAAATCTTTAATAAAGGAAACGGAAGCTCGCCGCGGCGCTATCCAAATCGCCTTTTCAACCGTCGCCATTGCCGGCGGCAGCGCGTTTGAAAAATTGCCTTGGCTCGTCAAAACGATGCGAGAAGAAAATTTTCAACGGTTGGCAATCGGCATCGAGCTGCGCGCCGGCGAGGTTGGCGAGGTTGGATTGGCGCGCGCGTTGGCCACTCACCTCGACAGGCTCGGTGACCACGTCGGTGGCCGGCTCGGCGCGAATGTGCCGATTATCTGGCGTTATCGCGTGCCGGAAAATTATTCGAATTGGCTCACGGATGCCAGCTCGCAAATCGGCAGTCTGCTCTGCGACGGCTTCGGAGATGCGCTGATGATTTACGGCGCTGTTCATCTGCAAGACGCATTACGTTTTAGCTACAATCTTTTGCAAGCGACGCGGCTGCGCATTTCCAAAACCGAATTTATCTCCTGCCCGAGTTGCGGGCGCACGCAGTTTAATTTGCAAACCACCACCGAGCGCATCAAACAAAAAACCGGCCATCTCAAAGGCGTGAAAATCGCCATCATGGGCTGCATCGTCAACGGCCCCGGCGAAATGGCCGACGCGGATTTCGGCTACGTCGGCACTGGGCCAAAGAAGATCAATCTTTATGTTGGCAAGGAAATTGTTGAAAGAAATATTCCGGAAGAGTTGGCGGACGAGAAGCTCATCGAGTTAATCAAGAAGCATGGGAAGTGGGTGGAGCCGGCATGAGCGACACAACATTGTGGACATGCTTTTATTCTTTTAATGCCTTCTTCCGGCTCTTCAACCTAAAACGTGCCTCAATCAATAAGCTCCAGGAACTATTTATTCGTAGCGAGGAGCCTGCGCTCATCTCTCGCACAGTTACGTATGCCCTCGATGCGGGCTAGGGATTTAAAGTGTATAGTTAATCACACCTTGGAAGAAAGCCAAACAATGTTCTTTGATGATCTTTTCTTTGGCCTTGTCAAAGTTCTGACCACCCGAAGAATGTTGCTTAGGAATACCGATTAAATAACTTACCCATTTAGGTTTTGCAAGGCAAAGCTCTGTAATTCCAACTGGGCAAAAAATCATCGAAAACGATTTGCATATTTTTTTTTGAAATCTTCATTGACC
>Ga0247727_10015229_pt1 | contig 12649 bp, 14 predicted proteins | sample WisWelCaveWW1625_FD_202498 | JGI IMG/M metagenome (GOLD analysis project Ga0247727, IMG submission 202498) | Biofilm microbial communities from Wishing Well Cave, Virginia, United States - WW16-25 | ecosystem: Environmental > Aquatic > Deep subsurface > Groundwater > Cave microbial mat | place... | reverse complement strand
GCCAAAGGGTGCATCCGGCCGCGCAGCACCGTCGTGATGCGATGCCGGGACCAAAAAAGGATCTGCGCGTGATACGCCAGGATCGTCATCCAGGCGTTCTCGAAACCAACCCAAAACACGCCCACGGCGAGGGTGGGCGCCATCAGTCGGAGGATCAGTTGCATGGGCGCGCGGGCCGGCACGGCGCTCTCAGCGGACATCGCTTCGCCATGCGGCACCCAGAATCTGCTGCACGTGATGCTCGAGGTGCGCCACGTAGTCGCGCATCAGGTCGTCGAGTGTCGCCGGCTCTTGCGGCGCGAAGGGCCGCCAGCCGATTTCGTCCAAGTTGTGTCGCGCATGCGATCGCGTGCGTGCCGCCACCGGTGCGGCCGCCATCACCTGCGCCAAGTGACGATTGAAGTTCGCCCACAAGGTCACCAACTCGCTCCAGGGAGAATCTTGATAGCGCTGCACTGCGACCCATGCGTTTTGATCGTAGCCCGCGAACATCAACTCCGACGCATCCTGACCCCGCACGAAGCGCCCGTGATTGTTCGAAGCCGAGTCGATCAAGTGCCCGATGATCTCGCGCGGCGACCATTTGCCCGGACCGGGCCGGCGAGCGCTGGCTTCGTCGCCGATGGCGAGCAGCGCCGGGATCGCCGACTCGATGTCCTGGAGAAGCGCGGTCACGTAGTCCTGCATCTTGCTTCCCTCCCTTGCGCAAGCTCACGCTCGCGGTTCGGCGAGCACCTTTTCGATGCGGCGATCGGGCACCAGCCACATGATCGCGACCACGATACAGCGACCACGCGATCCAAGGGTGCAGGAATTCCAGCACGATGATGGTAATGATGATGGCGAGAACGCCGTCGCTGAAAGCTTCGAGTCGCGACTTCCCCATGCGCGGCCGCTACAACGTTTCGGTGAAATCGACGGCCTCCGGCGAACTGGAGGATGGTTCGAGAGCGCTCGCGACGCACCATAGCATGCAGTCAGGCCGCGGTTGCAGCCGTCAATCGTTCGGCATCCCCACCGGCTCGCAGCGGACCTCGGTGTGGACCGAGTTGGCGAGATAACACTCTGCGTGCGCCTCGTGATGCATGGCCTCGAGCACCGCCCAGGCAGGCTCGCGACCCGTGAACGCGACCTCCGGATGCAGCGTGACGCGGGTCATCGCTTTCTTGCCGGCAGCGTTCTTCCCCATGATGCCGACGGCCGCATCTCGATAACGATCCACGACGAAGCCATGCTGGGCGGCGAGAAACAAGAACCACAGCATGTGACAACTCGAGAGCGCCGCGACGAAAGCCTCTTCTGGATCCACCGCGTCCGCAGCCGACATCGGCAGCGGCACCACCTGCGGCGAGGCCGAGGCCGGCACTTCGATTCCGCCATCGAACTGCCAGCGATGTGCACGACTGTATTTGTTGTCGGTGAATGCGGCCCCGCCGCGCTCCCACACGACCACCGCAGTGTATGGACTCATCACGCCGTCCCTTGGTCAGAGTTCGCGACCCATGCGAACGAAGGCGAGCGAGGTTCCATCGGGCAAGCGGTCGGTCACGGTTTCCAGCCCCACGAAACCAAGTGCAGCATAGAGCGGAACACCCGGGAGCGTGGCCATCAACTCGAATCGGGTGAAGCCCGCCGTCGCCGCTGCCGCGTGGCACGCGGCGAACAAGCGCCGCAGCCGACGATCGACAGACTAGCGCAGCAGCGTGATCTTGTGGGATGAGGTCGTGTCGCCGAGATGCGTACGCACGAAGTAGACGCCGGAAGGCAGCGGCACGCCGGCGCGATCGCGCCCGTCCCAGGTGATCGCATGCCACCCGGAGGGTCGCGTCGCGCGCGCCAGCTGCGCGACCACCGCACCGCGCAAGTCGTACACCGCGATCTCGACCGCGGCGGGATGTTCGAGTCGGTAACGCAATGTTCCCGAGCGACGCAATGGCGACGGGAACGGCATGATCGACCCCAACCCGCGGTCGCCGGGATCCAGGACCGCCGACGGCACGCACGGAGTGCTGACACACAGGCCGGTCGCGGCCCCGATGGCGCTCCAATCGTAGGCATGCACGGCGCGATCTTCGTGCACCGCGAAGAAGGATCCTTGCGGGAAATTCGGCAATGCTTGCTGCACCAGCGCGATGCCGTCGGTCCCCTTCGTCGGTCCGTTGAACTGCAGTATGAAATTCAGACTCTGGCGGTCGAACACTTCCCATGTGGTCGGCGATGCCACCTGATCGGTCACGATCACGTAGCCGGTGCCGTTGCCGGTGTCGTAGATGGCGATGCCCTCGGGATCGTCGAAGAACCGGCCGGTGCCGAAGCGTTGCAAGAACGTGCCTTGCATGTCGAACACCATGACATCGAACGAACCCTCGTCGGACACGATCACGCGGCCGTTGGCGGCATCCACCGCGATCGACTCGAGGACGCTCGACGCCGGCACATTGAACGCGAATCGTTGCACGCCGGTGAGCCCGGTCGGCGATGGCACGACATCGAACACCACGACCCGCTGCGGCGTCGTCCCCATCTCGGTGACCCAGATCTGCGGCTGCGCGCCGTCCCAGTGCACCGCGATGCCCATCGGTTCGTGCAATTCCGTTTCCCCGATCGAGCCCAGCGACAAACCGTACGGCAGGTAGTAGGCCGCGACTCGATGATTGTCACGTTCGACGACGAACAGAACGTCGCGCGGCCCCGCCGTGGTTGGCACCGCGTACGCGACCGTGACCGCGTTCGGGCGCGACAATCGTCCGATTCCCGTGCCGGACCCGCCGAGACGACCCAAATACGTGTTGGTCGTCGCACTGTGGATTTCGACCCAGTCTTGGGTCTTATCGGTCACCAAGAGGAGGCTTTGCGCCGGATCGGGAGCGACCCAGACCGCAGGCGTATCCAATTCCCCGTGTCCGCCGGGCGGAGCGCTGGTTTCGTAGGCGATGGGAACGGCAGCAGCCAGGATTGGCCGGAGCAATGCACGGCGAAAGTGGGCGAAATTCATCGTGAGATCCACACCATCATGGATTGTGGGGACGATCGAATGATCGGGGTTCCCGATCGCGATTCAAGGATAGCACGAGGGGATGAGGAGTTCTTGCGGGCCGCGCTTCGCAACCGATCGCGATGGCCTCTGGTCCTAGCGATACAAGAAGCGCACACGGCTCCATGTCGCAGGCTCGACACCCACCTCGCACACTCCATTGATGACGAGGCTGATTCCCTCGACGCAGGTGCCGGAGTTGTCGCACGCGCCGCCGCAGGGATAGTGAAACCAGGGGCAGGTGGTCGGATACCCGAACGGCGGGCTCGGTTGGACATGCCTCACGACCTGGAGCTCCACATCCTCCTCGAGCGTGGCGGCCACGAGCACGATCCTGAACAATGGAATCCAGCCAGACTGCAATCCACCCCAACCGAAGACGACCCCATCCCCCAGGGGGTCGCCGAACGCGATCGTCAGGCTCGGATCGCGTATCGCGACTGCGACCCACGGACTCGGGAGGCCGACGATACGAAACTCGCCGCTGCCGATGGAACCGAGATTCGGATCCGCGGCCGTCGTGTTCCCGATCACGTACACGCTCGCCACTCCATCCTGGGGAATCATGAGATGACATCCGGTTCCATCCGGATTTGCATAGATGCCAATCGAACCTGCGTGACAGGTGGCCGCGAGCAGAGTCGAGATGCCGAGAGCGATGACCCGCATGACGCCTCCTAGTGTCCCGAGTTTGAAGTTCGCAGACAGAATCTCGTGATGCTCGCAAAGATCTCGTCCGCGGTCTTGGTCCAGATGAAGGGTTTTGGATGCTCGTTGGTGGTGTCGAGAAAGTGCATGATGGCGGCCACGAGCGTCGTCGCGAGGTGATGCGCGCGCCGGCGGCGGCAGCCGGCCGGGGCGGCTAAAGTCACCTGCCCGCCGCGGACGCGCGGTTGACATCGTGGGGACGGCGCCAGCCCCGGTCGGCGGTGACGGCTTCACCGTCGGCCTCAGCGAAAGAGCCTTTTGACCTGAGACCATTCCGCTGCGTGGGTGGCGGAAGGAGCCTGGATTTGAATCTCGCCGTGGCGACTGAAGACATATACACCGTGCGAGCTCCATCCGTGGATGAAGTACTGCAGGGTCCCGGTCCCGGAGAATGGACCGCGAAATGCGGTCTCGAGTGTCCCCCACCCTAGCGAGAGGCAGTCGGTGGGATAGGGGGCCATACATATTACGACGGACACCGCCTCTCGGAACTCCGCGCAGCGGGATTGCCAACATTCCCCGGGCATGCGCCATCGGACTCGGTCGCGGCCGGCCACGAGGACGATGGGATCGGGGCTCAACGTAACGGCGCAAGAATCTTCGCAACGGATCTCGACCTCGTGATCGACGGCGTGCGCCGGGCTCGGCGTCGCCGCTGCAAGGACGATGATGTCGAGCATGACTGCTATGGGAAGCGCGGACTTGATCATGACGGCACATCCGTTGCACGGCAGGTGAATGCATCATAGCTCGCGGCGGACCCGAATTGCGATCCCGCGAAACCGATGTTCGCGCCGACGTCCCCGAACGGATCGCCCAGCGAAAAGGCGGCCTGAGGGTTCGGAGTCGCGACATGCGTCCAACCGGCCGGCAGGCCAATGACACGCAACTCGGCGCCCACGATTCCCGTCGTCGTGAAGTTCTGAGCGACGATGAACACGTCGCGGCTCTGCCCCAGCGGGATCTCCACATTGCAGGTCGAACACGCGGCATCGCCGAACAACGCGATGTCACAGGTGGGCTGGGTCCACCCGAGTTCCGGCAACAGGGTCGCAGCGATCGCGAGCGCCACGCTTCGCATGTCCATGCCACCTCTGGGACCTGCCCTCTCGAGGCTCGATCGCGTCGTGGTGGATTCAGTTTCGAGCGCGGCGAAATCTTAGGGGATGGGTGCTGGGATCGACAAGCATCGAATCATCGAGCGATGTCGAGCCGCTGACGCGGGGCGCGGTTTGCGAATCATCCGGCCGCACGTTGGACGAATGACCACGTGTCCTGCCAGGTCACCGAACCCAGGACCTTCTTGCCGTAGGAACTGGTCAGTTCCATCGCGCACTGATCGCCCGCGCCGCGAATCGCGAAGATGCCGTAGCGAGCGCCCTGCGACAGCACTTCCAGCGTTTCGTCATCGAACAAATCCTGAAGCGACGCGCCCTGGGGGCCATAGGCCGCGAGAACGCCGCGCGATCGCATCGATTCCGGCAGTTCGAGCTTGTGCAAGCCCTTTGGAGCGGCCATCGCCAGCGCGCCCTCGATCATTTTGAGTCCAAACCCGCGCTCCAGCTTCACCGGAAAGAGAAAGAGAGCGTAGGGCTGCCGCGCTGTGCGTTTGATGGTGCAGAGGAATTCGTCCGATGCCGTGCGCTGCTGATCGTGCGAGCCTTCGGACCCGACCTCGTACCAGTAGATGGCGGCATCCGCACCGTCGCGCTTCCAGGGCTTGCACACGTCGAGATCAGTCGAATGGTGCAGCGTCCGGACGATTTCCACCAGTTGCGTTCCTTCGCCGTCGCATGGGCGAAATCCACTCTGCACGAGCAAGCGCTCCCGCGCCGCGCGCTGTTCGCGAGTTTTGCGAATTCCGAATCCCGCCGCCAAGACCGCGACACCCAGGCCGGCGCCTACCGCGAGTGCGATCATTGCAATCCCCTTCTCGCGCAGCTCTCAGCCGCCGGTCGTCTGTGGCGGGCTGAAGACGAGAGGCAGCGTGAACCGAACGGTGCCGGCGTCGATGGCCGGGAACTTCCATCCTTGCACTTGCGCCAGGATGCAGCGCTGCAAGGCGGCGTTGCCCATCGAATCGTCGAGCGGCGACAAGCCGCCGACCGCGCCCGAGGCCGCGATGTCCATTTGCAAGGTGATCTTGCCGGTCAAGTTGGGCGACTTCTTGAGCGCGTTGTCGTAGCAGAACTTGATGCCGGCGACGTAGCGCTGCACGACCGCCATCAAGCTGCGGCTGTCGCGACCCGATGCGGTCGCGCCGTCGCCGGCGCTCTCGACGCCATCGTCCACGATGTCGACGCCGGCGCGCGCGACGCCGCGTCCCGGTCCCTTGCCGCCGCCGGCACCCGATCCGGCGCCGACTTCACCGAGGCCGGTGCCGCGCAAGTCGCCTGCGGCGCTCGGCAAGTTGCCGGCGCCGCGACCGCCCGCCACTTGATAGCGCGCGTTGCTCGGCTTGCCGCCGCCCGCACCCTGGTCGCCGCCGGAAGTCGCGACCGCGATGTCGCCGGTGATGCCGGCCAACAAGCGATCCACGTTGGCGGTTGTTTGACGCACATTGGCCGCGACCCGCGCTCCTTCGGCGCGCCCCTTTTCGCCGCCACCGGATGGCGCCGCCCCACGCGCCGCGACACCACTCGCACCGGCCGGTTCGTGCACCGTTTGTTTTCCCTTCGGCACCGCGGGTGGTGGCTTCGGTGCGGAGGTTGGCTTCGGCGTTGCTTTCGGCTTCGCGGGCGTCGGCTTCGCAACCACCGGCGTTGGTTTCGGTGCCGGCGGCTCCGGTTTCGCCACCGGCTTCGGTTCTGGCTTGGGCTCCGGTTTGACTTCCGGCTTCGGCGGCTCGAGATCTTTCGCATCGAGCCACGCGACTTCGGTGATCGTGATGTCGTCCTTCGCCGGCTTCGGCCCGAAGACGAACCACCCCGACACCACCACGTGCACCACCACGCTGACGACGAACGCCTTTTTCAAGCGCTGGCGCGAGGCCTTGCTGTCCGCCTTCAGGAGATCGAGGGTCATGGCCGCGCCGCCTTTTGCTTCGTGGCCACTCCGAGCCGCTTCGCCCCCGCTCGACGCGCTTCCTCGAGCAATTCCTCGACGCGCGCATACGGCACGCCGGAATCCGCGCACACCAACACCAGCGCGTGATCGGCCGCGCCGCCGCCGAGTCGCGCGCGCAACGCTTGCTGCAACTGCGCTCGCTGCACTTTTTTCGAATCCAGGCTCAACGTGCCGTCTTGACCGAGCGTGATCGACACGTTCTGCTGATCCTCGGCGGTTTTCGTATGTGCCTCGGGGAGCTTGATGTTCATGTCCACCGCGCTGATGATCGGCGCCGTCACCAACAGGATGATGACCAGCACCAGCGCCACGTCGATGATCGGCGTCACGTTGACCTTGGTGATGATCTCGGGCGGTGCTTCACGGCGCCGGCGCATGCTTGCCTCCCCCGAGGACAGCGACTTGCGCCGCGCCCGCTTGCTTCGCCTCGTCGAGCGCGAACACGAACGTGCCGTGTGTGACCGTGCCCGCGCAGGTCACCAGCACCGGTGCTTTGGGATTCTCGTTGACCAAGGCCCGCACCGTCGTGCGCAACTTGGCGCGCGGCACCTCGGTGCCGTTGACCAGGATGCGATCCTCGGCTTCGAGTTCGACCTCGATGCGGGTTTCGGGCTTCGATTCGACCGTCTCGGTCGCCGCCTGCGAACCGGCGCGCTGCAATGAAATGCTCGACTGCAGCGCCATCGGTGTCGCCACCATCAAGATCACGACCAGCACCAGCGACACGTCGATGAGTGGCGTCATGTTGACGTCGTAGATGCCGTTCTTGTCATTCCCGTTGCCGCCGCCGGCCATGCTGCACCCCCGTCGCGATGTCGAGTCACGTTGTGTTGTCGTTGCGCTGCATGCATCCCGCGGTCAGCGCGCTTGCACTGTTTCCCCGACGGGCGACGACGCGCGCGACGGCTGCGGTGCCGGCGTGTTGCGCGCCTGGTCGATCGCGATGCGCAATCCGCGCGCATGGTTTTCGGCGACCGTCAGCATGACGGTGATCTTGCGGGTGAAATGGTTGTACAGGAGTACCGACGGCACTGCGACCAAGAGCCCCGCCGCGGTGGTGAACAGGGCTTCGGCGACCCCGGCCGCGACCACCGAGGGTCCGGCCGAGCCGCTCTTCGCCATGTCGGAGAAGGCGCGCATGATGCCCCACACGGTGCCGAGCAACCCGATGAGCGGCGCGGTGTTGCCCATCGTGCCGAGCACGCCGAGATTGCGCTCGAGCAACAGCCGCTGCTCGGAGAGCGCGATCTGCAGCTTCTCCTCCAATGCATCGGAGCGCAGGTGCCAGTTCGCCAGCACGACGCCCGACACGACGCCGACCGGATGGGTGCTCTTGCCACACAGCGCCTGTGCGTCCTTCAGGTCGCCGCTGCGCAGCTTGGCGTTGACGTCTTTCAATAGCGATTCCGGATTGCCGCGCCGCTTGGAAAAATACAGCAGTCGTTCGACCGCGAACGCCAGCGTCAGGAGACTGCACACGAGGATGATGACCATCACCGGGCTGGTGCGCATCGCTTCGATCCAATTGAAATCTTCGAACATCACCGCTCCTTCGGTTTCGTGTGTGCCTGCAGCACCGCGGGCCGAAGCTGCGATCCTGCGAGCTGCGCCACCGGCGTGGCATCCAAGTAATGCGGCACCACCGCATCGCGTTCGAACGTCTCCGTCGGTCGCGTCAGAATGAAGAGCGCCGACGGCGAGTACAGCTTGCCCTGGATGAGGACGTCTTCCGCCTTGACCACCTGCTTGTTGCTCGCGGGGGTCGCGACCGCGGGTGCCGGCGTCGTGGCGACCACCGGCAACGCCATCGCAACGAGCCCACCCCACAACACGCCGGTGCAGATCACGCGAACCTTCATTCGCGGCCTCCCGAAGGCGGCGCACTCGGCGCCGGTGGCGTCGCCGCGCGCGCCGGTTCCTCGCGCACCGTGGGTGCGGTGTCCTCGGTGCGCAGGAATTCGTCCAGTGCCGGGTCGGCGAGCCGCGGCGTGCTCAAGGCATCGAAGCGCGCTTGCGCTTGCGCGGCGCCGTCTTCCTCGAACAAATAGTGGCGCAGCACCAGTGCGTAGTTGAGGTGCGCTTCCCCGAATTCCGGATGCCGCTCGGTGACCTCTCGCAGGAGTTTCGCCGCTTCCGCGACCCGCCCGGCGCGCAAGTGCACCAGCGCCAAGTTGTTCAGCACCGCCGGCGTGTCGGCGTAGCGCGCCAGATCCGCTTGCATGCGCCGCGCGGCCGCCGCGTGATCTTCGTCCACGAGATCGAGGTATGCGAGATTCGCCGCCGCCGACGCCGCGTAAGGGCTCGAAGCGAGGCTTTCGAGAAGTTTGCGCGCTTGCATCGTGTTGCCGGTGTCGGCGTAGAGCAGCGCCAGATTGAGTCGCACGGGCTCGGGCCACGTTGGGGCCGGACGGCGCGCGAAGAAGGTGATGCCTTCGGCGCTGCGACCGCACTCGTGCAGTAGCTTCGGCAAGAGTGCGAGCGCGGGAACGTAGTTCGGGTCGCGCGCCAGGGCGTCGTGCAGCGCCTTCAATGCTTCGGCATGCGCGCCGTTGCCGTAGTGCAAGAGCGCCATCTGGTAGAGCGGCTCGGCCGCTTGCGGCGTCGCGGCGGCTTCCGAACGAAGTTTCTCCAAGCTCGTGTCGCGCGGTGTCGGAAGGTCGCGGCGGCCGGAGGCGCAACCTGCGAGCAAGATCGCAGTGGCGAGCGTGCATGCGACCGCATGCGCACTGCGCCTCTGGATCCTTCCACACGCGGGGATGGTTCCGGTCACGCTCCGGGCCTCCTCGTCGTGGCGCGCTGCGCGCCTTGGTCGTGCACACGACCCCGTGCATTCCGATGAACGCCTGGAACGTGCAAGAGGCATACCGTCGAGGGGTTCACGGCTGCACCACCACGAAAAGCGGCGCCGGTTTGACCGGCACGCGCGTCGCGAGCTTCGGGTAGAGCGCGGCCCGCAATGCCGCCGTCCACGTGTCCTCGTGTTTCGCGTCGCGTGCGGCGACGAGACCACTCGACCACGCCTCGACGGCGCGATCGTCGAGCTTCGTCGCCTGCGCGTGCAGCGCTTCTTGGAAGGCGAAGAGATCATCGCCCTCGAGTGCCGCCGGCGGTGCCGCGGTGCGCAGCCCGTCGCCGAAATCGGCGAGCGATTCACCGAGACGCAAGCAGGCGGCGGCGTGCCAGGGTTCGACCTTGGCTTCGGCGCTCGCGGCGTAGCCCTTCAACAACGGTTCGAGTGCCTTCTGCTTCGCGGCCAACGTCTTGTCATCGGCGGTCGCGAGCGGTGCGGCGACGTAGGCGGCGCGCGCCACCTCGGTACGTTGGAAATGCGCTTCGGCGCGCGCTGGGGGCGGCAACGCGGCTCCGCATTCGAGCGCACGGCCGTAGAACGGCAGCGCACGCTGGGGCGACTTCGCGAGATGGGCGCGTCGCATCCACAGATCGGCGGCGAGCGTGGCATCGGCTGGTGGCTTGCCTTGCGGGTGGGCGTGTGACAGCACGACGGCGTACTGACTGTCGGCAGCGGCGGGTGCCTTCGCGGCTTCGAACAGATGCCCCGCTTGCAGGTGCGCACCCATGGCTTGCTCGTGTTGCGGGAAACGGAGTGCGAAGGCGCGATACGTGCGCGCCGCGCCGGCCGGATCGCCGGTCGCGGCCAAGCAACGTCCGAGTTCGAGTCGCGCGTCGGGTTGCAGTTCCGACTGCGGATAGCGCTCGACGAGGCGGGCGTAGTCGCGGGCGGCGGCGGTGCTGTCGCCTTCTGCGGCGCGCAAGCCACCGGCGCGGTACAAGCCGCGGTCGGCTTGGGTGAATTGCGGATGGCGGGCGGCGACGGTTTCGAAGCTGCGCGCGGCTTGGTCGCGCCTTCCATGTTGTTCGTGATCTTCGGCGCCGCGATACAGCGCCGCTGGAACCAAGCGTGCCAATGCCGTCGACAGCGAGTCGTCCTTCGCGGCACGGGCGCGGGTCAGGGCCGAGTCGTACCTGGCGGCGGCGGTTTCGAAGCGCTCGGTTTGCCAGGCGGCGTCGCCGGTCAGCTTGAGGGCGCGCGCGGCACGCCGGGAATCCGGCGTGCGGCGCGCGACCTCGGCGTAGGCGCCTTCGGAGCGCGCGTAGTCGCGCGCGCCGAAGGCGAGTGCGCCGACGCGTTCCAGAGCATCGACACTGCGTCCGTCCTGCGGCCACTTGTGCGCGTACTGGTTCGCGGTTTCATCGTAGCGCTGCAAGTTTGCTTTCGGATCGGCGGCGGCGGCGGCATCGAGGGCGGCGAGCTCTTGTCCCGAAGCGCGATGCACCAGCGCCGAGTCCGCGCGCGGATGGCGTGCCGAGGCCTGATACGCGTCGGCGGCATCGACATGCGCGCCCAGATCGGCGCGCGCTTCGCCCAAGTAGAGCAGCGTCGTCGGCTCATCGGCGGCGTTCGGGAACAGCTTCAACGTCTGCTCGTAGAGATCGGCCGCCTGGTGCAACCGGTGTTGCACCGTCGCGCTGTCGGCGCGGGTCGCCGCACTGTCGGCGCGGGCGCTGGCATGCGCGTGCACGGCGGCGGCGCGCAGGCGTTGCGCCATGCGCTGCGCCGCCACCTCGGGACGCGCGAGCGCCGCTGCGATGCTGTCGGCGTGCACGACCTCGGCGTCCTCCTCGACCAAGCGGGACTGCCAGCGTGCACGCCACGCGGGCGCGGCGCCGGCGGCACCCGCCGCCGGCGCTGCGCTCGCGCTGCGCTCCGCCCACGCGCCACCGGCCGCGAAGCGCGGCGCGAGCGCCGCGGCCCGCGCGTGCGCGGCCGCGGCGCCGCGCCGCACTTCGACCCAATGCAACAGTTCCTCGCACAGCGCCGGCTGTTCCGCATGCATCGGATAGCGCTCGATCAGCAGTTCATACGCATCGATGCCTTCGTCGTACAGCGCGCGCCCGGTGTACAACTGCGCCAGCCGGCGCAAGAGCGCGAAGTCGTACGCCGGACGTCCCCACGCATCGATCGCGACCGCCGCCGCGCGCGCGTCGTGATCGGCCGCGAAGGCGAGCGCCAATAATTCCAACGCCTCGGGCGCCATCTCGACGGCGCGACTCGTCGAGTCCCCTGCCGCCGTGCCCGACTCGCGCACCGCGCGCTCCAGGAGCGCATGCAAGTGCGTGCGTGCCGCATCGTGTTGGTCCGAGTCGTAGGCGCACCATCCGGCGCGGAAGAGACCCAGCGCGCTCGCTTCGGGATCGTTCGAACGCGACGCGATCTCGAATGCGTGCATTGCTTCGACACGTTGGTCCAGCGCCAAATGATCGTCACCCAAACGCAACGCCGCGCGCCCGCACCGCACTTCGGTCGAATCGCAGCCAGCCAAGAAGCGTTGCAGGTGCGCGACCGACGTCTCGGGCGAGCCCATTTCCGCGAGCAGGAATCCCAGTTGGAACTCGGCGTCGCGCGCCCGCGGCGAATCGGGATGGCGCTCGAGCAAGGTGCGGAAGGCTTCGACGCCGGCGGCGTAGTCTTCCACCGGGAGCGGCGCCGCTTCCGCTTCGCCGCCTGCAGCCAGGAACGCGGCGAGATCGGTTTGGAATTGCAATGCCGCGCGTTGCACGTGGACTTCGCCGAGGCGATACCGCGCCTCGTCGGCACGTACGGCTTGTGGATGCAATTCGAGGAAGCGTTGCAAGGACCACGCGGCATGCTCGAGGCGCGCGAGGCGTTGCGCATCGCCGGGCGGCGCCGCGAGGGCGGCATGGAACGCGGCGGCGGCGCGCGCATCGTGGGCCGCTTCGGCGTACGCCGCGCGGCGCGCCTGCAGGCGCGCCGCGCGCGCCGCCGAGGCGGCCGCCAGCGCCCCCGTTGCATCCGCCTCG
>Ga0247727_10015228_pt1 | contig 12649 bp, 8 predicted proteins | sample WisWelCaveWW1625_FD_202498 | JGI IMG/M metagenome (GOLD analysis project Ga0247727, IMG submission 202498) | Biofilm microbial communities from Wishing Well Cave, Virginia, United States - WW16-25 | ecosystem: Environmental > Aquatic > Deep subsurface > Groundwater > Cave microbial mat | place... | reverse complement strand
CCGCGACTCCGCGTCCCCGAGGATCCGCATCCCTCATCCCGCCCTCCTCCCGGCGTCAGGCCCCGCCGATCAGCCGCCTCCCGGCGGCCCGACTCCCGGCACCTGCTCCGCGGCCGATCCGATGGCCGGCACGACGCCCTCCCAGACGGTCTCACCGTCCACCTGCACGCGGAAGCCCCGGTTCCAGAGATCCCGAACGCGGCGCGCCCCGCGGGGCAGCCCAGGGCCGTCCCGCGTGTCGAACCTCGCCCGGACTGCCCCCTCCGCGGAGGCCCGCCTCGTGAGGACCGGCTCCGCGGGCCCGCGGTCCTTCCCCTCCCCCGCGAGGAAGAGGTCCAGCCGCGCCCGCGGCGGAAGCCCCGCGAAACGGAGGTTGAGGCGCTCACGGCCCGTGGACGGATCCGCGAGGTAGTCCACCTCGGCCCGGGCTCCCCCCTCGGGGTCCCCCGCCGCCCGGGACTCGGCCAGCAGCCCGGCCTTCCCCGTCCCCCAGGTCGTGGCCGGGGCGGTCCCGGAGAGGACGACCTCCCCGCCTGCGTTCCGGACCTCGAAGAGGTCGGACTCGTCGACCGGGACGTAGAGCTTGAGCTTCCCGTGCCCGCGGGCATTGAGGGTCATCGTGCCCATGGACTCGAAGGCCTCCCCCTCCCGGGAACGGAATACCTCCAGGGGTGCGTCGGGCGTCACTCTCTTCACGAACACGGAGAACCGGTACCTCGTCCCGCCGCCCGATCCCCCGGAGAACCCCCCCCACAGGTAGGACCCGGAGTCCTTGCCGTATCCCCTCCCGCAGCGGACCTCGCGGGCCCGGAGGTGTCCGCGCGCGCGATCCTCGGGCCCGTTCGCCGGTCGCCGGAGGGTCGAACGCCATGTGCGGGAGCGGCATTTCGGGGCGTCGGAGCAGGCGGCGAGGAGCAGAGCGGTGAGGAGCGCCGCTCCGGTCCAAACCCACCGTGAAGGTCGTCCGGTCCCCATGGCTGCCTCCGTCTCTCCGGCCCGCGTCCTGGATGCTGCCCCTTCCCCCGGCCATTCGCAAGACCGGTGCCGAGGGGTCCGGACCCGGCAGGCGGTATCCACCCCACGGGACCGTCCTCCGCCGAGTGCATCCTGTGTCCTCCCATGGACATCCCATGACCATGGCGGGGCCACCTCCCCAACGGCTCCCTCCCCGCCCCGCCGCCCCGGGGTAGGATGGCCGCGTGAAGGGGCGGATCCTCCGGACGGCTCTCCTCGCCCTTGCGGCGGCGGGCGGGACGGGCGCGGCGGCGGACGACGGCGCGGGAGGCGGCCTCCCCGCCGAGTTCCTCCGCGCCTGGAAGCGGCACGACCCGGAGACCAAGGCCTCGGCCTTCCGCCACCTCGTCCCCGACGACCCGGCGTCCCTGCCGGGGATCTACGACGGCTTCCGCTTCCGCCACTGGCTCGTGCGCGGCGGCGCGGCGGAGGCGGCGGCCCGCGTCCCCGAGGGGCCGCTCCGGGCGCAGGTGCGCCTGGACCTCCTCGCCCACGAGGAGGACGCCGTCCGCGAGGGGCTCGCCTACGCGCTGGCCCTCTCCCCGCTCCCGGGGGACGGGATGGCGCTCGCCGGGGCGCTGGAGGACCGGGACCCGCTCGTGCGGCGCGACGCGGCGCGGGGGCTGCGGCGATTGCCTTCCCGAGGGGCGCTCCGGGCGCTGGTCCGCGCTCTGGCCCCGGAGACCGACGCCCGCCCCCGCGTCTGGATCCTCGACACCCTCCGGGCGCTGACGCGGTGCGACGAGGGCCCCGAGCCCGTCGCCTGGCAGACCTGGTGGGACGTGCACAGGGACGACCCGGAGCTGCAGCCGCCGGAGGACCTCCCGCCCGAGAAGGGGGAGTTCGCGGGGGTGGTGCTGGAGACCGTCACCGTCCCGGCCCGGCGGCCCGGCCCGGGGAGGAAGCGGCCGTGGCTCTTCGTCCTCGCCCCCTTCGGGTGGACCCACGACCTCTTCCGCCCCCACCTCGACCTGCTGGCCGAGACCTTCACCGTCTCCTACATCCGGCTTCCCCCGGTGCGGGACCTCACGGGGTCGAGCGGCTACGGTGACTCCATCCCCGTCTACCCTACGGACCGGCTCGCCAGGGCCTTCGAAGCGCTCCGGAAGCAGCGGGGCGTGGAGCAGGTGATCCTGCTCGCCGAGGGGCCGGCGGCCTGGATCGCCGAGACCTACGCGCTGGCCTACCCCGCGCGCACCGCGGGGCTCGTGCTCCTCAACGCCTGGGTGGACTCCGCCTCCTACGCGGAGGCCCTCAAGCGCATGGCCGCCGCCGGGAGCGACGACGAGCGCGCGGCGGCGCGGAGCCTGCTGGGGCTCGACCCCTCCCGCCGCGACGAGCGCGAGGAGCGCTGGATGGCCCGTACCCACCTCACCCACAGGCTCATGGACCGGGCCGACCTCCTCGGCCACCTCCTCTGGACCCGGACCCGGGACCCGCAGGGTTTCTGCTCGGTCCCCCCGGTCGTCCTCACCCGCCACACGAAGGTCGACGTCCCCGCCCTCTTCGTCTTCCCCGGAGGATCCCCGCTCTCGGGCCACCCCGAGGCCCCGCGCATCCGGGAGTCCTTCCCGAAGGCCCTCGTCGCCACGCTGGAGGATACGCGGGGCCTGTGCTTCGTGGACTACCACGACGAGCTCCACCGGGTGATCCGCGGGTGGGTGGGGAGGTACGGGCTGGACCGGTAGGCCGCGGCTCCCCTTCCGCTTCCGTTGCGGGCGGGATGGCGTAGAATGCCGCCCCGGGGAGAGTGCCCGTCGCCCAGGGGGGCGCCGGGTGCGGTCGCGGAGGGGAATCGGAGCGCCATGGCACTCTGCCGCCGCCTCGCCCTCGCGCCGCTCCTCGCCGCCCTCCTCGCCGGGACTCCCGCCGCCGGGCTCGAGGGCGGCGAGGCGGAGAAGCCCCGGGAGGAGGGGGAGAAGGTCCTCGAGCGGCGCCCCATCGACGAGGTCCTCAAGGGCAAGGTGACCTCCTTCGACGGGGGCGTCATCGAGGTCCGCTACGACTTCGAGGAAGAGGCCCAGCTCGAGGACTTCCCGCTGCTCAAGACCTTCAACCTCCCGGGACCCCTCGAGAAGTCCTGGTGGGACCACAGCCTCCACCTCAAGGGCACGGGCAGCCTGGCCTGGAAGGTCGTCCTCAAGCGCGCCGTGGAGATGGAGTTCGAGGCCCGCTACCAGAAGGCGCTGGACGTGGGCGGCTTCGTGGCCGAGGAGCGGGTCTCGGACGAGTTCACGCTCTTCTCCATCTACGACCAGTTCTTCCAGAACAAGGACCGGCGCGGGAGCCCCAAGCAGCACATGATCGCCCGGTTCACCATGCACGCCCCGGACGCCGGCGGGGACCACGCCTTCCGCTACTCGATCCGCAAGACCACCCCGCCGGTGCTCGGCGGGAGGCCGGTGAAGGTGAAGCTCGGCCGCCAGGGGACCGACGTGTGGATGGAGATCGACGGGGACCGGATGAACGGGGGCGAGCCGCAGTGGCCCCCGCTCCGGGGCTTCCGGCCCGGGCTCTACATGCTGGAGAACGAGGGGTGGATCTCGTCCGTCGTCCTGCGGGGCGACGTGGACCCCGTCTGGGCGAAGGAGGCCGGGGTGGACCTCTCCCTCTCCGTGAAGCCCGTGACGGCGAAGCCCGCCAAGGAGCTGTCGGAGGCGGACCGGGACGCCCAGGAGAAGGTGGGCCGGGTCCGCGCCGGGGAGGGCTCGGCCGCGGGCCTCCTCCCCCTCTTCCAGGACGCGGCCCTCCACCCTTCGGTCCGCGAGGACGCGGGGAAGGCGCTCGAGGAGACGGCGGACCCCAAGTGGGTCCCCCGGCTCGTCCCGCTCATGGAATCCACGGACCCGGTCTGCCGGAAGGTGGCGGGGCACGCGGTCACCGCGCTGGCGGGCCGCTCCTTCGGGTTCAACCCGGACGCCGCGGAGGAGAGCCGGCGCAAGGCCGTCCGATCGCTGCTGGACTACATCGAGAAGAACCCGGGGAAGTTCCATTGACGGATGCCGCAACCCGGGGCACAATCCGGGGGTTGAAGGGGGGCCGGGAAACGGTCCGAGCATTCATGAAGGAGCCCCACCCATGAAGATCGAGCGCCTTCTCCTCGTGGGTCTCGTCCTCGTGCTGGCCGCCGGGATGGCCATCCCCGATCCCGCCCTCGCCCGCGGCGGCGGCGGCAAGGGCGGCGGCCGCGGCGGCAGGGGCGGCGGCCGCGGGGGCAAGGGCAAGCGCGGCAGGGACGGAGAGCAGATGGACCGCAAGACCCTCATCACGTCCCTCGAGGGCGACCTGAGGGAGGACGACCGCAACGATCGGATCCTCGACGGCCGCAAGGCCAACTTCGAGGACGGCGGCCGCGAGCGGCGCGAGGAGGTTCTCGCCCGCCACCGCCGCCGGGGCGAGGACGCCCGCCGGTCCGCCGATGTGCGCTCGGAGGTCTCCCTCTGATGCCCCTCCCCTGGCCCCGCCGCCCGGGGGTACGGGGGGTGACGCTGGCGGGGGTGCTCCTCCTCGCCTCCTCCCCCGCGCCCGCCGAAGAAGGCGCGGCGAAGGTCCCGGCCGCCGCTTCCCCCGCGGCCCCCGCCGATCCGGCCACCCTCGAGAAGGTACGGGGGCTGCTGCGCGCGGGGAACCGGGCCGGGGCCCTCGAGGGCGCGCGCGCCGTCGTCGCCGCCGCGCCCCGGGACGTGGAGGCCCACGTCCTCTACCAGGACGCCGCGCGCGGGCAGGTGCCGGTCCAGGCCCTCGTCACCGAGTACCAGGGGCGGTCCTCGAGGGAGCCCGGCGGGGATTCGGCCTTCCTCCTCTCCCGCCTCCAGCCCCCCGCCGAGGCCGAGAAGACCCTGCTCGCCGCGCAGAAGGCCGAACCGAAATCCTACTGGGTTCAGGTCGGGCTCTCCGCGGCGCTGGCCAGGCAGGGGAAGGCCCCCGCCGCCGAGGCCGCCGCGCTGGCCGCCCTGGAGCTCCGCTCCGGGGACGCCCGGGCCGCGGCGCGTGCCGGGGCCCAGTGCGCCGAGGCGCGCCGGTACAGGGCCGCCGAGGAGTGCTACCGGAAGGCCGTCGCCGCCGCCCCGGGGGCCCCCTGGGCGGTCCTCGGCCACGCCCACTGCCTCCTGCGCCTCAAGCGTCTGGACGAGGCCGGGGCGGCCCTGGCCTCCCTCTCCCCACCCGGGGGTCCTGGGGGGGAGAAGCCCGATCCGTCCCGCCTGCTCCTCTCCGCGGCCCTCGCGGCCGAGAGGAAGGACGCCGCGGGGGCGGAGAAGACCCTCGTGGAGGTCATGAGGCTCTCCCCCGGGGACATGGACGCCCAGGTCCAGCTCTCGCTCCTGCGGCTTCGCCGGATCGAAGGCGCCGCGAAGGAGGCGGGGAAGAAGGTCGGCGCCTCCGAGGTGGCCAGCGACCTCGCGGCCCTCCTGAAATGCGCGCTCGGCCTCCCGGAGCGGGGCGACGTCCGCTACGCGCTGGGCTACGCCCGGGAGATCTCGGGCGACTCCGACGGGGCGCTGGCGGAGTACCGGCAGGCGACGAACCTGGACCCGCTGGACGGGGACTCCATCGCGGCGCTGGGGGCTGTCCTCCTCGGGAAGGGCCTGCTGGACGAGGCGGCCCGGGAGTTCACCCGCGCGCTCGACCGCAACCCCGACGACGGGGTGCTGCTGGCGAGCCTCGCCTACGTCTTCGACCAGCAGGGGAAATCGAAGGAGGCCCAGGACGCCTACCAGCGCCTGGTGAAGAACGAGCCGGAGAACGCCCGCGCCTGGCACGGCCTGGGGCTGGCGCTCTGCGCGGCGGGCAAGGAGAAGGAGGCGCTGGCTCCCCTCCAGAAGGCCGTGGACCTCGCGCCCGCGGTCCCGCGGTTCCAGCGCGACCTCGCCGAGGCCCTGTTCCTCGGCAGGAACTGGTCCCGGGCGGAGGACATCCTCGCGAAGGTCGTGGTGATGGACCCCAAGGACGACCTCGGCTGGGACGCGCTCGGCCGCGCGCGGGGCCAGCAGAGGAAGTACGCGGAGGCCGTGGCCGCCTACGAGAAGGTGGCCGAGCTGCGGGACAAGGACCCGGACATCCGCCTGCTGCTGGGCGCCTACTGCCACGAGTTCCTGAAGGACTACGAGAAAGCCATCTCCCACTACAACAAGTACCTCGCGCTGGGCGGGGACGCGGCCGACGTCGAGGACTGGATCGCCGAGTGCCAGGCGGAGATCGACCGGAAGAAGAAGTAGGGGCGGGAGCAACCCGCCCGGCCGTGGTCTATCATGCACCCATGCGCCCCGCGGCCTTCCTGACCGCCCTCGCCCTCCTCCTCCCCGCGGCCCCTCCCCCCGCCGCGGCGGCCGCGGACCCCCCCGAGAAGCTCCGGGACACGGTCCTCGAGGGGGCGATGCAGGACGAGACGCGGCTCCGGGCCGCCTCCTCCCTCTCGACGAAGGACCCGGAGATGCTGGGGGGCGCCCTCCTGGAGCTGGGGGAGAAGCGGAAGGACCCGCGCAACCTCGCCTTCCTCGCCAAGTACGCCTGCTCCGAGGAGGTCCGCCACCTGCGCGTCCTGGCGATCTGGGCTGCCTGGCAGACGGCCCCGGAGGGGGCGCTGGCGCCCTTCGTCGACAGGTCCGCCGCGGACGACGAGAAGCAGGCCGCCCGGGCCGCCGAGGCGCTGGGTCTGCTCGCGCCCGTCCTCAAGGACCGCACCGCCTACGCGCGGCTCTTCGAGGTCGCCCGGGGTCCGAAGACCTTCGCCGGTATCGAGGCCGCGCGGGCCGTGGACCGGGCCATGGACCGCCGCAACAACCGGGACCTCGTGGACGCCATCTGCACGGCCCCCGACAACCACGTGCGCAAGCACCTGGTCTGGGCCCTCATGGACCTGGAGAAGGAGCGGGGGGCGAAGGCCATCCTGGAGCCGCTCCGGGGCCGCCAGGGGAGCGCGGGGAAGAACGCGGCCGAGGCGGTGGACATCCTGCTGGACAAGCAGGCCGACGACTTCGAATGGAGGCCCCAGGTCCTCAGGGAGGTGCCCGACTGGTGGAAGGCGGGCCGCCCGAAGGGGGCGAAGACGGAGATCGCCATCGGGGACGCGGATACCAGGGCCAAGGTCCAGGGCTGGGTGGACGAGCTCGCGAAGTCCGCGCCGGCCTGGGGCCACCTCGTCGGGTCCGTCCTCCACAAGATCGCCATCCGGGCGAGCAAGGCGCCGGAGATCTTCGACGTGAAGAAGAAGGCCCTCTACATCGACGCCGGGGAGATCGCCCAGGCCGAGACCCCCTGGCAGGGGGCCTACATCCTCGCCCGGGACGCCAACATCGCGCTCTGCGGCATCCTCGGGGAGCCCGCCACGGGCCACCGCGGCTGGGAGCCCGCCTTCGTGGAGGTCCACTCCTTCTACCGGACCACCAAGAAGAGCGCGGGCAAGATCGAGGATTTCGTGGACGAGCGGGTGGCGAAGAAGCCCTGGCCCTAGGCGATTCCCTCCCTCCCCCCCTCCCTCCGCCGTAGCATCCACCCTCCCCCGGAGTGCCCCCATGCCGAAGAGCGAGAACCTGCTCCACTACGCCGCCAGCGAGAGCGACGCGGACATGTACTACGCCACGCGCTTCCTCGCGCCGGACCCCTTCGCCTGGTTCCGCGCCCGGGGCCGCGACCACCTGATGGCCAGCGACCTCGAGATCGGCCGCGCCCGGGAGGAGTCCTCGGCGGACGCGGTCCTCTCCCTCACGGAGTACAGGAAACGGGCCCTGCGCTCGGGCGTGGAGCGCCCCGGCATGGCAGACATCCTCGCGGCGGCGCTGCGGCACCGGCGCGTCCGGGCGGCGGCCGTCCCCGAGAACTTCCCCCTCGGCATGGCGGACGCGCTCCGCCGCCGGGGGATCCGCGTGACGCCCCGCCCCTCCCCCTTCTTCCGGGACCGCGTCGTCAAGACCCCGGCCGAGGTCCGCTGGATCCGGGAGTGCCAGGAGGCCACGGAGCGGGCCGTGGCGAGGGCCTTCGCGAGGCTCCGCCGCGCGCGGATCCGGGGGAGCCACATCGTCGAGAGGGGAGGGAGGCGCCTCACCGCCGAGGACGTCAGGCGCACCATCGACGTCGCCCTCATGGAGGATTCCTGCATCGCCAAGAACACCATCGTGGCCTGCGGGGACCAGGCCGTGGACCCGCACAACCGGGGGACCGGCTACCTCCGCCCCCACCGGCCCATCGTCTTCGACGTCTTCCCCCGGTCCGCGCGGACCGGGTACTACAGCGACATGAGCCGGACCGTCGTGAAGGGCCGCCCCTCGGAGGCGGCGCGGCGGCAGTACGCCGCGGTGCTCGACGCCCAGGAGATGGGCATCCGGGCGGTCCGGGCGGGCGTCAACGGGAAGGACGTGCACACCGCCATCCAGCGGCGCTTCGTGGCGCTGGGGTACCGCACGGGCCCGCGGGACGGGAGAATGCAGGGCTTCTTCCACGGGACCGGGCACGGGGTGGGGCTCGACATCCACGAGGCGCCGCGCGTGGGCGGCGTGGACGACCCGCTCCCCGAGGGCTCCGTGGTCACCGTGGAGCCCGGCCTCTACTACGCCGGGGTCGGGGGGGTCCGCATCGAGGACATGGTCCTCGTCCAGGCCCGCGGGTGCCGCAACCTGACCACCTTCCCCAAGGACCTCGTGCTGTAACATCTGGGGGATGCGGCCGGCCCCGAACCGCCTGGTCCTCCTCGCGGCGCTCGCGGCCCTCTCCCTCCCCGGCGCCCCCCGGGCCGCCGCGGGCGAGCGGCTCCCCCTCCCCGGGGCCGGGGTCGAGCTCGGCGTCCCCGCGGACGGCCTCGATCGGGTGCGACTCGACGACGGGCGGGTGATCGCCTGCCGCCTCGAGACGCCGAAGGGGGAGGAGATCCTCCTGCACTTCCCCACCTTCACGGCGAAGGTGCCGAAGGCCCGCGTGGTGGAGTCCCGCCTCTTCCGGGACTACGAACCCGCACCCCGGACCGAGGAGGAGAAGGCGCTGGCGGCCCGCGGCCTCGTGCGGTTCGGGGGGCGCTGGATCGGGAGGGAGGCGGCGGAGAAGGCCGTCCAGGCCGAGAAGGACGCGGCCCGGAGGTTCCGCGAGGAGGACGATTCCCACTCGAAGTGGGAGAACCGCTGGAGGCTGGAGACGGCCCACTTCCGCTTCGAGGCGAACATCCCCCGCGAGGCGCTCGACGCCTACGCCGCGCTGCTGGAGCCCTTCTACGACTTCATGACCCGGACGTTCCAGATCACGCTCACCCAGCGGGAGAAGAAGAGGAGGCTCCCGGTGTTCCTCTTCCGCCGCCAGGACGAGTTCCGGAAGAAGCACGACGAGGACACGGGGGGCAAGAGCGAGAGCCTGCTGGGGTACTTCGTCCTCGCGTTGGGCGGCGAGCAGCTCGTCTTCTTCGACATCGCGGGGGACCGCCGGGAGACCGTGGACGTGATGCTCCACGAGGGGACCCACTTCATCATCCACCTGGCCGAGCCGAAGGTGATCGTCTCCCGGTGGATCCACGAGGGCTGCGCGGAGTACTTCGGGTCGGCGAGCTTCGACGGGAAGAGGTTCACCACGGGCCTCGTGCAGGACGGGAGGCTGCTGCATTTCCAGGACATGATCGCGGGGGGCCGCGTGCTCCCCATGGAGCACCTGCTCCGGGCGGGGAACCCCTACGCCTCCGGCGACGAGCCCGTCGATTTCAAGGGGGAGGAGTACGCCCAGGCCTGGACCCTCGTGCACTTCCTGATGGAGGGTAGGAACGGGAGGTACCGGTCGGGCTTCGTCTCCTTCCTCCAGAAGCAGCTCCAGCGCAAGGGGACGGTTGCCGTCGGGGATCGCCAGTACATGCCCTACGAGGAGGCGAGGGCCCAGCTCCTGCGGTGCCTGGGTCTCAAGGACTTCGACGGCCTGACGAAGGAGCTGGTGGAGTACGGGAAGGCCCTCCCGTTGCGGAGCGCGCTCGCCTACGTCCGGCGGGGCGGGGACCGGTGGTTCTCGGAGAAGCAGGACAAGGCGGGCGCGGAGTCGGACTTCGCCTCGGCGTTCCGGCGCGGGGCGGACGACCCGGCGGTGCTCGCGGCGCTGGCCAACACCTACGCCTACATCCCCGAGAAGAGCGCCGACGCGGTCCCCCTGATGAAGAGGGCGCTGGAGCTCGACCCCCTCAACGCGCGGCTCCGCCACCAGTACGCGCACCTCCTTTCCCCCGAGGAGAGGGCCGCCGAGCTGGAGCGGTGCGTCCAGGTGGACCCCGACTACGGGCCGGCGCTCGCGGACTTCGCCTGGACCACCTACCGCGACGGGTTCCGGGACCGGGACCGCGTGGAGGAGGGCGAGGAGACGGAGCGGGCCCGCGCGGCCATCGCCATGGCGGAGCGGGCCGTGGCGCTCGATCCGTCGGCCTCGGCCTACCACACGCTGGGATGCCTCTACCTGGCCGTGGGCGAGTTCGCGAAGGCCCGGGAAGCCATGAAGCCCGCGGTGGAGATGGACCCCGAGCGGATGGAGTACCTCTGGCGGCTCGCCCAGTGCCACGCCTTCCTCGGCGAGCCCGAGGACTTCGCCCGCATCCTCCGGAGGATCGAGCTCCTCAAGCGGCGCGCGGCGAAGCCCGCCGAGGGCGAGACCCTGGAGGAGGGGGCCGGGGCCACGATCGAGCAGATCCACGACGAGATGGGGGCGCTGGTGGCCGAGATGGCCGACAAGTGCCTCCGGTGGGGCCGCCCAGCCGAGGCCTGCGCGGCCATGGACGCCTGGCACGAGAAGCGCCCCCCGAAGACCCGGGAGCAGTGGGAGTTCTGGGCGAGGGTCTTCCGCGAGAAGGGCGACCTCCGGCGGGCGGCGCGCATCGCCGACGCGGGCCTCAAGGCCTTCCCCGAGTCCGACAGGCTGAAGGAGATCCTCCGGCTGGCGCCCCCGGCCGCGGGGAGCGACGGGGAGGGCGAGAGGTGACGCGGGCTCCGCTGCTGGCGGCGCTCTCCCTCCTCCTCGCGGCGGCCGCCTCCCCGGCCGCCCCCCCCGGCGCGGCGAAGGACCCGGAGTACCCCGCGCGCCTGGCGGCCTTCAAGGGGGCGGTCCGCCCGCTCCCCGAGCCGCCGCGCCAGCCGCTCCCCCCCCAGGGGGAGACCTTCCTCTCGGACCAGCAGAAGAGGGCCCGCGCCGCCGAGCAGGAGGCGGAGAGCGCCGGGGCGGTCGCGGCGGTCCGGGCCTTCGCGCCGACGCGCGACGCCCGCGTATTCGAGGAGCTCGTCCGCGGGCTCGGGGTCTGCGGCCGGCTCGCCCCCCCGTCGGAGGCGGCGCTGCGCGAGGCGACGGAGGCCTACGAGAAGACCTTCATCCCCTACATGGAGCAGCAGGAGGAGGAGTACCGGAGGACGGGGAAGACCGCCACGCAGATCCTCATCAGCACCGGGAGGGCGCTCGAGAACCTCGAGTGGAAGCGGGCCGAGGCCGCGCACGCGCTCGACTACTACCTCCGGGTCCGGGACGCGCTCGTCGAGGGGATGTCCCGTAACCTCGAGGCGCTGGGGGCCGACGGCCCCGAGGCCTGGAAGGCGGCGGTGCGGCTGGGGCTCGAGGGGAAGGACCCCGCCGACCGGGCGGCGTTCTGCGAGGCGGCCAGGTCCGTGGACCGCCCCGAGGCCGAGGCGGCCCTGCTCTCCCTCGAGGCGAAGGACACGGACCCGCTCGTGGTCGCGGCGGCGCTGGACGCGCTGGCCTTCCGGCGCTCCGCCGAGGGCTTCCGCCGGATCCTGAAGAGGCTCGACGACCCGGAGCTGGTGGTCGTGGCCGCGGCGGTCCGCGGGGCGATCCGCTTCCGGTCCCCGGACCTCGTCCCCGCGCTGGCGGCGCGCCTGCGGAAGGCCGAGGGGAGGATCTTCTCGGACATCGTCGAGGCCCTCTTCGCCGTCACCGGGAAGCACCTCCCCGACGAGGCCTCCTCCTGGGAGGGCTGGTGGGCCCGGGAGAAGGACGCCTTCCTCAGGAGGTGGAGCGGGGACGTCCAGGTGCGCCTGGACGAGATCGAGAGCATCGGGCTCACCGACGAGAGCCTCATCGACGTCCCGGCGGAGCTGGCGGCGCTGCTGCCCACTGAGCCGGATCCGAAGGTCCGGGATGCCATCCTCGAGAACCTCTCCATCCACCGCTCCGACTTCGCGCGGCTCACCCTCATCCGGGCGCTCTCCGACCCGAACCGGGGGACCCGCATCGCCGCCATCCGGGGCCTGGGGCAGTACCGCCACGTGAGCGTCCCCGAGGAGCTGATCCGGGTCGTCCCCCGGGCGGACGGCGACGAGCTGCAGGCGATCTTCCAGTCGCTCCGCACCCTCTGGGGCGGCCCCGGCGAGTTCCAGGTGGACGGGCCGGACCGCGAGAAGGTCCTGCGCTGGTGGGAATCCGTCAAGGGCCGCGTGATGGAGCAGTTCCTCAAGCTCGGGGCCCGGGATCCCGCCTCGAGCCGCCGCCCCACGAACGCCGACGAGACGCGCTGGCGCGACCGGAACTTCTACGGCCTGCGGGTGGATTCCGACAGCGTGCTCTTCGTGGTGGACGTCTCCCTCTCCATGGAGGAGCCGGCGAAGAAGGCGAAGCCGGGCGCGCCGGACGGGGCGGGGGGGAAGGCGCTCCGGAAGATCGACGTGGCGAAGAACGAGCTGGG
>Ga0247727_10015227_pt1 | contig 12649 bp, 8 predicted proteins | sample WisWelCaveWW1625_FD_202498 | JGI IMG/M metagenome (GOLD analysis project Ga0247727, IMG submission 202498) | Biofilm microbial communities from Wishing Well Cave, Virginia, United States - WW16-25 | ecosystem: Environmental > Aquatic > Deep subsurface > Groundwater > Cave microbial mat | place... | reverse complement strand
CGACGAGTATGAGGACGAGGACATTTCGCCGCTGCGGTTCGCGGTGAAGGATGCCAAGACCGTCGCCGCGGTGCTGGTGGACACGCTCGGCTTTCCGCGCGAGAACGTGCTGGTGATGACCAGCGATGTAAAGTCGGGAATCAACCGGCCCACCCACACCAACGTCGTGCGGCGGCTCGACGGACTGGCCGGCCGCGTCGGACCCAACGACACCTTCGTCTTTTACTTTTCGGGTCACGGTTATCAACGTGAAGGCGGGCGCAGTTTTCTCGGCACGGTCAATACGGATCCGACCAGCATCAGCACGTTGCAAATCAGCTCGCTGCCGCTGGAGCTGCTGCGCGAGCAAATCGCGAGAGTCAAGGCCCGTCGCGTCATTTTCATGATCGACGCCTGCCGCAACGATCCGGAGAAAGGCAAGGGGGAGGCGGCCAATCCCCTGAGCGCGAACTTCGCCCGCGGTCTGCAAGTGGTGGCCGCGTCGGCGGGCGGCGGCGTAGCCGGCACCTCGGTGTTCTTCGCCTGTTCGCAGGGCGAGCGCAGTTACGAATGGGCCGAGCGCCAGCACGGCGTGTTTTCGTACTATCTGCTCGAAGGGATGCGCGGCAAAGCGGCCAGCAACGGCGAACTGACGATGGCCGGCCTGAGCCGCTACGTGCAAACTCAGGTCGCCAACTGGAGCCGCGACTACCAAAAGCAGCAGCAACCCTACCTGCTACAGGAAGGCGCCGACGTTGTCCTCGCCGATCGACTCAAGCCGGCGGACACGACCACCGAGGTCGTGGTTACCGGCCTCGACACCGCCGGTCAACTCGTTGTAACGAGCAATCCGACAGGGGCGCGCATCTTCGTCGATGGCAAGTCCACCGGGAAATCGACGCCGGCCACGATCGAAGTGGAGTTGGGCGTGCTGCGCACGAAGAAAATCGAAGTGGGCCTGCAGATGCAGGGCTTCAAGGACTTCGTCTTCGAAGTCGATTTGCAGCGCGGCAAGCGGCTGACGCCGGAATTGATCGCGCTGGTGAAGGTGGCGAAGGTCGACGAGGAACCGATGGGCCGACGCACGAACCCCGTCGACAGTGCGGAGATGGTGTGGATTCCCAGCGGGACGTTCCAGATGGGCAGTGGCAATGGTGCCAGCGATGAACAGCCGGTGCATTCGCAATCCGTCGCCGGCTTCTGGATGTACACGAAGGAAGTGACCAACGGGCAATATCGCAAGTTTGTGCAGGCGAATCCGCAGTGGAGCATTGCGAACATCCCGCGGCAGTTCCACAACGGTGACTATTTGAAGCACTGGCAGCAAACCATCAGCCAGGTGCCTGCCGGCGACACCTATCCCGTGGCATGGGTGTCGTGGTACGCGGCGAAAGCATATGCGGAATGGGCGGGAGGCAAGTTGCCGACGGAGGCGCAGTGGGAGTACGCCGCGCGAGGCGGACGGCAGTTGGAGTATCCGACCGTGAATGGGCAAATCAACAATGGACTGGCGAACTACCAAAGCGAATCGACAAAACCCGGGGGACAGTATCCGGCCAATCCATTCGGGCTGTACGACATGGCGGGCAACGTGTGGGAGTGGTGCAGCAGTCTGTATCAGCCGTATCCGTATGCGGCGAACGATGGCCGGGAGAATCCGAGTGTAAATGGCGGCCGCGTGTTCCGGGGCGGTTCGTTCGACTCCATTGCGACGGTCTGCCGGTCGTCACTCCGTTTCGGCATCGATCCGACTTTCTGCACCAGGCGCAGCGGGATCCGGGTGGCGCTGGGTGCAGGGGGCAGTTGAGGTGTTGAAACATTGGAACATTGGGACATTGGGTTGGGGTGTGGAGACGTTAATGGCGAGCGAAGCGCGCCGCCACGATTTTTTATTTCAACCGTGAGCCGTGAGTGAGCCGAGGGCCTATGAGCCGCCACCGATTTTCACCAGGACCTACGACTTCGCGTTGTGGTTACTGCCCATGCGGCGAAGTTTCAGCGGGAGCATCGGTTCACGCTGGGCAACCGGCTGGAAGAGGGAGTGCTGGAGACGCTGGAGTTGTTGGTGGAGGCGAGCTACACGCGAGAGAAGCGCGAGGAGCCGGAGCTTCGCGCCACACTGCACCCCGTCATGTCCCATCTCATCATCGGCACGGCCGGGCACGTTGACCACGGCAAGACTTCGCTCATCCGCGCGCTGACCGGCATTGAGACCGATCGCCTGAAGGAAGAGCAGGCGCGGGGCTTGTCGATCGACCTGGGCTTTGCGCATTTCAAGCTGCCGGGCGGGGCGATCGCGGGCATTGTGGACGTTCCCGGCCACGAGCGTTTCGTGAAGAATATGCTCGCGGGGGCGGCGGGCATGGATGTGGTGCTGTTCGTCGTGGCCGCCGATGAGGGCGTGATGCCGCAGACGGTGGAGCATCTCGACATTCTGCAACTGCTTGAAGCACAACATGGCATCGTGGTGCTCACCAAGCGCGATCTGGTGGACGCCGACTGGCTGGAACTTATCCAGGACGACCTGCGCGCCAGACTGGCGGGCACTTTCCTGGCCGAGTCGCCGATTGTGCCGGTCTCGTCGACGACGCGCGAGGGGCTGGACGAGTTAGCGCAGACCATCGAGTCGGTGTGCGCGCATGCGGCCGCGCGAGACGTGCAAGCGGCGTTTCGGCTGCCGGTGGATCGGGCGTTCACCATCGCGGGCTTTGGCACCGTGGTCACTGGTACGGCGACGGCGGGGCGCCTCCGGGTCGGCGAAGAGGCCGAGGTGTTGCCGCAACAGTTGAAGACGCGGGTGCGGAATCTCGAAGTGCACGGGGCCGAGGTCGAGATGGCCGAGGCCGGGCAGCGCGTGGCGATCAACCTGACCGGCATCGAGCGCGCGGAGGTGGTGCGGGGCAACGTCGTGGCCGCGCCGGGCGTGCTGCAACCAACCCAACTAATCGACGTGAAGTTGCGGCTGCTCCCGACGGTGAAACGGCCGCTGAAGGACGGAACCACGGTGCGCCTGCACCTGGGCACGGCGGAGTTTCTGCCGCGCATTCTACTGCTCGACCAGAAGCAGCTCGAGCCGGGCGCTTCGGGGTACGCGCAACTCGTGCTCGACCAGCCCGGCGTGTGCGCGCGCGGCGACCGCTTCGTAGTGCGGACCTACTCGCCGATGCACACCATCGGGGGGGGCATCGTGCTGGAGCCCAGCGCGCGACGGCGGCGGCGCTTTCAGGAGGCGACGATTGCGGAACTGCGCGCGCTGGAGCAGGGCGACGTGTTGCAGACGGCGGCGGTCATCTTGAAGGCCGCCGGCGAGCGCGGCGTGACGGTGGCGCAGTTCCAGCAGCGACTGGCAGGCACCGCTGCGCTGGCGAAAGAGGTCGTCGGCCAGTTGCAGGAGCGCGGGGTGGCGCTGTTCGGCTCGGCCACGATGCCGTTGTTGCACCGCGAGGTGGCGCAAACGCTGCGCGACAACCTGCTAACAGCAGTACGGAAGTTCCACGCCGATCAACCGTTGAAGCAGGGCATTGCCCGCGAGTTGCTGCGGGCACAAGTGGCGGGTCGAGCGAACCCGGCGACCTTCGACGCACTGCTTGCGCAAATGGGCAAGGACGGGCAGCTCGTCGCCAGCGCCGACATGGTGCGGCTCGCCGAGCACAAGGTGGCGATGAGCGAGGCCGAGCAGAAAATCGCCGACCAGTTGGAGCGCACCTTCCGCGACGCGCGCTTCGCTCCCCCGCATTGGAAGGAACAACTGGAACGCTTCGGCCCGCAGCTCCCGCTGGCGCAGAAGGTGTTCTACTCGCTGGTCGAGGCAGGCAAGCTGGTGCGGGTTGGCGACCTTGCGTTCCACGGCTCGGTCGTCGATCAAGCCAAGCGAGTCATCACCGAGCACATCAAAAGGAATGGGAAGATGACCGTGGCCGACTTTCGTAACCTGACCGACTCGTCGCGCAAGTTCGCGGTGCCACTGGTCGAGCACATGGACAAGATCGGTTTCACCCGACGCGTCGGCGATGATCGGTTGCTCCGAGAAACCGCGAAGGCGAGTTAGCGCAGCTACTTTTTCGACTTGGCGCCCTTGGCTGCCCTGGCTGCGGCGGACTTGTTGAGCTTCTCCAACTCCGCCACGTCTTTGAATTCAATCCCTTTCGGCGCCTGGAACAGCGCTTCGTCGATGGGACCGCCGAGCTTGAGCGATTTGATGGTCATCGTCGTGAGGACTTTGGGTTGGCCGGATTGTTCAACCGCGAGCGTGTTCTTCACCAGTTGGCCGTTGTCATCGCGCAGCCAACGCTTGATGGTGGCGGGACCGTCGGTGAGGGCGTACACCTCGCAATCGACGCCGTTGACCTTGTCGCTGCCAGTTTTCTTCGCGCCCGACTTTTTCACCCAGTCGCGAAAGCCCTCGGCGTCGAAAAACTCGGGATACTCGCCGCGCGCAACCGGCTTATCGGAGGCGCGCTTGAGTCCGCGCTTCGCCTCGGGCGAATAGAGATAGGCCTTGCCGCTACCCTCGACGAGAATCTCGGTGCCGCCAACGCTGCGCTCTTCGCGGCGGACCAGGTTGCCTTTGATCCAGATGTGATGCGCCTGGGTTTCGGTGATGCTCTGCTTGGTCGCGTGGTTGGCCGTGATTTGCACGATGTCGAGCTCGCACTCCATCACGTTAGGACGCCTGGCGTCGGCGGCAAGGCTCAACGCGCAGAGCAGGCCGAGCAGGACGAGAACAAACGACTTCAAGTTTGGAATCACCTCAACTGGGTTAACAGCAGCACAGCTTGGCGCGGCGCCAGTTCGGCGGAGGGAATCGGTGGAATTGGCAGCCGCGCAGAACATTGTGGAAGAAGCAGACCATGAAACCAACTCAGCGTCCCGGACGCTGCACTACTCGTCAGAGAAGGGAGGTCGGCCATGTTACTCAAAGTTTTGATCGTACTGTACCTGTTCGACACGGCGATGACGGCGTTTGCCATCTCGCACGGCTGCGCGGTGGAAGTCAACCCGCTGTACTGGAGCTTTCACGACAGCGTGACGAAGGGGCTCGTCGTCCGCGCCACCGCGGGGCTGGCGGTGTTCTACTGGTTGCACCGCTTTGCCACCCAGCGCGTGGTGGTGGTGATCGTCGGTGTCTACGGCACGCTGTTGATGTGGATGACGGGCATCAACTTCGTGCTGCCGATGTAGTTCCTGGGCACGCAACTTGTGTTGCGGCGTCTTCGGTGCCACAATAACCCGCAGCAACAGTCCAACGCTGCACCAGAGGTGACAACAATGATCGAAGTGTGTGTGGAAGGCATTGCCATTGACCAGCAAAACAAGACGCTTGTGCTGCTCCGCGACATGGAGAAGACCCTCTATCTGCCGATCTGGATCGGCCCGGCCGAAGCCATGTCGATTCAGATGGAGTTGGAACACAAGCAGCCGCCGCGGCCGATGACACACGATCTGATGAGCAATATCTTGCGCGAGCTGGGAATCGGGGTGTCCCATGTCACCGTCAACGATTACCGTGACACGGTGTACTACGCCTCGCTGACCCTGCTGACCAAGGGCGGCGCACAGGAAGTGGACGCACGGCCAAGCGACGCCATCGCGCTGGCGTTGCGCTCGAACGCGACGATCTTCGTCGAAGAGCGAGTGGCCGAAGAGGCGGCCATTCCTATGAGCGATGCGCAGGAGGTCAGCTCCTCCGAGGCCCCGGCCTCGCAGGATGACATCGACCGGTTCATGCGGCTCATTGACGGGGTTGACCTGAGCGGCTCGGGGGTCGGCAAAGAGTAACCCCGAACCAATTTGTACGTTTGGCGGGCTCCGACGAAAGTCGGAGCCTGCTTCGTTTGGTAGCGGTTAGCTGCGACCCGCCTTGCGAAAGGCGCGAACCACCACCGCCATGACGGCGCCGACTGTGACGAACGGCGCCGCCATCATAAAAAGAATGCTGTACGAGAAAGCTTCGCCGAGCCGATGACCACCGGCCGCCACTGCGCGCATTCAGCTGGGGCATTGCGCCTCGGCGGTCACCGACATCAGCAGGACGGTGAAAAGCACAACACCCATGAATGGCGCGAAGCGGGGAGGCATGCCAGCACTTTGCCCCCAGGGGCTGCGTTGTCAAGCAGCCGTTGCCTAGCCAAGCTAACGTCTACACTACCGATTCTCCGAGGCCGCATTGAACGCCTTTCACGTTGACGAAGCGAAGCTGCTCGACTGTGTCCACTGAGGGTTCTGTCTGTCGGCGTGTCCGACTTACACCACGTTAGGCGACGAGATGGATTCGCCGCGCGGGCGCATCTATTTGATGCGAATGCTCACCGAAGGCACGATCGCGCCGACGCCGGAAACGTTGAATCACTTCGACCTGTGCCTCGGCTGCCTGGCGTGCGAGACGGCTTGTCCGGCGAATGTGCAATATCACTCGTTGATTGAAGAAACGCGCGAGCAAGTTCGCGCGCTCAAGCAACCGAGCTACTTCGAGCGCCTGCAACAACACGTTATCGATCAGGTATTTCCGCACCCGTGGGCGCTGGAAGCGATGCTGCTTCCGCTCCGCGCCGCGCGCGCACTGGGGATTCGACCTCCAAAATACGAACCGGATAAGGACGGCCTGCTGCGCAAGTTGATGGGGCCGATGGAGTTGATGCCAGAGTTGCCGCCGATTGCCAAGGAGCCGTTGCCGCCAGTCACTCCTGCTCGCGGGAAGCGCAGGTTTCGCGTGGGGATGCTGTCGGGCTGCGTGATGAACGTGATCTTCCGCGAAACCAATCGGGCGACGATTCGGGTGCTGGCGCGCGCGGGCTGCGAGGTGGTTACGCCGCCAGAGCAGGTTTGCTGTGGCGCGTTGCTCGTGCATGGCGGCAATGGCCTCGAAGCGCGCAAGTTGGCGAAGCGCAACATCGAGTTGTTCAACCGGCTGGAGCTCGACGCCATTATCGTCAACGCGGCCGGCTGCGGGGCCACCCTGCGGACCTACGATCAGCTCATGGAAGACGAACCACACTGGCATGACCGGGCGTCCGCATTCTCCCGCAAGGTGCGCGACGTGTCCGAGTGGCTGCATGAAATCGGCTACGATCCTGGCGCCGACGCCGATCCCGCAAAAGTGCAGCAATTCGCTGATCGGCGCAAACCGAAGTTGACCTATCACGACGCCTGCCACCTCGCGCACGGGCAGCGCGTACGCGAGCAGCCACGTTCGTTGTTGCAGAAACTCCCCGGCTTCGATTGGGTGGAACTCACCGAGGCCGATACCTGCTGCGGCAGCGCCGGCACCTACAACCTTACGCAACCCGAGATGGCGAACGCGCTACTGGAGCGCAAAGTGGAGCACCTCGTCGCCAGCGGCGCCGATCTCATCACCACCGGCAACCCCGGCTGCTTGATGCAAGTTCAGATGGGCCTCAAACGCCGCGGACTCGAGGTGCCGGTGCTGCATCCCGTTGACCTGCTCGACGCCGTCGCGCGCGAGTGAAAGGAGCTTGCATGTGTAAAGGTGTTCGTCCGTCGCTGCTGGCCGGATTGCCATTGCTGTTAGCCTTCGCTGTCGGCCTGGCCGACCGCCGCGCCCAGTCTCAAGACTTTCCAGTCGCCTGGCGCACTGATTTCGCTTCCGCCCGCGAGGAGGCGAAGGCGCAGCGCAAGCCGCTGTTCGTCGTCTTCCGCTGAGAGCGCTGAAAGGCGTGCGCCAGCCTCGACGCACAGGTCGTGCGTCCTCAAGATGCCGAACTCACCAAGCTGCTGAACGAGTCGTTCGTTCCCGTTCGTCTCGTCAACATGAAGGACGTGGACCTGAACTTCTTCCAGTTCGACTATGACCTGACCTTCGCTGTGCTGATGATGAACGCCAACGGCTACGTCTACTCTCGTTTCGGGTCGATGGACGGAACGCACACGACCGACCGCATGTCCGTGGAAGGGCTGAAGCATGCGATGCGAGCAGTGCGATCCACGCATCCCACCCGCGTCAAGGCAGTGCCGCCGCTTCGGTTGCCGCCCACCACGCTCAACGACCTCCCCGCGTTCGCGCAGAGCAAGCAAGCCGGCGAAGCCTGTTACCACTGCCACTTTGTCGGAGCCTTCCGATTCAAGCAACTGCGAGTCGAGAACAAGTTCACGAAGGCGATGGTCCACCAGTTTCCGCTGCCGGAGAACATTGGAATCACGCTCGACGTGGACAAGAACAACCTCGTGAAGGCGGTCACCCCTGAATCACCCGCCGACCAGGCCGGGGTCAGAACGGGGGACGTTCTGGTCAATGCGATTGCACCGGGACAGGTCGGTGCGCTCAACCTCTACACCGCCGCCGATCTCCAGTTCGCGCTGAATGAAGTGGCGGACCCCGGCTTCGTGTTACTGCATGTCTTGCGGGCAAAGGAGAGGATCACGGTTTCGCTCAAGCTGCCCTCCGGCTGGCGCAAGCACGACGTTTCGTGGCGCTCTTCGCAGGCGACCTTCGCCCCGACGGTCGGCGTGTGGGGGATGGCGCTATCGGCGGAGGAGAAGCGGGCGCGCGGCATTGCCGCTGACCGGATGGCCGTCAAGGTGACGTTCTTCTTCAACGGGCCGGAGTGGGTGGCTTCGCGCGGCGCCCTGCAATTGAACGATGTCATCGTCGGGATCAACGGCGAGACCTTGCCCTCCATGACGATTCGGCAGTTTCACAGTCACTTCCGTTTGAACTTCAACGTCGGTGACACGGTGACGCTCAACGTGCTGCGCGGCGACCGCAAGCTTGATTTGCCCGTGCCGTGTACCAAAGCTGGCGACGGCGAGGTCTGATCCTACCGATTGAACCACTTTCCCGTTGTCGTCGGACGGTGCGCGACAGTTTTGCCCGCCCAAGCGATGCCCTAATTAAGGACTCTGTAGCAAGTGCCGGGTCATTTCAAACTCCGGCCTCAGTTCCGCCGCGCGCTGCAGGTGCGGAAGCGCCTCGGCTTGGCGGCCCAGCTCGTGATACAGCGCCCCGAGGTTGTGTTGCGCTTCCGCATTGTTCTCGTCCCTTGTGATGACCTCCAGCAACGCTAACCGTGCGGCTTCCAGATTATCGTGCGCCTGGAGCAGCACGTGGCTCCGATAAACGTGCGCCGGTAACGCTTCGGGATGATGCTTCAACAGTTGCTGTGAGTGCGCCCTTGCCTCGCCAAACCGTCGTTGCTTCAGCAGCAGGTCGCCGAGTCCGAGCCATGCCGGTAGAAAGGCCGGGGACGCTTCGATCGCCTTCCGCCAGTGCAACTCTGCCTGGTCGTCCTTCCCCTGCTCCGAACAAATGACGGCCAGGTTGTGTCGGGTCGTGTAGCTCCGAATCCCGATATCGATGCTGCTGAAATGGCTATCGAGGCGAGGCGCCAGTGACAGCAGACGAATTAGGCATGCCTCGGCGCTTGCCAGGTCGCCCAATTGATGATGCGTCAGTCCTTGGTGAAACAGCAACTCCAGATCGTCGGGCGTCACGCGCAATCCCTCACGACACACCGCCAGCGCGGAGTGCAGCTCGTTCTGGTTACGATGCGCATGGGCCAGCATGGCGTAGCACTTGCGCACGGTGGAATCGGTCGGGTGGGACCGGTCGATGCTCTTGCGCATCAACTGGCAGACGGTGGCAAAGTCACCGGCTTCGAACGCGATGCAGCCGAGGTTAAACAGACAGAACGGGTCATCGGGCCGTTCCTGCAACTCGGCTTCCAGAATACGACGATCGCGATCCAGCTTGCGCTTGCGCTGTTCCTTGTCCTGATAGCCGGTGTGGCGGATGACAATGTCGGTGAAGCACACGTCCCCACCGAGCTGCCGGAGCGCGGGCAGGATCTGCTCGTGAACACGATACTCGAACCGCAACCGCTCATGCCGCGGGAACAACTTCACGTGATCGACCGCCGTGTATCCGCCGTCGGCGTCGGGCAGGCACAGCACTTTCATGACGTAACCCATGGGGTGCGCCGGTGAGCCGCTGCTCGGGTACGCGGGTAAGGGCAAAGAAGCAAACAGTCCTTTCAGCTTCTCGCGATTCTCGTCGTCAACGCGATCGTCGGCGTCCAGCCACATCACCCAATCGCTGGTGGCATGCTCCAGCGAGACGTTGCGAGCGGCCGAAAAGTCGTCAATCCACGGGAACTCCGCGAGCTTCACTTTGGGGAAACTTGCGGCCACCTCGCGCGTGCGATCGGTCGAGCCGGTATCGACGATAACGACTTCATCGAACAGGCCGCCAACGCTGCGAAGGCAATCGGGAAGATTGGCCTCCTCATTCTTGACGATCATGCACAACGACACCGTAGCCGGTCGCACATCCGTCCGCCCGCTGTCGGCTTCTTCGAACAGTGGTCCGTAGGTCTGGCGGGCCAGCTCGCTGTGCCGCCACTTCGCGGCGAAGCGACTGCGGTTTTTGGCGAAGAGCTCAACCGCCTGAGCTTCCCCCATTTGCGATAGCGATCGGCTGCCGAAGTGGTGGACAAAGCAATCTGCGGCTACCGCGAGTTGGTATCCCGCCTCACGCAGGCGCAGACAAAGGTCGTCATCTTCAAAGCTGCCCAACGCAAACTGCTCATCGAGCAGTCCCACGCGTTCCAGCGCGCTCCGTTTCACGAGCAGGCAGAATCCGACGAGACGTTCCAACGTGAACCAGTGGCCGCGACGCTCCGCGCCAATGCGTCGGGCGAAGTCGTGCATCGACGGCAGATCGGTCGATGACTCGTAGACAACCGGCACCTGCTGCGGTCCGCTGATGCGGTTGGTGCAGGGGCCAACGGCGCCCAATTGCGGTTGGCAGGTCAGCAATCCCACGAGCCGATGGAGCCAGCCTTCGGTGACCACCACGTCATTGTTGAGCAGCAGCACCCACTCGCCCCGGGCAGAAGCAATCCCCTGATTGCAAGCCCGTGCGAAGCCGGAGTTCGTCTCATTGGTAATCACCTCCACTCGACCGACGGATGCCGGCAATCGTGCCGCTGCCCACTCATCCTGTACTTCCCGAAGGAAGCCGCGCGTCGCATCCGTGGAACCGTTATCGACAAAGATCCACTCACAGTCGTAGTCCGCATGTACACGCAGACTGGCTACGCATTGCCGCGTGTACTCGACCTGATTCCAACAAGGAACGATGATGGAGACCAATGGGGACGCGGAGACGGGGAGACGGGGCGACGAAGGGCTGGAACGGCGCGCCCTCACCAACCATTGCTCGGCAAAGAACTCCTCCGCCTCTTCCACGCTGCCCAGCTCCAGCGTCGCCCGTCCGATGCGCAGCGTCGTCGGGCGACCGGCAGCGACCCAATTGTCGTGCTCTGGGTCGCACACAGCCCGAAAACTCTCCACTACCAGATCGCAACTCTCGAACAGTTTCCGAATCTCCTTCAGGGTAAAGAATCGAACGTGGTCGGCGTCCAGGATTCCAGCTTCCTCGTACGTCCAGTGTCCATCGAGCAGCCGACCAATCACGTGCAGGTTGCGGACATTGGGAATGCTGGCGATGAGCGTTCCGTCCTTGTTGAGCAGCTCCACCAGCCGCAACAGCGCAGCTCGCGGCTCGCGCAAATGCTCCAGCACATCGCCGCAGACAATGCAGTCGAAATGCCCGGGGGCATAGGGCAGTTCCATCGTTTCCACGTCACCAACGTGAACCGCGTGCAGACGCTGCTTCGCAGCCTCCGCAATCTCGACATTCAGTTCAATCCCGATGACTTCGATGTGATCTCCGGTTCCTGCTCCGCGTCCCCGTGTTCTCAGCAGTTCACCCAATCGACCGGCGCCGCAGCCGACGTCGAGCACGCGCCGCGCATTCGTTGGCACGAGTGCTGCCAGCTCCGGCCGGGCGTGGTGAAAGTACAGCCGGCGCTTGCCGGCGAATCTGGTGTCCCAGGCACGTTGCGGTTGATGAGTCGTCGCAAAATCCAGCAGGGCTTGCACCCGATGCGCATAGGTGTGCTGCGCCAGCACGCACTGGCGACCGGCCGCAGCAATGCGCTCGCGCTCCTCGTCGTGCGACAAGTAGTACTCCATCCGCTCGCAGAGTTCGTTATCGTCTGCGTAGGTGACCAGATGGATTCCGTCCTGGAACAGTGTGAGTTGTCCGTTGTCGTCCGGGGCCGTTGTCTCAGTATCTCCCTCTCCCCGAGTCTCCCACTCTCCGTGTCTCTCTTTCTCCGTGTCGCCCCGTCCCCCCGTCCCCGCGTCATTGTCGTTCAGCCGGTTGGTAATCAACAAGCTGCCCGAAGCCAGCGCCTCGAACACGCGCATGTTCAGGTCGTTGGCGATCGACCGATTGAAGACGATCCGGCTGCGTGTGTAGCGGCGAGCCATTTCCTCGAAGTACGCGTTGCCGACGAAGTGATTCGGCCACCGTGCGCGGAGAAGTTGCAGCAGTCGTTCACGTTCCGCCCATCTGCACTCCCCCGCCCCGCCTCGGGGAGGGGCAGGGGCATATTCACCATTCCGCCAAGCCAACAACTCCCCCGCCCCGCCTCGGGGAGGGGCAGGGGCATATTCACCATTCCGCCAGACCGCGCAGGTTAATGGCCTCGGCTACCGCACGACCTTTGTCCATGACAGTGCTGGGAACCGGACCGTCGTCGTCGATCCGCTAAGCAATCGCGCGACGCAGGTGTTCGATGCGTTGAACCGAGCGCAGGCAACGGTTGACCCGCTCGGCAACCGCACGAGCTTCATTTACGACAACGTG
>Ga0247727_10015226_pt1 | contig 12650 bp, 13 predicted proteins | sample WisWelCaveWW1625_FD_202498 | JGI IMG/M metagenome (GOLD analysis project Ga0247727, IMG submission 202498) | Biofilm microbial communities from Wishing Well Cave, Virginia, United States - WW16-25 | ecosystem: Environmental > Aquatic > Deep subsurface > Groundwater > Cave microbial mat | place... | reverse complement strand
GTCGGCTTTACCGCGTCGCCGGAATCCTTCGGCGATGTTGGCCGGAATGGAAACTGCCGCCCGCCGCATCTGATGGGACAGACCGTAGGTCTCCTGCCTGGGAAAGCCCGCCGTGAATGGATAGACCGCCAGGACCAACTCATGCGCTTTGCGCCACACCAGCAGGTCGCGAAAGCTCCGGGCGGCAGGTCTCGACAGGGGCATAAATCGAGAGGCGTCCACGGGAGTAAGCTCCAGGTATCTCACCACACGGGAGGTTCCCAGGAACGCCTTTTACGAGCACCACCAGGATAGCATCGAGTTCGGATATCGACGCTTCGATCGGCTGTGTGGCCCTCAAGACCGCTGCTTGATCTTGCGCAACGAGAACAAAATTCTCGTTGCGACGCGCATAAGAATAAGCGCCTATTGAAAAAATCCAGCCACGTCGCTGCATCCATGACGCGACCAGATGGAGAACGCACAGGACAGTCAACAGCCCACCAACGAAGAGCGCGATCTTCGTGCCGTTCGCCCCCCTGAACAGGATAACCTCTAGTAGCCGCCCTGGAACGCGGCAGTTGGCCGGAGCAGCTTGTTGGTTGAAGTTTCCTTACATTGTAGTTACACTAGAGCCTAGAGTGGTCGCGCTCCGCTTCGAGTGGGATGACCGGAAGAACGCCCAAAATAGGCGCAAGCACGGGGTTTCGTTCGAGCAGGCGCGGACGGTGTTCTTCGATGAGCATGCACTGCTGATGGCCGACCCCGACCATTCTGAGCACGAAGAACGGTTCGTCCTCCTCGGGCTTAGCAGCGCCCCGCGAACGCTGGTGGTATGTCATTGCTATCGGCGACAGGGGGATGTGGTCCGACTCATTTCGGCTCGGGCTGACCGCCAGGAGCGTGAGCAGTACGAGGTCAGGTGGATACGATGAGGAAACACTAGGACTTCTCGAAGGCTAAGCGCAATCCATACGCTAGACGCCTGAAGCAGCAGGTAACAATTCGGCTTGACCAAGATACGATCCGGTACTTCAGAGGACTTGCGGAGAAAACAGGTATTCGCTATCAAACGCTTATCAACCTGTACCTCCGAGAGTGCGCGTCGAGTGGCAAAAGGCTCCGGAATGTCTGGCGACCAGCGATTCACCGCCGAGTCGCCTAGCCAAAGCACGCACCCGACCGCCCAAAAGCCGGGCGGCAGGTGATGCCCAAGTCCTGATGCGGCTGCCGGAGGTTCTCGCCGGGTTCTTGGCGCCGGGCCAGGACCCCGGCTTCGGTTACGCTCCCGCCCATCTCGCGTACGCGTAAAGGATGTCCACCATCGACTGCTCGCACTTGACCAGCCCGCCCACCTTCTCGTTGCCCTCGATGACGAAATACTCGTCGTCGCTGTGGGCCCGGCCGCCGTGCCCCAGGCCCCCGCCGCAGGCCGGCAGATTCAGCGGCGGCCGCGTGTACTGGGCCTGCGGGCTGCTGCCCGCCGAGCGCGGCCAGATGGCCGGCTCGATCCCGTACTTCTTGTAGACGCTCAGCACCGCCTGCACCACCGGCGCCTTCACGCTGGTCCGCGACCACTCGTCCCCGCCCCCCAGCTTGCGCATCTCGATGTCGCTGAACCCGTGCTGGTCCAGGTGCTTGCGCATCAGGGCGATCTGCTGGTCGATCACCTGGTTGGGAACCAGCCGGCTGTCCAGCTTCACCGCCGCCTTCTCTGGCAGGATCGTGGCGCTGCCCGGACCCGTGTAGCCGCTCCAGATCCCGTTAATGTTCAGCGTCGTGTCGAAGCACAAATGGCGGATCGCCTCCGCCGTCGACCAGTTGTTCGACCAGGCCTTGACGTTTTGCCTCTCCGAGGCGAAAACGCGGTCGCCGAACTTCTCGATCAACTGCTTCACCAGCATCTCCTCCTCCGCCGTCGGCGGGACGATCGCGTCATAGTAGTGGTCGATCAGGATCTTGTTGCCGTCCGGGCTCACCATCGAGGAAAGGGCTTTCAGCAATCGCCACGCCGGGCTGTCGAGAATCGCCTTGCGGCTGCTGTGGATGGGCATCTTCTGCGGGCCGCGGCCCCAGCGCGCCCCGTGGCATTCCATCTCCACGTAAGCGATCCCTTTGTTGCCCAGGGCCATGGCCACGTTGCCGTCCCGGTTCTGCGACGGGCTGGGGGTCAAATGCGCCTGGCAGGTTTTGAGCCGGTTGTGGTACGGCTCGAGCACCTGGTGAAAATGCGGGCTCCCCTGCTCTTCCTCGCCGTCGCAGGTGAACATGATATTGACCGGCAGCTTCCCGGTGACGGCGATAATCGACTCGCAGGCGTTCAGAAAAGCGCGGATGGGCCCCTTGGAGTTGATCGCGCCCCGGGCCATCACCACCTGCCCGAACGGCGCCATCTTCACCAGATTCGCGGCCAGTGGGGGCGAGGACCATCTCTTCTCCTCGAACGGCTGGATGTCGTACATCATGTAGTGCGAGATGGTCTTCGGCGCGCCGGCGTCGTACCAGGCCCAAACTCCGGGCAGCCCGTCGGTCTTGACCAGCTCCGCCTCCCGGCACCCCATCTTCTGGAAGTAGCCGCGCAGCATCTCCGCGCATTCCCGGATCCCCAGGTTCCAACTGCTGACGCTGGGCTGCCGCAGGAACTCCTGAATCTTCGCCACGTGCTCCGGCTGGTGATCCTCGATGTGCTTATGGATTTTCCTGACCTCGGAGGACTCCAGAACGTCGGCGGCGAATCCCCGGGGCGCGTCCTGCAGCGCGAAGGCGCCCATCATGCCCAGGAAAGTCTTTCGCGAAATGTTCTCCATGGCCGGCTCCTTGGGCGAAGCGCGGTTACTCCCTTCGCCCTTCCGCCCAGCAGACAGAGTACCAGAGGGCCGCATCGGGCCGGGGCTCCGGCCCCGGCGGGGCGCGGTTTCAGCGGCCGCCCTGGAAGCGCTTCTCGACTTCGCCCCAGTTGACCACGTTCCACCAGGCGGCCAGGTAGTCCGGACGGCGGTTCTGATACTTCAAGTAGTAGGCATGCTCCCAAACGTCCACCCCCATCACCGGGAACTTGCCTTCCATGATCGGGCTGTCCTGGTTGGGGGTGGAGATTACGTCCAGCTTGCCCGCCGCATCCTTCACCAGCCAGGCCCACCCGGATCCGAAGCGGCCCATGCCCGCGGCGGTGAGCTTTTCTTTGAACCCGTCGAAGCCTCCGAACGCGCTCTGAATCGCTGCGGCCAGCGCGCCCGACGGTTGACCGCCGGCCTGGGGGCCCATGATCTGCCAGAACATGGTGTGATTCACCTGCCCGCCGCCATTATTGCGAACCGCCGTCCGGATGTTCTCCGGAACGATGGCGCAGTTGTTGGCCAGCAGCTCCTCGACGGTCTTGCCGGCCAGGTTGGGGGCCGATTCCAGGGCCTTGTTGAGGTTGGTCACGTAAGCGTTATGGTGTTTGCCGTGGTGGATCTCCATGGTCATCTTGTCGATGTGCGGCTCCAGGGCGTCCGGGGCGTACGGCAAAGGGGGAAGGGCGAAGGGCATAGGTTCTCCTTGAGAAATGGCGTCGCGAATGCGCGCGAGGGAAGATTACTTATACCACAGTCGGGCTGGTCGAGACGGCGGGGGCGTCGAGCTGCTGTGATAACCTGAAGGCATGACAGGACGCGGGTCCGGCCGCCTCCGCCGGCGGGCGCTGCTGGGTGGCGCCGGACTGCTGGGCTTGGCTGGAGCCGGCTCCCTGCTGTACAATTCCGCCCCCACCTTGTGGCGCCAGATGGCGCGCGATGCCCGGCGTCCGATCCTGCCTCCCCCGCTTCGGCCCGACCCTCGGCGGTGGCTGGATCGCGGTCTGTACGCAGCCTGGCTCGGTCATAGCACGGTGCTGCTGCGCATCGACGGGTTCACCATCCTCACCGACCCGGTGTTCAGCCACCGGGCGGGCGTGCACTGGGGACCGGTGACCATCGGGGTCAAGCGCTCCTATGCCCCGGCCCTGCGGATCGAGGAGCTTCCCCGCATCGACCTGATCCTGCTGTCGCACGCCCATATGGATCACATGGACCTGCCATCGCTGAGGGCGCTGGAGAGCCCGCAGGTGTCGGTGATCACCGCGCCCCGGACCAGCGATCTGCTGCGGCTGGACCGCTACCGGCTGGCGCGAGAGCTGGCCTGGGGAGAGGAGGCCGCCGTGGGCCCCGCGCGGTGCCGCGCCTTCGAGGTCAACCATTGGGGCGCCCGCATGCGCACCGACACCTGGCGCGGGTATAACGGCTACCTGATCGAGGCCGGACGATACCGCCTGCTGTTCGGCGGGGACACGGCGGCGACCACCGCCTTCCGTGCCCTGCGGAACTCGCGGCCCGTCGACCTGGCCATCCTGCCCATCGGGGCCTACAACCCCTGGATCCGCCGCCACTGCACCCCCGAGCAGGCCTGGCGGATGGGAAAGGACGCGGGCGCAGAGTTCTTCCTCCCCGTCCATCATCAGACCTTCCGCCTCAGCCAGGAGCCGCCGCTCGAGCCCATCCAGCGCTTCTACGAGGCGGCCGGGCGGGAGTCGCGCAGCGTCGCCGTCGACCGCATCGGTCAAGAGTTCCGCCTGGCCTAGCATGACCGCCGTGACGCCGCGTACTCCTGGCGCAGCGCTGCTGATTCTGGCGCTTCTGGCCTCCTCCGCCTGCCGCAGGAAGCCAAATCCTGACCTGGCCGCGGAAGTCAACGGCTTCCGGATTACCCACCAGGAGCTCGACAAATACTACCGGACCCAGATGCAGGGATCGGCCGAGAAGCCCGATGCGGAGCAGGCCGCGGTGCTGAAGCTGAACCTGCTGCGCGAGATGATCGACAACCAGATCATGCTGCAGCGCGCCGAGCGGCTCGGCCTGATGGCCGTCGACACCGAGGTGGAGGCCAAGGTCACCGAGCTCAAGGCGCCCTATACCCAGGAGGAGTTCCAGAAGCACCTCCAGTCCCGCGGCCTGACGCTCGAGCAGATGCGGACCGAGCTGCGGCGCACCCTCAGCATCCAGAAGCTGTTCAACAAGGAGATCACCTCCAAGATCTCCATCACCGACTCCGAGGTGCGGCTCTTCTACGAGTCCAACAAAGCGAACTTCAATCTGGCCGAGCCGCAGCTTCACCTGGCCCAGATCCTGGTGACCTCGGTTCCCGACCCGCAGGCGCGTAATCTCCGCAACGACAAGGCCAACAACGACGAGCAAGCGCGCCGGAAGATCCACATGCTGGAGAACCGCCTCAAGAAGGGCGAAGAGTTCGCCGTCCTGGCCCAGAACTATTCCGAGGATCCCAACTCGTCGCCCAATGGCGGCGACCTGGGCTTCGTGCCCCAGTCGGCGCTGGAGAAGGCGGACTTGGATCTGCGCCGCGTGGTGGCCCTGCTCAACCCCGGCGAAACCTCCGGCGTCGTCCACACCCCGCAGGCCTACCGGGTGGTGAAGCTGATTTCCCGCGAGCCGGCCGGCCAACGGGAGTTCTCCGATCCGCGCGTCCAGCAGACCATCCGCGAGACCCTGCTCAACCGCAAGGACCAGCTCTTGAAGGCCGCCTATTACGAGTCGGCAAGGAACGCCGCTCGAGTGGTGAACCACCTGGCCGAGAAGGTGGTGGCCGAGGCAGGGCAGGCCCCGAAGTAACGGTCAGGGCCGCCGAAAGCTTGTGGGGCGGGCTTCAGCCCGCCGGGGACTTCAGTCCCCGCCAGGGCCGGGCTAAAGCCCGGCCTCGGCCTGAAGGCCGCCCCACCGATTGTCCACCACACTAGAAACTAGACAATCGGCGCGGAGCCCGAAGCCGACTCCAGCAGCACCCCAACACGCTCTCGCATCTCCGCTAACAGGCGGCGCGCCGCGTTCCTGGTTATCCCCTGGGCGGCGATGGGGGCACCGATCCGCAGAATCACCCGGCCCGGCCGCACCACCAGGGAGCCGGTTCGGTGAATCTCCCGCGTACCCAGGATGCACATGGGGACCACCGGGACCCGGCCCCGGATGGCGATGAAGGCGGCGCCGGCGAGAAACTCCCCCATCTGGCCGTCCTCGCTTCGGCCCCCCTCCGGAAAGATCAGGATGGAGACGCCGTTGGTCAGTCGCCGCGCCGCCTCGGTAATGCTGCGGATCGACGGCCGCCCGTCCCGGGGAATTGGAAGATGCCCGGCGCGGCGGAGGTGCCAGCCGAGAAACGGGATGCGGAACAGGCTGTTCTTGGCCAGGGTGCGGAACTGCCAAGGAACGCACCCGAACATCAGCGGCGTGTCCATCAAGCTGAGGTGGTTCGAGCAAAAGACATAGGCCGCTCCAGGGGTCAGGTTCTCCAGACCGCTCATCGAGACCTTGACCCCGGCCAGGGCCAGAACCATGCGCGCCCAGCACTGGGCGATATTGTGCTGCCACCGCCCGGTTCCATCGATCAGCGACGCCGCCAGCGAGATACTGGCCATCACCATGGTCGAGAGGAAGAACATGGGAACAAACCAGAGAATCGAGCGGGCCGCCTCGAGCAGCGTCTGGAGTTTTTGTCTCAGCCTCACCGTGTTGGCGTCGTCAGCCCAGCGCCTTGAACTCGCCGACCAGATAGAGAGAGCCGGTCACCAGGATTATATCGGTGGGGGCGGCCGAAGCGCGCGCCAGTTTCCAGGCCTCCACGAGGCTGGAGACGGCCCGCGCGCGGGGATGGTGGTGTCCGACCAGATCGAGCAATGCCGGAGCGCTGAGGGCCCGCGGTTGGGTCAGCGGAGTCAACAGGACGTGTTCCGCCAGCGGGAACAGGACCCCTGCCACCTCGTCGATCGCCTTGTCGCGCGCGGCGGAATAGATGAGCCAGACCCGGCGCCCGCGGTGGTGCTGCTCGAGGTAGCGGGCCAGGGCTCGGGCGCCGCCGGGATTGTGCGCGCCGTCGAGCAAGACCAAAGGCTGCTCGGCGACGCGCTCGAGCCGCCCCGGCCACCGCGTCTGGCGCAATCCGGTCTCGATCGCGGCCGCCTCCACCCCCAGCACGTTCAGGGTGGCGATCGCCGCCAGCGCGTTGACCACCTGGTGCTCGCCAGCCAGGCTCAGCTCCACCCGAAGCCGGGCGCCGGCAGGGCCTGCCGCCACAAAGCAGTAATATCCATCGCGGTGGGTGACCTGCTCCGCGTCCCAGGCGGCGCCGCTTCCGCCGGATCCTTCGGGCCATCCGGCGTAGACAACCGGAATCCCGAGTTGCCTGGCCCGATCCTGGAGCGCCCCGGCCGCTTCCGGCCGCTGCCGGGCGAACACCGCCGGCGCGCCCGGCTTCAGAATGCCCGCCTTCTCGGCTGAAATCGCGGCGGCCCCGCGGCCCAGATAGCTCTCGTGGTCAAAGTCGATCGGAGTGACGACCGAGACACGCGGCTGGAGCACGTTGGTGGCGTCCAGCCGGCCGCCCAGCCCGACCTCGACCACGGCGTAGTCGACCCGCGCCTGGCGAAAACGCGAGAAGGCCAAGGCCGTGACGCACTCAAAAAACGTCGGGTGATCGAGCGTTCCTTCCGCCAGCATCCCCTCGACCGCGGCCCGAACCGGCTCGAACGCGGCGCCGAACTCCTCGTCTGAGATCTCCCGGCCGTCGATGCGAATCCGCTCGTTGACACGGACCAGGTGGGGCGAAGTGTAAAGGCCGGTGCGCAGGCCGGCGGCCCGCAAGCCGGCCTCCACCATGGCGGCTGTCGAGCCCTTGCCGTTGGTGCCGGCGATGTGGATGCTGGGGAAGGCGCGCTCCGGCCGCCCCAGCCGGTCGAGCATCCTCTCCACCCGCTCCAGGCCCAGATTGACGGTCCCGACCTCCTGGCCGAGACACAGCAGGTAGTGCACCGCCTCTCGATAGGTCATCGCTGAAGCCGCGCCACGTCAGGTCGGCGAAACCGGACCGAGGAAGAACTCCAGCGCCCGGGCGATCCACTGCTTCATCTCGGGGCGCGGCACGACTGCGTCCAGCATCCCGTGCTGGAGCAAGAACTCGCTGCGTTGAAATCCGGGCGGCAGCTTCTGGCGGATAGTTTGCTCGATCACCCGCGGGCCGGCGAATCCGATCAGCGCGTTGGGCTCGGCCACGTTCAGATCGCCGAGCATGGCAAAGCTGGCCGTCACGCCCCCGGTGGTGGGATCGGTCAGGATGCTGATGTAAGGCGCCCCCACATCGTCCAGCCGCATCAGGGCGCAGGAGATCTTGGCCATCTGCATCAGGCTAACCGCCCCCTCCATCATCCGCGCGCCGCCGGAAGCCGAGACGATCACCAGCGGCCGGCGGTTCTGGATAGCCCGCTCGATGGCCCGGGTGATCTTTTCTCCCACCACGCAGCCCATGCTGCCGCCGATGAAACGGTATTCCATCGCGCAGACCAGCACCGGGCGGCCGGCCAGCTTCCCCTCGGCGGTGATCAACGCGTCCTTCAGCCCGGTCGCGTTCTCGGTGGCCTTCAGGCGCTCCCGATACGGTTTCTGATCGACGAAGGCCAGGGGATCGCCGGTGGCCAGCTCCGCGTCCAGCTCGGTCCAGGCCCCCTCGTCCAGCAGCAGGGCCAGCCGGGCGCGGGCGTCGATCTTGAAGTGGTGTCCGCATTTCGGGCAGACCTGCAGGTTCGCCTCCAGGTCCCGCTTCCAGATGATCTGGCGGCAGCCTTCGCACTTGATCCACAGGCCCTCGGTGCGGACTTTCTTGGCTTCCGGCGCGTCGTCGGGAGCGCTGTCCTTCTTGAACCAGGGCATCGTCCTAATACTCGATTCCCCGCTGGGCCAGAATCCCCCGCTGGTAGGGATGCTTGATCTGGCGCACCTCGCTCACCAGATCGGCGGCCTCGATCAGCTTGGGATGAGCGTTGCGCCCGGTGCAGACCACGTGCAGCGACTCGGGGCGCGCCTTCAGATCCGCGACGACGCGGTCGATGTCCAGCATGCCGTAATGGATCGCGTAGTTGATCTCGTCGCAGAGGATCATGTCGAACCGGCCGGCGCCCATCTCCTCGACCACCGCCGACCAAGCCTTCTCCACCAGCTCGACGTCGGCCGGATCCGGCTTCTCGGCGCCGACCTTGACGAATCCGCGGCCCATGACCCGGATTTCGAAGGTTCCCTCGGGCAACATACGGGCGGTGTCCAGCTCGCCATAGTGCCAGGAGCCCTTGATGAACTGTACCATCAGCGTCTTCAATCCCTGGCCCACGGCGCGGAAAGCGGTTCCCAGGGCGGCGGAGGTTTTGCCTTTGCCGTTGCCTGTGTACACGATCAGGAGTCCCCGGGATTCCGGCATGGCGTCGGGCGGCTATCGCGGATACGGGTGATGACGCAAGAAGGCGAATGCCCGGTAGATCTGCTCGGCCAGAATCACGCGGGCCAGCTCGTGCGGCAGCGTCAGGCGCGACAAAGAAAGCAGCAGATCCGCCTTCCGCCGGGTTGCCTCCGAGACGCCGTCGGCGCCGCCCACCCAGAATACCAGCTCCCGCACCGCCGTATTCTCCCAGTTCTGGAGCCGGGCCGCCATCTCGGCCGAGGTGAGCTCGCGGCCGGCCGGATCGAGCACCACCCGGTAAGCCCGCGGATGGTTCTCCAGCGCCTGCTCGTCCCGGACCTGTTGCATCCGGAAGTCGCAGTAACGCGCGATGCGCCGCCCGTACTCCTCCGCCAGCTCCCGGGCCGCCACATCCCGCGAACGGCCGACATACAGCAGCCGGATCTTCAGAGCAGCAACTCCACCACCACGACGTTGGGCCGAGCCGCCTCCGGCGGTCCATGCCGGTAATGCACGCCGACCGTACGGAACCCCAGCTTCTCGACCAGCTTGTGGCTGCTGGTGTTTCGCTCCAGCAGGTAGCCGATCAGCTTCTCCAGCCCCCGTGCCCGCGCCTGCTCGATCAGCGCGCGGCCCAGAAGCTGTCCGACCGCGTGCCGCCGCCACGCTCGTTCCACGTACACCGACATTTCCGCCATGCTGGCGAAGGCCTTTCCCTCGCGGTAGGCCTCCAGCGAGGCCCACCCCACCACCTGCCGAAAGCTCTCCGCCACCCAGGCCTGAAAGCGCGGCTCGGCGAACCAGGCCTCGATCTCCGCCAGCGGGCGCATCTCGCCGGCCAGGGTCGCCAGCCGGTCTTCGATGCCCTGATTGTAGATCCTCCAGATCGCCGGCGCGTCGGCCACCGTGGCCGCGCGGATTCGCAGTGCCCCGGGCTTGTCCGCCTCTCCCATCAGGCCGACCTTGGCAGGTTGACCCGCCTCGCGCCCTTCCACAACCGTTCCAGCTCGTAGTAGCCGCGCGCGCGAAGGGAAAAGATGTGGACGATGAAATCCCCGTAGTCCATCAGGATCCATTCGCCCGCCTGATAACCCTCGATGCTGGCCGGACGCACGCCTTGCTGCTTCAATTGCTTCTCGATTTCGTCGCTGATGGCCTGGTTTTGGCGGGCGCTCCGTCCGCTGCAAATCACGAAAGCGTCGGTGAAGCTGGCGACCCGCTGCAGGTCCAGGACCGACATGTCCTCCGCCTTCTTGCTTTCCGCGGCCTCTACCGCTACCCGCCAGTGCTCCATTCAAGAGTCCTCAAGCTCCCATTGTAGAATCAAAAGCCGCTACAATATCGGGTGATGCGAGCGTGGCGCGGGGCGGCCCTGGTCCTGGCGCTGGCGGCGGGGACGCTGCCGGCCCTCGAGGTGCGCGCCGCCGAGGAGAACTTGCGGCGCCTCGAGGCTCTGGTCGGGGCCGGCGCGGCGCCGCTCTCCGCCTTGCGCGCCGCGCGGCAGCAGCTCCGCGACGCCCAGAACCAGGAGGTCCTGCGGCGAACTCTGTATGCGACCGAGGTGGAGCCGGCTCTACTGCCGGAGATGCTGCGCGCCGCCCAGGAATTGCGGGCGCGGGCGGTCGAGTCCCTGGGGGCCCACCAGCAACTGGTCCGGGCGGGGGCCCTGCCGGCCCGGGAGCTGGAACAGCGCCAAGCCGCTCTGACCGACGCGGAACAGCAGTGGCAAATGGCCCAGTCGCGCGCCCGCTTAGTCGAGGAGATCGCCCGCATGGCCCGCCGGGAAGCCGACTACGACGCAGGCGAGGAATCCGGGTTGGCGCAGCCTTTCCTGGGCGGAGGGGCGCTCGCCGAACAGGACTTCCTGCCACTGGAGGAGGCTTACTTCTCCCGATTTTCCCGGCCTCTGCCGGTCAGCGCCCGGGGGGCGACCGCGGTCCACAGGGGCCTCGGCTTCGATCATCAAGGCCGCTTTGATGTGGCCCTGAATCCCGATCAGCCGGAAGGACGCTGGCTGCTGGATCTGCTGGACCGGCTCCAGATCCCCTACATCGCCTTCCGCGGCGCCGTGGCCGGACGTTCCACCGGCGCCCACATCCACGTCGGGCTGCCCAGCCCCAGGCTGTGAGGGAGCTTAACTTTCGTCGACAAACCGCTCCCTGACGGTCGCGGCTCGGCTGTTACTGAGCCGCGCGCGTCAGCAAGCGGTTCTAAGCGGACAGGACGAACCCGCACCCGCTGATGTAGCAGGCAAAGGCCAGTCCCGCCCAGGCCGCCGCCGCCAGAAAAGCCATGGCAATCATGCGGCTCCCGCCGTAGCGCTCCCGGTCCTGGGCCATCTCCAGCCAGCCGAGAAACGCCGCCATGATGCCGATCCCGGTGGCCGCCAGCGAAACCAGCAGGGCCGCCCGCGAGATCGGCCAGGTGGAAAGAGGAAGCTCGACCCGCGCGCCGGTGCTGTTCAGGGCGTGGATATGCGCCGATTGAAACAGGAAAACCGCCAGGGTGATCAGCAGGGCCGAGGCGGTCGCCACCACGGAAAACGCCGCCCGGGGGGCCGTGGGCTTGGCGGGGGGCGGCTGGCGAAGATTCAGTAGCGCCACCAGGACCGCGGTCCCCATCGTAATGCCGATCAGGATGGCCAGCGACAGGGCGCCCGCCCCCGGCTTGCCCAGCCCCAGCAGACCCGAGACCAGCAGGCCTAGTACTCCTCCCGATCCCGCCCCCAGCAGCGCCCGCGCCAGTTTCTCCATAACTCGCTTTTACCCTCCGGCTAGGGGCGTCGTCAAGAGCCGCTGCCCTGGTCTGCTGTAACGGAACAACCACCCTCCCCTTGTTCTGAAAACGGAACGAAAACGGAACAAGGCCGTTGCTTCAAGCCGGTTAGGGGAGTATAATCTCGAAATCCGCCAGTTTTTCATTCTTTTGCGGACCAAACATGAACGCCGGCTTGAGGCTGAAACAGACCCGGGAAGAGATGGGCCTCCGCTATCGCGAGGTCGAAGACACCAGCATCATGATCGCCCAGCGGAATCACAATCCCGAATTTATCGTCTCCCTCAGCCGGCTTTCCGACATCGAGAACAAGGGCACCGTCCCCAGCTTGTATCGGCTCTATAGTCTCTGCGCCATCTACCGGTTGGAATTGACCGAGGTCCTGAACTGGTACGGAATCGAGATGGCGCGGATCCTGGAGGATGCCACCTTGATCCGTCCCTCCCAGACCCACCCCATCGGCTTCCAGGGCAACGGTCACGGCGCCGTCTTGATGCCGCTGAGACTGGATCCGGGAGTCGATTTCCAGCGCACTTTCTATCTGAGCCGGATGATCCAGAAGTGGGGTCCCATCCCCCTGGCCCTGCTGGAAACCCTGGATGTGGAGAAGCACCGCTTCGCCTGGATCGGGACCGATGACTACATGATGC
>Ga0247727_10015225_pt1 | contig 12650 bp, 12 predicted proteins | sample WisWelCaveWW1625_FD_202498 | JGI IMG/M metagenome (GOLD analysis project Ga0247727, IMG submission 202498) | Biofilm microbial communities from Wishing Well Cave, Virginia, United States - WW16-25 | ecosystem: Environmental > Aquatic > Deep subsurface > Groundwater > Cave microbial mat | place... | reverse complement strand
GCGCGACGGGCGTCGCGGAGAGCGTCGAGCTCCTGCGCGACGTTGGTGCCGGTGATCTCGATCAGGACCGGCGCGGGCGCGGGACTGCGCTCCACGTCTCCGAGCGTGCCCGCGCCGAGCGAAAAGGCGATGATCCCGGCCGCCGCTGCGGCAGCCACCGACCCGATACGACTCGCCGCCCTCGTTGCAGGCACGATCGCCCGACGCCGCCACGCGACCGCCCGCGAACTCGCGGGCACCGGCTCGAGCGGCGTCTTGCGCACCTCCTCGACGAGCGCCTCGACGGCTGCTGCGAACGACCCACAGGCGGTGCAGCGGGCGACGTGTGCTGCAAGCAGCCGTCGCTCGAGCTCGGAGAGCTCGTCGTCGGGGGCCAGTGCCGCCCAGGCGCGGGCGCGCTCGCATCCGCTCGTGTGGAAAACGCCCCTCACGGTCGTATAGACGCGCGGTGAAAAGAATCGATAGTTCGTGTTGCGCTCAGATCAGCTCGTAGCGACTGTCGATCGCCGCCCCAAGCGCCAGCAGCACCGCCCCGAGCACCACGAGCAGCACGGTGATGTTGACCGAGTCGCGCATCTCCTCCTGTGACGCACGACGCACGGCGCGGCCGAACGACCGCGAACCGCCGTCGTCGGCGCGGCGTACAGGGCCGCGGTTCCCCAGTACGAAGCCGCCGACGAGCAGGAACGCCCCCGCCAGGTAGAGACCGAGGGAGACGGAACGGTTGACAGACGATCCAAGCAGGAGCCCTAGCACAAGGGCCACCACAACCGCCCCGCCCCCGATCAGGACGAGAAGGACCACGAAGCGGCGGGCGGCCGCGAGCAGCACGACCGTCAGGAGCTGGCGGCAGCCGCCTGGGCGGGCCGCACGATCTCCTCCGTCGTCATCGGCCAGCGCTCGAGCGGGAAGTGGCAGGCCGCCACGTGGTCGGCGCCGAAGGAGCGAAGCTCGGGCTCGTCCACGTCACAGCGACCCTCGACGAACCGCGGGCAGCGGGGATGGAAGCGGCAGGCGCTGGGTGGGTTGATCGGGTTCGGCACGTCGCCCTCGAGCACGATCGCCTTTCGCGCGCGACCCAGCGTCGGGTTGGGGATCGGCACCGCCGACAGAAGCGCGCCGGTGTACGGGTGCTTGGGCTCCAGGTACAGGTGGTGACCCGCCCCCACCTCGGCCACCTTGCCGAGGTACATGACCATCACCCGGTCGGAGATGTGACGGACGACGTTCAGGTCGTGCGCGATGAACAGGAACGTGAGCCCGAACTCCTTCTGCAGGTCCTTGAGCAGGTTGAGGATCTGCGCCTGCACGGACACGTCGAGCGCCGACACGGGCTCGTCGCAGATGATCAGCTTCGGGTTCGCCGCGAGTGCGCGCGCCACCCCGATCCGCTGCCGCTGACCTCCGGAGAACTCGTGCGGGAAGCGGTTGTAGTGCTCCGGATTCAGGCCCACAACCTCGAGCAGGTCCTGCACGCGGCGCTTGCGCTCCGCCTCCGTGCCGATCCCGTGCACCTCGAGGGGCTCTCCGACGATGAAGCCGACCCGCTTGCGCGCGTTGAGCGACGCATAAGGATCCTGGAAGACCATCATCATCTCGCGTCGTACCGGGCGCATCTCGGCCCGCGACAGCCGCGTAATGTCGGTGCCGTCGAACAGGATGTTGCCCCCGGTGGGATCGAGCAGCCGTGCCACGCAGCGAGCCATCGTCGACTTGCCGCAGCCGGACTCCCCGACGACACCGAGCGTCTCGCCGCGATTGACGACGAAGCTGACGTCGTCGACCGCCTTGACGGCCGCTACCTGCTTCTGGAACACGATTCCCCTTGTGACGGGGAAGTACTTCTGCAGGTTCTCGACGCGGAGCAGCTCGTCGCTCATGTCCACCCCGCAGATGCCGAATCTGCGAAAGCAGACTCGGCATCGCGACAACGCTGCGGGGCTCGCAGATCCCGAATCTGCGAGAGCAGATTCGGGATCGCGACAGTCCGGAAGCGGCCGCTACCGCGGCCGGCGCCGATGATCGACGTGAATGGGATGGTTGAGAGAGGGTGTCTCATGTAGCCCCCGCCAGCAGCTCGTCGGCGAGGCGCTGCCCCTCGCGGGCCTTGGTCTCCTCGTCGAGCAGGCATGCCGCCCGATGAGCAGGGTCGCCCGCCACGCCGGCGAGCGCGGGAACGACGCTCACGCACTGCTCCATCACGTACGCGCATCGGGGATGAAACCGACAGCCCGTGGGGGGCGAGAGCAGAGAGGGCGGCTGACCGGGGATCTGGGCCAGCCGGTCGGCGTCGTGGTCGACGCGCGGCAGCGAGCCGAGCAGGCCCCACGTGTAGGGGTGACGGGGAGCGGTGTAGATGCGCTCGACAACTCCCTCCTCCGCGATCCGCCCTGCGTACATGACCGCCACGTCGTCCGCGATCTCGGCCACGACGCCCAGGTCGTGGGTGATCATGATGATCGCCGTCCCGTGATCGTCCTGCAGCTTCCGCATCAGGTCGAGGATCTGCGCCTGCGTGGTCACGTCGAGGGCGGTCGTCGGCTCGTCCGCGATCAGCAGGGCCGGCTCGTTGATCATCGCCATCGCGATCATCACCCGCTGCCGCATGCCACCGGAGAACTGGTGCGGATAGTCGTCGATACGCCGCTCGGGGCGCGGGATGCCGACCTCCGTGAGCGCCTGCAGCGACCGCTCACGGGCCTCCTTCTTCGAAATGTCGTTGTGGAGTAGCACCGCTTCGACGAGCTGCCAACCGATCGACTTGACAGGGTTCAGCGAGGTCATCGGGTCCTGGAAGATCATCGCCACCTTCGAGCCGCGCAGCTCGCGCAGGCGCTGCGGGCTCGCCGCGATCAGATCCTCGCCGTCGAACACCGCCTCGCCCGAGGACGTGCTCGAGCGGGGGTTGTTGAGTCCCATGATCGTGAGGCACGTGACGCTCTTGCCGCAGCCCGACTCGCCGACGATGCCGAGCGTCTTGCCCAATTCGACGCTGAAGCTGATGCCGTCGACCGCCTCGACGATCCCGTCGTCGGTGCGGAAGCTGGTTCTGAGGTTTCGAACGTCGAGCAGTGCCATCAGGAGAGCCTGATCCTCGGGTCGACCCAGGCGTAGACGATGTCCACGAAGAAGTTGAAGATGATGATGCAGAGGGTCGCAAAGAGGGTGATGCCCATGATCACCGGCATGTCGTAGTTCTCGAACGAGATCAGGATCTGCCGCCCGAGACCCGGCAGGCCGTAGATCGACTCGGTGAAGATGGCGCCGCCGAGCGCCAAGCCGATGTCCATGCCGAGGATCGTGATGATCGGCAGCAGGCTGTTGCGCAGGATGTGCGATCGCATCACCCGAGGCTCGGGTGCGCCCTTGGCACGGGCGGTGCGGACGAAGTCCTCGTTCATCGTCTCCATCACGTTCGCGCGCACGATCCTGGTGTAGAGCGCGGCGAACAGGATCATGAACGTCATCCAGGGGAGGATCATGTGGTACGCCCACTGCACCGGGCCGCCGCACTCGGCCCCGATGCTCGGGTTGACGAAATCGCAATAGCCGCTGATCGGCGTCAACCCAAGCCGGTAGCCGAACACGTAGGCGAAGATGAGCCCGATCCAGACCGGGTGCGCGGCGATGCCGACGAGCACGAAGGTCATCGCGGTGCGGTCGAGCAACGACCGGGGGCGAAGTGCCGACAGGATGCCGACCGGGATCGACAGCGTCAGCCAGAAGATGGCGCCGCCGAAGACGAGCGAGGCGGTGACGGGCGCTGCGCGCGCGATGACGTCGTTGACGTCCTCGCGGTTGACGAAAGAGGTCCCGAGCGACTGTTCGACGACGAGCTGTTTGAGGAAGAGGCCGTACTGCTTCCAGAGCGGATCGTTGAGGTGCAGGCTGTCGGCCACTTTCTGCACCTGCTCGGGCGATGCACCCTGCCCGGCTGCGAGCCGCGCGGGGTCGGCAGGCGTCACGAAGAAGATCGCGTACGTGACGATGGTGACCGCGAAGAAAAGGAACAACGCCCACAGCAGTCGCCGGATCAGATAGATGAGCATCGCGAGCGGGAGTTTACGTATCGATGTGGAGAGACCGGGGCTGAAAGTTGCGTGAAGGGGCGGGCCCGTGAGCCCGCCCCTTCACGGTTCTCGATCTGCGTCCTCGCTACTTCTTGATCGCGAGGGCGTTGAAGATCGGGTGTCCGTACACCGGATGGAAGATGAAGTTCTCGATCCGGGCCGAGACGAAGTCGCGGGACGTGTAGTTGAAGATCGGAATCCACGGCGCCGCGTTCTTCATGATGTCGATGTCGAGGTTGCCATACGCGGTGTACCGCGCCTGGCCGGACAGCTTGGCCGCCGCCTTCATCAGCTTGTTGTACTTCGCGTCGTTGAAGTACGCGTAGTTCGAGTTGTTCGTCTCCTGAATGGTGGTGCCGTCCAGGAGCACGTTGATGAAGTCGAACGGGTCGAAGTAGTCAGCGATCCAGCCGATCGTGAAGGAGTCCATCTCGTTGCCCTTGTTGCCCATGGTCGAGAGGGCCACGGCGAACGGCTGCGGCTTCAGATTCACCTTGAGGCCTACCTGCTCGAGGTTGTACTTCACGATCTGCGCGTGAGCCTGAGCGGCGGCGCTCGTCGTGTGCAGGTGGTTGACCTCACCGGAGAAGCCGCCCAGGAGCTCCTTCGCCTTTGCAGGCTGGGCGCCGCCAAGCGGGTAGATCTTCGCCGGCTTGAAGCCCGGAAGCTGCGGGGCCAGGATCTGGTCGGTACGGCTACCGCCGAACTTCCCGCGGGTGCGGAGCAGGGCGGGCCGGTCGACCGCGTAGTTCACGGCCTGCCGTCGCGCCACGCTGCCGTACGTCGGCCGCGAGGTGTTGAGGGCGATGTAGCCGGTGCCTACGAGCGGGTTGACGAAGAAGCGCGTCTTGTTGACGCCGAACTCGTCCGCGAGCGCAGCGATCTGCGCCGCAGGCGGTCCGCCCATGTCGAGGTCGGCCTCGCCGGCCTTGACACGCAGCAGGGTCTGGTTCTGGTCGGTGTTGACCGTGACCACGATCCGGTCCGGGTTGTTGGGCCGGGTACCCTTGTACTGCTTGTTCCGCTCGAGCACGAACGAGCGCCCGATCTCACGGGAGACGATGCGATACGGGCCCGTGGAGGGGTACACGTTCTCGCCCTTCGGGTTGATCGGCATGTTCGGCTTCACCGACGCGAAGAACGGCATCGAGATCTGCGAGAGGAAGGTCGGGTCCGGGTTGACGAGCTTGACGGTCAGCTTCTGGCCGACCGCGCGCACGCCGGTCAGGTTGCCCTTCTTCTCGTTGTAGGCCTGGCAGCCTTCGAAGTTCGTCGAGAACGCGATCGCAGGCGAGCCCATGTCGGGGTGGCAGACCCGGACGATCGCACGCGCGAACGCGGCGGCCGTCAGCGGCGAGCCATCACTGAACTTGATCCCGCTCTTGACCGTGAAGGTGTACGTCTTCCCGTCCTTGGAGACGACCGGGAACCCCGTCGCCGCCTCGGGCTGGAGCTGGTTTCCGCCCGCGCTGCCCGGCTTGTCCGGGTAGTTGAGCAGCTGCTGGTTGATCGCGTAGAGCAACGCCCAGCCTGCCGACTCGTAGCTCAGTGCGGGATCGACATACTCGAAGTCGCTCAGCGAGTAGTCGATGCGAAGAGTGCCGCCCTTGGAGATCGCGCCTTTCGACGACGAGGCCGTGCCCGTCGAGCCGGCAAACGCCGCTGCGACGAACAGGCTCGCGCCGACGACCGCGAGGCCGAGGGCGAGCAGAAGCCTTCTGTGCATCTGACTCCTTCCCTAGTTGCGAGACCGGCCCATGCCGGCTCGCGTATTGCCATCCACCGCTCTCGTGAGACGCACCGAGACCGGAATTGTTAGTGAGGCGTTACGAGATGTGGCGCGGGTCGAACGCGTCCCGCAGCCCGTCGCCCAGCAGGTTGAACGCGAGCGTCGTGAGCAGGATCATCAGGCCCGGCCACACCATCAGCCACGGTTGGGTGAGGTAGAAGGTCGGCCCCTCGGCCAGCAGGTTCCCCCAACTGGCAGTCGGTGCCTGGATGCCGAGGCCGAGGAACGACAGGCCCGCCTCGGCGGTGATGTAGCTCGCGACGATCAGCGTCGAGTAGACGATGATCGGCGCCACGAGATGCGGGAGCAGATGCGAGCGCATGATGCGCCAGTCGCCCGCCCCGGTCATCCGTGCAGCCTCGATGAACTCCTTCTCCCGCAGCGACAGCACCTGCCCGCGGATGATGCGGGCCGGGTAGAACCACCCGAAGATGGAGAAGATCAGCACCAGGGTGAACACGCCCGGCGCGAGGAAGCCGAACGTGACCTTGTTGAGCTCCTCGCCGACTGTTGCCGACACGGCGATGATAAAGAGCAGGGCCGGAAATGCCATCGCGATGTCGGTCAGCCGGGACACGACCGTGTCCACCGCACCCCGGTAGTAGCCGGCAAGGAGGCCGGTGATGACACCGAGGATGACGACGATGATCGTCGACAGGACGGCCACCTCGAGCGACGTCTGCGCGCCGTAGAGGATGCGGAGGAACATGTCGCGTCCGAGCAGCCCGTCGCCGCCGAGCACGAAGAACGTCGTCCCCTGTGCTTCCGGCGAGGCGGGGTCGATCCCGAGCCGCGCCGCGTTGTCGACAACGGACAGCGGGCCGACGGGAGTATTCGAGATCGGGTCGATGCCACCGTTCAGCTGTTCGCCCGTGACCGGGTTGATCGTGTTGTTGTAGGGATCGTTCGGCCCGTGCCCGAGGATGCTGGCGGCGACCGGCCCGCCGATGAACGCAGCCAGGATGAGGACGATGATGAAGACCCCGCCCGCGATCGCGACGCGGTCCTTGCGGAAGCGAAGCCCGACCGCCTCCCAGTACCCGCGGGCCTTGACCGTCGCAGCCGTTGTGTCGTCGAGGACGACGGTGCCTCCGCCCGCTCCCGCTCCCGCGAGCTCGGGGTGCTCGATCTCCGTCCTCATCGGCCCGGGAGCATAGCTGAGTCCGCGGTCGAGATCACCGGTTGAATAGACGTCGCGACGAGGCCGTTGTTAGGGACGAACGGTTACGGCGGCCGGTCGCAACCACGCCAGTCGACGAGCCTCGCGGCCGCGAAGCGGACGCCTTCAGGAGATGTTTGCGCGGCCGGAATCCGCGCGAGCGGATTCCGGGGTCTCGCGCCCGCGAGACCCCGCTTGCCGGTCAAGTCAGTGCGTCCGCCCCGGCGACGACCTCGAGGATCTCTTGCGTGATCTCGGCCTGCCTGGCCCGGTTCATCTGCAGGGTGAGGCGGTCGATCAGCTCGCCGGCGTTCTTCGAAGCGTTCCGCATCGCCGTCATGCGTGCGCCCTGCTCCGACGCCGAGGACTCGAGCAGCGCCCGGTACACCTGGGTCTCCACGTACACGGGCAGCAGGCGAGCGAGGATCTCCTCCGGCTCGGGCTCGAAGATGAAGTCCCCTCGTAGCGCGTCGTCGCGGCGCTCCTCGTCGTCCGTCTCGAGGATGTCGGCGGAGATCGGCAGGATCTCCTGCTCGGTCACGTGCTGCGTCAGCGCCGACACGAACGTGTTGTAGACGAGCACCACCCGGTCGACCTCGTGCGCGATGAACAGCTCGGCGACTCGGTGGGCGACCGCCTGGGCGTCGGCGTACACGGGTCTGTCTGTGAAGCCGACGTAGGCACCGTCCAGCTCGCGCCGTCGGAACGTCAGCGTGGAGCGGCCCTTCTTCCCAACCGCGACCCAGCGCACCGTCTTGCCGTCGGCCTCGAGCTCACGTCCGAGCGCGAACGAACGGCGCATCACCTGCGCGTTGAATGCGCCTGCGAGCCCGCGGTCGCCGGTGAGCGGCACCACGAGCACGGTCTCCACGGTCTCGCGCTGCTCGAGCAGCGGCAGTCCGCGCACCGAGCCGGCCGCGCGGCCGACCCCGGCGATCAGCTCGCGCATCGTGTTCGCGTACGGTCGCATCGCCTCGATGCGGGTCTGGGCGCGCCGCAGCTTCGCCGCCGCCACCAACTCCATGGCACGGGTGATCTTCCGCGTGTTGCGGACGGAGCGGATGCGACGCTTGTAATCCTGGACGGAAGCCACGTGGCTACCTCCGACGGTCGTGGTCGACGGAGGGCGACGCAAGCGTCGCCCCTACGGAGCCTCGTCGGGACGAGATGTATTCGGCCCGATCTACCGAGCCTTGTAGGGGCGGGACTTGTCCCGCCCGATCGACCGCGGCGCTAGACCGCAAGGCCCTTCTCCTCCTGCACGGCGAAGCCGTCGACGAACTTCCGAAGCACTTCCTCAAGCGCCTTCACCGTCTCGTCGGAGAGATCGTTCGATTGTCGGATCGTGTCGTAGACGCCGCCTTCGGCGCGCAGCGTCTCGCGCAGCTCCTCCTGGAATCGCGGCACCTGCGGCACCGGCACCTTGTCCAGCCAACCGTGGATACCTGCGTAGATCGCGACCACCTGCTCCTCGACCGGCCACGGCGCGTACTGCGGCTGGTTCAGCGTGGCGACCATGCGCTCGCCGCGCCCGAGTGACTGCTGCGTGGCCGCGTCGAGCTCGGAGCCGAACTGCGAGAACGCCTCGAGCTCCCGGTACTGCGCCAGGTCGAGCCGCAGACGCCCGGCGACCTTCTTCATCGCCTTCGTCTGCGCGTTGCCGCCCACTCGAGAAACCGAGATGCCGACGTTGATCGCGGGGCGCACGCCGGAGAAGAACAGGTCGGACTCGAGGAAGATCTGCCCGTCGGTGATCGAGATCACGTTGGTCGGGATGTAGGCGGCGACGTCGCCGGCCTGCGTCTCGATCACCGGCAGCGCGGTCAGCGAGCCGCCACCGAGAGCGTCGGACAGCTTGCAAGCACGCTCGAGGAGGCGGGAGTGCAGGTAGAAGACGTCGCCGGGAAAGGCTTCACGTCCGGGCGGCCGGCGCAGCAGCAGCGAGAGCTGCCGGTAGGCGTCAGCGTGCTTCGTGAGGTCGTCGTAGATGACGAGCGCGTGCTTGCCGTTGTAGAGGAAGTGCTCGCCCATCGCAGCTCCGGCGAACGGTGCCATCCACTTGATCGGCGCCGCCTCCTGCGCAGGCGCAGTGACGATGATCGTGTAGTCCATGGCACCGACGTCACGCAGCTTCTCGTACACCTGCGCCACGGTCGAGGCCTTCTGGCCGACCGCGACGTAGATGCAGATCACGTCGCCGCCACGCTGGTTGATGATCGTGTCGATCGCCACGGCCGTCTTGCCGGTACCGCGGTCTCCGATGATCAGTTCGCGCTGCCCACGCCCGATCGGGATCATCGAGTCGATCGCCTTGAGCCCGCTCTGCAACGGCTCCTTCACGGGCTGGCGCTGGACGACGCCGGGGGCCTTGAACTCCAGTGGGCGGACGCCTTCGGCCTCGATCGGTCCTTGGCCGTCGAGCGGGACGCCGAGCGGGTCGACGACGCGCCCGAGGAAGCCTGTGCCGACGGGGACGCTCATCACCTCGCCGGTGCGCCGTACCGGCTCTCCCTCCTTGACGTGCTGCCACTCGCCGAACAGCGCCACACCGACGTTGTCCTCTTCGAGGTTGAAGGCGATGCCGACGACCCCGTGCTCGAACTCGAGCCGCTCCAGCGAGACGCAGTTCTCGAGGCCGTAGACGCGGGCGATGCCGTCGCCGACCTGCAGGACGGTGCCGACCTCGGAAAGGTCGGTCTCGACGTCGTACTGCTCGATCCGCTGCTTCAGGATCGAGGTGATCTCTTCAGGGCGTAGCTTCACGTCAACTCCTGTCGTCTCTCTGCAGCCGGTGGGTGGAGGCTTGTTCGCGGCCCGGCGTCACGTCACCGTGAGCCTGGCACACGACCGCGCGCTGACGTTTCCCGCGCGGTCGAGGGCGGCCGCGCACACGCGCAGCTTCTTGCCGCGCGCTTTCGCGGGGATACGCCATGTCCTGGTGTGAAGCGAGCCGTCCGCTTTCGCGGCCGGGACGCTGAGGTTGGCGAGCGCTTTCCCGCCTGCGATCACGCTGAGGTCGACGCGGACAGAGGGGCTTGCGTCGCGGACGGAGAAGCGCAACACGGCGACGCGTCCGGCTCGCGCTTTGGTGGCATGCATCACGACCGTCGGTGCGGTGAAATCCACCGTGCCGTCGGGCCGGTCGGGCAGCGTGATGATGCGGGTGCGCACACCACACCAGTCGACGGTGACGCCGTCGTCCTCCACGTAGTCTCCGACGAAGAAGCTCGGGGTGCGACCGGCGATCCGGATAGTGAAGCCGCCCGAGCGGAACGACTCGTTGCCGTCGAACCGGCCGACCAACTCGGTCCCGTCCGCGCCGCGCGTGCAGGCGATCAGCTTCCCTCCCTGAACGTAGCGGCCGCGGAAGAACCGCGTGTTGCCGTCGGTCGGGCAGCCCGCGAACACGCGGCCGCCGAAGTTCCTGCCGACGATCGCCATACCTTCCTCGTAGCGGATGGCACGCCAGACGAGCGTGCCCAGCGGGACGTTGCCCTCCTTCTCCATCAGCTGGGCGGGCCACTCGCCGCTCCACTCGTCGGGAATGCTCAGGCTTGCTGATGGCGCTGCAGCGCCGAGTGCCGCGGGCATAATCACCGCGATGAGGAAGGCCGAGCCCCCGAGGAGCGCCAGGCGGACAGACCTGCGCATATCCCTAAACGGTAGCCGATTCCGGCGGGCGCTTTTCGCACCGCTCGTGGTCGCGGTCGGGGTGGGACTCGCAGGCGGCTGCGGCGACGGCGACGCGGCCAGCTCGAAGGACGTGGCGGCCGTCGAGGCCGGCGTGGTCGCACTGGGTACCACCCAGAACGTCGCCTGCAAGGAGCTCGGAACCGAGACGTTCGGGGATGTGGACTCGACCGTGTTCATGTGCAGTTTCGAGGAGGAGGCAGAGCAGACGGGCGAGATGCGACCGGCCAACCGGTGCTTCGTGCTCGATGCCGACGGCATGCGGGTGACCGACGTCACCGCCGACTTGCGCTCGCGGGGCTCCTGTCCCGTCATCTCCCCCTGACGAGCTCGCGGCGCAGGCGCTCCAGCCGGCCGCGCACGCTGGCGTCGACCCGGAGCGACCCCGCCTGCAGGATGACGCCGCCGACGAGGGCGGGATCGACCTTGCGGGTCGCCTCGACCCGGCGGCCGGACGCATCCTCGATCTGCTTCACGATCGAGGCGGCCTCGCCGTCGGACAGCTCGTGTGCGGTGGTCAGCTCAACCTGGACGCGCCCCTCGGCTCGATCGACGAGCGACTCGAACTCCGCCGCGACGCCGCGTAGCTCCCCGGCGCGACCTTTCGACGCGACCAGGCGGACCGCGTTCCTGACCAGCGGCTCGGCGCCCTCCGTGATCTGGCCGAGCACGTCGGCCTTGGCGGCCGGCTCGAGCTGCGGATTGGCCAGAAACTGCTCCAGCTCCGGGGTGGCATCGAGCGCCGCGACGAGCTGACGCAGCTCGTCGCGGACGAGCGTGACCCGATCCTGGGCCTGCGCCGCCTCGAAGAGGGCGCGGGCGTAGATGCGTTGCGCGGCGGCCACGGTTGCCCGGCTAGCTCCGACCGCGCTCCAGCGCGGAGAAGTCGAGGCCGTCGATGGCCTCCTCGATCAGGCGGCGCTGGTCGTCGGTGTCGAGCACCTTGCCCACTACGCGTTGAGTGGCCTGAACCGTGAGCTCCGCCACCTCGGCGCGGATCTGGTCGATCGAACGCGCCGTCTCCGCCTCGATCTGCTTGCGGGTGTCCTCGAGGCGCCGCAGGCGCTCGGCCTCGGCGTCGTCCTTGGCGCGTGCCATCTGCGCATCGACGACCTTGCGCGCCTCGGCGAGGATGTCGGCCGACTCGTTGCGTGCCTGCGCGAGGATGGCGCGGTTCTGCTCGAGCAGCTCGCGTGCCTCGTTGCGGGCGTTGTCGGCTTCCGCCACCGCCTGGCGGATGCGGTCGCGCCGATCGTCGATCGTCTTCTGGATCGGCCCGAACGCGTACTTGCGGAGCACGAAGAACGTGATCCCGAAGCAGATCAAGGTCCAGACCATGAGACCGGGAACGACCTCGATCAGGCCGGAGGCGACCATGGACACGGTTCCTGCTAGTCCGACCACTAGACGAGGAACTTCGCGAGCAAGCCGCCAAGCAGACCGTAGAAGACCACTGCCTCGGTGAGCGCAAAGCCGAGCCACTGGATGCCGGTGAGCTCGCCCTTGAGCTCGGGCTGGCGGGCGACGGCCTGGATCATCGAGCCGAAGATGTTGCCGATACCGACACCGGCGCCGAGCGCACCGAGGCCGATGCCGAGCGCGAGCGCGATCGCCTTGCCGGCGTCGGCACCATCTTCGGCGGCGGCGAGGAAGAACGAGAGGGACGACATGACCGGAAGTGCCTCCTTTAGTGCTGTGGCTCGATCGCCGAGCCGATGTAGATGGCGGACAGGGCTGCGAAGATATAGGCCTGGATCGAGACGACGATGAGAACTTCGAACAGATAGAAGAGCGTCCCGACGACGACGGACACCGGAAATACGGCCCAATGGGTAAGAAAGATGAGGCCTATGAAGACCAGAATCAGCATGTGCCCGGCAAGCATGTTGGCGTAGAGTCGGACAGACAGACTGATCAGCCGCATGAACTGACCGATGACCTC
>Ga0247727_10015224_pt1 | contig 12651 bp, 9 predicted proteins | sample WisWelCaveWW1625_FD_202498 | JGI IMG/M metagenome (GOLD analysis project Ga0247727, IMG submission 202498) | Biofilm microbial communities from Wishing Well Cave, Virginia, United States - WW16-25 | ecosystem: Environmental > Aquatic > Deep subsurface > Groundwater > Cave microbial mat | place... | reverse complement strand
GGCCGCCCTTCGCTCACAATCGTCTTGAGCACCTCGTGCGTGCCTTTAATGTCAAAAATGCGGCCGTCGGGCGAGCGCATGTAAAGCACGGGCGTGCCCCATTCCACCTCTTTGCCCTGGGCGAAGATGGCTTTGCGCGCCTCGGTGAGCGCCGCATCTACGGGATAGCCGTCCGCCAACGCCGCATAAAATTCGCGCGAGAGCGTAATCGCCGTCTCGTCGGAAACTTCGAATTGCATCGCAATCACCGCGGGAATGCCCTGTTGCACGAGGCTTTGGGCCGCGCCGGCAAACGGGTCCGTGTTGGAGGTGCGCGCGCCCTCGCACGAATTGAGCAAGGCCAAACGCAACGAGCGCTCGTCGCGCATGAGCGTGCCCAAATATTTTCCGCTCACCGGCCGGCCCAGCCGGTTCTCATCTTCCAAAATCAAAACGCCGTCTTGCGCCTTCTCGTCGAAGCTGCCGTGCCCGATATAATGAAAGATGTGAAATTGTTGTTGGCGCAGCCGTTGTTGCAGCGCGCGCAGAGTCGCTTCATTCAGCCTTTCCAATTCCACAATCTTGTGGCGTTCGAGATCGATGAGCGCCTGCTTCAGCTTGGCCCATTCTTGCTCGACGTCCAACGGCGGATAGTTTGACGGGCTGGAAATCATCACCAAAAGTTTTATGGGAGGCTTGACTTCGAGCGGCTGCACGCGTTCCGGCAGGTCAAGATAACGCACCACCGGAGTTTCGGTGGAAAGACACAAGAAGCGATCCAAGCCGGGATTGTACATAAATTCCCAGGGAATATCGGCCAATTCCGGCACCTCGGTCATTCTCAGCTTCAAACGCAGGCCGCAACCCTGGCGCACGGCTTCATCCGTGCTGCTGCGCAAACATTCTCCGAGTTGATCGTCAAAGATCGCTTTGAACAAGCTGGCACCGAAAATTTTTGCCGCGGCCAACTCGGGCGCATCGACGCGGCGAGTGCTTCGTTTCGGACGGCCGATTTTCAGTAGAAAATTTTCCAGTTCCATTTTGGAAAAGGGCAATTGGAAAAGCCGCGAGGAGGTTCCAGCGGGGGAATAGACCACTTGCGCTTTGTATTTCTCTTCCGACCGTTCCAAGAGCAAATCAAAATCTAAATAGGTCATCGTGGTTGCCTTTGGGTTGCGCGCAGCCGCTTGGTTGGGGAAATCCGCGAAAGCTTCGGGCGGCCCGTTGGCCGCGTCGAATTAATTCCACTTGTCGGATTTCATTCTTGGCCCAATGAACACGCGAAATATATCGCGAAGGCTTTTCGGGTGTTTCGTGGGCGGAAATTCAAATGTGCCGAAGTAGTGTGAAGAGGGCTCGCTCAAATCGACGACGGTCACTACAATAGAACCCGATTCGAGAGCGGGACTCACAAGAAATATGGAAAAATTTTGAAAGCGATCGAGAGGGAGGGCGCGCGCGGACGTGCTGCACGCCGACCAATATAGTTTCTCAGGTTCTGCGGCGCAAGCGCTTTTTCCCGGCAAGGCGAAAAAAGTCCTCATTTGCGCGCAACACGGACAAGCCGCAACCAAGCCGGCAGAATTATTTTTCGGCAGAATGATTCCGTAATTATTCTGCCGGTGAATGATTCTGCCGTTTGAAGTCTTTGCCTTTCCACGGAAGTTTGTTTATCTTGCTTTCGCCTTTGAACCTCACACACACACACTTGTGAATGATCACATATGCTGCGTATCCTCCTCGGCACGATTATCGTCATCGCCGTTCTCGCTCTTTTGCTCCGTCTCGTCGAGCGCCATTTGGTTTTCTTCCCGGGCAAAATGAGTGACAACGATCCGAGTTTGAATGCGTTCGGCCTTGCAGTGGAAGAAGTTTGGGTAACCACCGCGGAGGGCGTGCGCATTCACGGCTGGTATGTGCCGCACGATTCCGCGGTCGCGAGTCTGGTGATGGCTCATGGCAATGCCGGCAACGTGAGTGATCGCGCGCACTGGCTTGCCCGGCTGCACCAAAAAATTCCGGCGAATCTTTTTATGTTCGACTATCGCGGCTATGGCAAAAGCGAGGGCACGCCGAGCGAAGAAGGCTGCTATCGCGATGCCGAGGCGGCGTTTGATTGGCTGAAAATGAAGACGCCGCACGTGCCGATCATCGCGCACGGCCACTCGCTCGGCGGTGCGGTTGTGATCGAGCTGGCTTGCCGCCGCACTCTCGAAGGTTTGATCGTCGAATCCAGCTTCACGCATGCGCGCGACATGGCAAAGCTGATGTTCGGTCCGTTGCCCGTGCATTGGCTTTCTTCCATGAAATGGGCCAGCCTCGACAAAGTAGCCCAGCTCACATTGCCCAAACTTTTTTTGCACGGCGAGGCCGATAGCATCATTCCTTTCCGGCTCGGGCAAGAGCTTTACGCGCAAGCCGCGGAGCCTAAGCGTTTCGTTGCGCTCGCGGGTGTTGATCACAACGACACGTTCATCACAGGCAGCGAGCTGTATTACAACACGCTCCGCGATTTCATAATGAACGTTCGTAGTGATGCCTTCAGGCATTTTGGTGAATAGGCATCAAACGCCTGAAGGCGTCACTACGAGCGCAACTGGAAAAAACGAGTCCGCCCAGCATGACTGAAACCAACGTCTTGGTCCCCCTGCCCCGTGTGTTGAGCGTGCTCTTGGCCGGCGTCATTGCCATTTCATTCGCCGCCATTCTGATTCGGCTGTGCGAGGCGCCGCCGTTGGCCATCGCATTCTATCGCCTGTTTTTCGCCTCGCTCTTCTTTTGGTTGACGAGCAACAAATCCGCGCGCGCCACGCTGCGGCAGCTTCCACTCGCGAGTTTGCGTTGGGGCTGGCTCGCCGGCGTTGCGCTGGCTTTGCACTTCGCGACGTGGATCACCTCGCTCAATCACACCTCGGTCACCAACTCGGTCGTGCTCGTTGCCACGGCTCCAATTTTTGTCGCCCTCGGCGCGAGATTCATTTTGCAAGAGAAAGCGCGCGCGTGGTTATACTGGGGCCTGCTGCTCGCCTTTGCCGGCGTGGCCGTCATCACATTGCACGACTCGAGCGGAGGGCAAAACGCGCTCTTCGGCAATCTCCTCGCGTTGGCCGGAGCGTTGTTTGCCGGAATTTATTTTTTAATCGGCCGCAAGCTGCGCCGGCAAATGGACACCGCGCCCTATGTCATGCTGTGTTACGCTGCGGCCGCGCTATTATTGTTTGCCGCTGCGTTGCTCATGCGAGAACCACTCACCGGCTATTCCTGGCAAACCTACGCCGCCTTTCTCGGAATCGCATTGATACCTCAAGTCCTCGGGCACACGAGTTTCAATTGGGCGCTCAAACATCTCTCCGCGCCCACGGTGTCCGTCGCGATGTTGGGCGAGCCGATTGGCGCGAGTTTGCTCGCCGTATTTTTTTTGCAAGAAGAAATCGGAGTGCGCACACTGCTCGGAGGAAGTTTGACTCTCATCGGCGTTGGCATCGCCATCTATTCGGAGCGAGGAAAACCTTGAAGCGAATCTTGATTGCAGCCAATACGCGCTCGGCGCGAGGCCGGGGCGCAAACATTCTGCGCGAAGCCGAGCGCCATCTCACGCAAGCAGGCGTGCAATGTGAAGTGCTCGTCTCGCAGAGCAACGGATACTTTTTTGAAGCGCTGCCACCTCGTTTGCGCGAACCGTGGGATGCCGTGGTTGCGCTCGGCGGCGACGGCACCGTGTTTCAAGTGCTCAATTGCTGCCTCAAACACGAAGGCTTCAACACGCCGCTTGGCCTCATCCCGGCTGGCACGGGCAATTCCTTCTCAAAAGAATTTCGCCATCAGCCCGCACAACCGGCGTGGCAACGTTTGCTTGAAAGTCGGCCCGTTCCGGTTGATGTGTTGCGTTGCCGCCTGCACAACGCGGAAGCATGGCACGGCAACGAATACTATTTTATCAACGTCATGGGCCTCGGCTTCGTTTCGGAAGTGAATATCAACTCGCAGCGCTTCAAACGGCTCGGCACGGTGTCCTATATTTTGGGCTTGTTGGTGACGCTGCAAAAATTCAAGCCCGCGTCTTTGCGCATGAGGCTCGACGAGCAAACGCACTCGCGCACCGCCATGTTCGCCGTGATCTGCAACTCGCGCTATACCGGCGGCGATATGTGGATCGCGCCGCACGCGGAGATCGACGACGGCATGATGGAAGTCATTTTGCTCAACGAACTCTCGCGGTTGGGATTAGTCCGGGCGTTCCCTTCCGTTTTCACCGGCAAGCACATTCATCATCCCAAAGTAGAAGTTTTTCGCTGCCGTCGTTTGCGCATTGAGGCCGAAGCCGAACAAATGCTCACACCCGACGGCGAAATCGTCGGCTGCACGCCGATGGAAGTGGAAGTGCTGCCCAGACGCGTGCAGTTCATCTTGTGAGCGGGTGCGATTTTTTAACGAGCCGGTAAACTCTGCGCTGCGTTTATAAACTTTCCTCAACTTGTCATTCTGAAAGAACCTTCCCTCGCGCTGGGAAGAGCGCCAAGTGCGAGGGAAGTTCCTTCCAGGATGACATTTCAAAGATCGGTTTTTCCTTTCACCAAACCGAAAGCATGCACGGCAAAGCCGCCTTGCTTTTCGCCCTAGTGCCGGCTATATTCCGGCCATCCACAACAGCGCAACACGCGCGGAAAGATTGATTTCGCATTGGAGACAACTACATGACGCTCGACGAATTGATTCGCAGCATGCACGATCTCGAAAATTATTTGAGCAAGTTCGAGGAAAAATATCGTTTGCGCTCGGAGGATTTCTATCGCTTGGCGGCTGCCGGAAAATTGGAACAGTCGAATGATTTCATCGAATGGTTGGGGGCCTATGAAATCAAGCTGAAGCGCGAGCGCAAGTATCAGCAACGCCTCGCCGAAATGCATTAGCAGAGACCGAGCCTCATCATAAACATGTCCCTCCCTATCTCAAACACCATCGCGTTCCCGCTCTTCACATAATATTCAAGGAGTCAAATCACTGCAAAAAGGCGAAGATTTTCACGCAAAGACGCAGAGCCGCAAAGAAAAGCTTTGCGGATTCTTTGCGCCTTCGCGGCTTTGCGTGCGCTTTTGATTTTCTGTTTGACTTCGGCTCGTCGGGATTATGTGCTAATGCTGAAAAAGATTCCTACTGAATGACACCTAGTAGTAACTTCATTTGCAATGAACCTATTCTGAAAGAACCCTCCCATGAAACTCCGTCTCGCTCTCGTCGCCGCCTCTCTCATTCTCAGTCTGCTCCTCGGCCTCACGTTGTCGCTCGGCAATCGTTCCGCGGCCAATGCGGGAACGGCAAACGATGATCAAATCCTCATCGGGCTTTCGATGGACACGCTCAAAGAAACGCGCTGGCAAAAAGATCGCGATTACTTCGTGGCCAAAGCGGAAGCGCTCGGCGCGAAGGTGCTCGTGCAATCCGCGAATAGCGATGACACCAGACAAATTCAAGACGTGCAGAGCTTGTTGAGCAACAAAGTCGACGTGCTCGTCATCGTTCCGCACAACGGACAAGCCATGGCCAAAGCCGTGAATCTCGCGCGCGAAGCGGGCGTGCCCGTGATCGCTTATGATCGCGTCATCACGGATTGCGACCTTGACGTGTATCTCTCTTTCGACAACGTGCGCGTGGGCGAGATGCAGGCGCAATATCTCGTGGACAAACTTCCCAAAGGCCGCAAAGCGCGCCTCATGCGCATCTTCGGCGCGAAGACCGACAACAACGCTTTTATGTTCAAACAAGGCCAAGACAACGTGCTCGAACCGCGCATCGCGGCCGGCGAGATTGAAATCATTCATGAAGACTGGGCCGAGAATTGGAAGCCGGAGAGTGCGAAGAAAATCACCAACGCCGCGATCACGCAGCACGGCGCCAACTTCGACGCGATTCTCGCTTCGAATGACGGGACTGCGGGCGGCGCCATTCAAGCGCTCATGGAAGAAGGTCTCGCCGGAAAAATTATTGTAACCGGACAAGACGCGGAGTTGGTTGCATGCCAACGCATCGCTTCCGGCGTGCAAGCCATGACGATCTACAAACCGATTCGCCACCTCGCCAACGCCGGCGCGGAACTCGCGGTGAAGATGGGGCGAGGCCAGCCGGTGATCGCGCGCGGCTCGGTCAACAACGGCAAGGCCGAAGTGCCTTCGGTGTTGCTCGACGTCGTGACGGTCACGAAGGAGAACTTGGAAGCGACCGTGATCGCCGACGGCTTTCATTCGCGCGAAGAGGTGTATCGTAATGCGGCGCAGCAGCAATAAGAAAGTTGTCATTCCGCGGGAATCTTTGAAAATGCCGTAACGCAGGCTTCCAGCCTGCGTGCAGACAGGATGTCTGCGCTACGTTTTCATCATGCTTCCAGCCTGCGTGCAGACAGGATGTCTGCGCTTCGTTTGAATTTTCGGGGAAGTCGGACTTTCACAAGCGGAGTTTAGAAAATTCCAAAGCCATTTGGTGAAAGTCCGACTTCGCCCGCTTTTTATTTTTCTGCCCTTCATTTTTCTGTCTGAATCCTTTTGCAGTCACGAGATGGTTTCCAGCGCTTAAACCCCGTTTTCGGGTCTAAATGATCGTATCAAGGGAGTGCCATGAAGCTTCGCCTCATATTCGTTTCCTTCGCTCTCATCTTCAGCCTCTTCGCCGGCTTGCTGCTGCGCGCGCATTCATCACAACATGAGAACAAGAACGCTGGCGAGCAACTCGTGATCGGCCTCTCGATGGACACTTTGAAAGAGGCACGCTGGCAGCGCGATCTCGACATTTTCGTGGCAAAGGCGGAGTCGTTGGGTGCGAAGGTGCTCGTGCAATCCGCGAACAGCGACGACACGCGACAGATGCAGGACGTGCAAGCTTTGTTGAGCAACAACATCGACGTGCTCGTGCTGATTCCGCACAATGCTGAAGCCATGGCCAAAGCCGTCGAGTTTGCGCATGAAGCAGGCGTGCCGGTGTTGGCCTATGAGCGCATGATCACGAATTGCAACGTCGATCTTTTCATCTCATTCGATAACGTTCACATCGGTGAATTGCAAGCGCAGTTTGTCGTCGATCATCTTCCTAAGAAACATCCGGCGCGTCTCATCCGCATCTTCGGCGCGAAGACCGATCAAGCCGCGGTGATGTTCAAACAAGGCCAAGATAACGTGCTCGCGCCATTGCTCGCACGCAACGAGATTGAAATCATTCACGAAGATTGGGCGGAGAATTGGAAACCCGAGAATGCGAAGAAGATCGTGAATGCCGCGCTCACGCAACATGGCGCGAACTTCGACGCCATTCTCGCCTCGAATGATGGCACTGCCGGCGGCGCGATTCAAGCGCTCATGGAAGAAGGTCTTGCCGGAAAAATTTTAGTGACCGGCCAAGACGCGGAGTTGGTCGCATGCCAACGCATTGCAGCCGGATCGCAAACCATGACGATCTACAAACCGATTCACCGCTTGGCAACGCAAGCCGCGGATCTGGCCGTGAAACTGGCGCGACGCCAAAGCGTGATCACGCGGCATAGCGTCAACAATGGCAAAGTCGAAGTGCCCGCCGTGCGCTTGGAAGTGGTGACGGTAATGAAAGAAAATTTGGAAGAGACGGTGATTGCCGACGGCTTTCATCGGCGTGAGGAGGTGCATCGCAATGCGCGCGAAGCAGGAAAATAAAACTACATTGTCATTCTGTAAGAACCTTCCCTCGTACTGGGTTTAGTGCCCGTGTCCGGGGAAGTTCGTTTGTGCGTTTCGATTTTCAAATTTGGAAATCGCGCCCACTAGACGTGTCATTCAGAAGGAATCCTTTTTAGCTCTGGGCGACAACTCCAGTACTTAAAAAGATTCCTTCTGAATGACATTACCAATGGAGCCTTATGAAACTCCGTCTCACACTCGTCTGCTTTGCTTTTTTCGCCAGCCTCTTCACCGGTTGGATGCTGCGCGCGCGCTCATCACAACACGAGAGCAAGAGCGGCGATGATCAACTCCTCATCGGCCTCTCGATGGACACGCTCAAAGAAGCGCGCTGGCAACGTGACCGCGACATTTTCGTGGCGCAGGCCGAGTCATTGGGCGCGAAGGTGCTCGTGCAATCGGCGAACAGCGACGACACACGGCAGATGCAGGACGTGCAGGCCTTGTTGAGCAACAACGTCGATGTGCTCGTGATCGTGCCGCACAACGGCGATGCGATGGCCAAGGCCGTGCAGCTCAGTCATGAGGCCGGCGTGCCGGTGATGGCTTATGATCGCATCATTAACAACTGCGGCCTCGATCTTTACATCTGCTTCGATAATGTGCGCGTGGGTGAATTGCAGGCGCAATATCTCGTCGAGCGTCTTCCTCAAAATCGGCCAGGCCGCATGATTCGCATTCTCGGCGCGAAGACCGATCCGTGCTCGTTTCAATACAAAGAAGGGCAAGACAACATTCTCAAGCCTTATCTCGAACGCGGCGCGATCGAGATCATTCACGAAGATTGGGCGGAGAACTGGAAGCCGGAGCATGCGAAGAAAATCACCAACGCGGCGCTCACGCAACACGGCGCAAGCTTCGATGCCATTCTCGCTTCGAACGACGGCACGGCCGGCGGCGCGATTCAGGCGCTGAAGGAAGAAGGTCTCGCCGGAAAAATTTTAGTGACCGGCCAAGACGCGGAGTTGGTTGCATGTCAACGCCTCGTAGCGGGCACGCAGGACATGACGATCTATTTGCCGATTCAACGTTTGGCTACGCGCGCGGCGGAGCTTGCGGTGCGGCTCGGCCAACGCAAGCCGATCATCACTCGCGCAGGCACGCACAACGGCGAACTGCAAGTGCCGACGGTTTTGTTGGAAGTGATCACGGTGACGAAACAGAATTTAAAAGAGACGGTGATCGCGGACGGTTTTCATCCTTTGCGCGAGGTGTTTAGGGAAGCGGAGTGAAGGCTGGTTGCTTGTTGCTGATTCTTTAGAGGGTATTTGAAAAGTCCAAGCACTCAACAATTCCCCCCTTGAGGGGGGTTAGGGGGGTGTTTTTGAGGGCGACAATGCTAATCAAGTTTATATTACCTATTATAGCTCTCTTCAACTTGGACTTCAATTTGATAACGATGCCGAGCGACACCCCCCGAACCCCCCTCAAGGGGGGGGACTTTTCAAATGCCCACTTAGAAAAAAAAGCCACGGTCAAACCGTGGCTGAAAGTATGCGACTCAAGATAACCCACCACATTGCAGCACAGACTGGAAATCTCCGCTACGTGACACGTCATTCCGGCTTGCCCTCCGGGCCAAACGCGAATGACTCCGCGCCTTCTGCTGAAATGATCCTGCCGTTGCCGGAGCCGTCAGGGCGATAGTGCAAGTCCGCGGTGAAGATCGGCTTCTCGCCGTTGTCGTATGCGGCCTTCGAAGCATAAACTTCGAGATGAAGATCGGCGCTGCCGTTGGCGTAGAAATCCGCGTTGAACAAAATGTATTGGCCCTCTTCGTTGACGGCGTTGCCTTCCACGCGATTTTTATCAGCGCCTTCTTGCAGCACCCAGTTGAAGCTCGTGCCGTTGCTGCTGCTCGCGGAAACCGTGATACGACGAAAACCGTTTTGTCTCGATTCGGTCGCGTGCAGCTCGCAGCGCTCTCGCGTTCCGTTTAAGCGTAAAGTCTCGCGCGCGAAATCCGCGGCGGCGGAGGAATCGCTCGGATTGAAAGCAAATTCGCCTTCTTCGTGAAGGGAAACCGGATCCGCGCCCGGCGCAAAGGTGAGCGTTTTGTTGAATGCCAAAGCATGCTCGCCGGTTTTCGTCACCTGCGTCAACTCCGTGGATCCGTCACGGAAATTCGCGCGAAAGACGATATTGTTCTCATTGAACGTGACGTGCGCGCTCGCACGCGCGCCGTCTTCGAAGAGCACGGACTCGGAAAAATTTCCGCCGGCGTTGTGATGATACTCGAGGCGATAGTTTGCTTCGAGCGTGTCCCGTCCGGCGTTGAAGCGTTTTCGTGCGTCAATGATTCCGCCTTTGGGCTCCGTGCCGGGTTGATAAGCATCGGGCACGAGCGCGCCTTCTTCGTAACGCAAGCGATAGCCCGAACGATAATCTTTGCGCGCCTCGAGACGTTGCACGACGTCGTCAGTAGTATCGGCAAGAGTGAAGTTGGTGTGTACGACAACTCGCGCGGAATCACGCGCGATCACGCTCGTCGATGGAAAATCATACGCGACCACCGTGACCACGGCCAAGCCGGTGGCGGAGTTGTAAGTGATGCGCGCATGATATGAAATTCCGGTTGCCGGATCGGTCCAGCGCTTTTCATAAATGAGCGAATCGCCGTTGGCTTTGTTCAAGCTTTGCGCGCGCCGCGCGATTTCATCCGCGTGAAGATGAAAAGGCCGGACGCGCTTTGACAACGTGCTCGCGCTGCCGGCAAGGCTGCCGACTGCGGGCAATTCCAACTTGCCGAAAGCTTCGGGACCGGCCAAAGCTTGATCGAGTTGCTCCAACGTTTGCACGCTGCGAAAAATTTCGGCGCCGGTGTTGCCGGCCGTAGCGATATACTCTTCGTTCTGCGGCGCGCTCGGCGCCGAGGGGTTTTTCGAGCATGCCGAGAGCATGATCAAAAACGAAGCGATGAAAACGAGCGCGCGTGTAGTTCCTTTGGGGTTCATGGAATCCTCCAGTTTGGTTTTTGATGCAGCGGTTGATGTAATGCCTCGGTTTCGTGTGGTAGCGCGGGCCTCCTTGCCTGCAGTCAGGATGACTGCGCTACGTTTCTTCATTGCTGATTCAATTCATGTGCCGAGACGCCAAGCCGGAGCAGGCTGCACGAAAGTGGCGATTGACAAGGCTTCCATGCGATAGCCGACGAGCGCCGATACGTGAAAAGAACCCACACTGTGTTGGAATTGCCACGGCGCGGGAATTTTTATTTGACATTTCTAGCGGGTTTCAACATATTGCTGCAACGTGGCGCCGATTGCTCATTGTCATTCTGCCCAGAAAACGGGGTCTCGCGCTGGGAAGAGGGTCGAGCGCTGGGAAGTTCCTTACAGGATGACATTTCAAAAGAGCATTACCGCTTTACCTTGAAGCAAATAATTTCCCTCGTGCTTTTGATCAAACCAACAACAGCCTTTCATTAACCGGGCCTTTCTTTTATGCCGACCGCACTGCACTCCTCTCGCAAACTGCTCTCCGTGCAAAATCTCACCAAACGTTTCCCGGGCGTGATCGCGTTGAAAAACGTCTCGTTCGATTTGAATGAAGGCGAAGTCCACGCGCTCTGCGGCGAAAACGGCGCGGGCAAATCCACGCTCATCAAAACGCTGTCGGGCATTCATCCTTGCGGCAGCTATGAAGGCGCGATTGCGCTGCACGACCGGCCCGTGCAGTTTCGCCGCATTGCCGACGCGGAGCACGCGGGCATTGCGGTGATCTATCAAGAGCTCGCGCTCATTCGCGGGATGACCGTGGCCGAGAATATTTTTCTCGGCGCGGAGCCGACGAAAGGCATTCGCATCGATTGGCATCGGCTCTATGCCGACACGAAAAAGTTGATGACGCAATACGGCCTCAATCTCGACCCCGCCACGCGCGTCGGCGATTTGGGCATCGGCCAACAACAGATGGTCGAGATTCTCAAAGCGCTTTCGAAGAACTCGAAGATTCTTTTGTTGGATGAACCCACGGCCGCGTTGACGGAGAAGGAAGTCGAAATCTTGCTCGGCATCATTCGCAGCTTGCAGGCCAAAGGGCTCACGTGCGTTTATATTTCGCACAAGCTCGATGAAGTGTTCGCGATTGCGGATCGCATCACCGTGCTGCGCGACGGCGAGTCGGTGATCACGTTGGAGCGCGCGCAAACCAACAAGAGCGAAGTCATTCGCCACATGGTGGGCCGCGAAATCAAAGACCTTTTTCCGCGGCGGCAATCGCACGCGGGCGCAACGCTGCTCAAAGTGGAAAACTTGCGCGTCGCCGAAACGGGAAAGAGCAAGCCGGTGTTGGATGAAATCAGTTTCGAATTGCGCGCGGGCGAAGTGCTCGGGTTCGGCGGGTTAATGGGCGCGGGCCGCACGGAGCTGTTGCTGCACCTCTTCGGCGTGTATGGCAAACGCCTTTCGGGAAAAATTTCGATCCGCGAGAAAGAGTTGCGCAACCATTCGTCCGCGGAGGCGATTGCGCAGGGCCTGGTGCTGGTGAGTGAAGATCGCAAACGTTACGGCTTGCTGTTGAAAAAATCCATCGGCTTCAATCTCTCGCTCGCCGCGCTCAAACAATTTTCGCGCAACGGTCTCCTCGACCATTCGCGCGAACGGCAGAGCAATCAAACTTATTTTGATTCGCTCGGCATCAAAGCCCCAGGACAAGAGACGCTGGTCGAAACGCTCTCCGGAGGCAATCAACAAAAGGTCGTGCTCGGCAAAGCGCTCATGACCAAGCCGAGCGTCGTGTTTCTCGACGAGCCCACGCGCGGCATCGACGTGGGCGCGAAGATTGAAGTGTATGAAATCATCAATCACCTCACCGAGCAGGGCCAAGCCGTGATTCTGGTTTCCAGCGAGCTGCCGGAGTTGATGGGCATGAGCGACCGCATCATCATTTTAAGCAACGGCCGCATCGGAGGAACATTCACGCGTGAAACCGCAACACAGGAGGCGATACTCACTGCGGCGATGAAGTTTCATTA
>Ga0247727_10015223_pt1 | contig 12652 bp, 12 predicted proteins | sample WisWelCaveWW1625_FD_202498 | JGI IMG/M metagenome (GOLD analysis project Ga0247727, IMG submission 202498) | Biofilm microbial communities from Wishing Well Cave, Virginia, United States - WW16-25 | ecosystem: Environmental > Aquatic > Deep subsurface > Groundwater > Cave microbial mat | place... | reverse complement strand
TCCGGCGGCTGAATCCCCATCATTTTTTCGACCGCGAGCGCGTAGCCGAAATTGTTGCCCATCGCGGTCAAATAGTCGAGCCGATCCGTGTAGGGCATGTTCATGATGTACGTGTTGCGCTCGCCGATCTTTTCGTGATTGCGATGCAAATACCCCAGCACCGGCTCCAAGCCGACAATCGTTTCGCCGCTCATCGTCGTCTTGAGCCGCAAAACGCCGTGCGTCGAAGGATGTTGCGGACCGATATTGAGAACCATTTGATCGGTGCGGAGTTTCGTCGCGACCGCTTCTTCAATCGCGACCACGCTCGCCGTCTCCATCACCGGCTTGTAATTTACGGCGTCAAAATTCGCCGGATATTTGACGTTATCATGCCACGGGTTGCGATCTTCGGAGATGACGTGATGCCCTTTGTCAAAGCGTGTGCCAAACGGTTTTTTCTCTTCTTCGTAAAACGGTTCTTGATAATCTTTGCGGAGCGGAAATCCCTCAAAACCTTCCCACATCAAAATGCGGCGGAGATTCGGATGCCCGGCAAAGCGCACGCCCATCATATCGTACACTTCGCGCTCTTGAAAATCCGCGCCGCGAAAAACCGAGTTGATCGAAGGCACGACCGGATCGTCTTTTTTCGCGTGGACGCGCAACGTCAACGGGGGTCCGCCGCGTTCGATCGCGCTGAGATGATAAACCACCTCAAACTTGTCTTGCCAATCTACGCTGGTGAGATTCGCGAGATAATTGAATTTCAAATCGGGCGCGTCACGCAAAAAGCGCGTCACGTCCACGAGGCGATCCGCTTTGACGACGATCCCTTGCGCGCTCGACGATTCGACCGCGTCCGGAAATTTTTCCGTGACGCGCGCGGCGACCGCTTGCGGGTCGTTCAGCGTTGGAGTAAGCGTTTCGGGTGCAGGGGCGGCTGAGGACATTATGAGGGCTCCATCGTCAGAAAAAAGTTTCAAGGTTCGAAAGTTTCGAGGTTCGAATGGTTCCAAACCTTGAAACCTTGAAACCCTGAAACTTGTTTTCTAGCTTGATGATTCAGGCGGTTTTTCTTCCGTCGGTGCCGCGGGTGTTGTCGGCGCGGTCGCAGAGGTTGGGGCTGCCGGCGCAGACGCCTGCGCGTGCGCGAGATTCGCGGCGCGTTTTTCCGCGGTGAGTTCAGCGGTGGTCTTGAGTTTGATTGCGAGCGTTTGTAATTTTTCCGGATTCTTGGAGAGGTCAGTGATTTCCGACGCGCGGCGTGGATCGTAAATATCCGGACCGAGGATCGGCTCCGGCGCTTCGTTCGATTCGCCGCTCGAATACCACGACACATCGCGAATAGATTGCCGATCAATTTTCGCCTGCAACGTCATCAAGCCGTTCAATAACGCTTGCGGCGTGGGCGGACAGCCGGGAACGTACACATCCACCGGCAAAAATTTATCAATGCCGGCGACGACGTTGTACCCTTCTTTGAAGGGACCGCCGGCGGTCGCGCACGCGCCCATCGCGAGGACGTACTTCGGCTCGGGCATTTGGTTGTAGAGGCGCACAATCGCGGGGACCATTTTTTTCGTCACGGTGCCGGCGACGATCATCAAATCGGCTTGGCGCGGCGAAGAACGAAACAGCCCCATGCCGAAGCGATCAATATCAAATCGTCCGGCGGCAGTGCAAATCATTTCAATCGCACAGCACGCCAATCCAAACTGCGCTGGCCAAATCGAAGAACGGCGGCCCCAATTGTAAATCTTGTCAACAAAATCCACAACGCGATCAGTCGTGCCAACCCAAATACTCTTTTTGACTTGGTCTTCAATCCACGCGTCATCGTTGTCAACAAATTGGATGGACGAACTCCACAGAGTTCCTTCAGACATACCCCTCTCCTTCGTGCGAGTTGCCGGTTTGCGAGCGCGCGGCGATTATAGCACTGTGTGATTATATCCGCAAACGCGTGAAGAATGCGCTAGAAATCTGATCGCACAATCAGAAGCAAGTTAAATTGCTTTGACCCGCTCGCGCTCCTCTGCTATAATCGCGCATAGAAAGGCACAGTCCAATGCGTCCTGCAAAAATTTTGGTCGTTGACGACGAACCGCATCTCGTCAAACTCGTCAAAACAAATCTCGAAGCGCAACATTATCGCGTCATCTCCGCGCTCGATGGTCCCACCGGCTTGGCGATGGCGGAAAAAGAAGGCCCCGATCTGATCGTCCTCGATATTATGTTGCCCGGGATGGACGGCTTTGACGTTCTGCAAAAAATCCGCGAATTTTCCGCCGTGCCGGTCGTATTGTTGACGGCGAAAGATCAAGAAGTGGATGTGGTCAAGGGCTTGCATCTCGGCGCGGACGATTACCTTCGCAAGCCGTTCAGCGTGCACGAACTCCTCGCGCGCGTCGAAGCCGTCTTGCGCCGCGCATCCCAAAGCGAGGACGTAATGACGCGGCCGCCGTTTGTGTCCGATGAATTCACGATGGATTTTCAAGCGCGGCGCGTGACGGTGCGCGGCAAGGACTTGAAACTCGGTCCAACCGAATACAAATTGCTCTCACAACTCGTGCGTAATGCCGGGCGCGTGATGTTGCACGGGGATTTATTGCGCAAAGTGTGGGGACCAGAATACGGAGGTGAAACGGAATACTTGCGCGTCTATATCAGTTATCTCCGCAATAAAATCGAGGCAGACTCGGCGCATCCGAAATATGTTTTGACCGAACACGGCGTCGGGTATTATTTCAAAAGACCGGAATGAATGTGGAGGTTAGAGGTTGAAGGTTGGAGATTAGAGATTAGAGATTGGAAGTTGGAAATGAAATGAAATGACGTGAGCGAACCGAGTTCCAACATTCAACTTCCAACATCTAACTTCCAACATCTAACTCAAGGAGGAGCATCGTGTTGAACAAAACCACACAATCCGCGCTCGCGGAATTTATCGGCACGTTCGCGCTGACGTTCATCGGCGGCGCGGCAATTGCGAATGGTACAACCGCACCGGGAAGCGCGGGGCTTGTCGGCGTCGCGTTCGCGCACGGGATCACGCTGATGGTGATGATTTACGCGCTCGGCGCAATCAGCGGCACGCACGTGAATCCGGCGGTCACGCTCGCGCTCGCGCTCGGCAAGCAATTGAAATGGATCGACGCGGCGGTGTATTGGATCGCGCAATTTATCGGCGCGATCGTCGCGGGCTTTGCGTTGCTCGCGATTTTCAGCGACGCGTCCATAAAAACCGGTTTTCTCGGCACGCCAAATTTCGATCCCAAAGTTATTGCCTTGCCGGCGGCAATTCTCGTCGAAGCGATTCTCACATTCTTTCTCGTGCTCGTCATTTTTCTAACAGCAGTGGACGACCGCGCCGTAAAAGGATTTCATGGGATCGCGATTGGCTTGGTGCTGACGATGGACATTCTCGCCGGCGGTCCGCTCACCGGCGCGGCGATGAATCCGGCGCGCTATTTTGGCACCGCGCTCGCGTCGTTTCATCTCAACGATATTGTCGTTTATTTCGTCGGTCCCGCCGCCGGCGCGATTCTCGCGTGGCTGGTGTACGAGTACGGGCTGAAGAAAAAATGATCCGGGCGTTTCTGCTGGGCAACGCGCAAGACGCCGGCGTTCCGCAAGCCGGGTGCATCTGCGCGAATTGCCAAGCCGCGTGGCACGATGCCGCGCAACGCAAAAAAGTTTCCGCGCTCGCTCTGCTCGATGCAGACGCGAGCGCGTGGTTTTTAGTGGACGCGACGCCGGATTTTCGCGAACAGTTCCGCGCAATGCAAACACGCGCACCACAGGCGCGCTTTGCCGGCATTTTGCTGACGCATGCGCACATCGGGCATTACACCGGCTTGATTCATCTGGGCTTGGAAGCAATGAACGCGCGCGGCGTTCCGGTTTACGCCACCCCGCGCCTGAGCGATTTTCTGCGCGCGAACTTGCCGTGGCGGCAGTTGATTGAAAAGGAAAATATTCTTTTGCGCGCGATCGCGCCGGATGAATCGTTCACTCTCACGACGCATTTGCAAATCACGCCGCTGAGCGTGCCGCATCGCGATGAATTCAGTGATACCGTCGCGTTTGTCGCGCGCGGTGAATCGCGCGCGTTGCTGTATCTGCCGGACATTGACGACTGGGCGCAATGGTCGCGCGACGTGCGCGCGGTGGTCGAAAGCGTGGATATCGCGTTACTCGATGGGACGTTTTTTGACGCCGACGAATTGCCGCAACGCGCCGCGCTCAAAATCGGGCATCCGCTCGTGACCGATACCGCCGCGCGGCTCGCCGGCATTCCGCGCGATGTCCGCATCATCCATTTGAATCATACGAATCCATTGCATCCGCGCGGCGACGCACGCGCGTGGCTGGAAGCGCAGGGTTTGCGCGTGGGCGCAGAAGATGATACGTGGGACTTGTAATTCGTTTTCGCTTTTCAATTTTTGATTTTAGATTTGACCTATTGACGGCGCGGGATTAAAATGACGCGCGAATATTGGGGGGCGACCAAACGTGGGCGACCACATCGGGTCGCCCCTCCAATTGCAATTTGATTACAGCAGGTGAAAAATGCCAGACACGCAATTTGATCTCGTTATCATCGGCGGCGGACCCGGCGGCTACGTTGCCGCGATCCGCGCCGCGCAGTTAGGAATTAAAACCGCGCTCGTCGAGCGCGATGATCTGGGCGGCATTTGTTTGAACTGGGGTTGCATCCCGACCAAAGCCCTCGTCAAGAATGCTGAAGTCGTGGACACGTTCAATCACGCGAAAGATTTCGGCATCACGCTCGGAAAATTTTCCGCCGACTACGGCGCGGCGATTGATCGCAGCCGCGTCGTCTCGAACCGGCTCGTCAAGGGCGTCGAATTCTTGATGAAGAAAAATAAAATTGAGGTCTTCAAGGGCGCTGCGACGCTGACCGCGCGCGACCGCGTGCAAATAAAACCAGCGGGGCAAACGCTCACCGCAAAAAATATTATTATCGCGACGGGCGCGCGCCCGCGCTCGCTTCCCGGTCTCGACCTTGACGGCAAGAATGTGATTTCCTCGCGCGAAGCGTTGGAGTTGAGAGAGGTGCCGAATCCGCTTGTCATCGTCGGCGCGAGCGCAATCGGAATGGAATTCGCAACGATTTATCATCCGTATGGCGCGGACATTACAGTGCTGGAAGCGTTGCCGCATCTTTTGCCGAAAGAGGACGAAGAAGTTAGCATTGAATTTGAAAAGCAGATGCAACGCAAAGGCATCAAATTCAAAACGAATGCCAAAGTCGAAAAAGCGGAAAAATCCGGCAAGCAAATCAATTTACACGTGACGACGCCGCAAGGCGCGGAGATGGTGCCGGCGCAAAAAGTTTTGGTCGCGGTTGGCATTCAGCCGAACAGCGATGGAATGGGGCTTGAAGCGCTCGGCATCGCGCTGGAGCGCGGCGCGATCACCGTGAATGAATTTATGCAGACGAATGTGCCGGGCATTTACGCGGTTGGCGACGTGACGATGAAGCTCGCGCTCGCGCATGTCGCGTCGGCGCAGGGCATCACCGCCGTCGAGCATCTCGCGCAAAAAAACGCGCGCCCGCTCGATTACAACGCGATTCCGCGCTGTACTTATTCGGATCCGCAAGTCGCCTCACTCGGCTTGACGGAAGCGCAGGCGCGTGAACTCGGCGGCGAAATTTCCATCGGCAAGTTTCCGTTTCGCGCAAACGGCAAGGCGCTCGGCATCAATAGCTACGAGGGTTTTATCAAAATCATTGCGGATAAAAAATACGGCGAGATTTTGGGCGTGCATATGATCGGACCCGAAGTGACGGACTTGACCGGCGAATTCGCGCTGGCGAAATCTATGGAACTGACGCCGCTCGAACTGGCGCACGCAATCCACGCGCATCCCTCGCTGACCGAAGTGATCGGCGAAGCCGCGCTCGATACATTTGGGGAAGCGATACATATGTAGAAGTTGGAAGTTAGAGGTTAGAGGTTGGAGAGTTGGAGGGTTGGAGGGTTGGTCAATGGCGATCAAGAGTTATCGAGACCTTGATGTATACAAACGCTCACGACAACTTTTGTTGCCCGTCTATCAACTGGCTGAAAAACTTCCCCAAGATGAACGATTCGATTTGCGCGACCAAATGCGCCGCGCGGCAAAATCCGTAATTGACAATATCGTGGAAGGATACAGTCACAAAGAGACGCCCGCAAAAGCAAAGTCGTTCTGGCGGAATTCAATGGGGTCAGCCAATGAAATGGTTGAGCATTTGGAGCAAGTGATTCTCTTGAATTACTCTGCATCCGCGAGCGTCCAACCCCTCGCAGATGAATATACGGTAATCGCCAAGCAACTCAACCAACTCATTCAAAATTGGAAAACACTTTAGCCAAAATCTAACACCTAACTTCCAAAATCTAACATCCAACTTCCAACATCCAACTTCCAAAACGATCTCACAGGGAAAGCATGACGCAACAAATCGCCATCATCGGCGGCGGATTTGCCGGGCTGACCGCCGCGTATGAATTACAAAAAAAAGGTTATCAAACATTTTTGTTCGAGCGCGCGCCGGAACTGGGCGGGCTCGCCGGCACATTTCCGATTGAAGGCACGCGGCTCGAACGCGGCTATCATCATTGGTTTACGAGCGACACCTACGTGACGGATTTGATGAGCGAACTCGGACTCGGCGACCGCGTGATGTGGATTCCATCTAAAGTCGGCTTTTTGCGCGACGGGAAAATTTGGAATTGGGTTACGCCGATGGACATCCTGCGCTTTGCGCCGCTTTCGCTCGTCGGCAGATTGCGGCTGGGACTCTCGACGTTTTATCTCACGTATTTGCAAACCGACCGGAATAAATTTTACGATTACGAAAAGATCACCGCGGCGGATTGGCTGAGAAAATTTGCCGGCGCGGAGGCGTGGGAAAAAGCGTGGCAGCCGCTCTTCTATGGCAAGTTCGGCGCGGAAGCGGAAAATATTCCGCTCGTATTTTTGTGGTACAAAGCGCGCCTGCGACTGACCTCGCGTAAAGGGTTGAATAAAGAAGTGCTCGGCTATCCGCGCGGGTCGTTTCAAGTGTTGATCGACGCGCTCGCCGCCGCAATCAAAAAACTTGGCGGCAACATTTACACCGGCGCGACGGTGCAACGCGTCGTCGTCGAAAATGGGATTGCGGTCGGCTTGCAATTCGCGGACGACGAGAAATCGCGCGCGGTGCCTCGCGAATTAGCCGAAGGCAATGCGTTCGCGCGCTTTGATCGAGTGATCTCCACCGCGCCGTCGTTTGCCATGCAGAAAATCGCGCCGGATTTGCCCGCGGCGTACGTGCAAAAGATGAACGCGGTCAAGTATATGGGCGCGGTGTTGCTCATCTTGAAAATGAAACGTTCGATGTCGCCGATGTATTGGCTGAACATCGCAGATCGCACGATGCCGTTCGTCGCGACGATTGAGCAGACGAATTTTCTCTCGCCGGAGGTGTATAACGGCAAGCGCGTGATGTACGTCTCGAACTATCTCGATGCGTCCAGCCCGTACTTTCAAATGTCGCGCGAGGAATTGTTCAACGCCTACCTGCCGAGTCTGCAAAAAATAAATCCGGCATTTTCGCCGGATTGGATTGAAGAGCTGTGGCATTTCAAAGAAGCCGCCGCGCAACCCGTGATGCCGCTGAATTATTCTAAAATGATTCCGGAGCATCGCACGCCGATACGCCATTTGTATTTGGCGAACACGACGCAAATATATCCGGAAGATCGCGGCACGAATTATTCCGTGCGCTTGGGGCAGGAAATTGCGCGGATGGTGGATGGGGACGCGCAGAGTAATCCGGAATAAAGTAATGCGTAGCATCGCGCCTTGTGCGCGTTAGACAGGAGAGAGTCCAATGATGTACCTGGTCGAAAGCATTATGAGCCAGCCGGCGCTGACGGTGGACTCGCGCGCGCGCGTTTCCAACGCGCTGGAGACGATGAAGCAAAAAAACGTTTCCAGTCTGGTTGTAAATCCCGCCGCCGCCAATGACGCGTACGGCATCGTCACCAAGCGCGACATTGTTACGAAAATCGTCGCGCGCAACCTCGATCCGCGCGATCTGTTTGTCAGCGATATTATGACCAAGCCGGTCATTCCGATTTCGCCGAAAGCCAGTTTGCGCGAATGCTCTGCCCTGATGAGCAAAGCTGGCGTGCGCCGCCTGCCCGTGTTTGACGGGGATCAACTCGTCGGCATTATCAGCGACACAGATATTTTTCAATGCGTCGAAGAACGCGGCTGGGGACCCGAAATCGAAACGCGCGCCGAGTCGGATCGGTTTCTCGCCGGCTTGCGCGAAAAGATTCGCGCGCACCTCGCGGCGGGCGCGGACGCCGCGCATATCGCCGACGCGATCATGCTCGCGGTAAGCGAAGTGTATCGCGCCGTGAGAAAATAAAAGGGGCGACCGCAATGGTCGCCCCTTTGAACTTACGGAATCATTTTTACAATTTTATTTATCCCTGAACCCGGGCACCACACGGCATCATTTTTATCCACGACGAGCGTACGGCAATTCGTCCCCGGCGACGGTAAATCAAATTCCTCGAATTTCTCTGTGGCGGGATCAAAGCGCGCGATTTTGTTCGCGTTCGTTTCGCTCAGCCACACGCGCCCGCGCGCATCGAGCGCGATCGCGTACGGTCCCGATGCAAAAGTCGGCGTCGCGAATTCGCGATATTGATTCGTCGCCGGGTCGAGCCGCCCCAATTGCGCGCTGTTGAAATGGGTGATCCACAAAATCCCTTGCGCGTCTGCGATCACGCGCCGCGCGCCTTGCCGCGCGGTCGGCGCGCGAATTTCCGTGACGACGCCGGTTTTCGGATCAACGCGTCCAACAAAACTGCCGGTGAGCGCGGCGAACCACGCGGCTTTGTCTTTCCCAATCGTAATCCCATACGCGCCATTGTTCGCGGTCGGCGGCGTAAATTCTTTGATCTCGCCGCTCAACATATCGAGCCGTCCGACTTTTCCCCCGCGCTGTTCGGTGAACCACAAAAGATTCGCGTCAAACGCAATGGTATGCGGTCCTGCGCCGCGCGCGAGATCGTACTCTTTGAAATTTTTCGTCGCGGGATCAAAGCGCGCAAGTTTGTCCGCGTTGATTTCCGTAATCCACACCGCACCGTCAGGCGCAACGCCGATGCCGTGCGGTCCCGCGCCGGCGGTCGGCACCGGATATTCGTCAAATTTTTCCGACCCCGGATCAAAACGGCCGAGTTGATGCGCATTCAGTTCGGTGAACCAAATAATTCCGTTCGCATCGAGCGCGATACTGTGCGGGAACGCCCCGGCAGTTGGAATCGCGTACTCGGAAAATTTCGCGGTTGGTTTCGCGCCAATCGTCGGTTCGATGGAGAGAATGCGCGTGGGAAGCGGGGCGGTAGGTTGAATCGCGGAGGATGAAGGATTCGAGGGTGGTGAAGATGAAGGCGCGCAAGCGGCGAGCGTCAAGAAAAAAATCGCACAAAATATTTTCATTTTATTTTTTACTGCGCGCTTCCAACTCCTCCGCCAACGCTTTGCTGCCCTGCGCGACGACTTGCTTGCCGACCGTATCAATCAAACGCTGTCCCAAACTCGCGAGTGTCCCGCCAACATTGCCTGTTACTTCGTACTCTCGAAGTCTTCTCGTGTTGATCCGACATAGTCAACGCTAAATCACTGCTCGCAAGATTGCCTTGTCGATTAGAAACCAAATCGCAATTTAGTAATAGCTCAGTGGAGTTGTTCTCTGCCGCACGGAAACGATTAGCGAAATGGCTCGACCTTCGCATTACTCCTTCGCTGAATAATGGATACGATCCGTTCGGGATTCTCTATGTTCTGCAGAGCTATTCTCTGCAACTTGCCTTCCTTTCTGACATCAAGTATGTAATTACTGCCTAGACCGACTAAGACTCGGATGCTTTCAAATTCCTTCCAATCGGCGCTTATCCTTGCTGGACGGAGATTTTGAAATCCGTTCCACTCAATCCCCGACTCGGTGACTATTAAGTTGGTTCTCGGACTAAAGTAGTAAATCCCTGCCACCAAGAGAATCACCAAAAACAGAGAGAGCAGGGCAAATACCAAGGTCACAAGCTTGACCCAAAACAGATCCGCATTTATTAACCCATAAATTGAGAGCGCGCCTGTTGCGACGAAAAGCAACCCAAAGCCAAATCCTTGTCGCGCGTTGCCTTTGAATACTTCTCGTTTTTCGAAATTCGCTGATGTTGCCGAGGCAACAGTTGTATCAACAGGAATAAAGGCAATGCCATAATTTCGCGCAAGCCATCGCTCAAATTGGGTAGATGCCCCAATGCAAATTATTTTTTCTCTTTTGCGCAAAAGATATACGCCGCCAACAGACTCGGGAATGGAACTGTATGCATCAGGTGAAATATCCACCGCAATAAGGTAATGAACACTACTGCCAGCGAGCTGAAGTCTACTTCGGATGAATTGTGTTTGCATTATTTCTGGAGTAGCAATTGGAACAAATGTGTAATATTCCCAGCGTTGCTGGTCCATGACTCCATACCTGTCAGCAATATCTATTCTGACTCCATCGATAACCTGATCTCTCAATCCCTTTTTGTCTCTGGCATAGGCACCGCGAATCTCCAGAAGTAATTTGCCTTCATCATCGGTTATCTCATTCTGGGAAACTGCTCTCGGTATACGGATTGCTTCTATCGTAGTTGGGGGCTGTTCTGATATTGGGGGCAACGTTTGTTTGCCGAGGTAGATAGTAGCCACCATTATCAAATCCAATACGATTAGTATGAATGCGCCAGAACTGTTCATCTGGTTTACTTGGTTTGTCTGCAAGAAAATAAAGATTGCATTTGCAATTCCAAGCGTGATTCCTGCGTCATAAGCTTTGCGTTGCTTGGTTGCTAATCCTCCAGCAAGTCCGAAATAACTAAACGTGACAATTAAGTTCCATACACCCAGCAGGCGGACCGAATTATCACCCTGCGAGAATTGGGGAATTACCGCGATTAGTAGAAAAAGAATTGCGTTTATGGCCGCTACGACCGCAGAGAGAAGATTCATTTTTCACCTCGCTCTGAAAGTATGGTTACACTTCGCTGAAACAGTTTTGAGAAGAGACTATAAATTTCGACTTCGGGCCGCGAGTTCTTCCGCGAGCGCTTTCATTCCCGCCGCGATAAATTGCTTGCCGACCATGTCGATCATACGTTGCCCCACACTCGCGAGCATCCCGCCGAAATTGCCCGTGCCTTCGTATTGCATCAAGGTTTTGTCATTCTCTTCGCGTAAGGTCAACGCCATCTCGCCGTTCATCCAATTCGAGCCACCCTTGCCGTCTGCGCGCAGTCTGACCAACTCGGGCACGCGTTTTTCAACAACCGTAATTGTGCCGGCGTATTTTCCCTTCACCACCGCGACGCTGACCGTCACACTGCCCTCGTACTTGTCCTCAGAGATTTGCTCGAGCGCATCCACATGAATGCCGGGAATTTTGCTCGCGAGCTGCTTCATCGTTTCGACATCGAAAAGCAAACTCCACACTTGATCGCGCGTAGCTTTGACGGTAAGCGAGCCGTTTAATTTTAGAGGCATGAGTTCCTCGTTTCGAGTAAATGGAGATTGGAGGTAGGAGATTAGAGATTAGAGATTGGAGATTGATAGTGAATTTCGATTTCACTCCGATTACGCTGTGGAGAATATAGCAGAAGGGTCTGTATGCGTCAACACCCACCCGGCGAACGCGTCCGCGCCGGACGTATGCCCCGTCTGCATCAACGCGTTGAGCGCGTGGCGCATCTCGTCAGCATTCTCCGCGCGAATCGCCATGAAAAAACTGTGCCAGCGTTCGGTGCATTCGCCGCGTGCCGCCGCGCGCAAAAACGCAGCCGAAAGTTTCGTCGTGCGCGGCGCGGCGGCATCCGCAATGCGCGCGCAAAATTTTTCCGCGTCCGCGTCGCGCATCCACGCGCCGAGCAGCGCGCCGAGGATGAAATCATCGCCCGCCGGCGTCAGCCCGCCCCCCAAACCGGCGAGTTCGCGCGCTGCGGCAGATGCTTTTTCGATCTCTCGCGTGCGGAGGGCATGAATCAATTGCAACGCGGGCGCGCGGGCGCGGGCTGAAAAGTAATTCGTAATTAGTAATTCGTAATTCTTTTCTTTGCGCTCTTCGCGTTCCTTCGCTTCGCTCAGAACAGGCTGTTGCGGTGAGATTTTTTCTACAAACAATTCGAGGAAACTACCACGCGGCGCGAATTCTGCCGCCAGCGCGGCGAGATGCGTGACGTCAACGCTTTTCTCGCGCAAGGCGCGCCAATCCGGACGCGCCTGCCACTCTGCCGCGCGCGCTGCGTCAATCGCGAGCGCGTCGAGTTCGATGCGCGCGTCGGCGACAACCACGTGCGCGTCTGCGCGCACGTCGCGAAATACCTCGCCCTCAGCATCTACGACGATGCCGAACGGCAGATTGCCCAGCGCCCGCGTCGCGAGCGCGAGGAGTTCATCGCGTTCGTTGATGAGATAGACGATGCGCGGGAAAGAATGCAAAACGCGCGCGCGGCTCGTTTGATCAAGCCACGCACACGCGGCAGGGGCGAAAGAGATAGCACACGTCGACATCGTTGCGCAACAAAGAGGAGATTAGAGATTGGAGATT
>Ga0247727_10015222_pt1 | contig 12653 bp, 13 predicted proteins | sample WisWelCaveWW1625_FD_202498 | JGI IMG/M metagenome (GOLD analysis project Ga0247727, IMG submission 202498) | Biofilm microbial communities from Wishing Well Cave, Virginia, United States - WW16-25 | ecosystem: Environmental > Aquatic > Deep subsurface > Groundwater > Cave microbial mat | place... | reverse complement strand
CCAAATGGCTTCCCACGATTTGCAAGCTTTTCCCGCCTCAATGCGGAAAATCCGGCAAACCTGCAACGCCCCAAACCGGCCTTACGCCAACGCCGTCAACGCCTTGCGATTACTTCACGGACGACGAGCGACCCGTCATCCCGGAAGCCGAGCCCGTAGGCGAGGCTATCCGGGACCTCCATCAACGAGTCGACCCTGCCAATATTACTCGGATTGCCGCTCACGCCATTGCGAAGGCCGCTCGAAGGTGCCCACCCATACGCCGTGCTTGGCGGCCTTCGCCTCGGCTTCCGCCGACGCGTAGAGCCTCGAACGACCGAATGCCACGGCCCAACCCTGCCGCACCAGCCAGGCGTTCACGTTGGTGCCATCCGGCAACGAGCATTCGGCAAGCACGCGGTCGTATTGATCGAAGCCGGTCGGCCTGCACGTCAAGCTCGCGCCCCTGATCAGGGCGCCGAGCTCGCGCGCCGCCGTCTTGCCGCACGGCCAAGCCGTCCCGTTCGCACCGGCGCAGGTTTGTTCCCACTCCGGCGCGTCGATCCCCTCCGGGCGAACGCGCCAGCCGCCAATGCTGATGCTGTCGCCGTCGATCACAGTGGCCTGCCCTGCCAGGATGGCGGGCAGGCTGCTGTCTCGACCTTTGAGGTAGGCGTAGGCTGCGAGCAGCCCGGCGATGCCGAGAATGACGATCTGCGCACGCCGCCCGGCCGGCCTTCGCCAGGCCCTCCCGCCGCCACGTCGTGTTCGCCAATTCGCCATCGCTGCCCACGGCCAAGCCGTATCCGTGGTGCCCTCCCATGGGCCCCTCTCATACCAGAACGGAGATCGAGCGCGGCATGAAGTTGATGGGCTGCACGTCGATCGGTCAGCTCTCACGCAGCAACCTAAGATTCAGGTAGTGCTGCCTCCCCAGCATGGTTCAGCCGGTGGGCCAGCATGATGGGTCTGAAGTACCCCAGTGATCTGCCGGACCAGCGCGACGGCTGGCACTCCTCTTCCGTGCCAGGAGGAGACCAAGTCTCACGCGAGCCGCGGGATGAAATGCATTTCTGGATTACGATCTCAAAGCTGCCGAGGGAAGTCGGCGGCGCGCGACGAGATCACCGCCAGCTGTGCTGGCAAATCAGGCGGTGCCGGTGGCGATTGAGATGATCCACCGTAGCGCTCTCTTGAACGCGTCCTTGATTGCCAACGATAGGGCGAGCCATGCGAACCAGGGAATGACCGGCCGCATGAGCCTGGCTGCTGCGACCAGAGCTGGCGTGAGCATCCCTCCGAGGAGCACGATCCATAACAGGGCGGCTGCGAGGAGTTCCACGGGAGCCGTGGCAATAGGGGGATCGGTTGCAAGCGCCTGTGCTAGTGCGAGCCGGGTGGCGGGAGAGCTTGTCGCGAAAAGCATCATGATGGTCGTGCCTCTTGCGCTGGTTGAGGCACCGACGAGGAGACACTCTAACGCCTTGGCGCAACCGCACATTCAGCAAGCCTCGGCATGACAATTTGCACGCTTGGTTCGCTCTTGTCGGAAGGTTGGCGCGAGCCCTGGCGGAAGTTTCGATTGACCGCTCGCTTCGATCGGGTGTGATACTGAAGGGAGGGAAAGAACCGCAGGCGGTGGATTCCGCCGGAAGTCGGAAGCGATGGTCGGGAATAACGATCGGCGCCGTTGGCAAGAGCACAGGTCGGTGAACCAGCTCGCCGAAAAGGTTGACTATCTGCGGTCCAATTGGCTACCGCGGCGCATCATCGGCCATCGCGACAGCTACAACGCGTTCTGCGCTTCGATTAAGGTTCCAAATAACACGCTCAAAGGATGCCTCGACAGCGGCGGGATGGGACTCGACCTGCAAGCAGAATTTGCGGCGGCGTGCGGTTTTGAGGCGTCATGGAGGGAATGGCTCGACCCGACGGCGGCCCCGCCGGAGGATGACACCACGCCACCGGAGAAGCGCAGGGACTCGGCAGCAAGCTTTGCGCAGCGCTACGAACGCGAAAACAGGGCGCGTGCGGCCGCACGAGCAACCGCCAAGCGCCCCACGGCCGGCCAGGCCGCAACGCCGACCGCACTAGCCGTTCCCGTGCCCCTCGTCGAGGACACATCGACCAGGCCCAATAGCATGGTGACGGAGCTTGCCTCCGTTGCCCTGCATCTGCGAGACAGCAATCCGGAACCGGGCGAGGTGGGGCTCAAGTTTTCATTGAACTGTAGCGAAAACTCGGGCGACGGGGGCGTAACCTCTGTCAAGTTCGGCTACCTGGAGTTCGATTGCGGCACTGGACGTACCTGTGAGGCCAGAGGGCGAACGGGGTTTCCCGACGGTATTGTGATCGACGGTGCGCGGCTGGCGATCGGTAGCGTCCTGACGGACCAGCCGAGCTGGGCCGTCGCGGCGACTACTGAAAAGGCTATCGGGCTCGTTGCATCGGCGCCCGTGGACTTTATCATCGTCCGCAACCTCTCACCCGGCCGGATCGTGAGCGTAAGCTTCAAGGCCTGTGTGCGGGACATCGAGGCCACGTTCGTGATCCCGAGCAACGCGGAGCCGAGCGAGGCCAAGAAGAAGATTAAAAAACGCTTGCGGTCCCTCGATATCACTGACGGCGAGGATGGATACGCTCTGCTGGCCTCGACGATGATGAGGTTTGTCGCAGCGGGCGAAAGTGCGTATTGCACAAGTGAACGCAAAGAGGCGCCCTGCCAGAGGAAATCCAAATGAGGGACCAACGTAGGGACGTGTTAACGGATTTGGCGCAGCGTATAGATGAGGCGGATGAGACGGCGTCGTTCACTGAGTTACTTCGGATCGCGCAACTCGATCCCGACCAGCATTTGCGCTACGCAGACTGGGCGGGCGTGAGCTTCAAGAATTGTGATCTCCGAGGTTTCGACTTTACTGGGGCATACCTTATGCGTTGCGATTTCGAGGGAGCGCTAATCTCGGGCGCCCGCTTCGAGCACGCGGCAATCGACTGGACAGGGACGGACCCGAGAACCAGGGGCTCACGACTCAGGGCCGCGAGGGACTGGGTGGAGTACGTGCAGGGCTGGACGCCGCCCTGGCGACTGCCGTCGGACAGGCTCCTGCGGGTGGGCGCCATCTTCCAGGACGCGCCGTTCGCGCCGGAGATGGTGGTGGTGCCGGCGGGCACCTTCATAATGGGCACGTGCCCCGAGGAGTTGGTCGAGTTGGCAAAGAGGCATGGCGAGGAATACGGCAAGCGAGTCAATGATGAAGGCCCACAGCGCCCAGTGGCCATCACCAGCCCGTTGGCAGTGGGCTGTTTTGTGGTGACCTTTGAGGAGTGGGAGGCTGCGCAGAGGCACCCGGAATGGCGCAAGTACTCGGGCCTGAAGTCGCGGCGCCCAGGAGACCGGAAATGGGGTCGCGGCCGCCGCCCGGTGATCAACGTGAGCTGGGACGATGCGCAGGGCTACTGCCGCTGGCTGACAGTGGTGACGGGCAAGCACTACCGAATACCGACGGAGGCCGAGTGGGAGTACGCCTGCCGCGCCGGCACCGCGACGCCCTACGCTACGGGCGACAGTATGACTGGGAAGCAGGCCCGGTTCTATCACTCTGGAGGCCCGGTGGAGGTGGGCAGCTATCCCGCCAATGCCTGGGGTCTACACGACATGCACGGTAACGTCTGGGAATGGTGCCAGGACGAATGGCACGAGAGCTACGACAGGGCGCCCGACGACGGCTCGGCATGGGAGGAAAACGCGACGGGTGGCCGCCGTGTGGTTCGCGGCGGTTCCTGGCTCAGCGGCCCGCAGGACCTCCGCTCGGCCGGCCGCGGCGGGAACTCTACCGGCGACCGCGTCAGCTGCATCGGCTTCCGCGTCGCCAGGGAGCTTTCCTCTTGAGCCGCACGCTCTGCGTCGCCACACCCTGTCCTTATCTCGGGTATTCGAGGAAGAGCGGACGCTTCTTCACGAATTGAGGCGATATCAAATTGTTCAGAACTGGGTCAAGGGTTACCAGCGGCGCTAGCGGCGTTGGCCGACTGGAGCACCCCAGAAAGCAGACACATCACGGCTCTTGCGGGGGGCTCGGTGCAAGTCATATGAAGCGATGCCACATCTCGTCGCGTCGCCAAGGCGCAACCCGTGGCTTCCCCGCGTTGGGTGCTGTCCGGGACAGCACGCCGCGTCGGCTCGAAGGCCTCAAACCGGATAGCGCAGGATCGCCGCCAGGTGGGCGCGGCCGGGGATATCGGCCTTGCGTACGCCGAGCACGCGCGCCCCGGTGAGCAGCGCGCAGCCGGCGATCTCGTCGACGATGCCGTAGGTCGTGGCACTCCGCCCCTCGGCGAACGTCACCCGGCCGTCGGCTTCGTCGACGGTGCCGGGAATAACCTCGTCGATGTCGATCATCAGCTGCTCGATGGCGCCGAACGTCGCCGCACGTGCCGCGTCGGAGATGTCGCTGGTGGCGCGGCCCTGGCCCTTGCGGTTCTCGAACAGCGCCCTGGCGGCCTCGAGCTCGCGCGCATGGAGCTGGTCCAGGATCGGCCGGGCAGCGGCTGCGAGCTCGGCATCGCCGATGCGGTCGGGGCTTGCGGCGATGCCCGCTCCGGCTAGTCCCGGATAGGCGTTGACAGCGCGGAAGAGCGACGCCAGCGGCTCGGTCGCGGCGAGGATCAGCGGCGTGTCGCGGCCGGCAAGCACTGGGCGCAGCGCCGCGTCGACCTGGCGCGCGTACTTGCGCAGCAGGTGCTTCTCGCCTTCCCCCGCGCGGTCGCTCTCTCTGCGCGAGCCCTTGTCCTTCGCCGCCCGTTTCACGGCGTCTGCGCCCTTGTCGGGAAGGTCGCGGATCGCAATCCGCTGCGCCGGCAGGTCGGCGAATACCTCGACGAGGCGTACCGCGTTCTCCGACAGCGCCAGCATGAAGGCCTCGTGCGGGAAGGTGATGGCGCGGATCAGCGGCTTCAGATGGAAGCGGTCGGAGACCTCGGCCATGGCGGTGAGCCGGTTGGGCAGGCGGAACGAGCGCATCGTCTCAGGCGTGGCCAGAACGGCGAGGGAATGCGCCTGGTATTTCCAGAATTCGTCATCGGCGGCGAGATCGGCGAGCTGCTCGGCGATGGCAGCGCGGCGCCGCTTGTCGAGGCCGGCCGTCTCGAGCTGGGCCAGCGCCGCCTTGGTCAGGTTCTTGAGCTCGATGCGGCTTGCCGCCGTCTCCTGCGTCACCGGCGTCGTCGGCAGGTAGATCGATACGCAGGCATCGGCGCGCATCGTCGCCAACGCCCTGAACTCGGGCAGGGTGGGGATGTCGACATAGAGCATCGCTGCCTCCAGCGGTCTCCTCCCCGACGTGCGACGCTACCTCTTTTCGCTGCGATTGCGAGGGCCGCCGCCCGCAACATGGTTAGTGGCGAGCGGCAGGCATGCCGGCCCGCAGCTCAAGCGCGCGCGGCCAGGCAGCCTCAACCTAAGGCACCGCTCGCCTTGAGCGCGGCGATCTCCTCCGGCGGCACCCCGGCTTCACGGAGGATCTCGTGCGAATGCGCGCCGAGCATGGGTCCGGGACCCGGCGGCGACAGCGCCACGTCGGCAAGCGAGAACGGCGCCGCCAGGGTGCGCGGCATTTCCGGATTGGCGGCCGGGACGATAGCGCCCGCGGCCACCGCCTGTTCATCATCGACGAGGTCCTCGGCCTTGCTGATGACCGCAAAAGGTATCGCGTGACGCTTGAGCCGTTGGCGCCAGTCGGCGAAGGCGCGGGCCGCGAACGCCCCGCTCAGGATTGACGCAAGCGCCGCGCCGTTGGATCGGCGCAGCGGCATGTCGGCAAACCGCGCATCGGCGATCAAGTCCTCGCGCTCGATGGCGCGGCACACGCCCGGCCAATCCCGGTCCTCGCGCACCAGGGTCAGCTGGAACCAGCGGTTATCGCGCGTGCGGTAGCAATTGGCGAGCGCGCTGCGCGGCCGGTCGGGCGGCGGCCGCTTGGGCAGCGGCGCGCCTAGCAGCGCCGCCTGCACCGCATTGCCGTTGGCCCAAATGCCGTTGGCGAACAGGGAGCTCGAAACCTTGGTGCCCTTGCCCGTGCGCTGGCGGTTCCACAGCGCGATCATGATGCCGGTGGCGAGCGCGAGCCCGGCGGGCCTGTCGCCCTGCGCTGGCATGGTGACGGCGGGCACGGCGTCATCGTAGCGGGCGCCATCGAGGATGCCGGAGCGTGCGAAGTACGCGTTGGTGTCGAAGCCCAGCTGGTCGGCATCGGGGCCCGTCTCGCCGTATCCGGTGAAAGATGCATAGATCAGCCGCGGGTTGACCTTGGCCACGGTTTCGTAGTCGAGCCGCAGCCGCTTGCGGGAAGCGAGCGGGTAGTTGGTGATGAGCACGTCGGCGGTGCCAATCAGGCGGTCGAAAGCGGCGCGCGCCCGCTCGTTCTTGAGGTCGATGGCGAGCGAGCGCTTGCCCCGCGAGTCGAGGTGCCAGGGATAGTTGACCGGGCTCTTGGGATAGCCCGATGCCACCACCGCAATGCTCCGATTCGGATCGCCCTCGCCCGGCGGTTCCACCTTGATCACGTCGGCGCCGTAGTCGCCCAGCACGGTTGCCGCCACCGGCGCGGCGATGAATGAGGCCACGTCGAGAATACGGATGCCGGCGAGCGGCAGGCTGTCTCCCGCGCGATGGGCCCCCTCGAAATCCTGTGCCATTCATGTCCCCCCAGAATCGGCTTCACCGCCGCGCCAGCGCGGCGAAGCCCAGATGCATGCCGGCGTCGATCCTCAGCGTCGCGCCGGTGATGTGGCGGGAAGCATCCGAGATCAGACGAGGTGCGTTTGAGCGTAGACGTCTGCCAGCGGGCAAGCGAAGCCGATGCTCTCCAACTTCAGCGTGCCGCCGGCCCCGATCTCCTCCGGCTCTTCCGGCCAGTGGCCGTCGGCTGCCCGCCGCAGGACCTCGGCCAGAACCCGTGTCGAATGCACGATGGCGATCTCGCGCACGCTGGGGATGGTCGTGTAGGACCACACGTTGTCCCACGTGTCCGCAGCGTTCCCCGGCGAGAGGATTTCGATCAGAAGCACAGGGTCCGGCAGAACCTGCTGACCTGGTGCATCCGGCGTGCAGGTGACCCCGAGGTCTGGCACGCGCAGATTGATGTTGGCACGGACGCGCGTAGCGACGGCCGGCTCTGAGACGACCCGGCATGGCCCGCCCTTTTCGACCAGAGCATTCCCGATCAGCCGGCCGAGGGTCATCTGTATCCCGCCGTGGGTGACGCTGCCCGGCGACATGCCCCGGATCTCGCCGTCCACCAGCTGGAACTTGCGGCCTGTGCCGTCCCCGGACCAATCGAGAAAATCGGCGACGGTCATGGTCAATGGCGGCTTGTGCAGGGTGCTGCGCATGGGCTGTCCCGTATTTCTGCAATGGCAATACTAGCACAAAAGGGTTCGATCTGGTCCTCTACTACTCAACGGCGGTGAACCGGCAAATCCAAGCCGGCTTCACCGCCGCGCCAGCGCGGCAAAGCCCAGATGCATACCGGCGTCGATCATCAGCGTCTCGCCGGTGACGTGGCGGGAGGCATCCGAGATCAGGAACAGCGCGGCGTCGGCAACGTCTTCGGGCTTCGAAGCGGCCTTCAACGGCGTGGTGTCGGCGATGCGCTCGCGGATGCGCTTGGTCGCCTCCTCGCCGACCCCGTCGGTGAACCAGCGCGTGTCGATGAAGCCCGGGCAGATGGCATTCACCCTAATCTTGGGCGCCAGGGCGCGGGCGAGCGACAAGGTCATGGTGTTGAGCGCGCCCTTGGAGGCAGCGTAGGCCACCGACGACCCCATGCCGGTGACAGCGGCAATCGACGAGGTCATCAGCACGCTCGACCGCTCGGCCGCCTCCAGCAGGCTGCGGCAGGCGCGGATCATCTGGAACGGGCCGATGGTGTTGACGGCGAACAGCCGCTGAAAATCCTCCTTCGACAGCGCGTCGAGGTCGCCATGGTTCTGCGCGTGCTTGGTGATGCCGGCATTGTTGACGAGCGCGTCGAGCTGGCCGAAGCGCGCCGCAACCCCGGCCACCTTGCGGCAGTCCGCATCCTCGGCGACATCGCCCTGGGCGATGGCCGCTTCGGCACCCGCGGCGCGCACGGCCTGCGCCGTTGTCTCGGCCTCCTCGAGGCTCTTCGTGCAGTTGAGGATCACCGCCTTGGCGCCGCGCCGGGCGGCGCCGACCGCGATGGCGGCGCCGAGCCCCGTCGCCCCGCCCGTCACCAGGATCACCTTGCCGTCGAAGTCAGCCATTCGCATTTCCTCCCGTCTGCTATTTCTTGCGCACCATGCGCGCTGCATCGCTGAGAATCCTGGCGTGGTCGAAGGCCAGCACGACCTTGGACCAGTCCGCAACCCACTCGGCCGCAGCGGCATCGTCGCCGGCCCTGGCCGCGGCCCTCGCTACGCGGGCCAGAAAGACGACGGAGCACGTATGCCCGCGCGGGTCCCGCTTCGGATCGGAGTAGACCCCGACCAGCCGCAGCGTGCCGGCCTTGACGCCGGTTTCCTCTTGGAGCTCGCGCCGGCAGGCCGCTTCCACCGTCTCGCCGACATCGACGAAACCGCCCGGCAGGGCGTAGTGGCCCTTGAACGGCGCATTCCCCCGGCGAATGAGCAGCACGCGCCCCTTGGCGTCGAGCACGACGCAATCGACGGCGAACAGGGGTGTTTTGGGCCGCGGCATGACTCAAATCCCGAGCGCGGCCTTAATCTGCTTCAGGCTCTCCTGGTGCGGCGTGAACATGCGCCCGCCGATCAGGCCGCCGTCCACAACGATGTCGATGCCATTGACGAACGTGGAGCGGTCGGAGGCGAGCCAGGCCACGCACTGGGCGATATCGTCGGTGATGCCGGCGCGCGGGATCGGCTGGACCTTGGTGAACCCCGCCTTCATCTGGTCCGCGATTTTGTCCGCCTTGCCGGCGTCCATGCCTAGCGCCTTGGCGATGATGCCGGTGGCGATGGCGCCGGGCGACACCGAGTTGACGCGCACGTTGTGCTCGCCCAGCTCCATGGCGGCGCAGCGCGAGAGGTGGTTCACCGCCGCCTTGGCCGCGCCGTAGACCATCGAGCTGGAGTAGCCGGCCAGATGGGCGGCGACGGAGCCGTTGTTGACGATGCTGCCCGACCGCTGGCGCATCATGATCGGGGCGGCGTGCTTGATGCCGAGCATCACCGAGCGGACCAGTAGCGCCATGGCCGCATCGAAGCCTTCGACGCTGATCGACGTGATGCTGCCCGTGGGTGCCGGGCCGCCGGCGTTGTTGAAGAGAGCGTCGAGCCGGCCGTAGGCTTCCATGGTCTCGGCGATCACGCGAACCCAATCGCGCTCCAGCGTGGCGTCGGCGGCAACGAAGCGCCCGCTGCTGCCGAGGCTTTCCGCCAGCGCCTCGCCCTCGTCCCGGCGGCGGCCTGTGGAGACGACCTTGGCGCCCTCGGCCACGAACAGCTCCGCGGTGCACCGGCCGATGCCGCTGGTGGCCCCGGTGATGATTGCAATCTTGCCGTCGAGCATGCCCATGACGAGAACCTCGTTCGCGGTTAGGTAATAGTACCTCAAAGCGCGATGCCGGCCACGGATGTGGTGCTCGCCGGCCGGCGGACCGGCTGCCGACCCGTGCCGACAGTTGCAGTCGCCTCAACAGGCATCTTTCCACACCCGCCGCGAAGCGGCGCTTGCCGCCGGTTGGATAGTCTGTAGCCTCGAGGCGATTTTTCCCAAAGCAAAGCTCGCAGTCGAGGATACTCATGAAGGTCTTTGCCACCACGCTGCTTGTCGCCCTCGCCGCAGCGGCGGCCCATATGGCGACGCCCACCCATGCTCAAGGCGATCCGTTCATCGACGAGATCATGCGCAAGGCCAATGCCGCTGAGCCCGACGACGGGTTCTGCAGGCGGGCACCCTGGCCGACGACCGACAGCCAGGGGGAGCATATGTTCCTGGAACGAGCCGATCCCGGCTCCGCAGAAGCGGCCAAGTTCGCCAGTGGCGCCTGCTCGTATACACGCATCACGGATGTCTATCGGGGCCAAAACGGCAGATGCGTGCGCTACACCTGGTGGGCCTGCCAGCCAGGCAAGACCTGCAATCTCGGCGAAAGCCACTTTTGCAAGGGCCCCGACGGCCGCTACCGCCGGCAGTAGCGGCGGCCACCCGTCATCCCCAGGCGCCGGCTTCGGGGGTTCCCATCCGATTGGAGGGCAAGGTCTTGCCCATGATCGGTGGATTGGGCATGGTCTCTCCGTCGGCGAGACGGGACGTTCAATGACATTTGCTCCGCCGTTACGCCGAGGCCATTCGAGGGGCCGCCCATGCTGTGTGTTTTTCGCATCGCGGTGATTTGCTGCGCTCTCGTTTTCGTCCATGCGGGCCCCGCAGAGGCGCGGCGCGTGGCGCTGGTGATCGGCGATCTTCCTTTGGAGAACCCGATCCCTGACGCTGCCGCCGTCGCCGAAGCCTTGGAGAAGCTGCAGCTCGATGAGAAGAGCTTCGGCCTCGACGACTTCCGTTTGCCCCTCTACCAGCTGTTGCGTGAGACGGCGGAAGCCGATGTCGGGGTCTTTTTCGGTGCCGGCGCCGAAGTGTTGACCTGCCATCGTGGTGCCGTCGGGGAGGGCGCGTCGTGCGGTCTGGTGTTCTTCACGCAGTGCTTCGTACCGCACTGATTTGCTGTGCGCTCGTTGGCATCTGCGCTCTCCCCGCAGAGGCGCGGCGCGTGGCGCTGGTGATCGGCAACGCCGAGTACAAGGTCGGGCCGCTGCAGAACCCCGTCAACGACGCTGCAGCCGTGGCCGAGGCGTTGGAGAGGCAGCTCAAGTTCGACAAGGTGATCCTCAAGCGCAACCTCGGCTTCGAGGGGTTCCGGGCAGCGCTTTCGGAGATGGCACGCGAGTCGGCTGGCGCAGAAGTGGCGGCTGTATTTTTCGCTGGCCACGGCACGGAGCGAGACGGGCGCAACTACCTGATCCCGGTCGATGCGAAACTGGATCGCGCCAGCGATCTCGACCTGCAAGCGATCGCGCTTTCCATCGTGCTCGATCAGATCGCGGGCGCCACCAAGCTCAAGCTGGTGATCCTGGATGCCTGCCGCAACAACGTGTTCCCCCTTTCCGGCGTGCGGCGCTCGGTAACGCGTGGGCTGGCACGCATCGAGCCCGAGGACAACACGCTCGTCGTCTATGCTGCCAAGGAGGGCACGACCGCGGATGACGGACCGGCTGCAAGCCATAGTCCGTTCACGGCGGCGCTTCTCAACCACATCGCCACGCCGGGATTGGAGGTCAGCTTCGTGTTCCGCCGGGCGCGCGATGACGTGGCACGGGCGACGGGCAACAAGCAGCAGCCACACCTCTACGGCACGCTCGGCGGCGAGGCGATCTACCTGAAGGGCGGCCACCTGGATGCAAGCGCCGAAGCCGAAGTCGCGCGCAAGGCAATCGAAGCTGCCAGCGCGCGCCTCGCGGAGGAGCAGCGCAAGACGGAAGCGGAGCGCCGGTTGTTGGAGGAGGAGCGCAGGAAGCTGGCCCTTGCCGCACCCCCGGTTCCAACTCCGTCCGCACCGGTCAAGCAAGCCGCGCCGGCTGTTGCAATGCCGACCTCAGAGCCGCTGCCGGCCGAAGTCCCGATCAGTCCCGACGTGCTTCGCCTTGTCGAAACCCATCCCTTCTTCGCCAATGCGCCGCCCGTCCGGATTGGCTCGTTCGATGTAGACTCCACGCGCTTTAGCGATGGGGGTAATGTCATCCAACAGCGCGAGGCCCTGCGCTGGCTTCGACAGGGTCTTGTAAGGTCCGACTCGCACTTTGCAATGTCGGGTTCGAAGTATCAGACGGGGACCCTCCGAGTAGAAATTGCGCGCTCCACCTGGAGCAGCGTTTCGGTCGAGGCCGCTAACGGTTTGATCAGTCTCGGGTCCAAGAGGGTTGATCGCACAAGAGGTGCAACCACCAACAGTACATCAAGAACACTACGCCTCGACAAACTGTCGGGATCGGTATTCCCGGTCAAACTCGGTAATCGGTTCTCGTACCAAATCACTGGAAACCAGAAGGCGCCAACCTACAATCTGACAGATACGACTCGATTTTCCTGCGAAGTTACGAAGCAGCATGAGGCGAGGAGCTTCCATGCGGACTTGGCAGGGCAAGCGTATCTGTTGGTTTGCGACGAGCAGCCAATCGCCCCTGCAGGACAAGCCCGCCAGTCGCGGACGTTTTTCTTCGAGAATTTGGGTGTGTGGATCGCGGCTGATCCGATATTGCCGGCTGAGCAGGTAATCGACGACGCTACCCAGTCCGGAACGCATGTCCTCAAATCGTTCAAGTTGGCGCGTTGAACCGAAAGAAGCAGACACGCAGCAAGTTGCGGGGCTGGCGCGGCAGTGCATGTCCAAGCATGGATCTCCGACACTTGGTCGGGGCGGTCGCTGGCTGGGCACGCTGATGCAGGAATGGGCCAACGTCTCATTGCGTCCCACGGAAACGCGGAAGCAGCGCGCGCGTTACCGCTCCACTAGCCCAGCTTGGCCTATTCGCGGGGTGCGAAGGGCCTAAGTGATTGATTTCCCACGATCGGGCTCCTGAAGGTCTTCACTACATGGGTGCGGGTGTAGGGGGCGCGGCCAGGGTGATCCTGGGCG
>Ga0247727_10015221_pt1 | contig 12655 bp, 13 predicted proteins | sample WisWelCaveWW1625_FD_202498 | JGI IMG/M metagenome (GOLD analysis project Ga0247727, IMG submission 202498) | Biofilm microbial communities from Wishing Well Cave, Virginia, United States - WW16-25 | ecosystem: Environmental > Aquatic > Deep subsurface > Groundwater > Cave microbial mat | place... | reverse complement strand
AAGTGATTGAGCCTGAGAAAAAGCTAACGGCGGCCGAACTGGTTCGGCGTGTATCGGCTGTTTTTCAACACCCGGTTTTGCCATATTTGGCCCTATCCGAAAATGTGCCTTGATATTGCACTAAGAACCACTTCAAGCAAGCGTAGCCAAACAGCGAAACTACCGAGCGAATGCCGCCCAACACCCGCAGCCAGCCGACGCGCTGCGCTTCGCGTTGCGCCTGATGCTTCCGTTGGCAGAGTCCCGGTTTCGATCGCGCAGGGTGGACGGGCATCTCAGTTCTACAAGACGTATCGCATAATAGCGGTGTAAGATTTTCCGGTTATCGTTTGTAACCTGGTGTGGTTTAGGACGATGGGTCTGTCACGCTACCCATCGGGTGCATTCAGGTTTTTTGGCCGCACGCTGAGACTTCCGAAGTCCGCGCACCGCATGCTGGTCATTTCATGGCCTTTAGCGCGGACTTCGGAAGTCTTGATTGGCAAATGCACCCTACTCATCCAATCATTCAACAAGGAGGTGATTTTTTCAGTAAAGGCTATACTAGCGCGCTAACACCCTATCCGAAGTTCGGTTACACATTTTCTGGAGGAGACTTAAAAATGAAACGCCCCAACAAACCCTGGTCGCTGGTCAGCCTATTGACCGTGCTGGCCCTGCTGATGGCGGCTTGCGCCACCCCGGCCGCCACCACGCAGGCACCACAGCCAACCAAAGCGCCCACCGCGGCCCCTGTCGCCACGCAGGCCCCCGCGCCTACCGACGTTCCCCCCACCGAATCGCCCACCGACGCCCCGGTGGTTGAGATTAAAGTTGCCTTCCTCGGCCCGCTCACCGGCGGCGCTGGCTTCTTAGGCACCGAGCAGTTGGCCTTTGCTCGCCTGGCCATCGAAGACTTTAACAAGAGTAATGAAGGCCATTATCACGCCACGCTCGTCGAAGAAGACACCGACATCACGCCCGACAAGGCGGTGCCGGTGGCCGAGCGCGTCATCGCCGACACCACCATCCTGGGCGTCATCGGCCCAGCCGGTTCGGGCCAGGTGGAAGCCACCGGCCCGTTGTTCACCGCCGCCAGCCTGGTGCATGTCTCATCCTCGGCCACCCGGCCCACGCTGAGCCAGTCGGGTTTCGAGACCTTCTTCCGCGTGGTGCCCAACGACGACGTGCAAGGCCCGACCGATGGCAACTATATCGCCGATGTCATCGGAGCCAAGACCGTGTATGTGATTGACGAGCAGTCATCCTACGGCGTCGCCCTGGCCGACATCGTGCAAGCGACGCTGGATGGCAAAGGCGTCACCACCGAGCGCGCCTCGGTGACGCAAGCCGACAGCGACTTCTCGGCGCTGGTGACCAAGATCAAAGCCTTCAATGCCGAGCTGGTGTTCTTTGCCGGTCAGGTTCCGTCGCAAGGCGCGCTGATGGCCAAGCAGTTGAAGGAACAAGGTGTGGACATCCCCGTGTTCGGCGGCGATGGCTTCTTCTCGCAAAAGGACTACATTGACGACGCCGGCGGCGCGACCGAAGGGTCGTATGCCTCCATTTTCGCGCCGGATATTCGCACGGTCGCCGAAGCGGCCGACGTTATCGCCGCCGCCGATGCCGCCTTCCCCACCTGGGGCTCGTTTGGCCCGCCCACCTATGTGGCGACGATGGCGGTGCTTGAAGCCGCTGTCCGCGCCAGCGAGGCCGGACATCTGGATCGCGAGACCGTTTTGGCCGAAGTGGCTAAGACCGACATGGCCGCCACCATCCTGGGCGTGCCGGTCAAGTTCGACGCCGACGGCGAAGTGCTGGGCGCGCAGTTCTTCATCTCACAGGTGACGGACGGCAAGTTTGTGCAAGTCTATCCGTAATGCGCTGGCCGCGTAAAGCGTAAAACGTGAAACGTCATCAGTCGTCAGCCGATGTGTTCGCTGACGACTGATGACTCAATGCCTTGTATAGACATTAAGAAAATGATTTTGAATCGGCGTCAACGGATGCTTCGCACAACCGCTTCGCGTAAACAGATTCACCCGCGCTGGAATGCGCTATCCGCTTATCTGTTGTGCGGAGCAATCCGTTGACACCAGACTCAAAAAGCAAATCTTAACATCTATAGATAACGTATCTTCGCCCCTGGTGGGCGAGGCCAACAGGCACACCCCCTATGCAGGGGGCAAGCGGCCCGATGCTACTTCCTCTCCCTTGACATGGAAGATTTCCTCACCCAACTCCCACAACAGTTGGTCAACGGCCTCACGTTGGGGAGCGTCTATGCCCTCATCGCCCTCGGCTACTCGATGGTGTATGGCATCCTCCAGTTGTTAAACTTCGCGCATGGCGATGTGTATATGGTGGGCGCGTTCATTGGCTTTGGGGTGCTCACGGCGCTGGTGCCGCAGGCGGCCCCGCTCCTGCCCCCGGCCATCGTCATCATCCTCATGTTATTAGCCGCCATGCTGGGCTGTGGCCTGTTGGGGGTCGGCATCGAGTGGTTTGCCTATCGGCCGTTGCGGAACGCGCCGCGCATCGCGCCGCTCATTAGCGCGCTCGGCACTTCCATCCTCATTCAGAACGCCATTCAACTGACCCTCACCGCCAACTACCGTGTCTATCGCACCGAGAAAGTGATTCCGCTCGCGGCCGGCATTGACATCGGTGACCTCCACATCTCCGCCACGCGGGCGCTGGTCATCCTCGCGGCGATTGTGTTGATGCTGGCGCTGACCTATCTGGTGCAACGCACCAAGTTGGGGCGGGCCATGCGGGCGGTCGCCATAGACCGCGAGGCGGCGGCCACCATGGGCGTCAACGTAGACCGCATCATCGTCCTCACCTTTTTCATTGGCTCGGCGCTGGCCGGGGCCGCTGGAGTGCTGACCGGGTTGGTCTTCACCCGCGTCTGGCACACCATGGGCTTCAACGCCGGACTCAAGGGCTTTACGGCGGCGGTGGTGGGCGGCATCGGCAACGTGCCAGGGGCCATGTTGGGCGGGATGTTGCTGGGCCTGGTGGAGGCCTTCGCCGTTGGTTTTATTTCACCCGCCTTCAAAGAAGTCATCACGTTTGTGGTGCTCATCATCATTTTGCTTATCCGGCCTCGCGGCCTGCTGGGAACCGCGGTCATCCAAAAAGTATAGTCATGGCATCCCCACCCCTCACCACGCGCCGCGATGCCCTGACCCGGGCGCTTGAGCGCTGGAACGCGCTCCCCGCCACCGCGCGATTTTTCATCCTGCTGGCCGCCGCGGCCAGCGTGCCGTTGCTCACCAGCAACGATTATGTGATTCGCATTGCTGGCAATGTGTGCCTGTTTGCCACGCTGGCCGTGGCCCTCAACGTCGTCGTCGGCTATGCTGGCCTGCTCGACCTGGGCTTTATCGCCTTCTATGGCATTGGGGCTTACACCTACGCCATCCTGTCGTCCGATCAATTTGGCATCCACTGGCCCAGTTGGGCCAGCCTGATCTTCATCGGCCTCGTCGGTTTGGTATCCGGCTTTCTGTTGGGGTCGCCCTCGCTGCGCCTGTTGGGCGATTACCTGGCGATTGTGACCCTGGGCTTTGGGCTGGTGTTTGCCCAATTGGCGCTCACCCTCGACCGGGTGGAGCTCCCCTGGCACCCAGGCGTTATTATCAACCTCACCGGCGGCACCAACGGCATCGTCAGGCTCGACCCACTCAGCTTCTTTGGCTTCCAACTGCACACCGTCACCCATTATTTTTATGCCCTGCTGGTATGGTTGGCGCTCGTCCTCATCATCGTCCACCGGCTGAATCAATCGCGCATTGGCCGGGCCTGGCGCTCCATGGGCGAAGATGCGCTGGCGGCCGAGACGATGGGGATGCCGACCCGCCGTCTAAAATTGTTGGCCTTTTCCTGTGGCTCGGCCATTGCCGGAATCACCGGCGGCATCTTTGCGGCCTGGCAACAAAGCGTGTTCCCGCAGAACTTCAGCACCGATGTGTTGATTACGTTATATGCCATGATGGTGCTGGGCGGCATCAGCAACCTGGGCGGCGCGGTGTTGGGGGCGGGCGTCCTCGCCATTGCGCCGGAACTCCTTCGCAGTCCCGAACTGGCGCGCTTGATTTTCTATGCCGCGCTGGTGTTTGGTTTGCTCCTCTTTACACGGCCTCGACGGAATGGCCTGCTCGTGCTGGTCAGCGTGATTGGGCTGGGCGCGCTCCTGCGCCTCGGCGTTCAAGCCTTCGCGCCGGATTGGCTCTCGCCGCCCACGCTGGAAGTCGCCGCCGTGTCCGTGTCCACCGCCATAGACCGGTTCTCGCAACAGTTCGGCATCTACGTTCAGGGTTGGATTGTGCTGTTGAAAGAGCCGCTGTTGGTGGGCAACCTGGCCTTTGCCGTGATGATCCCGGCCCTGCTCGCGCTGTCACGGATGAAGCCGGGCCGTATAAAATTGCTCCTCACCATCCCCGCCGTCTATCTGCTGGTGTTTGTCTGGGAGACCCGGCTGGCCGCCGAACCGGCCGTCACCCGCCTGCTCCTCATCGGCGGCCTGTTGGTCACCCTGATGATTTTTCGGCCCAATGGTCTCCTGGGCCGCCGCAAGGTGGAGATTGTCTAAATGCCAAAACCCTTAGGGTCTTCGCGAAGCAGGCCCTAAGGGTTTGATACTTATGACTCTCCTCGAATTCACCAACATCAGCAAGAGTTTTGGCGGACTACAGGTCATCCGCAATTTTTCGTTTGCCGTGAACGCGGGCGAAATCGTCAGCATCATCGGGCCAAACGGCGCGGGCAAGACGACGGTGTTCAATTTGATTACCGGCCTCTACACCCCCGACCAGGGCGACATCCGGCTGGAGGGGAAGAGCCTGCTGGGCCTGGAGCCACACCAGATTTGCGGGCGCGGCATCGCCCGCACCTTTCAACTCCTGCGCCTGTTTCTCAACATGAGCGTGCGCGAGAACGTGATGTCGGCGGCCTACCCGCGCACCCATTCCAATCTGGCGCAGATTATCTTTCGCACGCCCGGCTTCCAGCGCGAAGAGGCGCGCATTCGGGCGCTGGCGGAGGAGAAGCTGGGCTTCTTTGGTGAACGGCTGGCGGGCGCGTTTGATCAATTGGTGTACAGCCTGCCTTACGCCAACCGGCGGCAGGTGGAAATCGCGCGCGCCATGGCCACCGAGCCGAAGATGCTGTTGTTGGACGAACCGGCCGCGGGCATGAACCCCAACGAGACGCAAGAGATCACCCAACTCATTGGCGAACTCCGCACACGTGGCGGCTACACCATCCTGCTCATCGAGCATGATATGCAGGTGGTGGGCGACATTTCGGACCGGGTCATTGCCCTGGACTATGGCGAGAAAATCGCCGAAGGCAAATATCAAGAGGTCGCCACCAACGAGCGCGTCATCGAGGCCTATTTAGGAAGAAAACACCGCATCCAATGAGCAGGGCTGCAAAGGAGCCAGGGAGACAAATCTCCCCCGCACCCCCGCGCCCCCGCGCCCGCGCCCCTCTGCTCCCCGCACCCTGGCCCCATGCCCACGCCCCTCCTCCGCCTCACCGCCCTCAACACCCACTATGGCCCCAGCCATATCCTGCACGATGTGGACATTGAGGTGATGGAAGGGGAAATCGTGACCTTGCTGGGCGGCAACGGCGCGGGGAAGACCACCACCATCAAAACCATCCTCGGCCTGATCAAGCCCACCCGGGGCACGGTCGAGTTTCGCGGTGAGCGTGTCCATGATCGCTCCACCTCGTATCGCATCGAGCGGGGCATGGCGGTCGTGCCCGAAAATCGCCGCATCTTTGGCCCGATGACGGTGTGGGAAAATCTACAGATGGGCGCTTATTTACGAAACGACCGGGCCGGTATCCAAGCCGACCTCGAGCGGGTGTTGGCCCTCTTCCCGCGCCTCAAAGAGCGCCTCCAGCAACCGGGCGGCACGATGAGCGGCGGCGAACAACAAATGCTGGCCATGGCCCGCGCGCTGATGGCCCGCCCCAAACTGTTGCTCATGGATGAACCCTCCATGGGCCTAGCGCCCGTGTTGGTGGAGCAAAACTTCGACATCATCCAACAAATCAACCAGCAAGGCACCACGATTTTCGTGGTGGAACAAAATGCCAGCATGGCCCTGTCTATTGCTCATCGCGGCTATGTGTTGCAAACCGGCCGGGTGGTGCTGGCCGACCAGGCCGAGAACTTGCTGAACAATGCGTTGATGCGGAAGGCGTATCTGGGACATTGACATGACCTTTCGTGACCACTTTCCCATCTTCCAAAACAAAATTTACTTCAACAGTTGCTCACAGGGCGCGCTGTCGGTAGAGGTGCAACAAGCCTATCAAACTTATCTGCAAGACTGGGATACGAAAGGCTCGCCCTGGGAACTGTGGGTCGAGAAAAGCGAAGCGGCCCGCCACGCCTTTGCCGGACTGGTGAACGCCGACCCGGACGAGGTAGCGGATTGCACCTCGGTCTCGGCCGGGGTCAGCGCCATCGCCAGCGCCCTGGATTTTAGCGGGCCGCGCAACAAGGTGGTGGTCAGCGACTTTGAGTTTCCCACCATCGCCCAAATCTGGCACGCCCAGGCACGGCGCGGCGCACGGGTGGAGCATGTGCCAGCGGCCGGCAACATCATCCCTCTGGAGCGTTTTGAAGACGCCATTGACGACCGCACCAAAATTGTGTCCATCACCCATGTCTGTTTTCGCAACGGCTCACGCCTGGATGTCCCGGCGATTATCGCCCTGGCGCATCGCCGAGGCGCGCTGGTTTTGCTGGACGCCTATCAATCCCTCGGCACATTGCCGGTGGATGTGAAGGCGCTCAAGGTGGATTTTCTGGCGGGCGGCGTGTTGAAATATTTGCTGGCCTCGGCCGGCCTGGCCTTTGTCTACGTCCGCAAAAACCTGGTGCCCGACCTGTACCCGACGACGCTGGGCTGGTTCTCGCAAGCCAACATCTTTGCGATGGACATTTACGCCAACACGCCCTCGCCCAGCGCGCGTCGCTTTGAGTCGGGCACGCCGCCGGTGCCGAGTCTGTACGCCGGGGTCGCTGGAATGAAATTGATTCGAGCGGTCGGCGTAGAAAAAATTGAGGCGCATCTGCGCGAGATGACGGGCGCGCTGAAGGAAGGCGCGATGCGGCGCGGCTTCAACCTGGCCTCGCCGGTGGCCCCCGACCAACACGGCGCGCTCATCACCTTGCGCTCGCACAAGGTGGATTTGCTGGTCAAGCGCCTGGAGGCGGATAATATCGTCACCTCCAGCCGCGACCACAACCTGCGGCTCTCGCCGCATTACTACAACACGTTGGACGACGTGAACCATTTGCTGGATGTGTTGACCAAGCACAAAGAGTTGCTCGTGTAAAGGAACGTCAATTCGTGATACGAAATTTTGTACACGGATAAAGGCGGATTAACACGGATTTTTTTGGCTCTACCAGCTTTGGCGGGGTTATGATTGGCCAAGGTCACGCTTGTAGCGTGACAACTTTTGGCGCTCAGACTTAAAATCTTTGTGTCGTTGTGTCCTCGCGTCCTCGTGTCTTTGTGGTGAAGTTTCTTAGCTCAGCTTAATTGCCTGAGTAAGTCCAGAAGGAGATTACCTGATGACCGTCTCGCGTGACAACTCACTCGCGGTCTACCAAGGCATCAAAGATTCAGGGGTGCGCTTCCTCAGCGCCCTGCCAGAGACCTGGCTGATCTATCTCTTGCAATTGGCCGACGATGACCCCGACATGACCTTGATTGAGGTGGCCAAAGAAGAAGAAGCCATCGGCCTCGCCGCCGGGGCCTACTTTGCCGGGAAGCCCAACATCCTGCTCATGCAAAATCATGGCTTCCTGGCCGCCCTGAACGGGGTGGTGTCGCTGGCGATGTTGTATCGCGTGCCGCTCTGTATGCTCATCGCCTTGCGCGGCCACTGGGGCGAGCCGTATCCCTGGCACACCCAGGGCGGCATCTACACCGAGCCGGTGCTGAGGGGTTTGGGCCTGCCCTTTGAATATGCCCGCGACCCGGCCACCGTCGGCCGGCAAATCAAAGAAGCTGTCACCTTTGCCCATAGCTCGCTCTCACCTGTCGCGCTATTGCTGACGCGCGAACTGATGGAGGACTGACATGAAACGCGCCGATTGCCTCAAAGCCCTCTACCCCGAACTGCACGAACGCCTGGTGGTCACCATCATGGGCGCGTGCGCGCAAGAGTTATATGACCTCGGCCATCGCGAGAATTTCTTTTATCTTGAACATGCGATGGGCCTGGCCTCGTCCATTGGGCTGGGCCTGGCGCTCAATGCGCCGGATGAAAAGGTGGTGGTGTTGGATGGCGATGGCTCGGTCTTGATGAACCTGGGCGGCCTGGCCACGCTGGCCCGCTATCGCCCCAGGAATCTCACCCACCTCATCTTCGACAACGGTAGCCTGCTCTCCACCGGCGGCTTTGCCTCGCACACCACCGCCGGCCTGACCGACCTGGCCGCCATTGCCAAAGGCGCGGGTTGTCCCAATGTCTGTCTCGTCACCTCGGTCTACGATTTTATGGCCGCCGCCGCCGAAGCCTTTGAGAACACCACGCTCACCACCATCGTCGCCAAAGTGGAAGCCGTCGGCCCTGATCACTATGGCATGGACCTGGCCCTGCCGGAGAATGCGTTTCGATTTAGACGCCACATCGTGCAAAAGCAGGGGAGCAAGGGAGCAGGAAAGCCGGGGTGATTCTCCCTTGCTTCCCTGCTCACCTGCTCCCCTGCAATTCAAATTCACCCACAAAGGAGTAGTCCCCATGGCCCCCATCACCGTCCTCTCATTGCTCGTCGAAGAAATGCGCCAGGGGCGCGTCAAGGTCGTAGACTTGACTCAGCCGCTCGGCCCCGATACGCCCGTCATCGGCTTGCCACCCATCTTTGCGCCCTCCCCCGGCTTTAGCATGGAAACCATCTCGCGCTACGATGACAAAGGGCCGGGCTGGTATTGGAACACGATTCATTTGGGCGAACACACCGGCACCCACTTTGACGCGCCCGTTCACTGGATTACGGGCAAAGACCTGGCCAACAACAGCCTCGACACTATTCAGCCGCATCGCTTGATTGGCCCGGCCTGCGTGCTGGATGTGACCAAAGAAGTGGCGGTCTCGGAAGATTTTCTGCTCACGCGTGAGTACGTGTTGGGGTGGGAAGGCCAACACGGCAAAATTCCGCCGGGCGCGTGGGTGTTGCTCCGCACCGACTGGTCAAGGCGCACCGACCCGGTGAAATTTCAGAACGTGAAAGACGATGGCCCGCACTCGCCCGGCTTTCACAAAGACTGCTCACACTTTTTGGCCTATGAGCGCGATGTGTTGGGCGTGGGGGTGGAGACGATTGGCACGGACGCCGGGCAAGCCGGGCGCTTTGACCCACCCTTCCCCAACCACACCACCATGCACGGCGCGGGCAAGTTTGGCTTGGCCAGCCTACGCAACCTGGACCAACTCCCGCCGGTGGGCGCGGTGGTCATGGCGGCTCCGTTAAAAATTGTGGATGGGTCGGGGAGTCCGTTGCGGGTGTTGGCGTTGGCGCCTGCCTAACGCGGCTTAACCGCTCTCGCTGGATTTGTGCGAAGCATCCAGCGGCGGCGGATTGCAAATCCGCCGCGAGCAGCAGTGGGTGATTAATTTCTTAATCCGCAATAAGCCGCTCCCACACCTATCAGCAAAACAGCCCGGAGGTGATCCGGGCTGTTTGTGTTTTAATCCAAATTTACGACTTCAAGAAATCGTCCAACACCGATTTGCTGATGCGATACTGCGAGCCAATCTTCTTAGCCTTGAGTTGGCCTTCGGTGATCATCTGCATCACATCCTCTTCGCCGACCTGCATATATTGGGCGGCCTGCGCCGGCGACATGATGTCGGGCGCGGGCGCGGCGGCCCCACCGGCCGGAGCGGCCGGGGGCGGAGTCTGCGGCTGAGGGGCGGGTTGGGCAGGGGGTTGCATGCCACCCTGAAACGCCTGGCCCATAATCTGGCCAATGCCCACACCCGCGCCAATGCCAGCGGTGAGGCCCGCGCCACCACTTGGGTTGTTGGCGGCGTCGCGCATGGCGTCGGCGGCTTGCAGTTGCATATACAGCCCGACGCCCTCGGCCCCAATCAGGCCGCGGTCACGCAAAATTTCCATCGCGTTTTGCGCCGGGCTGAGGCCACTGATTTTGATCGTCTTGAGCGTGAGGCCGAGCGCCTTGAAATCATCCTGGCCTTTGGCGCGGATGCCGGCCGCAAACTCATCGCGCAGACTGGAGAGGCGCGGCATAAAGTTCGCGCCCAGCGCCACGGCTTGTTCGCCCAACAGGTCGGCAATCGCTTGCACCAGGGTGCTCTTCAAGCGCTCTTCAATATCGCGCGTGGAATAGAGGCCTTGCGCGCCGACAATTTGGGTGATGAACTGTTGTGGGTTGGAGACCTGGAAGCCATAGATGCCATAGCCAGTGAGCACCTGCCAGCCCACACCCACGCCGGGGGTTTGCACCGGAATCGGTTCGGGCGTGCCCCATTTCAAATCGGCAAACTCGCGCATGGCGACAAAATAAATTTCCGCCGGGAAAGGCGATTTGTCGCTGAAGGCTTTGCCGATGAGGTCAATCAGAACGGGGATGTTGCCGGTGGAGATGATGTGGCGACCCGGCCCAAAGGTGTCGAGTGAGCGACCATCGCGGAAGAAGACCGCGTTCTGGCTTTCGCGCACAATCACTTGCGAGCCAATCCGGAAGTTGCCCGGGCCGCTTTCAGGAAAGCGATGCACCAGTTCGTTCCGCATTTCGTCGGGGTATTCAATCAGATCAAAAATCCGGCCAGAGGGGTTAAGGTTTTTGAACATAGCAGTCTCCTAAAGCAAATGGCGAATAGTCGCTGGCGTATGGCGGATAAGGTGTTCGCCATCAGCTCATCAAGGCTTCCTTGCGCCGCTCAAACGTGGCGTTGCACTCGGTGGCCACGGCGGTGAGGTTGCGAATGGCGGCTTTGAGGCCGTCACTGCCAATGGAGGTTTGCACGGTGTCCACCGCGGCGCTGACGTTGTTGACGTTTTCCAACAGGGCATCGTCGAAGGCATACAATTTGGCGAGCGCGTCCTCGTCCACTTTCACAGCGTCGAAGAAGCCGGTGTAGCCATAGGCGGCGGTCTTCACCTGGTCCACAAAAGTTTGCAGGCGGGTGAAAGCCACTTGCATGTCATCCAGATGTTCGAGACCGCCGCTGGAGAGCAAGTCGGTTTGCAGGCCCTCGATGCGGCGGAGTTGTTCGCCATAGCGATTGACAATCGCGTCGCGCAACATCTTGTCGGCGGTGCGGCGCGTCTCTTTTTCCAGGTAGCCGCCAAAGCCCGGAATTTTGCTGGCGATTTTCTCCAGCAGGCCACGCCCCTCAGTAATTTTGGAATAGATGTCAGACATGCTCAATCTCCTGGGGATTGCAGATTGCTGATTCGAGATTTTAGATTGCTGGCCCCAAATCTACAATCGGCCATCTAAGATAACAAGGGTAGTTGTGTGTTTATTGTACCTCTGCCCGGAAATTCCTGCCGGGCCTTTACAAGCACCATTACGTTGGTCAGGATAATTTAGTAGCGCGAACTTACCCCGGCTTACCCAACCCATGTTCAGGCCTCCTTCAAGCATGCCGGGATTATAGGCCGGAGGCGAAAAAAAACAACTGACCGGGCGGTTGGGGTGCATTCGTCAATCATGGTCAATCCTGGCCAGACTTCCGAAGTCCGCGCAAAGCGAATCCTAAATGCGAGCGCCGCGTGCGCGGACTTCGGAAGTCTCAGCGTGCGGCCAAAAATCCCGAATGCGCCCGGCGGTTGCGCTATAATCGGCCCGTGCCACAACCTGCCGTTATCCGCCGACAGTTTCTCAAATGGATGGCCGGGCTGGCCGCTACTGCTTGGGTTGTCATGCCCACCCCAACCCGCCCGTCGCGCGCCGCGCCGCCCACCCCATTGGCCCCCAATCCCACCACTACCGAGGCCCCTGAGTATTTTGTCCCGCTGGAGCATTATCACGAACTGCCGCGAGAGTGTTATCAACCCAACTTGATTCAGCCGTTGGAAATTATCATTCACTGGGATGGCAACACCCGGGGCCGCGACCTGTGGGTGACGGCGGTGACGTTTGAAACATTAAAGCTCGTTAGCCAATCTTCGCACTTTGCCGTAGACCACAAGCGCGTCTGGCAGATGCTACCGATGTATCGCACCCTCGTTCAGGAATCACATGGCGCGAAAGGGTACAATTGGGAGGCCATCAACATCGAGATGGCCGGGATTTATTTTGACCAGCCCGACCACTACCCGCCTGAAAACGAAATCCGCCAAACCGTGCGCTTGACCTCCCAGTTGATGGATTTTTACGGCATTGCCTTTGAGCATGTCGTCGGCCACTTTGAGCGCGATGACCGAGGACTGAAGGAAGACCCTGGGGTAAAATTTATGGCGGATTTTCGGGAGAGGCTGAAAGCCTATCGGGCGAGTCTGTCACCACTCAAACAGAGACTAGAGACTAAATAGGACTTACGCAGTTGAGCGTAAGAGCCGCGAAGCGTGCAACCGCGATGAAATCGGGCTTGCAAAGCCCTCCCACGCCAACCAACTGCTTAACTTCTATCAATCTCTAATCTCCAATCTCAAAATTACAAATAG
>Ga0247727_10015220_pt1 | contig 12656 bp, 8 predicted proteins | sample WisWelCaveWW1625_FD_202498 | JGI IMG/M metagenome (GOLD analysis project Ga0247727, IMG submission 202498) | Biofilm microbial communities from Wishing Well Cave, Virginia, United States - WW16-25 | ecosystem: Environmental > Aquatic > Deep subsurface > Groundwater > Cave microbial mat | place... | reverse complement strand
GGGAGATACTTTTGAAGTGCTTGAGCCGTATGACGGGAAACTGTCACGTCCGGTTCTTAGGGGAGTTTGAGCTGGCGACGGCTTGGACTTACCCGATTTGGAGTCGTGCATGTAATGAGTAATTTGCTCCGTGGCCGGATCAAATTTTTTCAATCCGCCTAATTCCATGCCAATCCATAATTGCCCGTACAGGTCTTCTGTGATGAAAGTTACCCAGTTCGCAGGTAAGCTCGTCTCGTTTTGATCAAGCTTGTAGCGGATGAATTTGCCCGTGGTGTCAAGCTTGTTTAGTCCCCAATGATGGTGAATGGCTCGAACTCCAATCCAGATGTTCCCGTGAGAATCTTCGTGTAAAGCTGTAATCTCGTTGCCGCTCAGGCTGTTCGGATCATTGGGATCGTGCTTATAGTTCGTAAAAGTTTCGGTATCAGGATCAAATCGGCTCAGACCAATCGCGGTGCCAATCCAAAGCCGCTTGCCTCCGTCTTCGTAAATGGCGTTGATCCAACTAAAGGCAATCGAAGTGGAATCATAGGGTTCGTGCTTGAAAACCGTGAAGTCGTACCCATCATATCGGTTCAGCCCGTTGGCTGTGCCAATCCACAGGAACCCTCGGCTGTCCTGGAAAATGCAATGAATTGAATTATTGGATAAGCCGTCGGCTATGGTGAGGCGCTTGTAGTCGGTGAGAATTTTGACCTGGGCGTGAAGCGAGGCTGCGCCTGTCAGCGTGAAAATGAGTGAGAGCGAGAGGCAACTTGTTTTGGCCAGAGTACGCATGGTTATTCTCCGTCGCGTCGAAAAAATCAGCGAAGTCGGGCTCGCGCGCAATTCCGACCGGTGTTTCGTCAGACACCTATCCAGCTTACGATAATCCCCTATGCTCAAAATTCGGGCGAAAGGGCCAATCGTCTTTAGGAGGAAAACCGTAAAATCGTATCGTGGAACGACGAATGAGTGGCCCTTGCGGAAACTAATTTACGCAGTTTTTATGTCAATAGCAATAACCGCGTTTCCCAATATGTTAGACACAAAAAGGGCGGAGAATTCCCTATTTTTTATCCATCCCATCCGTTGATCATCGCGCCGTAATGCCTCAATCACGGGGGGAAAACGTAGCGCTGGCGTCCCGCCTGCAGACAAGATGTCTGCGCTACCCCCGTCACTTGAGGGAATACATCGCGCCCGCCTTCAAACTTGACATTGCCCCAATTATTCTGTAATTTTTAAATTATGCCAACTCTCGTCATGAAATTCGGCGGCACCTCCGTCGGCAGCGCCGAAGCCATCGCGCAATCCGCTGAAATTGTCTGCGCCGCAAAAAAAGATTGGCCGGCATTGGCCGTGATCGTTTCCGCCATGAGCGGCGTCACCGACATGCTGCTCAACGGCGCAAACACAGCAGCCAGTGGTGACCGGGAGACCTTTCGCCGCCTCGCCCGTGAGTTGCGCGCCAAACACGAAAGCGCCATCAACGGCTTGCTTGATTCCACCGCTGAACGCCAGGCCGTTCGCGAACGCGTCTTCTCGTATCTCGACGAATTCGAAAATCTGTGTCATGCGGTGAATACGCTTGGCGAGGCCACGCCGCGCGCGCTCGATGCCATCTCGTCGCTTGGCGAGCGCATGAGTATTCATCTCCTGACCGCCCGGCTGCGGCAAATGGGATTGGCCTCCGAAGCCATCGAAGCTTCCGATCTCATTTTGACCGATGATCTTTTCGGCGCGGCGAATCCGTTGATGGAAGAAACCACCGTGCGTGTGGAGAAACGCCTGCGTGAAAAAATGGACAATGGCGAAGTGCCCGTCATCACCGGCTTCATCGGCGCAACCAAGACCGGCGCGGTGACAACGCTGGGTCGAGGCGGCAGCGATTACAGCGCTGGCATTCTCGGCGCCGTTCTCAATGCCAACGCCGTGTGGATTTGGACGGACGTCAACGGCGTGATGACCGCTGATCCGCGCGTGGTTTCCGAGGCTCAAACATTGCCGGAGCTTTCTTTCCGCGAAATTTCAGAATTGGCTTATTACGGCGCGAAAGTCGTGCATCCCAAAACCATCCGTCCGGTCATTGAGCGCGGCATCGAATTGTGGATCAAAAATACGTTCAATCCCGATCATCCCGGCACCTGCATCGTCCCGGATCATCGCCGCATTTCCGGAAAGATCAAAGCCGTCACCGCCATCAAAGGCCAGAGTATGATCACCATTGAAGGCCGCGGCATGTTGGGCGTGCCCGGCGTCGCCGCGCGAACGTTTGGCGCGGTCGCGAAAGCCGGCGTGAGCGTCACGCTGATCACGCAAGCTTCTTCCGAACAAAGTATTTGCTTCTCGGTGCCATCAGTGTTAGCCTCACGCGTGCGCGCCGCGCTCGAAGAAGAATTTCGTCTCGAGCTGCATCGGCGCGATATGGACAGCATCACCGCGCTCGATCAGGTCGTCATCGTCACCGTTGTCGGCGCCGGCATGAAACATACGCCCGGCATCGCCGGAAAAATTTTCAGCGCGCTCGGCAATCAAAATGTCAACGTCATCGCCATCGCCCAGGGCTCATCCGAATGCTCCATCAGCCTGATCGTCGACGCCAACGAAGCCGACGCTGCGGTCAGGGCGATTCATGAATTGATTGTGGCGAGTAAAACGTGATACATAGCAGAAAAAGCAAAAACTTTCTGGCTCACGGAAATGAACTCTCACGGAAATAAAACGGATGAAAAAATTCCGTGAGAGTTCCATTCCGTGAGCAATAATTTTTTTCGTTGCGGTTTCCTTTTCATTGCAAGTCATTTTTTAATTGCAAAAGCAAGGAATTTTTCGATGCCCAAAATCAAAGTCGCCATTCTCGGCGCAACTGGCGCAGTCGGTCAGCGCTTTGTGCAATTGCTCAACGGTCATCCGTGGTTTGAAGTGACGGCGCTCACCGGCAGCGACCGCACCATCGGCCAAACTTACGAAGATGGTTGCCGCTGGATTCTGCCGGAGCCGATGCCCGACTATGTGAAGCGTATGAGAATTATTCCTACCGCAGCCGGACTCGACGCGACGCTATGTTTTTCCGCTTTGCCCGCGGACACGGCGCGCGAGATCGAACCGGCCTTCGCGCAAGCGGGACACGGCATCGCCTCGAATGCCTCGGCGCATCGCTTATGGCCGGATGTGCCGTTGCTCATTCCGGAAGTCAATCCCGATCACACCGCGCTCATCAAAATCCAACAGCAGCAGCGCGGCTGGAGCGGCTTCATCACCACCAATCCCAATTGCACCTGCACCGGTCTCACCATTTCGCTGCGTCCGCTGCTCGACGCCTTCGGACTGCGTCGCCTGTTCGTGGTCTCGATGCAAGCACTTTCCGGCGCGGGCTATCCTGGCGTGGCTTCACTCGATGCGATCGACAACGTCATTCCTTACATCGGCGGCGAAGAGGCCAAAGTCGAAAGTGAGCCGCGCAAAATGTTGGGACAATTAGAGGGCGAAAGAGTGCGCGAAGCTGATTTCAAAATTTCCGCGCATACCAATCGCGTCGCCGTCACCGATGGTCACACCGTTTGCGCCTCTGTAGAATTGGGCCGCCACGTTAGTGTCAATGAAATTGCTGCCGCAATGGCCGCGTTCAAACCTCCAGCCATTGTGCAAGCTCTCCCGAGCTCTCCGCGTTGCGTTATCGAAATTCGCCCCGAACCCGACCGGCCGCAACCGCGCAAAGATCGCGACACCGGCAAAGGCATGACCACCGTCGTCGGCCGCGTGCGCGAAGATGCGCTCTTTGATGTGAAATTCGTCGTGCTCTCCCATAACACCATCCGCGGCGCCGCCGGCGGCTCCATCCTAAACGCTGAATTGATGGTCGCGCAGGGATTAGTTTCGTATTAATTTGCGGCTAATTGCGCGACTCTTTGTGCGCGCAATCTTATTTTTGTTTTTAAAGAGCCAAGTGGACTAAATTCGGCCAAATCTGATTTTAACGATGAGACAATACCTGTTGCACTGTCGCAAAATGGACAGATACAGGGCCGAATATGATAAGAAGAAATTGCCACATATGCCTCGACAGCGCATGCTCGGTTATCGTCTAAAAATAATTTAACTCCCATAAAATCAAACCTAAATTCGATGTGAGCGATAGAAATTTTTAATTTACCACGTCGTGGAACGCAAGTTGCTCCAAGAATGTGTGGCTACATTGCTGTGAGATTCTACCGAAAGAAGTCATCCACTCATCGCCCGTGAGTCGGAGAATGTCATTAACCGTACTCACACTATATTACAAAACATTGCCATGGAAAATCACAGACCGTTGGATCCGGATAACGAGGACGCTCCTTCATTCAGGCCGTTCATCTACAAAAGCGCGGCGATGCTCCGTGTGGTTGAGATTATGAAGAAGGCGGCCCTCACTGACGCCAATGTGTTTGTTTTCGGCGAAAGCGGTGTCGGAAAAGAGCTCATTGCACGGGGCATTCACAACCTGAGCCGGCGGAAAAAAGACGCCTTTGTCCCGGTTGATTGCGTGGCGCTTCCCGGAAACCTGCTCGAAAGTGAGTTGTTTGGATTTGAGAAAGGCGCTTTCACCGGCGCCCTGGCGCGAAAGCATGGACTCCTTGAATTCGCCGAGCAGGGAACGTTCTTTCTGGATGAAATCTGCGAGCTCGATCCCATGCTGCAAGCCAAACTGCTCCGCGTGCTTCAGGAACGGCAGTTTCGCAGAATCGGTGGGCAAGCTCTTCTCAGCGTCGATATTCGGGTGATTTCCGCCACCAATCGTCATCCCGAAGTCGCCGTCAAAGAAAAGGTCTTGCGCGAAGATCTTTATTTTCGCCTCAATGTCATCCCGATTCATGTTCCGGCGCTGCGCGAGAGGAAGGAAGACATCCCGCTCCTGGCGAATCATTTCATCGACAAGTTTACCGCGACCAATGATATGGAACCGAAGGAGCTGGCGCCGGAAACGCTCCAGGCTCTGCAGGATTATGATTGGCCCGGAAACGTTCGGGAATTGCAAAATACCATGGAACAGGCGGGTTCTCTTTGTCTGCGCCGCGTCATTTTGCCTGAAGACCTGTCGGCGAATTTAAGACAACACCGCGCCGCCTCATTGCTCTCACAATTTGTGCTGCACGCGTCGACGAGTTGGCGCGGCGACCTTGAAGCTTTCAAACGCATGTACTTCAAAAATCTTCTCGAACAAACGCATGGCGACATGCCCGAAGCAGCGCGCCAGGCCAGGGTGAGCCTTCGCACGCTTTATCGTATGGTCCAGAGCTGCAAATTAATGTGAGCGCTTTTGACATTTTTGGCATTGTCACATTCTTGTCAAAACCGTTACGCCAGGGTTTTAAATAAAAGAATAATTTTAGTTTAACACCAACGCATGGAAATTTTCCCGTCTTTTTCCTGTGACATCTCTGACATCGCGGCGATGAGCCGGCAAGGCCGAACTTTGTTTGTCTTGCGTTCTAACATTTTGTTTATTAAAAGACAAGTTCCGTGTCCGCGCCGGCTTGTTATGTTGCTGTAACGATGGCACGGGAGTTGTCGATACTTATTCGCGTCATCATCCACAGTTCTTAGAGAAAATTTATTTTGGCTGACCTCAAACTCAAGGGTAAGCTTCTTTCATGCACGCACTACAACGAAGACCCAAGGAGGAGTCCTTTGTGGTGCTCTTGGCCTCTTATGATGAGCAGGTGGCGGCGGAATTGGCCCGCGTGCTCGAAAATAAGCAGGTCGAACTCCTCACTTGTAACAATGCCAGGGATGCGCTTCTCGCCATAGCGGAAAAGCAAATCCATCTCATCATCTTTGATCCCAATATCACCGCGCTCAACGGCATGGGCATTCTATCGGTGATTAAAAAATTTCGACCCCACGCGCGCGTCGTCGCCATGGGGGATGATTTGTCGTTTGAAATGCGACAAACGATGGTCAGGGAAGGCGTTCTCTATCAAATCCAAACGCCGATGCCTCCCGGCCAAATCAGCGAAGTTGTGGAGACCGTGGTCGAGAAACTGTGTCACCATAACTAACTTTGCAGCAGGGCGTGTTGCATTGCTCGTGTCACTCTGCCATGGAAAAATTAGAGAATCAGGCCGCGTCATTGGCTGACCTCGTCGAGATTTTCAAGCGCCGCAAACTGACGTTGCTGTTGAGCGTCATCGTGGGGCTGATTCCGGCTTTGCTCTATAATCATTGGGCGACGCCAATTTACCAGGCTGCCGTGATCGTGGCGTTTGAAGACTATGGCAAAGAGGCGGTGAGCGGATTTGACTTTGCCGGTTCGCCGTATCGGGAAAATTTTGTGGCGAATCGTATTCAGGAAATGCAAACTAAAGCGTTTGCCCGTCAGGTTTATGACGAATTGCCGGATTCAACGCGCCGGTTATTTCAATGGCCCAACCCCGTGTCGGCGGATTTTAGCGCTGAATCCTACGTGGCCAGTACAATTCGCGCAAACTTGTCCGTGGCGGCGCTCAAAACCACGGATTTGGTTACCATCACTTATGCCGCCGAAAATCCGCAACTGGCCAAAACCGTGGCCAACACCGTTGCGACGGTGTTGCTGAAGAGCAATCTCCAGGTTCGCCGCCAGGAGCATACCAATGCCAGAGAATTTATCGGCGAGCAAATTCGCGGGATCAAAGATCGGCTGCAGCAAGCCGAGGACACGCTGCGCGATTTCAAAACCCGGGAGAGCATCACCTCCCTGGAAGACGAATCCAAAGAAATTTTGCAACGCATCACGCAGACCGAGGTTCTCTACAATCAAATTCAGACCGACAAGGATGCGCGCCAAAGAAGATTGACCGTCATCCAGAAAAAACTTGACGAGCAGAAACAGAATCTGGCCAGCTCGATGACGCAAGTCAACAACCCGCTCACGGTCAGGCTGAAAGAGAAGCTCGTCGAGCTCGAGGTGAGATATTCCAACCTGCAGGTGCAAAACTATCCGGACAATCATCCCAAGCTGGTCGAGCTGAAGGCGGAAATTGATCAGACCAAGCAAAACCTGATCCGGACGACCCTGAAACTTATCGACGGGGACAAGCCTCAAGGCCTCATCGATCCGCTTTCGCAGCTTCAGAAGTATCTTGAAGAAATAATCGTGTTGGAAGTGGAGTTGCAAGCCTTGAGCGCGCAGGAAGACCATTTGCAAAAAACGCTCAAAAATTATTCCGGCTATTTAAAGAAACTTCCGAACAAGGAGCTGAATCTGGCGCGACTGATGCGCGACAAAGAGGTCAACACGAAAATCTACACCCGCCTGCTCGAGGAGCATGAACAGGCGAGAATTCGCGAAGCGGCGGCGACCGGCAGCATTCGCGTCATGGAATCGGCGGAAACCCCGCGCGTCCCCGCGCGTCCACGAAAGTTGCTCAACGCGATCATCGGCTTGTTTGCCGGAACCGTGATTGGACTTTTGTTGATCGGCGCGCATGAATCGACCAAACAAGCGCCGCGAACCCAGGAGGAGGCCGAGCGGATTCTCCGGCTGCCGGTTCTGACGTTGATCCCGCTGATTAAACGCGGCCTGACGTTTGAATTAAATGGCCGTCATCGGGAACGCGTGCTCCTCGGTCACGAGGCGGCGCCTTCTGTCCAGGACGCTTATTCCTGTTTGTGGAGCTCGCTGCAATTTTCCAATCGCCGCCGCTCCCTGATGGTCATGATTACCAGCACCGGGCCGGCCGAGGGAAAATCCACGATCGCCTCCAACCTGGCGCTGACCGCAGCAAGGCATGGCAAGAAAACAATTCTCATCGATGGCGATTTGCGCCAGCCGGTTTTGCACGAAATCTTTGGCATGTCCTGTTCGCCCGGCCTGCGAAATCTCGTGATCGAAGCCAGCCAAACCTGGCCGGCTCACATTTTGCCCGCCGAGACTAGGGCGCTGACGGAACCGGCGACCTCATTGGCGCTTGATCTCAGCTCGGAGAGTTTTCGCAGTTTCCACCAGACGATTTTCCCGGCCCTCGATAGCGCTTTGCAATTAACCAGCACGGCAAACCTGCGGATTCTCACCATGGGCGACCCGCTCCTCGCCCCGGACGTGCTGTGGAATTCGCCGCTGACCGAAGAAATTCTGTCGATGCTGCGGCGAATCGCCGACTTCATCGTCATTGATACGCCGCCGGTGATCGGCATCCCGGATGCCAGCATCATGGCCCGGTATTGCGATGGGATATTATTCTGTGTCGCCGCCGGACAAACCGAAAAAACCATGCTCACGCGCGCCAGGAAAATTTTGGAACAGGCGGGCAACAAGCTTTGGGGCGTGGTCTTAAACAAAGTGGATCCGGACTCCATTTACGGATCCAACAAATACTATAAAGATTACATGAAACGCTAAGGCAAGGGTTAGCGCATGAATTGGCAAAACAAAAAAATTCTGGTTACCGGCGCCGGCGGTTTCATCGGCAGCCATCTCACGGAGAGTCTGGTCAGGCTGGGTGCGCGCGTGCGCGCCTTTGTCCGTTACAATTCCAGAAACGACAAAGGATGTCTCGACGCCTTCCCTCCCGAGGTCAAGGGCGCTCTTGAAATTTATGTCGGTGATTTAAAAGATCCCAGCGCCGTGCGCCAGGCGGTGCGCGGCGTCGATCTCGTTTTTCATCTCGGCGCCCTGATTGCCATTCCTTATTCTTACGTCAACCCCATGGATTTTGTGCAGACCAACGTGGTCGGTGCTGCCAACGTGCTGAATGCCTGTCTTGACAGTGAGGTCGAACGGGTCGTTCATACTTCGACCAGTGAAGTCTACGGGACGCTGCACTACGTGCCCATCGATGAACAGCATCCGATTATCGGGAAATCTCCCTACGCGGCGAGCAAGATCGGCGCGGACCAGCTGGCGCTCAGTTATCATCGTTCCTTCGGCCTGCGCGTCACCGTCATTCGGCCCTTCAATACTTACGGACCGCGCCAATCCCTGCGCGCCATCATTCCGACCATCATTACCCAGGCGCTGAACGGTGATGGCATTCGCCTCGGCGCTCTCCACCCGACCCGCGATTTTAATTATGTTGCTGATATCGTCAATGGCTTTCAAAAAGCCGTCAGCCTGGAATCGACGATCGGAGAAACGATCAATCTCGGCGCCGGTCGCGAGGTTTCGATTCTGCAGCTCTGTGAAATCATCCGGTGTCTGGTTGGCCGCGACATTCCCATTGTCAGGGAAGAACGACGGGTGCGGCCCGCCGCCAGCGAAGTCGAACGGCTGATCTGTGACAATTTCAAAGCGCGCCAAATGCTCGAATGGCAGCCGCGCCTCACGCTGGAAGAAGGGTTGAAAAAAACGATCGAATGGGTCGAACACCATTCCGGCCAGCGGCAAACGCTTGAATACGTCATTTGAATTTTTGTTCCTGGGAAGGAAGTCGCCGCGCGAGTTGAGTTAACAAATGGATTTGTTTTCTTATTCACCGAACGCAGGGATAATCTATGCAGGCAGTGATCATGGCGGGAGGAAATGGATCGCGGCTTCATCCATATACCTCCGTCATTCCCAAGCCGCTCATCCCGATTAACAACGTGCCGATCATCGAGATCATTGTCAAACAATTGCGCCATTATGGCTTCTCGAAAATTTCGATTGCTTTGGGCTATCTGGCCGAGCTGATCAAAGCTTTCCTCGGCGACGGCTCGAAGTACGGTCTTCACATCGACTACTCCATCGAAGCTACACCGCTCGGCACCATTTCACCGCTTACCCTGCTGCAGGACCTGGAGTCGACCATTCTGGTGATGAACGCCGATTTGCTTACCACGCTGGATTATCGCGCGTTCATGGATTTTCATCGCGCCCAAAGCGCGGCGGTGACGATCGGCACGTGTTGCAAAGCGATCCCGACCGATCTCGGCGTGGTCGAAACCAATGGCGAATATCGCCTCAGGCAATACCTTGAAAAACCGGAAATCAAAATCAACGTCAGCATGGGCGTCTACGCTTTTGAATCGCGCCTGCTGGCTTATTTGCCAAAAGACCAGCCGGTGCACTTTCCTGATTTCATCAACCAGCTCATCCAACGCGGTGAAAATGTGATCGGCTATCCGTTTAAAGGTTATTGGCTCGACATTGGACGACACTGCGACTACGATCGCGCGGTGCGGGAATTCAACCAGATTCGTGGAGAACTGCACATTGACTGAATGGCGCATTACGCTCTCCGAGCCTGATCTTGGAGCAGAAGAATCGCAAGCCGTCGCCGCCGTTTTGCGCTCGCGGTGGTTAACCATGGGCGCCGTCACCAAAACGTTTGAGGAAAAGTTTGCGGCCTATTGTGGCGCCGAGCACGCCATTGCGGTTTGCAACGGGACGGCCGCCCTGCACCTGGCGCATTGGGCGCTCGGAATCGGTCCCGGCGACGAGGTGATTTGCCCGTCGCTGACTTTCGTCGCGACGGCGAATGCGGTTCTTTATTGCAACGCTATGCCGGTCTTTGCTGACGTCAGCGGTTTGGACGATTTTAACCTTTCGCCGAAAGCGATTCACGCCAAAATATCATCGCGCACCCGTTGCGTCACGGTGATGCATTACGCCGGTTATTCGTGTGACATGGCGGCGATTCGGAAAATCGCCGCCGAACACGGTTTGGCCGTCATCGAAGACGCCTGTCACGCCGTCGGCGCGGAATATAAAGGAAAAAAATGCGGCACGCTCGGCGACATCGGTTGTTTCAGTTTTTTTTCAAATAAAAATCTGGCGACCGGCGAAGGCGGCATGCTCGTGACCAACGATTCGGACCTGGCCGAAAAGCTGCGGCTGGGACGCTCGCACGGCATGACCACCATGAGCTGGGACCGCCATCAGGGCCATGCGTTCGGCTATGAGGTGATCGATCTTGGATTCAACTATCGGCTCGATGAAATTCGGGCGGCGTTGGGACAAACGCAGCTCGGCAAGCTCGAGGCGAACAATCGGCGACGGCGCGAGCTGACCCGGCGCTATCACGACCAACTGGGCGAGCTGCCGGAATTAGGTTTGCCTTTTCGCCGGCGTGAGGCGGCGAGCGCCTGCCATCTGTTGCCCATCCTGCTGCCGCAAACGTGCGATCGCCCCGGCTTCATGCAGGAAATGAAACGCCGCGGCATTCAGACGAGCGTGCATTACCCGCCGATTCATCGCTGCGCTTACTATCAGAAACATTTTAAACCCGCCGCCGATTCGTTGCCCGTCACCGAGGAGGTGAGCGGGCGCGAAGTCACTCTCCCGTTGCACCCGTTGATGACTCTAAACGATGTGGACTTTGTCTGCGATGCTGTTCGAGAAGTTCTGTCTGCATAAGAGCGAAGGGAGTTACGTAGCGCGGCTTTGGCCGCAACCAAAACTGCACCACAAAGGGCACAAAGAACACAAAGATTTTTCTTTGTGCGCTTTGTGTTCTTCGTGGTGAAAAAATCCCTGGCCTGCGGCGTGAACGTGTCCCATAATTTTTTACTGGACACAGATGAGCAGCATCCACATGTCACCCCCTAACGGGGTTCAGGGACGTTTATAAGGATGATGTTTACTATAAACATGCCACCGCTATGCGGTTTTGATGGCCAATTCGTTCCGGATACTCTGTAACGGCACGATCTAACCCCGTTAGGGGTGTTATGTTTATAGAACGCTCACATGGATTCAAGGAGGATTATTCCATGTCGAAAGAAATTTTTGATCGCACCCTGGCCGCCATCGGATTGATCGTCGCCGCGCCTCTGATCGTTCTTCTCGGCCTGCTGATCAAAATCGAATCTTCCGGTCCGATTTTTTTCAAACATCTCCGCGTTGGCAGGAACGGCAAGCGTTTCCGGATGTATAAATTCCGCAAGATGCCGCACGACCTCAACGCCGGCCCTAAAATCAGTCCCAAGCATGATCCGCGCCTGACGAAAGTCGGAAGGGTTCTTGAACGTTTAAAGCTTGATGAGTTGCCGCAGTTGTTCAACATTCTGAAGGGCGACATGAGCTTTGTCGGCCCGCGGCCGGAAATCCCGGAAATCGTCCGTCTCTACAACGCCGAACAAATGAAAGTGCTGACGGTGAAGCCCGGTCTGGTCGGACCCAATCAGATCGTCTGGCGCAACGAGAAAAACCTGCTGCCGGGCGCTCTGAGCAACGTCGAAGCTTATTATATCGCGCACATTCTGCCGGAAAAAATCACCAGGGACTTGCGTTATATCGACGAAGCGAATTTCTTTCTTGATCTGAAATATATCGTGTTGGCTTTGGGCGCCACGCTACTCGAGCCGCTGAAACTCGCGCATTTTTTCCGCCGCAAACACGACATTTTCCGTCTGGCCGTCGATCTTGGGCTTTGTCTGATTGCCTTCGCGGCGGCCCTGTTAATCAAGTATGACTCGTCCCTCAGCGCGTCATTGCAGCAGCAAACCATCTACGTTCTGCCGGTCCTGCTTTTCTGGCAACTGACCGCCTTTGTCTTTCTGGAGGTTTATCACCAGGACTGGAAATTTGCCAGCCAGGAGGATTGGGTGGCGATCATCAAAACCGTCCTGTTCGCCGCGATACTTACGGCGGTCGTGATTTATCCGGTTTGGCGCCTGCGCTTTCCGGTTTCGGTTTTGATTCTTCACGCCATTCTGTGTATCGGCGTGCTCGGCGGCACGCGGCTTTTGCAAAGTTATCTCCGGCAAAAAATCTCCGGCGCCAAAGCGCGGCC